>Ga0080005_123747_pt1 | contig 31108 bp, 36 predicted proteins | sample JossMetagenome_2_FD_69208 | JGI IMG/M metagenome (GOLD analysis project Ga0080005, IMG submission 69208) | Hot spring sediment microbial communities from Joseph's Coat, Yellowstone National Park, USA - JC3_ASED (SPADES assembly) (version 2) | ecosystem: Environmental > Aquatic > Thermal springs >...
CGAGAGCGGGCGGGGGGGGGGGGCGGGGGCTCACGCCCCCCCCCCCGTGTGCCCCCTTACCGCGTTTTCCACGCGGTGCACGGGCTTAGGGCGAACCGGGGCTTTATAAATTCGACGTTGAGAAGCCCGAAAGTGATTTTTTATAAACAGAAAGTTAAAGAAAAGAATAGAGAATACGCTAGCATACTACAGAAAAAGCGCCGATAGCTATAAGGAGAGCACCGACGGAGCTAGGTGGGCGAAAGCGCGCGCACGCGGTAGCCGAGCATGAAGGTCGAGGATCTTGCGCTGCCCGAGAGCGTCAAGCAGGCGCTGCTCAAGCGGGGCATCCGCGAGCTCTTCCCACCGCAGGAGATGGCGGTACGCGCGGGCCTCCTCGACGGCGTTAACCTGGTCGTGATGGCGCCGACGGCATCGGGGAAGACGCTGATAGCCGTGCTGGCGGCCGCCGCTCAGCTGGCTCGCAGGGGGGGCAAGGTCCTCTACCTAACCCCCCTGCGCTCGCTCGCATCGGAGAAGTTCGAAGAGCTATCAGACTTGTTCGGCGAGCTAGGGTACAAGGTGGCGCTGAGCGTGGGCGACTACGATTCGAGCGACGAGTGGCTGGAGAGGTACGACTTGATCGTGACGACGAACGAGAAGGCTGACAGCCTGATCAGGCACGGGGCGAGCTGGTTGCCCCAGGTATCGCTCGTCGTGGCCGACGAGATACACATGGTGGGCGAAGCGGGTAGGGGCCCGACGCTGGAGCTACTGCTCTCCCGCTTGAGGAGGTTGCTGCCAGAGGCACAGGTTCTGGGCTTGAGCGCGACGATCAGCAACCTGGAGGAGATCGCCGGGTGGCTTGACGCGAAGCCCGTTGCGTGCAACTGGCGGCCGGTCACGCTGAAGGAGGGCGTGTACTACGACGGCGTCATCGAGTTTGCCGACGGCACGAGCAGGGAGGTCGAAAGGAGGCACGACGACGCGCTGCTGGATCTGGTCGACGATACGTTAAGCGAGGGGGGCCAAGTCCTAGTCTTCACCTTTAGGAGGAGGTCGGCGATCGCGGTTGCGACGCGGCTCGCGGCTTTGACCGAGCGAGCTTTGGGTCGGAACGAGCGTGCTAGGCTGAAGGCGGTGTGCGACCAGCTGCTATCGCGAGAGAGGAACGTGGTAAGCGAGAAGCTCGCGGCGTTGCTGTCGAAGGGTGCGGCCTTCCATCACGCGGGTTTAAGCAACTTCGCTAGGAAGCTCGTTGAGGACGCCTTCAGGGGGAACGCGGTCAAGGTGGTGGTGGCTACCCCCACATTAGCGGCGGGGGTCAACCTCCCAGCCAGGAGGGTGGTGATCGCTGACAGGCACAAGTACAACGTGGAGCTGGGCGTGCACGAAGAAATCAGCGTGATGGAGTACAAGCAGATGGCCGGTAGAGCTGGAAGGCCGAAGTACGATAAGGTGGGCGAGGCGGTTCTCGTGGCTAGGACCTTGGACGAGGCCGAGTACTTGATGGAGGAGTACGTGAAGGCTTCCCCCGAGCGGATAGCATCGAAGCTCTCATCCGAGAGGGCTCTGAGGAGCCAGCTTCTAGCGGAGATCGCCAGCGGGCTTTCGAGCACGCTGAACGAGCTTCAGGAGACCTTGAGCCGCTCGCTTTACGCGAGGCAGTACGACAGCGGGTACCTAGCGAGACTCGCTGAGAACGTTGTGAGGGAGCTAGTGGCTGAGGGCTTCATCGAGGTGAAGGGAGAGCTGCTCAGGGCGACGTCGCTCGGACGCAGAGTCTCCGAGCTGTACTTGGACCCGCGCACGGCGAGCCTAGTAATGAGTACCCTCTCTGCGCAGCGGAGGTTTACGGACCTAACGTACCTGCACATGCTGGCGATGACGCCCGACATGCCGAGGCTCTACCTGCGTAAGGGGGATAGAGAGTGGCTCGACGAGATTGTAGAGAAGCGCGAAGGGGAGCTGGCTGGACCCCCGCCGGAGGACTCCGACGAGTACGAGTTTTACTTAGCGAGCCTTAAGGTGGCGCTCATGCTCCTCGACTGGATCGAAGAGAAGCCGGACGACTACATCTACGAGCGCTACGACGTGGGCCCGGGCGACCTCTACTCCTTCACTCAAACCGCCGAGTGGTTGGTGCACGCTGCCGCCGAGATCTCGAAGCTTCTCGGGTACACGTCCAGGTTCAAGGAGCTGATCGTGCTGAGGGAGAGGGTGAAGCACGGCGTTAGAACCGAGCTCCTCGAGCTGGTGAGCATTAAAGGCATAGGCCGCGTGCGGGCAAGAGCGCTCTTCGCCCACGGCTTCAGGAGCCTAGCCGATATCGCCAAAGCTTCGGAGGGGGAGCTCGCTAGGGTTCCCGGCATAGGCCCCACTCTGGCTAAAAGGCTGAAGGAAGCAGTGAGCAGCGGAGAGCTCAGCGTCGAGCAACCGCTGCCGGTCACCGGATTGGACGCCTTCTTTTAGCGTGATGCTTGAGCTAAAATTCAATAGGCGCCTTTCCCGCTCGGGAAGCCGGTGGGTGGTGGCGTGCCGCTAAAGCTCGTGGACCTGTTCTGCGGCGCTGGGGGCTTCTCCCGGGGGTTCAAAGACGAGGGCTTCAATGTAGTGCTCGGGGTTGACAACATGCCTCAGGTTGCGGAGAGCTTCGGAGCGAACTTCCCAGAGGCGCAGGTTCTAGTCGAGGACGTGCAAGAGCTCCGCAGCGAGGACGTAGCGTCCCTCGTTGGCGACGTGGAGGTCGTGATAGGCAGCCCGCCTTGCGAGCCTTTCACGGGTGCGAACCCTCGCAGGAAGCCCGACCCGCTCGATAGGTTGTACGACGATCCGCAGGGGAGGTTGGTGCTCCACTTCATAAGGCTCGTTGGGGACCTAAAGCCGAAGGTTTTCGTGATGGAGAACGTGCCGGCCCTTGCGGAAGGGCCTTTGCGAGAAGCGCTGAGGAGGGAGTTCGCGAGGGTGGGGTACCCGGACGTACACTTCAACCTGCTGCGCGCCGAAGATTACGGGACACCGTCGCACAGGCTCAGGCTCTTCATCTCGAACATCAGGATCAAGCCGCCGCCCACCGGCAGGAGGGTTACGGTGATCGAGGCGATCGGCGACCTGCCGCCGCCCAGCTCCCCGCACGACATACCTAACCACGAACCGGTACCGCTATCGCCGAGGAAGCAGAAGAGGATCAGCAAGCTGAGGTGGGGCGAAGCTCTGATACGCTACGCCGGCGCGGAGGGCAAAGTGTACTACAACTACGTGAGGCTCCACCCCTACAGGCTGGCTCCCACCGTCATGGGCTCCTCGAGGTTTGTGCACCCGTTTGAGGGCAGGCTGCTTACCGTGCGCGAGCAGGCGAGGCTGATGGGGTTCCCGGACGACCACGTCTTCCGGGGCGGGCGGGACCTGCAGTTCGATCAAGTGGGGGAGGCTGTGCCGCCCCCCCTGGCGCGCGCCATAGCGCGCGAAGTGAGGCGCTGGCTATTTAAAAGCGGCAGCGCTTAGCGCCGCGTGACGGACACTGGGGTGGAGGTTATCCCGCTGCTGCATAACGTGTACTCTCAGCAGCGCGTCGTCGAAGTGGCGAAGGTCGTTTACGGCCTAGGCTTCAAGGTTTTCGTCGTGACAAAAGCCGTTGGGAGCGCCGCCCAAGCTGGAGTCCCAGAGGCTCAGAAGCTTGCGCTCAAGCTCGATCGAGCCTTCATCTACCTGCCCGACCTTCCCGACGCAATCGAGGTTCTGAAACCGGATAAGGTTCTCCTAGTTCTCCCGCGCAAGTACGCGCCCACACCTGTCTCGGAAGCAGTGAAAGGCGCGTCGGGGAAAGTCATGGTGGTGTTTGGGGGCGCGGAGCCGGGACTCACGAAAAGGGAGCTCGAGTTGGGGATAGCCGTCCACCCGGACGGGATCGAAGAGGATGTTGGAGCAACGGGTCTTGCCGCGATCTCGCTGTACCTGTTGAGAACGCTCGTTGGCGCTCAGCGTGCGCGCACGGAAGTCGGCTACCGCGCGCCGGGCGCTCCCTAGCGGACACGGAGATGACGCTCGGGGAGAGCCTGGGGAACCGGCACCGCGCGCGCGCGTTCCGGACCATGGAGGCTGCTCCGTGGGGCTGCCGGAACAACGACGGGTGCGAGAGGGGGCAGAAAAGCGCGAGCCTAACCCCTGCTGGCGCGCGCCAGCATCCGGCTGAGCCACTCTTTACACAAGCGCAAGAACTCCTCCCTGCTCACGTTCTCGTTGACGAGCACGTAGTCGGCTAAAGCTATGACCGCCCCGATCCCCATCGCCAGCTCCCGCTTGTCCCTTTCGACGAACTCCTCCCACCCTTTCGGATCGTCCTCCCTGCGCCGCGCGCTCAGCCTGTTGAACCTCGTCCGGGGGGAGCTGTGGATCGCGACCACGACTACCTTCTCGAACGCTTTCCTGAAAAACTCCACCTCCTCCAGGCTCCTAACCCCCTCTATGACGACTACGGGTGCTGGAGGGGTGCGCTCGAGGGTTAGCTCAGCCACGGCGTGCGCCCCCCTCTCCTCCCGCAAAGCCCTCGCGAGCTGAGCCATAGCTTTCGCGTCCTGGCCCACCCCCCTCTTCGCCGCCTCGAATCTCACCACGTCGCCCATCGACACTACCGGCACGCCCAGCTCCCTAGCCGCCTCGGAGAACACCGACTTACCGCTACCGGGCATACCGGTAACCAGTACAGCGACCCCGCGGCGCACCGCCTCCCTCCCCGCTGTACCGCAAAAACGTTTCCCGAAGCGCCCAGCCGGTCGGCTCGTTAAAGCGCGCACGCTAGGTTAATTTCCCGGGGCTCCCCTCCAGCGTGGTAAACGTGAAGGTGGCGGTTGTAGGCGTCGGCAGGTGGGGCTTCAATCACGCTAGAGTGTTAAGCGAAATCAAGAGGATGTACGACGAAGTGAGTCTAGAGGAGCTGGTGGTCGTCGACGCCGACAGGGCGAGAGCAAAGTACGTCGCCGAGGTTTTCGGCGCCAAGTGGGTTTCCGACATGAGCGAGCTGCTCAGCGAGCACGTCGACGCCGCAATCGTGGCCGTACCCACCGTTCACCACTACAGCGTAACTATGAAGCTCCTGCCTCACATGGATGTTCTGGTGGAGAAGCCGATAGCGGCCAACCTCGAGGAGGCTAGGGCGATGGGTGAGCTCGCCGAGCGCGAGAGCAGGCTGCTGGCTGTGGGGCACATCGAGAGGTTTAACCCGGTCGTGCCGGCGTTGAAGGAAAGGCTGCGAAACGAGCCGGAAAAGGTCGTAGGAATTTCGGCGCAGAGGATCGGTCCAGGGCCTCCGAGCAACTACACGTTAAACTTAGGAGTGGCGCACGACCTGTTGGTGCACGACGTGGACGTTGCGTGCTACTTGCTCGAATCGCTGCCGAACCAGGTGCTCGCGAAAGCCTACTGGAACGAGCACGGGCTTGAAACGGACATCGTGGCTGTTTACGCTTTCGACGAGAAGGAGGTTTTGGGGGAGTTTAGGGCTAGCTGGCGCGCCTCCCCGAACTTAAAGAGGAGGAGCCTATCCGTTCAGTTGGAAAGTAAAACCATAGAGATAGATTATATTTTACAAACGATGACGTTCGAGAAAGGTTTGTTGGAGCATAGATCGAAGGGCGAGTACAGCGAGATAATTTCAGCGTACACTTCGAGGTCCCGCGAGAGCTGGAGCCTCCTCGGCGTCCGCAGGGAGCCCTTGCTGCTCGAAGACCTCCACTTCTTGCGCTGCGTCCAGAGGAAGGAGAAGCCTATCAACAGTTGGGAGGAAGGGTTCAAAGCTCTAAAATGCGTAGTCCACGCGATTGAATCGGCCAAAGCTGGTAGGACCGTGAGCATTGCTTGGGATTAGCTCCGCGCTAGGAGCCCGCGGCGAGGAGGCGAGCCAGCTCCCTCGGCTGGAGGTCGGTGCGGAGACCCTTAGGATCGAAGTGCGTCAAGGAGGCGGCGCGCGCTAGCGATGAAAGCCTCTCTACGAGCTTTGACGGCGAAGGCTCCTCCTTTAGCGTCGCGAGCTTAGCCAAGCTCGCGACAGTGGTGTAAAGCGGCGGTTTCCCCGCTTCAATGGCTATCAGCTTCGTCACTTTAAGCCCATCAGCGCTCATATAGTCCCGCTCCCTGTAAGCTTCTAGGACGGCTTGCGCGAACTCCCGGTCCCACAGGTCGTCCACCCACAGCGGACCCCCAACCACCACCTCTCCGCCGCAGAGGGGGCACTTAGCCTCCTTAGGAGGCTCCCCCTCAAGAGATCTGTACAAGCAGCGGGGACAGTAAACGACGTAGCCAACTCGAGTTACTGCCCTGTAGGCTTTGCTCTTGCTCCTCTCGACAACTAGCGCCAGCCGCAGCGAGTGGCGGGAGAGGAAGGTGTAAACAGGCCTTGCCGCTAAACCGAGCTTAGCAGCCTCTCTCACGATGAACGCGGCGAGGATTCTGGCGCCAACCTCCTTGGAGAACTCGCTCGCGATGGGTTTCGCGAAGTACTTTCTCAAGCATGATCTAGGTTTAACGCCGAAGAGGGGGGCTAGGTCGGTGGCCGTCACCATGAGCAATCCTCCGTGCTTCAGAGCTAGTAGCGCGGGTTCGACGAAGGGTGCGGGGGTCCCGAAGGGGTCGATGTCCACCACGTCGAACCTCTCCTTCTTCTCTGCGAACTCTGCTAGCAGCGCGCGGGCCTCCCTGTTATGTACGCTGACCCTATCGCCGAGACCGTTGAGCCCAGCGTTCGCCGATGCCAGCTTGTAGGCGAGAGGGTTCCGGTCGTTGAGGACGACCTCCTTCACAGCCGCTACCTCCGCGGCGTAGCGAAGCCCTCGCACGCCTGTAGCGCTTAGCGGCTCGCACACCCTGATCGAGCCGCGCCCAGCAAGCCGAGCGTAAGCCTCCACAATCGCCACGCTGAGGTCGCGGGAAACCCTCATCGCAGGGTTGTAGAAGACCGGCGCCCACGCCGGCTCGGCTCTCTCACCACCGTAGTAGCTTAAATCCGGTATTCGGAGCCTGATTTTACCTTCTGCGATCTCGACGAGCTTCAGCGCCGGCGCATCCGGAGGCATGGCTACGCGCGCTCACTGCAAGCCGGCTCGCTGGAACATCTCCCTCAGGTCCACGCTCTCAGGCTGCGAAGGGGCTTTTACCTCCTTCTCCCCCACCACCCTCAACCACTCCCCGTTAACGAAAAGCGCGTAGGATCCGCAAAGCCTAGCCACCTCCATCGTGAATCGCTCTTCCTCGTCGGAGCCGTTCCGCTTAATCAGGACCCTGCACTTTACACCGATGTCGCCCTTCGCAACCGCGTTGAAGGGTGCTCTCTCCATCGCTCTGCTGAGGAACCCCATCTCCTCCAGCCTGCTCAGCAGCCGCCTCAAGAGGGGGTCTTTCACGACGCGGGATGCTTGCGTGTCGCGCGAGTGCGCAGCAACCTGCTCCGCGAAGTGCCTCGCAACGCTGTCGATGTCCATCCTTTCGACGACATCTTCTCCAAATAGTTGTACGAGCTTGTAAGCGACCTCCAGCGTAGCGTCTGCCCGCCCAGTCTCGTACTCGTAAACCATACGCCTGGTCACGCCCAACCTGTAGGAGAGGTCGCCCAGCGACATCCCCATGCTCCTCCTCATCCTCCTGATCTTCTCGCCGCGGATCTTGACGTACACGCCGCCCTTGCTGAAGTATAGGAAGGGACCGCCTTCTCCTTCGATAATTCGCTCCAAAGTTTCTAAGCTGAGCGAAGGCACGCCCCTAAAAGTGGCGAGAGAATCCTCGGGAACCCCCTCCTCGCACGCTATAAGCGGGGTTACGTCGAGCGAAAGAGCTAGGCGGCGCAGATCATCGGCATACTTTTCAGCTTTATCTCGGCGCGGGTTTTCGACGAACTTTATGGCGATGACGCTATCCCGCCTTCCAGCCAGAAGGTCGAACGAGTACTCTCCGCTCTCGCTGCTGACCACACTGTACCCTTTCTCCCTCAGCAGGTTTTCCAGCCTCACACCCGCTGAGGGAACTTCCTTTAACGCGATTTAAGTTTTTAGCGCGCGTACCGCGCCACGACGAAGGCGTGGGCCACGTCGTAAGGCTCTAGGTGCACCACGTCTAAGATATTGAAGCCGCGCTCCTCGAGGTGCGAAATCTCTCTTTTGTAGGTCTCCGAGGGCTCCTTTGTCACGTCGATGCTCATGGCCTTTATCGCCTGGAGTATGTAGCCGCCCCTCTTGAGGTAGAAATCCGCGTTGTCGGCAACGATCTTGCTTTGGAAAGGTTGCGCTATGTCCGCGTACACAACGTCGACCTTCTCCGTAACTATGTGCGCGTACTTGTGCGGGAACCTGGCGTCGGCCAGTATTGGTATCGCGTTTTTCCTGCAAGCTGCTACTTTCTCCACGAACTCTCTCATAACTCTCGGGGCGAACTCGACGCCGTACAGTACGCCGCTCCGCCCTATGATGTCGGACACGTGGCTCGGCGTCGTGCCGGCCGCCGCGCCCAAGTATAGTACGCGAGAGCCCTCGCGGATCGGAACCTCTTTGATTCCTTTAAGTATGGCGGCGGCCAACTTGCTCCTGTAGGGGTTCCATACCCTCAGCTCGACCTGCCCGAACCTGACAAGCGGCTCTCCGTACACTCTGATCCCCGGCGCTAAGTTCACCGTGGCTAACCTCCTGCTGCCGTCCTCAAAGGAGACCCAGTACACGCCCCCGAACTTCTCGTGGGGCTCGTAGCTCACGGGCGTGGCCATACTTTCCTTCGGAGGTAGAGGGCTTCAGCGCTAATAACGTTTTCGCGCGCAGCGTCCAGCGAGCTGAATACCCTATGAGGAGCCCCTCCGCGGCCTTGCCGGCCCTCTCCGGCCCCTCCCCCTCTCCTTGGGTTGCGGCTCTCTCTTGGGGGGCGGCTTGGCGTACAGCGTTTTGATCTCCTTAATCCTCTCTTCGAGCTGCTCCCTCAGCTCGTCCGCTCTGTACTCGCCGGTGAAAGCGTCTATGCGTGCTGCGATCGCGAGCTTCGCGGCGAGAGCTCTCGCGATCTTCCCCCTCTGCCACTTGGGCGATCTGTGGATCGCGGGGTGCTGGAAGATCACTCCGTGCTTCGGCGGCTTCCCGCCCGTGCGCAAGGCCCTGAACAGCGCTTTCTCGGCGCCGAGCACCTGGATGGTGCTGGCGGGCATCGTTGCCAGCTTCGCGAGCCCCCCTGCCAACGCGATCAATCGGGCGCCCAACAGGGGGCCGACCAGCCCCCTAATGTTCGGGGCTACCTCCATCATGGCTTCGTCGATGTACTTCTCGAGCGCCCTCCTCCTTTCGAAGAGGTCGAGGGTGACGTCGGCGAGCAGCCGTATCGCCTGAAGGTCGAACTCCGTTAGATCGGCTCCCATGCTCGTCTTAGCGGCTTCTGCTATCTTCTTCGCTAGCTCGTCCTTTATGCCGATCGACTTGAGCGCCTCCTCGGTTATCGCGTCCCGGCTCCCGATCTTGCTGACCACCTTCACGAAGTCCTCGTGCTCCTCGAGAAGCTCGTCGAGTTCAGGGAAGTGGAGGCCGTACCACTCCCTCACGCGGGACGCGAAAAGGTTGAGCGTCTTGTTGATGTCGTCGAGCGCCGAGATAGCCTGAGCGATGAAGAGGTCCCTCTTTTCGGCGGCTTTCCGGACCTTCCTCCGCGTTAACGCGAGCGAGACTTCGTAAACGAAGCTCCTGTACTGCTCCTCGCTCACGTTCAGAACCTTGAAGTACTCCGGTAAGCGTTCCCTGAAGCTGCTAGCGACGCTGTTGTTGGGTTGGACGATCACGGTGCCCGGGAAGTGCTTAGCCAGCTTATCCTTCAGGTCCGCGTCCTCGACCACCAGCTCCTCAAGGCTTTTCACCTTCTCAAGGAGTGCAATCAGCGAAGGGGGCACCTCCCCCTCCTCCAAGCGTATCAGCTCGTCCGCCGCCTTTGCGGGGTCCTCGGGTAACCGGACCGAAGCCACCACGTTGCCGCCATCATCGAGCACCATCAGGGCGAGGGGGGTGCACACGAGGTAACCCCTCAACTTCTTCACCGCGTTTCGCTTGCGTTGAGCAGCTTTTAAATGTTAGCGCGCGGAGGGCTGCGGTATGCGCACAGCTGTTGTCAAAGTTGGAGGACACGTGCTCTTCAACGGGCTCGAGCTGGACGTCGAGTACGCGAAGAGCCTTTGCGCGGAGCTGAGGCGCGCTCTCGAGCTCTACGACGGGCTGGTCGTCGTGGTCGGGGGCGGCGAGCTGGCTCGGAAGTACGTGGCTTGGGGTAGGGCGCTCGGCCTGAACGAATCCGCGCTAGACACCATCGGGCTCCGAGTAGCCGCCGTCAACGCCGCGCTGCTATGGGCGCTCTTCCACGGAACTTCGCCGCCTGAGGTGCCCTCAAGCGTAAGCGGGGTGGTGGCCGCCGTGCCAGTGTGGCGCGTTGTCTTCGTGGGGGGCTTCCAGCCGGCCCAGTCGACGACCACGGTTGCAGCCCTTGTAGCTGAAGCCGTGGGGGCGGAGAGGCTGGTGCTAGCGACGGACGTTGACGGCGTCTACGAGGACGATCCGAAGCGCAACCCCAAAGCTAGGAAGCTGGAGGTCGCGACGGTCGACGAGCTAGAGAGGATGTTCTCAGGGGGCGTGCGCGCGGGCGAGTACCGGCTGCTCGACCCCCTCACGCTGGCTGTCATAAAGCGTTCCCGTATTGAAACGCGGGTGGTCTCGGGGAAGCCGCCGTCCAACATAACGCGCGCCCTGATGGGAGAGCCTGTAGGCACGCTAATCCGCCCCTAGGCGCCGCCGGCGCGGAGCTCGCTTCGTCCGTTCTTGCCTCCCGCCCGTTCAGCGACTCATCAAGCACAGACAAAACTCTGCACTCCACCACCTCGATGCCAGCTTGTCCAATGCGCGACACTTCGGCGGACCGCGAAAGCCTCGCTTCTGTACCGCTATCACTGCGTAAAGGTTCCCGTTGTCGATTCTCTAGTGCTTCGTGAAACAGCTGTACCGGGGTTTTCTCGTCAGCTAGCGCGCGTAAGGTTCTTAGCGCGCGCCATCCAGGTTACCCCGCCTTTGGCGCGGGGTTATGGTTTTTCTTCTTTTCGTTGGCCGCGATGACCTTGCTCGCTGTGGGTATGAAGCTGAACACCTTCACGCGCGTCGGCACCCTACCTCCTCCCCTCTTCAAGATGTTCATAGCCGCGTTGATGTCCGCGTGCATCGTGTGCCCGTAGGGGCACCTGATCAACCCCCTCGGCCCCCGCTGAACCTCGCAGCCGTGCCTCGCGCAAACCTTCGATGTACCATCTTCGGGGATCTCGAACGCCGGTATGCCGTGGTTCTCCGCCGCGACCGCTATGCGCCGCTCCAGCCTCCTGTAGCTCCACACGTTTGAGTTCCCTTTCCCCGGCTTATCCTGCGCTACGCCGCGCGGGTAGCCGAGGAGCAGCACGCCCACGCCGAGCTCCTCGCACACCTTGACCAAGTGCGCCGCCGCGTTCGCGAACAACTGATCCCTGTGCCGCCTCCTCTTCTCGTACAGCCTCCTGCGCTTTTCCTTCAGAACGGCGCGCGCGCCTCTAAAGCTACTCGATGAGCGGAGATCGATAAGTTTTTACTCAAGCTTTAGTGGTGGTTCCTGGTTACTATGCCAGAAGAGGTTAAGGTTGCCATAAAGAGAATTGATCCCCAAGGTAGAATCACGCTGCCGCCTAGCTTTAGAAGGAAAGTTAAAGGTGGAGTAGTGTTGCTCGTGGAGCTGGACGAGAAGCTCGAAGTTTACCCGGGCGGCGCGGATCTGAGCAAGTACTTCGATTCCGTCGAAGTGGATGTTAAGAACTTTGAAGATTACCATGCGCTCAGGAGGGAGCTCCGTGAGGTTCGTGGACGCTAACGTTTTCATTTACGCGATCCTAGCGCCTAGGAGGGCGCTGTCCGATAGGGAATTGGAAATAAAGAGGAGGGCAAAAGCCATCCTCGCGCGCATCAACGAAGGTGAGGAAGCGCTCACCACGGTAGTTCACCTAAGCGAGGTAGCTAACGTGCTGGAGGATTACGCTGGTACAAGGTTGGCCGCCGCCTTCATCAGAGATGTTCTATCGCGAGAGAATATCGTCGTAGAGGCGGTGAGCGCGAGCGACTACCTCGCGAGCTCGCTGCTAGCGCTCGAGAAGGGGGTTAGCGTTAACGATGCGTTGGCGTACGTGGTTATGATGAAAAGAAATATTCATGAAATATATACTTTCGATAAACATTTTGAAAAACTGAATGTGAAAATCGTTCAAGAATGAGCGCTAAAGGAATTCCTCCATCCGCGCTTGCGCCCTGGAGAGCTTCCACGCCGCCTCCAGCCTCTCGACGATCGTTTGCGCGCGGCTCGGCGAGAAGTCGTTCTCGTCGACGAGGAAGCGCATCAAGCCCTCCCTGTCCGGCTCCCTGAACTCGAGCGTGTAGTCCTCCTTCACGGGAGGGTTGAGGAACAGCTCGACTATCTCCTCGTAGTTCTCCGGCAGCTTGGCTCTGATGGCGGCGGGGAGCCTGTCCAAACTGCCGTACGTCTTGATGAGCTTGTAGGCGGTCTTGGGCCCGACCCCCTCCACCCCCTCGTTGTAGTCCGTGCCGACGAGGACGGCGATCTCGACGAGCTGCCTGCGGGTGATGCCGAGCGCCTTCAGCACCTTCTCGAGCTCGGCGAGCTCCGGCTCGAGCCTCCGTGCCTGCTGCTTGCTGGGCAGCCACTCGAAGCCCGTGAGCGTGACGTACCTGACCAGGCGGGGGGCGCCGTAGAGCAGCGAGTCCCAGTCCTGGCTGCTGACGGCCCACGCCTCCCCCCTCGAGACGATCAGCGCCGCTTGAGCCTCCGCGTCCGCGGGCGCCTCGACGACGGGGAAGCCCATCAGCCGCACCAGCCTCTTCGCGCTCTCGATCGTCCACTCGTCCACGCTGACCGCGACGACGGCCTTCGAGAAGGCCTCCTCAAGCCTCCCCTCGGCGAGCAGCCGCTCGTACTCCTCCCTCGCCTTCCTCCTCAGCTCCCTCCTCCGCTCGATCTCCCTCGCCTTGAGGGGGTGGGGCGGCCCATCGAACACGAAGATGAACGAGCACCGGTACTCCAGCGCGAGCTTCGAGTAGCGCGTGGCGATGCCGACGAGGTGCGAGGTCACGAGCCCCCTCCGGTTCCTCAAGGGCTCGGTACCCACCCTGACCAGCGCGAGGAACTGGTACACCGCGTTCAGCGCGTCGACCGCCAGAACCTTCCCGTAAACCCCCTTCAACCCGATCTTCTCGGTCTCGATGAGGGGCGTCAGCTGGGACCCCATGCCCCTTCAACTCTCGAAGCTCCACTCCTCCAGGTTCGAGACGATGTCCGTGAGGATGCTGACCGCGGTCTCGCGGGGCAGCAGGAGGAAGAGCTTGACGAGGTGTTTGCAGAACCTCTTCGACTCCGCCAGCTTCTTCCAATCCTCGCAGTCGTGGAACACCCTCCTCTCCGCCTTGTCGATCTCAACCTTGTACGCCTTGACCCTCGCCGAGACGCCCCGCTCGCTCACTTGGTAGGAAACCTCGGCGTCGCTGATCTCGAGCGCCCTCTGGAACCTCTTTTCCCCAGCCAGCACCTTCAGGGCCTCCCCCACCTCCCCCTCGCTGAGCAGCTTCAGCGCGCTCTCCCCCACCTTCGGGGCGGAGGAGAGCCGCGCCTCGATCCGCGCCAGCGCCTCGCGGTGCTTGGCGGAGGCTAGGCCGAGCAGGACGAGCATCTGGAGGGCGTTGTGCGGCGCGAAGCCCCTGAAGTGGTTGTTGAAGTAGCCGAGGAGCAGCCGCACCTCGCCCATCACGCGCTTCAGACGCTCGGCCCACTCCCTAAGCTCCTCGAGCGAGTAGTGGTAGTAGTACCAGGGGCGCTCCCCCCTCCCGTGCCACCTCACGTAGGCGAAGTCGCTCGTGACCTCCACGATCGGCGGTAGGAGCGGCTCGTCCACGATCACGTACGCGATGCCCCGGTCCCTCAGCTCCCCGAAGCTCTCCTCGCTCAGCCAGCTGGGGTCCCTGAACTCCACCGCGTACCTGAAGCCCTTCGGCAGCGCGTCGAGGAAGTCCCTGAACCACGGGATCTCGCTCCTAGCCCTAGGCGGCATCTGAACGAGGACCGCGCCGAGCTTCCCGTGCCTCGCCAGCGGCTGGATCGACTTGAAGTACGCCTCCATCTCCGCCTCGGCGTGCTTCGGGTTCAGCAGCTTCTTGTGCGTGATGCCCTTGTACATCTTCACGGAGAAGAGGAAGTTCGGCGGAGCCGACCTGGCCAACCCTTCGAAGAACCTCTCGTTTAGCAGGGCGTAGAAGGTGGAGTTCACCTCCACGGTGTTGAAGAGCTTGACGTAGTAGGAGAACATTCCCTTGTCCGAGTCGTAGAAGGGCCCCACCCAATCCTCGTAATCCCAGCCCGAGGTCCCTATGTAGACTCTGCAGCTCGGGCGGTCGAGGAACTCCTCGAGCGACCCCACCCAGCCTCCCCCATTCGGGGCGCTGGAGGGCTTAAATCGCTCTCGCGCGGCTAAAACCGCGCCCGCCCAGGGCCTCGAGGGCGAGCGGCTCCCAATCCTCCACGCGCTCCGAGCCGCTCGGCGCCTCGACGAGGACTTCCGGCTTCGCGAGGAAGTTGAGCGCCGCGAGCAGGCCGTAGAGAGCCGCTTGCGCCCTCTCGCGGGCCTTTACCCGGCCGTAGCTCTTCACCTCCACCACGCGCAGCAGGCGGCCGCGCTCGAACACGGCCAGGTCGCACACCCCGTAAACCCAGCCGAACCTGAAGCGCCAAGCGAGCGGCAGGGGGCCGGCCCACCTCTCGGCGAACGCGATCTCGTAGGGGTCCAAACCCCAAAGCTGCCTGTGCAACTCCCTCCCAGCTTCGGCGCCGGAGCCCCCGCCCCTGCCGCCGCGCGCGAGCTCGGTCACGTAGAGGACGGGCTCTGCCTTAACCTCCCGCAGCACCCTAGCCCGCTCGGCCCTCGCGAGGGCCGCTCTCACCAAAGCCAGCGGCTCGGGCAACAGCTAGCCCCCGGCTCTAGGCGTCCTCCACTCCCGCTTCGGTGATCTTGAACTGGGCACTGGCGCCCTTCGCGATCCTGGGGGAGTCGATGCACTCGATCAGCCACGCGTCCCCAGCCTTCCTCATGAGGAACCTGTGGGTGGACGCGTGGGCGATGATGTTGCCCCCCGCGGGGAGCTTGAGCGCCACGCCCGACGGCAGCGGGTGGGTGAGCACCTGGTTCGTGATCACGGCCACCGCCTGGTATATGCGGTTCCAGCGCTTCAGCCAGTCCAAAAGGTAGTTGATGGCCTGCTGCCTGCGCGCGAGCCACTCCATCCCCCGGTACTGCGCGCGGTAGAGCGCGATCACCGAGTCGATCACCACGAGCTTGGCGCCATCCTCGAGGTAGCCGCTCAGCTCCTCCCTCACGAAGCGCTCCAGCTCGCCCGTGTTCAGCGGCCTGTACACGGTTACCGCGGAGAGAGCGCTCCTGCCCAAGCCGAAGCGCTCGGCCATCGCGAGGATGCGGTGCGGGCTGAAGGTCCCCTCTGTGTCGATGTACACCGCTTTGCCCGCCATACCCCCCTTCTCCTCCGGCAGCTGGACGGTCACGGCTAGCTGGTGGCAGAGCTGCGTCTTGCCCGTGCCGAACTCGCCCGCGAACTCGTACAGCTCCCCGGGCCTCAGGCCGCCTTGGAGCAGCTCGTCGATCCCCTTCACGCCCGTCGTCAGCTTCGGCAGCCGCTCCTCCAGCTCCATGAGCTGCGCCGCGTCGAGGGCGGCGCTCTGGTAGCCGACGATGGACTTTGCGGCCTCGCGCAGCTTGACCGCGCTCTCGTAGCTGCTCAGCGAGAGCCACTCCACGAGCTCGTCGGGCGTGGCGGCGACGATGAACTTCAAGCCGCGGGGCGATAGGAGGCCCGCGCTCTCCAGTTTCGCGATCAGCGTTGGGCCGACGCCGGCTTCCCGGAGCAGCCTCCTCAGCTCCTTTTCATCCGCCTTAGCCCCGCCCACGGAGCTTCGCCGGCGGAATCGTATTTAAGCTGTCGCCCGCCAACGCTACGGGGCCCCGCGTGAAGGTGGTGTTCGGCAAGCCGAGCGGGGACTTCGAGTACGTCATCACGTGGAGGGGCGGTGCGAGGCTCTGGCTCCCGGAGCCGGCTCCCGAGCTGGTGCTCCTCAAGAGCTTGAGCGAGGAGGCCGCGCTCGCCGGCTCGACGGCGCTGGAGGCGCTGGCGGCGGTCAGCGCAAGGAGGTGGCGCGAGCTCTACGCGCTGGCGCGCTTCGTGGACTACGAGGGACCGCCGGAGCCGCCGGCAGCCATGTGGTACGCGGACCTCGACCTGGCGGTGGCGGCGGCCAGGGGGCTGTCGGAGGAGGCGGAGGTGCTGCTCGAGGTCCCCGAGCTGGGCAGCCTCCACGCCGCCCTGCTGGCGGGCTGCAACGTGACGGTCTGCGTCAGCGGCGAGCTCGCGCGGCTTGGAGGCGGCCGACGCCCTAGCTCGGAAGCCCAGGGCGGCCGCGCGCGCGGCGCTGCGCTCGATCGGCCTGCTGGGGGGCACGTGGGGCGAGGTCACGCTCCCGAAGCTCGAGAGCAGCAGGGAGGAGTGGGAGCCGAGGAGCGGCGAAGCGATAGCCTCCTTCGAGCGCTACGAGCCGCCGGCCGCTCCCCGGTCGCTGCCCGAACCCCGCGAGCTCGACCCCCTGCTCGACCTCGCTTTCGGGGAGGATGCGGACGCGGCTTTCGCGCTGCTGAGGGACGTGGCTGCGGGGCCTCTACCTTTGCGCAGCGTGCCGGAGCTGGGCCAGTACGCCCCCCTCCTGAGGGACCTGGTCGCCTACGGCTACGCGGCGGTGGAGAGGGACGTGGTCCGGCTCACGGAGAAGGGGCTCTACGCGCTCCTGCAGAAGATGGGTGGCGCGGGTGGGGAAACGGGGTGAGAGGGGGCTGCTGCCGAAGCCCCCCTGGCTCGACCCGGAGAAGGTGCGCGAGGCGGAGCGGGAGGCGCTCCGCGTCGTGCGCGAAGCCCTGCGGGGGGTCCGTCGCGACGAGCTGGCGAGCGCCGTGCTCGAGCTTTACAGGGAGATCCCCCGCGAGAGCTGGCTGGTGAGGGGGGTCGCTCGCGTCCTCCTCGGCACGGTGGCCCGCAAGGGCGAGGGGACGTGGCTCGTCTACGGGGTTCCCGAGCTCGGCGATTGGCACGGCTACTACATCGTGGCGCTGGAGGGGGGCAGGTACAGGTGCAGCTGCTTCGCTTCGAGCTGGGGCTGGCGCAGGGCCCGCCGCATCTGCACGCACGTCGCGGCCGTGATGCTGGCGCGCCGCGTTGGTGGTTAGCGTGCCGCGCTTGAGGGCTTGGGAAGGCTACAGCCTGAGCGCGACGCTGGCCCCCTCCTTCGTGAGGGCGCTGTTCGCGGAGAGAGGCGGCGTGTACGTGAAGATCGCCGGGCGCTGCCGAGGCGCCAGCTTGTGGCAGGAGGGGGAGGAGGTCGTGGGCGAGGGGTGCGGCGAGGAGGAGCTGCGGTACTGGAGCGGTCTCTGGCTCGACCGCCGCCTCGCCGAGGAGAAGGCTCCGCTCCTCGCGGCTGCGCACAGGGAGCTGGGCCTGTCGGTGAGCCCCTACGACCGGCACCTGGTCTTCGTCGCGGTCTTCCTGAGCCGCGCAACCTCCTGGGAGGGGAACGTGCTGAGGTGGTGCAGGGGGATCTTCTCGAGAGCCGACACGCTCGAGGAGCTGCTGGAGCTCGACTTCGGCCGGCTCGGAGGCAGCTTCCAGCTCAAGCAGCTGGGCCCCGCGCTGCGCGAGTACGCCGAGAAAGCCTACGGGCTCTCCGACCCTTGGGAAGCTCGGAAGGCGCTCCTCCGCGTGCGCAACGTGGGGCCGAAGCTCGCCGACGCCTACTTGCTCTTCACGGGCTTGGACCCGAGCGCGGCGCCCGTCGACAGGCACGCCCTCAGGATGGCCGCCCGATTGGGGCTGGCGGGGGGTCCGCCGAGGAAGGAGCTGTGCGCGCGCTACCGGTGCGCCGAGTGCCCGGCAGCGCCTTCCTGCCTCCGGTCGATACTATCGAGGGTTTACGGGCCGGTCGCCGGCTGGGTACAGACGGCCTTCTACGCGCACGACACGCTCTTCTGCGCGCGGGAGCTCTGCGGATCCTGCCCCCTCTCCGAGGTTTGCCGAGCGAGAGCGCCGCCGAAGGGTGGCGCGCCCAAAAGGTAATTAGCGGGGCCCGCGCGCCACCGCGCGTGGGCGAGGGGCGGGGCGTCGGCTACGACCCGGTGAAGCTCGCGGAAGGGCTGAAGGGCGTCGTGTGCAGGGGGCTTGAGCGCAAGTACTACCGCTTTCGGGGCGGCCGCTGGTACGGCGGGATCGCGACCGCCGACTGCGTCGGCTGCAACCTGCGCTGCGTCTTCTGCTGGGGCTGGCAGGTGCGCGACAACCCCGCTAAGGCGGGCTTCTGGTGCACTCCCGACGAGGTCGCGGGGAAGCTCGCGGGGATCGCGAGGAGGAGGGGCTACACCCAGGTGAGGATTAGCGGCAACGAGCCGACGCTGTGCAGGGAGCACCTCCTCGCGGTCCTCGACCGGCTGGAGGGGAGCGGGCTGGCGTTCATCCTCGAGACGAACGGCATCCTGATCGGGCACGACCCGAGCTACGCGAGGGACCTCTCGAAGTACGATTTCGTCCACGTGAGGGTATCGCTGAAGGGCGCGAGCCCCGAGGAGTTCGCTAGGCTCACCGGCGCGCGGCCGGAGGCCTTCGAGCTCCAGCTCAAAGCGCTCGAGAACCTCCTCGACTACGGCGTCTCGGCGCACCCGGCGGTCATGCTCTCCTTCTCGGAGCCCAGCTCGGTCGAGAGGCTGAAGGAGAGGTTGGGGGAGATCGATCCCAAGCTCGTCGAGGAGTTCGAGGAGGAGTACGTGTTCCTGTACCCGCACGTTGTCAAGCAGCTGAAGAAAGCCGGGGTGTGGCCTCGCGTCGCCTACAGCCCCGACAGCATCCCCCAAGAGCTAATTTAGCCAGAGGAAAGAAAAGGAGCTCGCGGTTGGCTAGTAGAGCCTGCCCACTTTCCTCTCGAGCTCCAGCAGCGCGGTGGCGCTGTAGAACCTTGCGTAAACCCTAGCGAGGTTTGCGGGCTTGCGTTCTCTGAGCCAGAGGTCGGCGTAGAGGCTGGCGAGCCCGAGGAAATCGGCGGCGGTGGCCTTACCCTCCACCTTCCTCAACCCCACCTCTAGGCACCGCTTGATGAAAGCGAGGTCCGGCGGGAGCTCCACCTTCTCGGCGAGCTCGAGCGCCCTCCTCCACGCGTCGAAGACCGGTAGGTTCCTCACCTCCTCAGTCGGCGAGAAGAGGACCCTCTTGATGTAGTTCGCGACCTCGCCCTTGCCGAAAGCCTTCCTGACCTCCAGCACCTCCCGCGGCTCGCCGCTGAGGGCCAGCCACTTCTCCTCCCACTCCCCGCTGCCCTCCGCGAACTCCATCGCCGCGAGGATGAGAGGGTAGAGGAACGAGTAGAGGCACTCCTCCCCGTCGTCGCCCCAAGCCGTCACCATGAACCCCTTAACGCCCTCCTCGCGCGCCGCCTGCAAGAAGTTCTTCAAGTTCGCCAGGGCGGTGTCGAAGTCGGGGTAGTACTTGTTCCAGTTCCAGAGCCCAGGGCAGGCGATTTGCTCGTACCCTCTATCCTTGAAGAGCCTCACCTTATCCCTGAAGTACTCGACCGTGTTTGGCGAGTAGTCCCAGTTCGCGATCACAGCCTCCCTCCACACGGGGTTTTCGAGGATGGGTTTCCACAGCTCCCTTTCCGTCTCTCGGAGGTACATTCCGGCCACCATGTCGCCCCATATCATGGGTATCTTGCCGCGCTCCTTCACCATCCTGATCAGTTTGGAGTGATGGTCAGCGTACAGGCGCGGGCCTTCGAACCTCAGCGTCCTGTCGAGGCTCTTTCCCCTCCCCATCGCCCACGTCTCGTCGCCCCCGATGTGGATGTACTTCGATTCGGTCTTCGCGATCGCCTCCTCCAGCAGCTCCTCCGCGAACCTCCTCGCCTCGGGGTCGCCCACGTCGAGGCAGCCCTCCTCCGGCCTGTGCCACTCGCTGTACCTCCAGTACTTCGGCAGGGTCAGTATGTTCTCCATGTGGCCGGCCAGCTCGAGCGAGGGGAAGACCTCGATCCCCAGCCTCTTGCCGTACTCCACCACCTCCCTCCACTCCTCGTTCGTGTACCTGCCGCGCTTAGCCCCGATGTCGGGGTGGCGGTCCCAGGGGAAGAGGTCCTCCACGTAGATGGCGAGGTAGTTGTACTTGAGGAGGAAGAGCCAGCGGAGCAGCTTCTTCAGCTCCTCGACCGTTGCGACGCCGCCCCTCGCCACGTCGAGGTGGAAGCCGCGGAACTCGAAGCGCAGCCTCTCCTCGACCTTGACGTCCGGGATCGCGCAGCAGCCCCCCTGGATCACCAGCTGGAGCAGCGTGGCCGTGTAGATCCTGGGGTCGCCCCACACCTCAACATAGCCTTCCTTGACTTCGAGACCCGTTCCCTCGCGCTCAACCCTCTTGATCTCCCACTTACCTTTGGGCAGGTTAAACTCTTCCGCAATGAAGGGGTCGAGGTTCGAGAAACCGTCAAAGCTTAACCACCGCCCTCTAAACTCCAGCTTCGCGGGCTCGGGTACGATAACCGGCTTTACCTCGCTCACGAAAGCCCAGCGCTACACACCTAAAAAAGAGTTGTGCAGAGCCTCAGTTTATAGCTTTCAAGCTACGCCCATAGCCCAGAGGATCCCTCCGAGCAGGTGCTTCTGGAACCAATCCTGCCTCCACAGCCAGGTGAAGTGGCCGAAAGCCGTGTAGAACACGCGGCCCTTGCCGTAGCTGTGGCACCACGCCAGCGCGTAGTCGTTGTCGGGGCGCGTCCCCCTGCTCAAGTCGACGGAGGAGTTGTCCAAGCTGATCAGAACGTGGGTCCGCGCCCTGCTCCAGTCCCTGAACGTGTAGACCTCCTCCAGGACCTCGAAGGTGCGCGGCAGGTGGCGGGTGGACGGGTGGCTCTGGTCCTCCACGATCACTCTCACAACCTGGGTCCACGGGTGGGAGTGGAAGTAGCCGCCCAGCATCTCGCCGTACTCCCTGAAGTTGTAGAAGGTGTCCGTGGCGTTGTGGACCCCAACGAAGCCACCCCCACCTTTAACGTAGTCGATCAGCGCCCGCTTCTGCTCGTCGGTGAGAGGTAGCTCGCCGGTCGTGAGGAAGACGATCGCCGCGTACTCTCTCAATCCTTTAGGGTCAAGGTCGGCAGGCTCCTCGGTGGCGAAAGCTTCGAAAGCTCCGCTACGCTCACCCAGCTTCGTAATGGTCTCCACAGCGGTCGGTATGTAGCTATGCCTGAAGCCAGCCGAGTGCGTGAAAACCAGCACTTTTTTAGCGGGAATCGACCCCTTCACAGGAAGGAGATTCATAGCGCTCCCTAATATACTCGCGCCCTCCTTGAGCCATCGCTATACCAGGTTTACCCGCTCTTGGTGTGGACGCATTTTTCGTTGACGAATAGGATTCTGCTCACCGCTGATGTGAAAGCTAGCATATCGTCCAGCGTCGATGCTTTCTTTTACCTCCTCGCTAGGGCGTTTACCCTTGTGTTCGACCCAGCGTTTGTTGCGCGTACGTAAAGACGCTTGACAAAGCTTCTCGGTAGCGTGCCGCCGCGCGTACCCTTGAACTAAAAATTTTTAAGGGGAGGGGCTCGCGCCAGCCCGTGAGCAAGCCCACGCCCATGTTCGTGAACCTGTACATGTACGCGGTCAACAAGGCGGCCTACAAGGTGCTCGGGAGGAGCGGCCTTGTGATCTCGAGGGCTGCGGGTGAGGAGCTGCTCAGCTACCTGAAGCGCAACGGCTACCTGCCGGAGAAGCCGTCGTGGGAGGACGTAAAGAGGCTGTTCGTGGAAGAGCTGGGGCTGGCGGACGACATGGTGTTCTCCCGCGAGGGGAGCAGCGTAACCATCGAGATGAGGGGGTTGAAGGTGGCCGAGTTCCTTAAGCTGACTATGGAGGAGAACTTCGAGCCGGTCGCGTGCCCGCTCGCGAGCGTGATCCTGCACGTCTGCGAGATGATGTGCGGCTGCCGGCTCGTGCTGAGGGGCTTCAAAGTGCTCGACCCGACGACTGTGAGGTTCGAGTGCGCTACCGTGTAGCGCGTCTACGAGATTGAAGCGTTTTCGATCATTAATTGCCTTAAGCAGTATGGGCAAAGATGCTCTGTTTTGCCACCTCTCTAGTTGAAGCTCATTCTCTCGCTGGGGGCGTGCTAGCTCAGGGGCAGCTTCAGCTCGTACGGTTTCCAGCCCAGCTTCTCCCTGAACTGGTTTACGAGTTCGATCGCTTTCTTCTTCTCCTCTACCGGCATCTTCTTCGACTTGAGGATGCCCATGAAGAGCGCGTAGAGCCTCGCGTTGATCGTGGCTTTGGAGATGCCGTACTGCAGATCCTCCTCCAGCTCCTTCAGGATCCCGGCGACCTCCTCGGCGCTCGAGAGGCCTTTCGGTCCCACGTCCTTCACGGTTCGGCCGAGGTAGAGGTGCCCCTTCTCCACGACGACCACCTTGCCGTCCTCGAAGGTGATCCGCCCCTTCGCGATTCTATCGTAGAACGTCCACGCCTCGTAAGCGTGGGGCGCGAGCTCCTTCAATCTGGCGAGCACGTAGCGCCTGATCTCGTCCGTGCTCATGCCGTCGTACGCCTTCTGCTCGACCTCCCTCGCGATCTCCTGGGCGATCTCGGGGGGCGCGCCAGCCGCGAGGCACGCCTCGTATATCTTCTTCGGGTCGAACTCCTCGCGAGCGCCGCTCCTCTTCCTTACCCGCTTCGCCACAGCAGCTCCTCGCGCTCCCCATACTAATGCTTAGCGCGCCGCCGCGGGAGCCGTCGAGCAGGAGCATCGCGCTCGAGCGGTTACGCGGAGATCAGCTCGTACACCTTGTCTTCCAGCTTCTGGAACTCGGGTGAGCGCCTGTCCCTCGGCCTCGGGATGTTCACCTCGACGATGCCGGCTATCTTCGCGGGCCTCGGGGTGAGGATGACGAGGCGGTCGGCCATGAATATCGCCTCGTCGACGCTGTGCGTGACCATGATGATCGCCCTCACCGTGGTGACCCCCAGGGTCCACAAGTCCAGGATCTCCGACCGGAGCGACTCGGCCGTGAGCGGGTCGAGGTTGGAGAAGGGCTCGTCCATGAGCAGCACCGTGGGCTCGACCGCGAGAGCCCTAGCGATGTTCACCCTCTGTTTCATCCCCCCGCTCAGCTCCCTGGGGTAGAAGTCCTCGAACGCTTGGAGGCCGACGAGCGAGAGGTACTTCCTCGCCCTCTCCCGAGCTTCGCTCCAGCTCATCCCGTTGGCCCTCAGGGGGAGGGCGACGTTGTCGAGCACCGTGAGCCACGGCAGGAGGGTCGGGAACTGGAAGATGAAGCCCACCCTCGCCCCCCCGCCGTGGAAGACGACCTTGCCCCCATCGGGCTTCTCGAGCCCCGCGATGATCCTCAGCAGCGTCGTCTTCCCGCAGCCGGAGGGGCCGAGGATCGCCACGAACTCCTCGCCTACGTCCAGCGTGATCCCGTTGAGCACGGGGAGCACGCGTCCGTTCTGCCTGAACGACTTCGTCACCTCGACGAGCGAGAGCACCGGCGTCACTCCCCACCACCGTACCTGCTCTCCACGAGTTGGAATAGCTTTCGCCACAGCGTCTTGTTCACGGCGACGATGACGAGGGATAGGAGGAGCGCCGTAGCCGCGACTCCCGCGGCGTCGCCGGCGGCGGCCTTCTTGTCCATTAAAGCCCCCACGCCGCCCAAGTCGATCACGCGATCGCCGAAGGTCGCGTACTCGGCCGCTATCGTCGCGTTCCAAGCCCCGCCCCACGCGCTGAGGGCTCCGGCGGTGAGCGAGGGGAGCAGGGAGGGCGCGAAGACGGCTCTCACGTACCACCAGCCCCGGATCCTGTAGACGCTCGCCATCTCGTCCAGCTCCCTCCTCAAGCTCGCGAGGCCATAGACGATGAGGTTGAAGTACAGGTACCAGAGCGACCCCTGCAGCAGCACGATCGCCGCTACGAGGTGGGGGCCGAGCGGGCTTCCGAGCGCTAGGGCCGAGAGCAGGGGCCACCACACCACGGCCGGTACCGAGGCGAGGGCCTCGCCCGCGAGCGCCACGAGCGCAGCCGCTCCCGCGCGCGTGTAGGAGAGGTAGGCGGCGGCGAGCGAGAGGGCGGCGGAGAGCGCGACGATGAAAGCCACCCTCGCCAAGCTCACCGGCAGCTGCTCGGCGACTTCGAGGAACAGCGGCAAGAGCCCCGACGCGTCAAAAGGCTGCCAGCGCGCCCCCCGCAACGCGGCGAGCGCCAGGACAGCTACGGCGGCTGCGGCCGCGATCTTCGCTGCTAGCGGGGGCGCGCGCAGCCTCCTCTCAGCGCTCACTAGGGCGTTGGCCAGCGCGCTCCAAGCCGCGCTGACGAGGCGGTGCAGCGCCGCGTAGGTCGCGTGGACCGAGGGCAGCCTCCGCCCGAGCACCTCCTCGCTGGCGGGGTTCAGGAACAAGACGTACGTGGCTAAGATCACGGCGAGCAGAGCCGCGACCCCGGCGTAGAAGCTCTCAACGTCACCTTTCTCAAAGGATTCCATTATGAAAGTGCCGATGCCGGTCAGCCTGTACTCCGCCGCGCCCAGCGCGATGATCTCCGAGGAGGTGAGGAAGAACCAGCCGCCCGCCCAGCTGATCAGCGTGTTGGCGACCAGCGAGTTCCGCGAGGCGGGCGCGCAAATGTAGAAGAACGTCGCGGCCCGACCGAGCTTGTAGACCTTCGCCATCTCGAACAGCTGGCTCTCCAGGCTCTTGATCGACGCGTAAACGCCGAAGATGAGGTTCCAAACCTGGCTCGTGAATATCAGGAAGACGGCCGCGGCTTCGGCGCCTACGCCGGGTGGCAGAACGCGCACGAAGAACGCGAGAGCGGCGGGGAAGAAGCCGAGGATGGGGATCGACTGGAGGATGTCGAGGATGGGGAGGAGCGCGCGCTCCACAGCCCTGCTGCGCGCCATCGCAGTGCCTAGGATCAGCGCCGCGACCACGGATAGGAAGTAGGCTGCCAGCATCCTCGCCAGGCTCGCGCCAGCGCAGAGCATCAGGTACGCCGCGTCGACCATGCTCGAGCGCCGCTCGCGCCAGGGGCTTCCGGCTTAAATGCTTCGCGCAAAGTAAACCTTAAAAGTCGTCGCGCGCAACGTGACGAAGGTGGTGTAGGGGGTGGATCAGAGCGATAGAGGCAGGAGCGGGAAGCTGCTCCTGCCTCCCGATGTGACCCCCGACCACGTGCTCGGGCTGCTGGAGCTGCTGCGGAGCTTGGGCAGCGGCATCGACTCGATGTACGTAGGGGATGCTCTAGGCGAGGACGTGAACCTGCTGCCGCACGCCATCGACGTGGCGGAAGCGCTCGAGCTGATCGTTCAGAGGGGCGGGAACCTGGAGCTAACCGAGAGGGGTAAGCGCGTGGCGGCCGGCAACCCGAAAACCGTGAAGGAGCTGCTGCGGGAGGTGGCGCTGAAGCTCGAGCCGATCGCCGAGATCGTGGAGCAGCTGAGGAAGAAGAAGGAGCTGCTGGCCGAGGAGTTCGAATCCATAATCAAGAAACACTATCCAACGAACTTTGAGGAAGCGATCAAGAACGTGCTGGTGTGGGGAGCTTACCTCGGTCTATTCAAGATGGACGAGGACGACGAGAAAGTCGTACCCATCAGGATCCCACACGCGAAGAGCGCGCGCGGTTAGCGACGCCCCCTCACCCTTCAGAGGAAGGCGTCGAGCTTCGCGCTGGGGCGCACCAGCCGCTTCAGGATGCGCGACTCGGCTAGGATCCTCTCCACTCTCGTTTCCAGGCGGCCGGCGAGCTCCCTCAGCAGCTCGCTCGCGTCGCGCGGGAGGGCGACGGGCGGCGACGACAGGGCGTGCCTCACGCTCTCCCGCACCTGCCAGACCCCCACGGGCGCGTAGTAGCTGGGCGTTACCTCGCGCACCGCCACGACCGTCGCCTGCCGCCCCACCCTGCTCAAGTGCTCGAGCACGGGCAGGCGCATCGCGTAGTAGCCCCCGTCGGCTTCCGGGTTCCGCGCCCTGCCGTCCCACAGCTCGTAGTTCACCGAGACGTAGGGCTCAGCCGAGCGGACCCAGACGCTCCTCGGCAGCCAAACCTCGATCATCTCGAACGCCCACGGCCCCGGGGCGAGCACGATGAGGTAGCGGTTGCCGAGGTACTCCGCGTACCTCACCTCCAGCGCCGGGTACTCGGGCGCGCCCCTCACCCTCTCGAGGAGGAGGTCGCCCAGCATCTTGTCCACAGCCGTGATGGCCCACCGCGTCGGCACCAGCCTCCTCCTCGCCCTCTCGCCCAGCATGCCGAGGCTCAGGAGCCTCGTGATGTAGTAGTTGCTGGCGCCGGCCCTGTAGAGCTCCGCAACCGCGTCGCGCGCTTTCGCGTCCGCGTCCCCCACGATCTGGTCCACGCGCCTTGGGACGACGGGGTTCTCCACGACCCGCATATCCCTGAGCAGACCCCCCAAGCCCACGGGCGTGATGATCCCGTCGAAGGTTAGCCTCGGGGCGGGGGGCTTCTCGAACCTGAACTCCGCGTCGACCGGCTTGACGGAGAGCGCCGCCTCCCTCGTCGCCTCCAGCAGCCGGCTCCCCCCGCCCCTCGCCTCGGTCACCCGCAGCTCGAAGCGCGAGTAGGCCGTGGAAGCGCGCAGCGCGATGATCTCCTCCAAGCTGAGCCTCCCCCACCAGCCCCCGTAGTCCTCGTACCGGGCCGCCTCCTCGCCCGAGACCGGCGCCGCCACGGGCCCCAGCCTGACGACCGGGTAGCCGTGCTCGCCCACGAGCACCGAGGGCGGCGTAGCCGCCTGCAGCTCCCGCTTCCCGAGCAGCGCGGCCGCCCTAGCGCTCTCGACGATCCTCATCGCGATGGGGCAGGCTGGCCTCCCGCACAGCCTCCTAGCGCCCTTGCACTTGGCGCAGAGCGCTGGGTCAACCCTCGACGGCAACCTGAGCCCGCGGGTAGGGGCGGGGGCAAAGTATTTGAGCTGTCGCTTGAAACGAAAAGGCGTGGAGACCGTAGGCTACCACTACGTCGTGGAGGCTTCAGGCTGCGACCCCGAGGTGCTCGGCGACGTGAACAAGCTGCGGGAGCTGCTGCTCAAGGCCGCTAAGAACGCGAGGATGGACGTGAAGGGCAGCTACTTCTTCAAGTTCTCGCCCACCGGCGTGAGCGGCACGCTGATCGTGGCGATGTCCCACATCTCGATCCACACGTGGCCCGAGCACGGCTACGCGGCGCTGGACGTGTACGTCTGCGGCACCGGCTCCGACCCCGAGAAGGCGGTGAACGAGATCCTAGCAGGGCTGAAAGCCAAGCACGCCCACATAACCGAGATACAGCGGGGTATAAGGGACAACGACGAGTACACCCACATCATCGTGACCTGGGAGGTCTAGGAGAGCACAAATCATTTTTACCAGCGAATCCGCTTTCACCACCGAGCTCCCGGTGACCACGTCAGAGCTCGTCGCTCGAGCCGAAAGCGTGCTCAGATCGCGCGGTTTCGCCGTCAACCGGAACGCGCGCGTGCGAGGTTTAAGCGGCTTCCTCCACAGGTTCGCTCCCCTCGCCGAGAAAGGCGCTTTCTCGTTGCTGCTGGATTTCACCGATAAACCTTCCGATATCCTAGCGTTCCTCGCCAAATCCGTGGACCTGAGAGGCTACAGCGCGTTCATCGCGGTCAGAGAGGACGTGCTCGCCGAGCTCGCGCCAGCGCTCGGAGGTCACGCTGGAGGCAAAATCATCGTGTACAAAGATGCGGAAGACTTCGAGAGAAAGCTGGAGCAAGCTCTAGGCCGGAGCGCCTAGGCTAGAAGCGCTTGAGCCAGCAGCGCGGCTCCAATCGCGATAAACGCTAGCGACGAAGCCGATCTGAGGGCTTTCTCCGGCAGCGCGCGGGATAGAGCGGCTCCCAGCGCCGCCGCCAACCCCATCAGCGCCGCTGCGGCGGCGGAAACGCCCAAGACGACCTCCGCGAAAGCGCCGGTCGACGCCGCGAGGGCCAACGTCGCCAGGTTCGTCTTGTCGCCCAGCTCGGCCAGGAGGACGAGGCAGAAGCCCCTCCAGAAGCCGCACTCGCGCTCGAGCCGGTCGCCCCTCTTGAGCAGCGAGGCGAGCCCCGCCGCGATGAAGGCCGCCCCGGCGGCCGCTCCCACGAGCTCCAGCGGCAGCGCCACCCGCAGCGCGCAGCCGAGAGCGGCTGCCGCGATGTTGGCGGCTACGAAGCCGAGCGTCGAGGCCGCGAAGGCCATGAGGGGGCGGCCGCGGGCTGAGAGCGCGATCGCCGCCAGCTGGGTCTTATCGCCCAGCTCCGCCGCAGCCACGGCCGTTGCCGAAGCGGCCACCACTTCCCAGCGCAGCACCTCGCGGCCGGCTGCGGAGCTCTTATATACCTCTCGGCGCCGGGGAGCGCGTGGCGAGGCCCAAGATCGGTCTCCAGCTGTTCTCGGTCCGCGAGGATTGCGCGCGCGATCTCCCCGGGACTCTGAAGGCTGTGGCGGAGATGGGCTACGAGGGGGTCGAGTTCGCCGGCTACTACGGGCGGAGCGCGAGGGAGCTGCGCGAGCTCCTGGAGAAGTTCGGGCTCGAGCCGGCCGGCACGCACATCGGGATCGACGCGCTGAGGGATCCCAGCATCGACGAGACGGTGAGGTTCAGCAGGGAGCTCGGGCTGAAGTACCTGATCGTCCCGTGGATCCCCGAGGACATGCGGAACAGCAGGGAGGCGTGGCTCAAGACGGCCCGCTTCTTCAACCTCGTAGCCGAGAGGTTGAAGAGGGAGGGCATGTACGCGGGCTACCACAACCACACGGAGGAGTTCAAGAGGATCGACGGGGAGACGGGCTGGGAGATCTTCGCCAAGGCGACGGTCCCCGACGTCGTCCTCCAGCTCGACGTGGGCAACGCGATGCACGGCGGCGTGACGATGGACCAGGTCCTCGACTTCATCAGGAAGTTCCCGGGCCGGACCAAGACGATCCACCTGAAGGAGTTCTCGCGCAAGGACCCCAACGCGCTGCTCGGGGAGGGGGAGGTCAGGTGGGCTGAGCTCCTCTCCGCGTGCATGAAGGTTGGCGGAACCGAGTGGTTCATCGTCGAGCAGGAGTCCTACAAGTACCCGCCCCTAAAGTGCGTCGAGCTCAGCCTGAGGAACTTGCAGAAGATCCTGGAGACCCTGTGACGGGCCGCTATGAGCGGCGCGGAGATGGTGAGAGCTCACATCTTCGTCAGCGGCGTCGTGCAGGGGGTCGGCTTCCGCTGGTCGATGCAGAGGGTGGCGAGGAGGCTGGGGGTGAAGGGTTGGGTCAGGAACCTGCCGGATGGGCGGGTGGAAGCGGTGCTCGAGGGCCCGAGGGACAGGGTTGAGGAGCTCATCGAGTGGGCCAAGCGCGGACCATCGTGGGCTGTCGTCGAAAACGTGGAGGTGCGCTGGGAGGAGTACAGGGGCGAGTTCGCGGACTTCGAAATCCGCTACTGAGCGCGCCAGGTCTCTTTTTGCGGCGCGCGAAAGATGTTAAAGCCGCAACCGAAATTGCATCGCGATGGCCAAAGCCCCCGGCGAGCGCCGGAAGGTGCACCCGGCTTGGCTAATACTGATCGCCTGGCTGATCTTCCTGGTGGTCATACTAGCGGCGACGGGGCCGGGCTTGCGCAGGCCGGTCCGCTACGTGAAGGTGCACGACGGGAGGCACTGGACCTGGTACGCGCCGGAGGACGTGTGGTCGAGGTACGGGGAGCAGATCTCCAGGTTCTTCGACTACGCGGATAGGGTCTACGAGGCGCTGCGCGAGGACTTGGGCGTCGAGCCGAAGGAGCGCGTGTACCTGCTCGTGCACCCGGGCGGCGCCGGCTTCGCCGGCTTCGCGGCGGGCGACATAGCCGAGATCCGCGCGCTCACCGGCCGCAGGAGCCCAGGCATCGGCGTCGTTTACGACGCGTTCCTCAACGAGGCGTACGGGGTGAGGGGCTACTGGGCCTACGTGCTCATCGCGCACGAGGCCACCAACCTCTTCACGGGCGAGGGGGTGACGGGCGGCTGGCCGTGGGCCGACGGCACCGACATCTGGGGCAGGGGCAGCCCCTTCCCCTACGCGGTCGCCGTCCTCGTCACCGAGCAGCTCGGCCTCGCCAACGTCTCCAGCACGCACTATAGGATCCTGGACCCGCGCGACAAGCCCTACGTGGACCTCTTCATCGAGCTCGTGCGCGGGAGGGGGTGGGAGTGCATCAGGCGGATGTTCAGGCTGATGCTCGAGGACGGGGTCAGGCTGGACGCGGAGGGCGCGCCGGTCTCCCGGGAGCCGCTGAAAAGCCACTACGTCTTCCTCTACCTTAGCCTGGGGTGCGGCGAGGACCTCACAGACACGCTGATCAAGCACGGGCTGAAGGTGGACCGCGACCTGATGGCCAAGCTCTTCCAAGCGTACGCGAACCGCGCTTGCGACCCGGAAGCGTGGAGGCGGGGCGACTACGAGAGGGTTCTCGGATGCTCGAAACCCTGACGGGCGCGCTCGAGCAGGCGAGGGCGGGGAAAGCTTTTACAGAAGCGCGGCACCGGTAACTACGTGGAGTACAGGGTGAAGTACGTCCCCCTCGCCGACGCGCTGTACATCAAGGTTAAGGAGGGCGAGGTCTCCGATAGCTTGGAGCTGAGGGAGGGCTTGATAGTCGACCTTGACGATAAGGGGGAGGTGATAGGGATAGAAATATTGAATTTTTCAAAAACTAAAATCGATATGAAAGAGATAATAATAAAAGGTATTGAAATATTAGTAAAAGATTGACAGAAAAGATAATTTTTACGTTGCATGCTATCGAGAGAATGAAACAAAGGAGAATATCAATAGAAGAAATCAGAAATTGTTTAAAATTTCCTGATAAAATGATAATTGAACATGGTATCTGTAAATGTATTAGAAAAGTTGATAATAAGGTTATGCTGAATGAGCCTTATTCATCTCCGGGTCAGGCTT
>Ga0080005_140334_pt1 | contig 30997 bp, 26 predicted proteins | sample JossMetagenome_2_FD_69208 | JGI IMG/M metagenome (GOLD analysis project Ga0080005, IMG submission 69208) | Hot spring sediment microbial communities from Joseph's Coat, Yellowstone National Park, USA - JC3_ASED (SPADES assembly) (version 2) | ecosystem: Environmental > Aquatic > Thermal springs >...
CCCTAGGCGTCTCGCTTCCGCCGCTTCTTGAGAAGATCTTCGGCGGAGGCGCCGCGCGTTACCTCGGGGCAAGTCTGTTGACGGGCGCGGCGGCGCTTCTGCTGTACCTCCTAACCGAGAGGGTGACCAGCTCCCCCTACGGAAGGGCTTTAAGGGTCCACAGAGAAGATCCGGAGCTCGTGGAGGTTATGGGCCGCTCTGCGACTAGGCTGAGGCTTTGGGCGTTGGCCATAGGAGGTGCTCTTTCAGCCGTGGCAGGCGCTCTATACGCCCTGTACGTCGGCGCGGTTTTTGCAGGTTCCTTCACCAGAATTACCTACACCTTCTACCCCTGGCTGATGATGATACTAGGCGGCATGGGCAACAACCTAGGCGTAGTCAACGGCGTCTTCATATTCGTGACGCTCCGTAGGTTGATAGACATGTACAAATATGAACTTTCGGCAGTCTTAGGCTTCGACCCAGTCTGGCTGGCGTATATCCTCTTCGGGGCCATCGCCCTAGCCATAATAGCGCTGAGACCCGAGGGCCTCGTGCCGGAAGAGCCCACTCCGCTGGCGAAAAAAGCCGGCGTTTTAAAAAGCAAATAATTAAAAACCCTAAGCCGACGCACCTATGGAGGAATTACTTGTCAAGGCCCTGGACTACGGCTTATCTCTTGGCGCCTCCTATGTGGAGGTCCGGTGGCAGAGGGACTCGGGCTCAGCCGCAGGGCTGAGAAACGGGCAGTTTGAATTCGCCGTATCCTACTCCTCGCAGGGCGTTGCCGTCAGGGCGGTGGCGGGGGGCGGCTTGGGGTTCGCCGCCACGCCCAGCATGAAACTTGAGGACGTGTTCGGCGCCGTTGAGAGAGCGGTTAAGCTCGCCAAGGCCGCGGGGAGGGTGCGGAAGAGCCCGGTGGCGCTCAGCGAGGAAGGGCTGGCCAAGTTCAGCTACATCCTTCCAGACATCGCCCTAGACCCCGTGGAGCTGGCGAAGACCCTAGACGAATACGCCGCCAAGGACTTAACCGTGCGGCGTTTCTACGTCAATATATGGACGACGGAGAAGCGCGTATTGACCAGCGACGGGGCGGACGTCTACAGCAAGATACCTAGGGTCTACGTATTCGGCATGTTTATCAAACACGAGCCGTCTCTCGGCAGCCTCCAGAGGGATGTATTCCTCGGCGGCACCTCGGCTGACTCACTGCGGGGCGCGGAGAAGGCGGTGGAGGAGGAGTCCCGGAAGGTGTCTGCGCTTCTGGAGAAGGCGCGTTCCGTCTCGCCGGGGAGATACGACGTGGTCTTCGCCCCGGAGATGACGGGCATATTTGTGCATGAATCTATAGGCCACCCCTTCGAGCTCGACAGGATCTACGGAAGGGAGGGGGCTGAGGCCGGCGAGTCCTACCTAAGGCCGGGGAACCTCAGGGTTAAGATCGGGAGCGACTTGGTAAACATCACCGACTACCCGGCGTTGCCGGGCACCTACGGCTTCTACCTCGTGGACGAGGAGGGCGTGGTGGCCAGGCCTAAGCAACTGGTGCGGGGCGGCTGGGCCACCGAGTTTATTACAAACAGACAATACGCCGCGGTGTTGGGCGTCCACAGCAACGCGGGGGCGCGGGCGTCGGCTTTCGACAGGGAGCCCATACCGCGTATGTCCAACACCTACCTCGAGCCGGGCGACTGGAGACCTGAGGAGATTATACGGGACACTAGGCGGGGGATATACGTGGCGTCTTACACCGAGTGGAACATAAACGACACCAGGTACTCCGGCAGATACGGCATCTTCGAGGGGTACCTCATCGAAAACGGCGAGCTGAAACAGCCAATCAAGGGCTTCATCGAGGTGGACACCCCAGAGCTGTGGGGCAACGTAGACGCCGTGGGGCGCGACTTTCAGCTCTTCGTAGGCACGTGCGGCAAGGGCAACCCGTCGCAAGGCGTCCCCGTGACCATGGGCGGGCCCACCTTCAGGAGTAGAAATCTCAGGGTGGTGCCATGATTCTGAAGATTCTGCAACGCCACGTCGACGAGGCCATCGTCGTGAAGACGATGGTTAGGAACTACATGGTCCGCTTCGCCAACAACGAAATCACCGTTTTTAAAAACTGGGACGTAGAAAACACCTATATCTACCTCGCCAAGGGTAGAAAGACTACTTTCTTAAGCGCCACCGGGACTCCTGACTTGGCACAGATAGAGGAGGCGCTGAAGAGGCTGGCGTCTCTTCCAGAGGACCCCCTCTACGTGCCTGTGGAGGGGCCGCGGCTCCCAACCCGCCGCGAGTCTCCGGAGGACTTTGAGAAGTTGCCTGACCTTGTGAAGAGGGCTGTGGACTCGGCGGCTGGGGTAGAAAGAAGTGCAGGCGTCGTCAACCTCGCCTACGTCGAAGTTGAGTACGAGGACTCGACTGGGCGCGGGGGCCAGTACGCCGTCAATAGGGTCTATATGGCCATGCGGTCTTTTCTAGGCGAGCTCTCCGCCACGGCCGCAGCCGCCGGTAGACGCGTCGCCGACATCAAGGCGGAGAAACTAGGCGAAGAAAACTCGCAACTCCTCTCCCTGGCCAAGGGACTGCCGCAGAGACGTATAGAACCCACCAAGGCGGATCTCCTCCTGTCCCCGCTCGTGTTTGGGCACCTCGTGGGGGAGTTGCTGTACTTCTGGACCAACGGCTCCGAGGTCGTGGCCAACAGCTCCCGCTACACGAAGGAGGACGTGGGGAGGCAGGCGGCCTCCGAGCTACTCACCGTAGTGGAGAAGACCTACGACGAGTCGGCACACGGCTACGTTCCCTTCGACTTCGAGGGAACTCCGCCGAGGCCCGTCGAGGTGTACAGAAGGGGAGTCCTCAGCGGCTTTATACACACGAGGCGGACAGCCCACGCCCTGGGGATGGAGCCGACTGGCCACGCCCTCTACGGCTGGGCCAGGCCTGTGCCGGGCCATGTGGAGGTCGCGCCGGGGGACGGGCCGGCGGATTTGGAGGCGTTGCTGGCTGATCTCCGCAACGGCTTCTACATACACGGCAACTGGTACACCCGGTACCAAAACGTGAAGACTGGGCAGTTCTCTACGGTGGGCCGCGACGTGGCGCTTGAGGTCAAAGACGGCAGGCCGGCGGCCGTGGTTAAGTACATCCGCATAGCCGACACCATGGAAAACGTGGTGAGAAACGTGGCTGAGCTGTCCAAGGCGCCGAAACAGGTCTACTGGTGGGATATGCCAACGCCCGCAAACGCCCCCTACGCAATAATACGGCAGATAGGCGTAACCACCTAAGCGCCTCCACATACCACGGCGCCGAAGAAGCTCCGCCTCGTGTAGGAGGCATCTCCGCCAGCTGTCGTGAAACACGCCGCAAAACTCTTTCTGCGAGAGCCACCTCAGCTCCTCTACTCATAAAGTCTGGCTCGTTCCTCAGCTTGTTGACGTCCTCACGCCTTGCCCAGTCCCCCAAGGGCGAGGGTGGATGTCGGCAGAGGTTCAGCCCTTGGTTAGGAGCTTATAGAGCGTGTTTAGCACTATTTCGTTGGTGCCTTCGTAGATCTCGGTGACTTTCGCGTCTCTATACAGCATCTCTACGTGGGCGTCTTTCGAGTAGCCGTAGCCGCCCAGTATCTGAACCGCGGTTCTAGACACCTCGACGGCTGTGCGGGACCCAAGCACCTTGGCGGCTTGGGCATAGAGGGGGAACTGGGGATCTCCTGCGTCGCGCATCTTAGCGGCCGTGTAGACAAGGGAGCGGAGGGCTTCAGTCTTTATATACATCTCCGCTATATAGTGCTGTATCACTTGAAACTCCACTATTTTCCGCCCGAAGGCCTCGCGCCTTGTGGCGTAGTCCATGGACTGGGCAAGCGCCTCCTCAGCTATGCCCAGGGAGAGAGCTCCTACGTTTAGCCGGCCCATGTTTATCCCGTTTATTGCGACTTTCCAGCCGCCGTTGACCTCGCCGACCACGTCGTCGTCTGAGGCCTCACAGCCGTTGAGCTTCACCTCGGCAGTGCCGGAGCCTCCTATTCCCATTACTTCAATAGGCGAGGTCTCTACGCAACTGCTCCGCTTCAGTAAAAACGCGGTGATGGTTTTGTGCCTACCCTCCTTTGGGCCTGTGCGGGCGAAGAGAAGGTAGTAGTCGGCGTACATGCCCGAGGTTATCCACAGCTTCGTGCCGTTTATCACCCAGACTCCCCCCTGGCGTGCGGCCGCGGTCTCTATGGCGGCGGCGTCAGAGCCGCAACAAGGCTCAGATAGGGCGAAGGCCGCTATGGAGTCGCCTGAGGCTATCTTAGGCAAGATGTCCTCCTTTTGCATACGGTTGCCATATTCATATATATTATGTGCAATCATGGAGCCTTGAATCTCGGCGATAGTCGCCACCGCGGGGCTGGCTCTGGCGAGCTCCTCGATGATCAGCACCTGGGTCAACGTATCGGCGGAGGCGCCGCCGTACTCCGGGGGCAACACGGGGGCTAACAAGCCCTGCTCCCCCAACAGCCTCAACACGTCGCGGGGGTAGGTCCCCTTGTCTATCTCCCTCGTCTTAGGCCTTACGAATTTTTCTACAAGTTCTGATACTGTTTTTTTGACGAGTTTGTGTTCTTCGGACAACATTATAGTCCTTACCGAAACCCTTTAAATGCTTTTAATAATACAACATTTAAAAACATAGCTAATAGCTACTGCATGGGTGTTTTCATAATTGGGGCCGGCATGTCTCGTATTGGAAGACGGGAAGAGGACGGCAGACAGCTTCTTCTAGAGGCATATAAGGAGCTCGTCGAGATGGGGGTGGACCCTACGGTGGCTGAGGCCATATATGTGGGGGTTCAGTCTGAGGTTTACGAACACCAGATCATGTACGGCACGTTAGCCGCGGAGGCGCTGGGGCTTCTGCCCCGGGAGGCGTACAGAGTTGAGGCATGCGCTGCCGCTGGGGCTCTTGCCCTCCGTTCCGCCTACATGGCGGTTAAGTCAGGCGAGGTGAAGGCGGCTCTCGCCGTGGGCGTCGAGAAGATGACTGCCACCACCACAGAGGTTGCCACCGACGCGTTGATGGCCGCCAGCCACTACATAGACCAGAGAAGCGGCGTCACGATACCGGCGCACTACGCGATGGTGGCTAGGAGGTACATGTACCAATACGGGGCCTCGGAGGAGGACCTCTGCATGGTCGCGGTCAAGAACCACCGCCACGCCACCAGGAACCCAAAGGCGCACTTCCAGCGGGCCATAACCCCCGAGGAGTGCCTAGCTAGCAGGCCCATCGCGACTCCCATCAAGCTGTACGACGCGGCGCCGATAAGCGATGGGGCTGCCGTGGCCCTGGTGGCCTCTGAGGAGGTCGCGAAGAAGGCCCCCACCCCCGCGGTCGAGATCGTTGCCTCGGCCGTGGCCACCGATACGCTCAGCGCCTCGCAGAGGCCAGACATAACGTATCCCAAGGCTGTGGTGGAGGCGGCGACCAAGGCCTACAATAGGGCTGGGCTGACGCCCAAGGCCGTTGAGGTCGCCGAGGTGCACGACGCCTTCACGATAAACGAGGTGTTGATGTACGAGGCTCTGGGATTCGCCAAGAGAGGCGAGGGCTACAAGCTGGTTAGAGAGGGCGCCACGTCGCTGGAGGGCTCAATACCTGTGAACCCCAGCGGGGGGCTGAAGGCCAGGGGACACCCCATAGGCGCCACAGGCCTAGCGCAGATATATGAGGTTTATCTGCAACTTACGGGGAAGGCATACGGCAGAAACACCGGCGCGCGGGTCGGAATAGCCGTAAACGAAGGCGGCGTGAACTCCGCCGCAGTCGTCCACATACTGCGGGCGGTATGACGCTGAAATACGTCGCCGAGGGCAGGCTAGTGGGCGGGCGTTGCGTCAAGTGCGGCGGCGCCTTCTTTCCCTATTCTCCCATCTGCATCTACTGCGGCGGCGAGGCAAAAGCCGAGGATGTGCCTAGGAGGGGGGTCGTTTTGAGCTACAGCGCAGTCCATGTCTCAAACGGCAGGTTCACGACGCCTTACACGGTGGCGATAGCCAAATTCGGAGACTTCCAGCTCCCGGGGTACGTAAAAGAGGGGCCTGTAAATATCGGCGACGAGGTGGTGTGGGAAATCGGCGAACTCGAAGGAGGTAGATGGTACTACTTCAAGAAGCTATGATAGAGTTCTGGGCTAAGGCACAAGGCGATAAGCTAGCCGTTGACGACGGCAGTAAGAAGCTGACGTACCGCGAGCTCGCACACAGAGCCTCGCTCTACCGGACGGCGGCGAGAGCGCTCTTCTCTGCTAGGAGCTCCGCGGAGGCTCTCGCCGCTGTGGTTGGTCTTCTCACCTCCCCCTCCACAGTGGCCTTAATAGATCCTCTGTCGGTTTCCGAGGACTTCGCGTTCCAGCTGGCTGATTTCAGCCCTGACGTGGTCCTGATAGACAACGAGGTGTGGGAGAGAAACAGAGAGTCTCTGGCTGGGAGGACCGTGAATATGCTTGGGTCCGGGCTCGCCGGTCCGCGGCCCGGGGGACTTGGCGAGGCGGTTATGTACTACGCCGGCGTGGCGGGGCGGACCATGCAGGTCATCCACGGCTCAGAGGGTGTGTGGAGGTGTGCCCAAAGCCTAGCCGCGGCGATGCAATTAAGAAATGACGACGTGGTGTTTGTAACCGCTCCGCTCACCCACGTCCTCGGGCTCGTTACGTCGCTGGCTGCGCTGTGGGTTGGAGCCGCCGTTGTCCTCATGCCGCGGTTCGAGGCTTCTGAGGCTGTGAAGGCCGCGCGGAGGGCCACCGTCATCGTGGGCGTCCCGACCCTGTATGCCGAGTTAGTGAAGACGGGCATCGGCAGGCTCGATGCGAGATACGCGGTCTCTGGCGGCGCCTATCTTCCGCCGGACGTGCAGAGAATGTTCGAGGAGGCCACCGGCGTGCCGATAGTCCAGGTTTACGGCTTAACCGAGGGGCTTGTGGTGTCTTTCCAGCCTCCACAGCTAAAGGAGGTTAAGGGCACGGTTGGTCTTCCACTGCCGTGGGTTGAGGTGAAGCTTGCAGAAGATGGCGAGCTTCTTGTAAGGTCGCCGTGGAACATGAGACGTTACGGTGATGAGGCGGAGACCCGGCGCGTGTTCACGCCAGACGGCTTCCTCAAGACGGGGGATCTGTTTAAAGTAGACGAAAGAGGTCTGCTGTACTTCGCCGGTGTTAAGAAAAGGATGATCAAGTATAAGGGGTACCCCGTATTCCCTAGAGATCTCGAGTTAATACTGCTACGCCATCCCGCCGTGGAGAGGGCTGTTGTAAAAGGGGAGCCCGATCCAGAGGTGGGCGAAATACCTGTGGCGTATGTGGTTAAGAGGGGGGAAGTTACAGAGGATGAACTACTGAGTTTCGTAAACAGCAAGGTGGCGTTCTATAAAAAACTCAGAAAGGTGTATTTCGTGGAGGAGTTGCCATGACATATAGGGAGGGGCTTAGGGCGGTCACGGGGACTGGCGAGTACATTGACGATCTTCCAACGCCGCCGGGCACGATGGCCATGGCCATCTACCGATCCCCGTATCCACATGCCAAGATCCTCAGAGTAGATCTCTCCGACGTGTGGAAGAAGAGCGGGGTGGCCTACGGCCCCGAGGAGCTGAGGAGGGTTGTGAAGAACCCCTTCCCAAACGCCTTGAATCTGCCTGTGAATTACTACCCATTTGCCGCGGGTAAGGTCAGGTATTTCGGCGAGCCTGTGGCTGTGGTGATGGCTAGGGATATTTACAAGGCTGTGGATCTTCTGGACTACGTCTATGTGGATTTTGAACCGCTTGAGCCTGTGGCGTCTATTCAACAAGCCCTGAGGGGGGAGGTGCTTGTCCACGAAGAGCTGGGGTCCAACATCGCCATGGATAGGCGGATGAAGTTCGGCGATGTGGATAAGGCGTTTGACACGGCAGACCACGTGGTTAAGTTCGACTTCAGGTTCCCTAGACACACCGCGATGCCGCTTGAGCCCTACGGCGTCATCGCCTGGTGGACCGGCGATTTGGTTCACGTGGTCGCTAACGCCCAAGGGCCTATGCTGTATATATACTTCGTCGCCCGCGCGCTCGGCCTTTCCACGAGCCAGATCGATTTTAAAACCCCTAGAGACATCGGGGGGAGCTTCGGCATTAAGTACTCGATATATCCCTACGTAGTGCTCGCCGCCGCCGCCTCGCGGCTTGCCGGCGTACCAGTTAAGTGGGTAGAGACTAGGCAGGAGAGCTTTGTGGGCAGTAGTTGTAACGGCGAGAGGATAGGCCAAGTAGAGCTGGCGGTGAGGAACGATGGGAAGATCTCGGCTGTGCGCTACCGCTTCATTGAGGACGTAGGTGCTTATCTGAGGCCGCCTGAGCCCGGCGCTTTGTTTAGAGTCCACGGGAGCTTAAACGGCGCGTACGATATAAGAGCCGTAGAGGCTCACTACACGGTGGTTTTCACAAATAGGCCTCCCACCGGCCTCAACAGAGGGTACGGTGGGCCTCAGTTCTACTTCGCCCTAGAGAAAGCTGTGGACGAGGCCGCAAGACGCCTAGGCATGGACCCCTTAGAGTTTCGCCTTAGGAATTTAATAAGGGAGTTCCCATTGAGAATAGCCGGGACGAATTTCTACGAGACAGCCACAGGCGGCCTTTATCCCCAGCAGAACTACGAGGCAGTAGTTAAGGCGCTGGAGCCCGAGTACCGGAGGTGGCTTGAGGAGAAGAAGAGGGGCAGGAAGATCGGGGTTGGTGTTGCCGTTGTCGTGGAGCCCAGCGGCACCAACTTGGGCTATGTAGACGTGGCGATGGAGGCTGATAAGCGGAAATACCCACATTCAGGTGCCGGCGAGTACGTGACCGTGTCAGTGGACCCCTCAGGCGTCGTGCAGGTATTCGTCAACGCCACAAACGAGGGGCTGGGCCACGAGACGGTCCTCGCGGAGGTGGTGGCGAGGGAGCTCGGCATAAGGCCCGACGACGTGGTGGTGACCTTCCGCGTCGACACTGCGCACACATGGTCTCTCTCCAGCGGTAGCTATTCAAGTCGTTTCGCCCCCGTCACCGTAAGCGCCGCAATAGAAGCCGCCAGGTTGCTGAAGGAGAAGCTTATACTCCTCGGAGCCGCCATGCTGGGCGCAAAGAGGGCGGGATACGAAGAGGGATACGTATACGACACGGAGAGCCCACAAAGACGTATAGACATCAAGAAAATCGCGTCGGCCGCCCACTGGGACCCGGGAAGCCTGCCGGAGGGGCTGGAGGGGGGCCTGAGCGTTGTTAAATACTTCCATCCCCCCACCGTCAAGGCCCCCGTGGGAGACAAGGTTAACTCGTCAGCGGCCTACGCGATCCAAGCCCACCTAGCCGTGGTCGAGCTAAAAGATGGGGAGCTCAAGGTGGTGCGGTACGTGGTGGCCCACGACGCGGGGAGAATCTTGAAGCGCGAGTTGCTGGACGGCCAGTTACATGGAGGAATACACCACGGGGTGGCTATGGCGCTGTACGAGGAGCTGAAATTCGGCGAAGACGGAATCCCGAAGTCGCTTCTGCTGGATACCTACGGCTCCGTCTCCCTTGCAGAGTTCCTAGACACCTCGGTAGAGCTTATACATTTCGAGACCCCCGCCGGCTACTTGCCCTCCGGCGCCTACGGCGCGGGGGAGGGGCCGGTAATGGGCGCCCCAGCCGCCGTGGCAAACGCCGTGTCTGACCTACTTGGCACCTCAATAAACAGGTTGCCCATAGACTTAGTGGCATGAGGCCGGCGTATCCCAAGGAGTTTAAATACATCAAGGCCAGAGGCGTCGAAGATGCGCTCGAAGCTGTAAAGGTGGGCGCCAAACCGCTGGCAGGGGGGCAGTCGCTTTCCACCCTCCTCAAGCTACGGCTCATGGAGGTGGATACCTTGGTGGATATCTTCGAACTGGACGAGCTTCGCTACGTGGAGAGACGTGGGGATTCGCTGGTTCTCGGCGCTCTTCTGATACACAACGACGTGGCGATGCTGAGGGAGGTGGTCAGCTGGGCGCCGGCGCTGAGCAAAGCGGCGTGGATGATTGCAGATCTACAGGTGAGGAACCGGGGAACCTTAGGAGGCTCGTTGGCACATGCGGACCCCGCGGCCAACTACATCCCGCCGTTGCTGGCGCTTGACGCCACGGTACGCGCCAGATCCAGCCGCGGCGTCCGTGCGGTGAAGATGACGGACTTCGTGTTGGGGCCCTACCAGACGGCCTTGGAACCCGACGAGATTATAGTGGCGGTTGAGGTGCCCAGGTGGGACATACAGGGCACCTACGTGCTGAAGGTGGGGGGCGCCTCGTACCCCAGCCTTATTCTGTCCCTAGCGGCGAGGCTGGAAGACGGCATTGTGAAGGAGTCCAGGCTTGCTGTAGGCGGCTACTACACACGGCCCTTCGTAGTGGAGGACGCGTTTGACGGAGAAAAACTCTCCGAGGATGCGGCTACGAAGGCGGTGGGTTTATTCCCCGACGGCGAGCCATACGACGATCCGCACCTCGCCTTTGAGAAGAAGCGGCAGATACTCCCGACGGCCTTGACGCGGCTTATAAGGGAGGCCTCCGCCGGGCAGTGGCGGTTGCCCATAAAGGAGGAGATCACGAGGTGGCGTGGAAGAGACCAAGAAACCGTGGTGGTCAACGGCCGCGCCCTCCAGCTAGAGGGCGAGCCGCGTCTTCTGTTGGTGGACTTCCTGCGGAGACAGGGCTATACTGAGGTTAAGAGGGGATGCGACGAGGGCAGATGCGGAGCGTGTACAGTTCTGCTAGACGGAAAGGCCGTGAAGTCCTGCACCGTCTTCGCCCCCCAGGCGGCTGGACACGAGATACGGACTGCCAAGGGCATCATGGGGGCTGGACTGCACCCGGTGCAGAGGGCGTTTTTGGAGGAATACGCCTCGCAGTGCGGCTTCTGCACACACGGCTTCGTCACGACGGTAACTGACTACCTCAACTCCGTGGACCCCTCGGCAAACGACGAAACTCTGAAGCTGTCGGTCAAAAACCTCTGTAGATGCACAGGATACGTAAACATCATAAAAGCTGTTAAGAAAGCCGCCAAGCTCCTTTCAGCTCCTCAATAGCCCTCTTAATCTCCTCCACCGAGGCCTCGTCTTCAAGCGTCGACAAGTCGCCCGGCAGAGACCCGGAGGCGACGGCCCTCAGCACCCTCCTCATGATCTTCCCCGTCCTCGTCTTGGGCAACCGCTCAACGATGAATACCCGCGACACCACAGCCACGGGCCCGAACTCCCTCTTCACAAGTTCCAGAATCTCGCTGGCCTCGACCTTGAAGCCGCTTTTTGGAACAGCGAAGATAGCCAAGACGGAGCCCCGGACCTCGTCGGGGACCTCAACCGCGGCCGCCTCCACCACATGGGGATGAGACATGACCACGTTTTCGATCTCCGCCGGCGCAAGCCTGTGGCCAGCCACTTTAATCACGTCGTCCCCCCTGCCGAGTATGTAGAGATAGCCCTCCTCGTCGTAGTAGCCCACATCTCCGGTGTAGTAGAGCCCCGGGAACTTGTTCCAGTAGGTCTGCACCCACCTCTCCGGGTCGCCCCAAACGCCTAGGGCGAAGGCAGGCGGGGTAGGCGGCTCCACCACCACGTGCCCCTTGACGCCAGGTTGCGTCTTGACGCCTTTATCGTCCACCACGGATATCTTGAGACCTGGATACGGAAGCCCCACCGAGCCTTGTTTATACCTTATCCCGCCGAGCCCGAGCCCGCCTGGTGCCGCTATGAAGCCGGAGTTCTCCGTCTGGCCCCACGTCTCGATCACCTCGCATCCATGCCCCCTGCACACGTTGTCCCTAAGCCACCTCCAGGGCTCGTGGCCTAGGATCTCGCCTGCGCTGATTACGAGCTTCAGCGATGACGTGTCGTAACGCCTAACCCACTCCTCTCCGTATCTCATCAACAGCCTAACGGCGGTGGGGGCTAGCCATATAAACGCTGGCCGTATCTTCTCCACCAGCTCCCACCAGCTACCTGGATGCGGGTGGTCAGGCGCGTCTTCGTACCAGAGGACGGCAGAGCCGTTGAGGAGGGGCCCGTAGAGACCGTAGGTGTGGCCGTTTATCCAGCCGATGTCAGCCGTGGAGAACAGAATATCGCCCGGCTTGAAGCCGAAGAGCCATTTGGTGTGTGCGTAGGCCCACACCATATACTGCCCGTGGCCGTGATAAAGCCCCTTGGGCTTCCCCGTGGTGCCGGAGGTATACAGGATAAACAGCGGCTCGGTGGCCTCAACCCACGTCGGCTCCCCCGCGCATCCGCCGGCTTCGGCCTCCCCCTCAAACCTCCGCTCCTCTCTGAAGTACCTAAGCAACTGGACACCGCCGACCCTCTTCGCGGCATCCTCAGCGTTTTGAAGCAGGCCGACCCTCTTCCCCCTTCTGTACATGAAATCCGCGGATATCAACAGCTGCGAGCCGGAGTCTTTTATCCTCTCAGCCAGGGCATGTACGCCGAAGCCCGAAAACACAACACTATGAACCGCCCCGACCCTCGCCACGGCCAAGAGGATAAAGGCCGTCTCAGGCACCATGGGCATGTAAACGGTCACCCTGTCGCCCCTACCCACACCAAGCCCCCGAAGCAGGCACACATACCTCCGCACCCTCTCCAAGACCTCGCCGTAGGTGTACCGCTCAACCCGCCCGTCGGAGCCAGCCCAGACAAAGGCCAAGCGGTCGCTTGGATGTCTGTCCAAGGCGTTGTACGTGATGTTTGTCTCGCCACCCGCGAACCATCTAAAGAAGGGGGCCGCGCCGTCAAGGGCAGAGCGCCAACGCCTGTGCCAATGAAGCTCCGATGCGACGCTACTCCAGAACCCGCCGGGGTTCTCCACAGACTCCTTGTAAAGTTCATAATACCCAGATCCCATACCTCTGCAAAAACAAGAATAATTTAAGGATTACTATTAACAATTAAAAATAATGAAGTTACTCACCTTTGAAAACTGGTTTGCGCTTCTCTTTAAACGCGTGTATACCTTCCCTGAAGTCCTGGCTGTACCTCAACAGCCCAAAAAAGGCCCTCTCCACCAAGTACCCAGACCTCAGGGGGCTGTCCACCGCCGCGTATACCGCCTCCTTCAGAGCCTTTACAGCTAGCGGTGGAAGCTCCGCCAGCTCCGACGCCAGCTCCTCGGCCCTGGCGTCTGCGTCGTCAACCACCTCGTCGACAAGCCCCAGCCTGAGCGCCTCCTCCGCGGCTATTCGGCGACCCAGCAACAGGTGGTAGAGGGCTCGAGGCCCGAGGATCTTCGCAAAACGCGTAAGCCCCCCGCTGGCAGGTATCATGCCGAGCCGCACCTCGGGCAGGCCCACGACGGCGTTCCGCGAGGCAATCCTTATGTCGCAAGACAGAGCTATCTCAAACCCGGCGCCGAAGGCGTAGCCCTTGACGACGGCAATGGTGGGAAACGGGAGGTCGGCCAACATCTCTATTGTCTTACCCCACTCCAGCAGGTCGCTTGGCGAGCTGTTGAGGAACTCCGTGACGTCGCCGCCGGCGCTTAAGACTCCGCCGGCGGAGGTGACAACGAGAGCTCTCACCGCTCTCCCGTCTAGCTCACCAACTAATCTCCCTAGCTCCCTCCTCATCTGCAGAGTGATGAGGTTGAGCGGCGGGTTGTCGATTACCAGCTTGGCGACGGGGCCCTTCCGCTCCAGCCTTATCATTTAAGGGCAGAGGGTATGGGGAACCTCCTAGTCCTCAGAGTTACCGTGAGCCACCTGTCGTAGGTGACTTCGTGGAAGCTGTACTCCCCGCCTTCTCTCCCTATGCCGCTGGCCTTAATCCCGCCGAAGGGCACGTGGGCCTCCTCCAGGAACGTCACGTCGTTTATGTGGAACATGCCGCTCTCTACGGCCTCAGCGATCTTAAACGCCCTGTTGATGTTATTCGTGAGGACGGCGCCGCTGAGCCCGTACTCGGTGTTGTTGGCAACCTCCACGGCCTGCTCATCGCTCTCAACCACCACTATGGGCCTCACGGGTCCGAAGACCTCCTCCCGCATAATTCTGAAGTTCCTATCCACATCGACGACCACCGTGGGGTCGAAGTAGGCGCCTCTCCTCCCGCCGCCCGTGAGAATCCTGCCGCCCCGCGCCTCAGCGTCTTTGACAAACTCCTCCATCAACTTGGCCTGCCCCTCGTTTATCAAGGGGCCCTGATCCACCTTCTCGTCTCTCCTCGGGTCGTCGACTCTCAGAAGTTTCACGTAGGAGACGAACTTCTCGACGAACTTATCGGCGATGCTCCTCAGCACTATTATGCGCTTGGCCGAGGTGCATATCTGGCCTTGGTGGAAAAACGCCGCAAAAACCGCGAGACGTGCGGCGTAGTCCACGTCGACGTCGTCCAGAACTATCAGCGGGTCGCTTCCTCCTAGCTCCAGCGTCACGGTCTTAAGCGTGCCTGCGGCCTTGGCGGCGATTTCTCTCCCAGTGGAGCTCTCCCCGGTGAAGGTCACGTGGGAAACCCTTTTGCTGGTGACTATTTCATCCCCCACAACTCCCCCGGGGCCTACTACCATGTTGAAAACCCCCTTAGGCAACCCGGCCTTGTGGAACATCTGAGCTATCAACCAGCCCGTTATCGGCGTGTCGCTGGCTGGTTTATACACCACCGTGGAGCCCGCGGCCAGGGCATGGGCGACCTTCTTAATGGAGATAGACAGCGGGTAGTTCCAAGGCGTAATCACGCCGACAACCCCCTTAGGCCTCTTAAAGACCATCGAAATCGTGGCCTCGCTGTCTGAGCTCAGCACCTTGCCTTCGTAGTGCCTCGCCATCTCCGCCGCGTTTAAGAGAAGCCTCTCGCTGAAAACCACCTCCCCCCACGTCTTCCTGTAGACGCCTCCGCCCTCCTCGGTGAGCACCTTCATGAACTCTTCCCGCATCTGCCTAAACGTCTCCAGAGCCTTGTATAGATACTCCGCGCGCCGAATGGCGGGAAGCGCAGACCAAGACTTAACTGCCTCGTAGGCGGCGTCTATAGCCTCCTTGGCGTCCTCCCGCACGCTCCGCACCACCTCCGCAAGAGGGCTACCGTCGATGGGCGACTTCTTTACGCCGAACTCGCCTGAGGCGGAGGCCTTAAATTCGCCGTTTATGTAATTCAACACCTTCCTCATGAGGAGGCGAAGAATATTAAATTATTAAAACGTTTACTGCCGCGATTAGACAGCCATATAATGCTTTCTTGAAATCTAAAATTATATGTAATTATATAAGTATAATCACAAGATCCAACAACCGAATCAAAGTAAATCCCACGATGAATATAAATATATCTTGACATTTAGATAAAATACCTTTTATAAATATAAATGATTAACGTTATTTTGTTTATGGCAACACTTAAAAATAACATAACTTCTAACCCCATGGCCAAAACCCTACCTATCCTTATAGCGGTGGTGGTTGTAGTTGCATTAGGTATGTTAGCCTACTTCATGACACAACAACCCAGTCCCAAACCAACCACCGCTACCTCTCCTCCTACTCAGCCCCCAACGACAACGCAGGCCCCCGTCACTAAGGAGGTGAAGATAGGCTGTCTCTTCGACTTGACAGGCGCCACTGCCGACGTGGGGGTTCCTTGGTCCTACGGCGTCAGAGCCGCCGTAGAGGCAATAAACAGAGGGGAGCTGACCGAGCTCCAGAAGCTTGGCGTGAAGCTTGTATGCGTCGAAAGGGACTACGGCTACAAGATACCTGAGGCCCAGGCGGCCTACGCATACTTTAAGAGCCAGGGGGTGGCGGCCATATCGGGGTGGGGCACCGGGGACACGCTGGCGCTGGCTCCCGAGATCAACAAAGACGGGATTCCCTATTTCTCCGGAAGCTACACCCTGTCGCTTACTAAGAACCCGTACAACTTCTTCACCATGGCCTCCTACCATGAGGCTGCGGCGGCGGCCGTGATTTTTGTGAAGCAGTATTTCGAGGGGAAGGGGCTCAAGCCTAAGTTGGCCCTAGCCTACCCCAACGTGCCCTACGGCCTTGAGCCGTTGCCCGCCATAAGGGAGGAGGCGAAGCGGCAGGGCGTTGAGATATGTGCCGAGGAGATAGTGGAGCAGACGGCGGTTTCTGCAGATGAGCAACTGAGCAGGATAAGAGATAAGTGCGGCGACAACGTGGCGATATGGGTGGGCGGCACGGCCGCGCCCGGCGCCGTCATCATAAAGTCGGCCTATAAGCTCCAGCTCGCCAAGGCCATCATAATTACAAACATCTGGGGCTCCAACGAGAACACCCCCAGGCTCATCGGCGATGAGATAACTAAGTGGATCGGCGGACGCCTCTTCAGGGTTACCAGCGCCTTGATGATAGACGAGGTGAAGAAACTGGCGCAACAGGGCGATAAGGAGGCGAAGCTGATGGCAGACGCCATGGCGAAAATCGGCACCGCCGTGCCTGAGCCGTTTATCAGAGGCTGGCACACCGTGTACATACTTGCCAAGGGGATAGAATACGCCGTGAAAAACGGAAAGGAGCCGACGGGTGAAAACATCAAGTGGGCTCTGGAGAATATGCCGGAGGTGAGGACCAGCTATGCCGCGCCTGTGAAGTTCCTGCCCGGCGACCACAGGCCCACAACTGTTGTCTGGGTATATGTAATGAACCCAGACGGCACCTGGAGCAAGGTTACGGAAATAGTGCTACCTAGGGGCAACCTTAAGGATGACTTCGCGCGTTACGGCGCGAAGTGGGAGTAGCAAAAGTTTTTTAAACTTATCATCCTTTTCTTCTATGTTAGTTGTAGATAGAATTCAAGTTATTTATGATAACCATATATTAGGTGTTAAGAGCGTCAGTTTAAATGTTGAGGAGGGGAGGTTGGTAGCGTTGATGGGGCCCAACGGGGCTGGGAAGTCCACCACGTTGAAGGCTGTGAGCGGGGTCGGTAGGCTGGAGCGGGCCGAGGTGACTAGGGGCAAGGTGGTTTTTGAAGGGAGGGACATCACCAATAAATCGCCTGAGGAGGTGGCGAAGCTTGGGATTCTGCACGTGTTGGAGGGGCGGAGGGTTTTTGAGGAGATGACAGTGGAGGAGCATCTGAGACTCGCAGCGCGCACGGCTAGGCGCTTTGGGAAGAGCCCCGAGCCCGAGCTGGTGTTTCGGTACTTCCCCAGACTTAAGGAGCTCCTGGGCAGGCGGGCAGGTTACCTATCAGGCGGGGAGCAACAGATGTTGGTCATAGGGATGGCGCTTATGATTAGGCCCAGGGTTATGTTGCTGGACGAGCCGTCTCTCGGCCTCTCGCCTAAGGCGGTGTACGACCTGTTTCACATCCTGAGAGATATAAACCGGAACGAGGGCATCACCATCCTCCTCGCCGAGCAGAACGTAGCCATGTCGCTTGAGATAGCGCACTACGGCTACATAATAGAGGGCGGTCACGTGGTGTTGGACGGGCCCGCGTCGGCGTTGAAGGAGAACCCCGACGTCAAGGAGTTCTACCTGGGGCTTAAGGGCGGCTACAAAGAGGTGAAGTACTGGAGGCGGAAGAAGCGGTACCTATGATCGCGGTGGAGAAGGTTTCGCTGGCCTTCGGAGGCGTGTGGGCATTGAGGGACGTATCTGTAAGGCTCGACGAGGGCGAGGTTCTGAGCGTAGTGGGGCCCAACGGTGCTGGCAAGAGCTCGCTTCTAAACGTCATCTCGGGCTTCTACAAGCCAAAGGCTGGGAGGGTGGTGTATATGGGGCGGGACATCACGCATCTGCCGCCTCACAAAAGGGCGAAGCTGGGCATCGGAAGGACGTTTCAGAAGACAAGCGAGGTGTTTAGACACATGACGGTGCTTGAAAACGTCATGCTTGGCGCCATAGCCGCCCAGAAGGAGTCGTTTCTAGACTTCTGGGGCTCCATGGTGTGGGTAAAGTGGGCTAAGAAGGAGGTGGAGGCTCTGCGTTGGGCTGAGGAAGTAATCGACTTCTTTGAGCTGTATGCCTATAGACACAAGCCTGTGGGCTCGTTGCCCTACGGCCTCCAGAAGAAGGTGGACGTGGCAAGGGCCTTCGCCGGGAGGCCCAAGGTTCTGCTCATGGACGAGCCCATGTCGGGGCTGACTAGGGAGGAGAGGGAGGACGTGGCTCGTTACATCATCGAGATGAACCACGTCTTTAAGTTGCCCATAGTCCTAGTGGAGCACGACCTGGGGGCCGTGGTGGACCTGGCGCGGCGGGTGGTGGTTATGAGCTACGGCGCAGTGGTGGCGGAGGGCAAGCCCGAGGCGGTGTTGAGGGATCCAGCGGTGCAGGAGGTATACATGGGAAAGGCCTTGGCGGGGGTATGATGAGGCCTTGGGAGGGTCTTAAGGGAGACACCTTCCCCAAGCTTCTCATTGAGCGGGCTGAGGGGAAACCCGGCGCGACGGCGCTGAGGGAGAAGACGTTGGGCGTCTGGAGGCCACACACCTGGAGGGACTACCTGCGGGAGGTGAGGAGTTTTGCCTACGGCCTACTCGCCCTTGGTTTGAAGCCCGGCGAGCACGTGGCGGCTGTGGGGTTCAACAGGCCGTTTATACTCTTTGCCGAGCAGGCCGCCATGGCGCTCCACGGCAGATCTGTGGGCGTCTACCCCGATCTTTTGCCCGAGGAGAGGGCGTATTGGCTCGACTACACAGACGTCTCCATAGTGGTGGCGGAGGACCAGGAGCAGGTGGACAAGATACTTGCCGTGAAGAGCGAGCTTCCCAAGCTCCGGGCCGTCGTGTATTGGGACGAGCGGATGATGTGGCGCTACCGCGCCAAAGACGTGGCGTTGCTAAGCTGGGACGACGTGGTTAAGGCAGGTGCAGAGATCCAGTCCACAGACCCCGACCTTTTTAAAAAGCTCGCCGAGACCACGTCTCCAGACGACGTCTGCCTCATCCTCTCGACCTCCGGCACCACTGGCAGACCTAAGGGCGTCATGTTGACCTACGGCAACATGTTATCCATGGCCAAAAACCTCTGGGAGGTCGACCCGGTAGGGGAGGATGACGAGTACATCTCATACCTCCCCTTTGGTTGGATCGGAGAACAGATGATGTCTCTTGCCATGCACATGCTAGTGAGCTTTAAGATAAACTTCGTGGAGGAACCAGAAACTCTGTGGCTAGATTTCAGGGAAATAGCGCCTCACTTCATGTTTGGGCCTGCGAAAATCTACGAGAACTTCTACAGCAAGATCTACGAGCTCATAGAGGACGCCTACGGCTTAGATAAAGCCGTCTTCAAATGGGCGGTGGACGTGGCGATGAAAAAGGCAGAGCTAGAGATGGCGAAGAGACCTATTCCGACTACCTTAAAACTCCAGTGGTGGCTCGCCTATCTGCTGGTGTATCGTTCCGTGTTGGACAAGCTCGGCCTTAAGAGGATAAGATACGCCTGGGTCGGCGGCTCCTTCCTCGGACCTGACTACTTGAAGTTCTTCAGGGGGATGGGCGTGAATCTTAAGCGTATCTGGGGCATGACCGAGGTATCCGGCATAGCCACTGTGCAGAGAGACGGCGAGGTGAGGCCAGACGCCGTGGGCCGCCCGATTGCCAATACAGAAATAAAGATTGCAGAAGACGGCGAGATACTGGTCAGAACTCCCGCCATGATGGTGGGGTACTACAAGCGTGATGACGCCACAGCCGAGGCCATAAGAGACGGGTGGCTACACACCGGCGACGTGGGCATGTTCACCGAAGACGGGCAACTGGTCTACCTTGGCAGGAAGGAAGACATGCAGAGACTGTCCGACGGCACAGTCTTCAGCGCGTTGTTTATAGAGAACATGCTGAAGTTCAGCCCCTACGTCAAGGAGGCGCTGGTGTACGGAGAAGGGAGGCCTCATGTGGTGGCTATTCTCAACATAAACTTCGAGACTGTGTCGAAGTGGGCGGAACAGAGGGGCATAGCCTACACCTCCTACCAAGACCTCAGCCAGAAGCCCGAGGTCTACAAGTTGTTAAGAGATGTGGTGGCGCGGGTAAACGAGAGCCTGCCCGAGAGGATAAGGATAAGGAGGTTCACCATCCTCTTCAAGGAGTTCCACCCAGACGACGGGGAGATGACGAGGACGCGTAAGCTACGCCGCGTCTTCATCCACCAGAGGTATGGACAGCTCATAGAGGCTATGTATACAGACGCCGAGGAGGTGGAGGTCGCTGCCCCGGTGAAGTACGAAGATGGGACGGTCAGGTCTGTAACCATGAGCGTAAAGATTGTGAAGCTATGATAGACCTGGCGATAGATGGGGTTCTTCGGGGGGGCATATACGCCACCGCCGCCGTCGGATACGTTATTCTGTACAGATCTATAAAGGTGATCAACCTGGCCTACGGCGCCATGGCGCTTCTCGCCGCCTATCTATACTGGATGTTGACGCCCCAGCTCCCCCCTCTTCTCGGGTTCTTGGCGATCTTACCTGTCATGGCTCTGCTCGCTGTGGTGGCCGATAAGGCGGTGGTCAGGCCCATGTTGGGGGAGCCGGTTATCCAAATAATAGCCGCCACGATAGGGCTCGGGTATCTGATAAAGGGCGCACTACTTCTGGCGCTACAGCTGGGCTACGCGCTACCTGGCTACCAGCAGGTTCCTTACGAGACTCCACTACTTCCGCGGGGCTACGTAGAGCTAGGCGCCCTTAGGCTAGACCTAAACTTCCTGGGGGCCTTCCTCGCCTCGATAGCAGCCTTCTTACTGCTGTGGGTGTTTTACAAAAAGACCTCCCTGGGCATCGCCATGAGGGCCATGTCCAACGACAGGCCCTCCGCAGTTGCGTTCGGCGTCAGGCCCACCGAGGCGATAACCACGTCGTGGATCCTGGCTGGTCTCCTGGCGGCTATCAGCGGCGTGTTCTATGCAAGCATCTTCGGCGGCCCCTCGGGCTCTGTGGAGTATATAGGCGTGAAGGCTCTGCCGGTTATAATCCTCGGCGGCTTAGACTCGGTGGGAGGCGCGCTGGTCGGCGGCGTGATAGTCGGGCTCGCCGAAGTGCTGGGGAAGCTGTTCCTAGACCCCTACCTCGGCGGCGGCTTCGGAGAGGTCTTCCCACTGCTGGTTATGGTGGCCGTGCTCCTCGTGAGACCCTACGGGCTCTTCGGGACCGAGAGGATAGAGAGGGTGTAGCATGCCGGCGGGCGTATTCTTCGAGAAACACGAAAAGGTCCTCGCCTTCGTGAAGTGGCCTATACATAAAGCCGCCTTGTTGGTGGGGTTGCCGCTGGCGTTTCTCTGGCCGCTCATCTTTCCAAGCGACTACCTGCTGAGAGTTGCCATCTGGGTCATAGTCTGGAGCCTCGCCGCGGCTGGCTTCAATCTCCTCTTTGGGCTGACGGGGCAGATATCCCTCGCACAAGGAGCCTTCATGGCGCTGGGCGCTTTCACGTCAATACAGCTCGCCGCAGTGGGGCTACACCCACTCCTCGCGATACCGGCGGCAGGGGTGCTGGTCTCGGGCGTAGGTCTCGTGTTCGGGCTCCCCAGCCTCCGGCTTAAGGAGCTCTACCTCCTCATCTCCACGTTGGCGGCCCAGTTCTTCTTCGACTGGTTCCTCCGGACTGAGCAGATGGCGTGGTTTACAGGCGGGGCATACGCTAAGTATGCCCCTCCGCTGAACCTGGGGCCGCTGGACCTCTCCTACGGGTATCCCCTCTACGTGACTGTCGCAGTTATAGCAACAATACACTTCCTAGCCCTTGCAAACCTAAGCCGGTCGTACATCGGGAGGGCGCTGAAGGCCGTCAGAGACAGAGACATAGCGGCGGAGATAATAGGAGTCAACGTGTTCAAGTACAAGCTTCTGGCGTTTGTGGTAAGCACCTATATGGCAGCGGTGGCGGGCGGGCTGTGGGCCTTCGCGCTCAGGTCAGTTTCTGTGGAGAGCTTCACATTCTTGACGTCGCTCGAGGTCTTGGCGGCGGTGCTCATAGGCGGGGTTGGGAGAGTCGTATGGGGCTCTCTGCTGGGCTCGCTCTTCGTGGTCGGCGTGCCGGAGGCGATTAAAAACGCCCTAGCCCTACTGGGCCTGAGAGGCCTCGACATAGCCTTGAGAGACGTCGTCTTCGGCGCACTCATCTTGACGTTTCTCCTCCTCGAGCCGCTGGGGCTGGTGGAGTTGCTGAGGAAAGTCAAGGAGAGGATCAGGCTGTTTCCCTTCAGATACTTCGGATGAGGGTCTTAGAACTCGCCACCCTTTTCCCAGGCCCGCTCGCCGGCAGATTCTTACTGAGCCTCGGCTTTAAGGTGGTCAAGGTGGAGCCGCCGGGCGGAGACCCCATGCGCGGGCTGTCGCCGACGTTGTACAGGGCGCTGAACGAAGGCAAGCACTTGGTGTATCTAGACCTGCAGAAAGAGAGCAAAGGCATCTACGAGATGCTTAGAGACATGGACGCAGTCCTCACCACCTTCAGGCCCTCTACCGCGGAGAAATACGGCATCTCCTACAGAAGGCTGGCGGAGGTGAGACCAAGCCTTATCTACGTGGCCATAGTGGGGTACGGAGGCGATGAGTACCTCAGGGATCACCCCTCCCACGACATAAACTTCGCCGCGCTGGCAGGCGCCGTAGGGCCGTGCCCGCCGTACGTGCAGGCCGTGGACGTGGCGGCCGGCCTCCTCGCCGCGTTGACAATAACGGCCATGGCCGCCAGAGGCGAGAGGGGCTACGTGGAGATCCCCATGAGCCGCGCCGCGGCGTTGGTGAACATACTCAACCTCTCCCTGAGGAGAGACAGAAAGCCTCCACTCCTCTCCGGGGACTACCCCTTCTACACTGTGTACCGCTGCAGAGGGGGGAGAGTGGCCCTCGGGGCCGTGGAGCCGAAGTTCTGGGAGCGGTTCTGCAGAGCCATCGGAAGAGAAGACCTAATCCCGCGGCAACAAGACCCCACCGCCAGGGAGGAGGTGGAAAAGGTTCTGTCTGAGATAGACTGCAACGCTCTTGAGGAACTTGCAAAGAGAGAAGAGATACCGCTTACGCCTGTATACGACATAGATAAGGCTTTAACTATTTTTGAACTCGATAAACTATTTAAACTTTTTTAAATTTGTAAAATATATGGAGGTCTGGACTCCCCAGAGGGATCAGCTTGAGGAGTCTAACGTGGCTAGGTTCATGGCGTCGAGGGGGTTCGCCGGCCTGGAGGAGTTCATAAACCACACTGCTGAGAGGCCCGAGTTCTGGGCCGTATTTGAGCGGGAGGTTTTGCGGCTGAGGTGGCGCAGGCCCTACGAGAGGGTCCTCGACCTGTCGCGGGGCGTTCAATGGCCTAGGTGGTTCGTCGGCGGGCACATCAACATAGCCGACCAGCTGGAGGAGTCGCCGGCGCCGCTAATTAAGTGGGAGGGGGAAGACAGGAGCCGGGTCATGTGGAGCTACGCCGAGGTGCTCTACAAGACCAAGGCTGTGGCGAGCTGGCTGAGGCGCAACGGCCTACAGAAGGGTGACCGCGTGGCGATTTACATGCCCATGGTGCCCGAGATAGTGCCCGTCATGCTCGGCGCAATAAGAGCCGGGGGCATAATCGTCCCCCTCTTCAGCGGCTTTGGGAAGGAGGCCATCAGAGTGAGGCTCGAGGACAGCGAGGCCAAGTTCGTCTTCGCGTCCGACGTCTCATACCGCCGCGGTAAGGAGGTGGATATGCTGGCCGAGCTCAAGGCCGGCCTCACGTCCACCGTCAAGCAGGTGGTGGTCCACGAAAGGGGAGGCAGGAGAGGCGACCACACAGCCCTCTCGGAGGTGTTCAAGACAGGAGGCGACTATGTGGAGGACACGGAGGCGGAGGACCCCATGATGATTATATACACCTCCGGCACCACTGGGAGGCCCAAGGGTACCGTCCACACACACGACGGGTTCCCCATAAAGGCGGCGGCCGACGTCTACTTCCACTTCGACATAAAGCCGGGCGACACTTTGAGCTGGGTTACAGACATGGGGTGGATGATGGGGCCTTGGATGGTCTTCGCCTCCTACCTCCTGAGGGGCTCCATGGCCTTTTTCGAAGGCGCGCCGGACTACCCCAAGGAGAGGCTTTGGCGCTTCGCCGAGGAGTTCAAGGTAAGCGCCCTGGGTCTCGCCGCCACGCTGACGAGACATCTCAGAAGCATTGGCGCCGCGGCTGAGCCTAGTCAATTAGATGAACTAAAAGCGTTTGGAAACACCGGAGAGCCTATAGATACCGAGAGCTGGCTGTGGCTGTACAAGATGGGGAGGGGGCGGATCCCCATAATTAACTACTCGGGAGGGACTGAGATCTCCGGCGGCATCTTGGGCTGTTACGTAGTGAAGAAGATAAAGCCCAGCTCGTTCAACGGCGCCAGCATCGGCACCAAGGCCGCCGTCTTTACTGAGGACGGCAGGCCGGCGCCTCCGGGCGTGGAGGGGGAGCTGGTGGTGCTCTCAGTATGGCCCGGCATGACCAGAGGCTTCTGGCGCGACCCGCAACGCTATCTTGAGACATACTGGAGCAAGTGGCCCGGCGTGTGGGCTCACGGAGACGCCGCGGCGGTAGACGGGGAGGGCTTCTTCTACATACTGGGGAGGGCGGACGACACCATAAAGGTGGCCGGAAAGCGTCTGGGACCCGCGGAGATAGAGACTGTGCTGAACGCGCATCCAGCCGTGGCGGAGTCGGCGTGTATAGGCGTGCCCCACGAGGTGAAGGGGGAGGCGCCCATATGTTTCGTGTTGTTGAAGCCTGGCTACGAGCCCAGCGAGGCGCTTAGGCATGAGCTGATTAAGCTCGCCGAGGAGGCGCTGGGGAAGGCCTTCGGCGCCGTGGAGGACGTAAAGTTCGTGAGAATGCTTCCGAAGACCCGCAACGCCAAAATTATGAGGAGGGTCATCCGCGCCGTCTACCTAGGCAGAAACCCCGGCGACCTCTCAGCGCTGGAGAACCCCGAGGCTATAGAAGAAATTAAAAGAGTTATTAGATAAATATACAAGTTTTGACTTTTGTCTCAGTAATTGTTAAATAGGCGGCATTTTGAGCATATATGCGAGTGGGTATTGTCGGTGTGGGCTGGTTTGGGTTCCAGCCCGAGGTGGTTGACTACTCCTTCCGCGAGATGATGTTTAAGGCGGCTCAGAGGGCCTACGAAGACGCCGGGGGGCTCGACCCAAGGAGCGGGGTAGACGCCTTCGTGTCGTGTCAAGAGGACTTCTGGGAGGGCATATCTATCTCTGACGAGTTTGCGCCAGACCCCGTGGGGGGAGCCATGAAGTCCGTGTACACGGTGACCGGAGACGGGCTTCAGTGCGTGGGGCAGGCCTATATGATGATTAGGTCCGGCCTCTTCGACGTGGTGGTTGTGGAGTCGCATGGAAAGCCCTCAGACGTGGAGACTCTTAACGAAGTTATATTTACGGCGACGGACCCCATCTCCTTAAGACCCCTAGGTCTTGAAAACGTTCATGCCCTTGCCGCGCTTGAGGCCAGGGCTTATATGTCTAAATTCGGCGTTGCTGAGGAACATCTCGAGGCCGTGGTTGAGAAGGCCCACAAGGCCGGGGTTAAGAACCAGCGGGCTGTATATGCCTCCCCTGGCAAGTCTAGAACTGCCACTCCAGTGGTGGCGGAGCCTCTTAGAGAGGCCGACATCGCCAAGTTTGTCGACGCAGCTGTCGTGGTTGTCCTCGCCTCTGAAAGAGTTGCGAAGAGGTACAACGACACGCCGGTGTGGGTAGACGGCGTTTGGTGGTCCACTGAGTTTTCTAGTCTGGAGTTTCATGACTGGGCTTTTCCGCTACATGCAAGAGAGGCGGCAGATGGAGCTTATACACAAGCCAAGATCGCCGACCCCTACAAAGTGGTCGACTTCGCCGAGGTGGACAACAGATACAGCTTCAAGGAGTTGCAACACATAGAGGCGTTGCGGCTCGCGCCCAGAGGCTTGGCCAAGGACCTCTTGGCGGACGGCGCCTTCTGCCCCGGCGGGAGGTTGCCGGTGAATCTAAGCGGCGGCGCCTTGACCGAGGGGGTTCCCTTCGAGGTGCACGGCTTAGCCAGGCTTAGCTACGCCGTCGGCGTCATGAGAGGGGAGGTAAAGGCGGAGGTCGACAAGGCTGAGACCGCGGTGGTGCACAGCTGGAGAGGAATCCCCACGGCCACAAGCGTCGTTGCCGTGTTGAGGATATGACGGGGCGCAACCTCAACTTCAAGCACCGCGTGGCAGTGGTGGGCGCCGGGCTGACTTTGTTTAGGCGCAGGATGCTTGAGACGCCGCAGGAGCTCGCCTGGCTCGCCGCCAAGCAGGCCCTCGACGAGGCTGGGTTAACGCTTAAGGACATAGACTGCGTGGTCATTGGCAGCGCGCCGGACGCCTTCGACGGCGTCCACATGAAGGGGGAATACCTTGCTGAGGGCGCCGGCGGGATCCACAAGCCTACGGTCAGGGTGTATGTGGGCGGCGCCACGGGGGTCTTCGTGCCCATAGCGGCTTGGTGGCACGTGGCGTCCGGCTTGTGTAAGCGGGTGCTGGCTGTGGCTGAGGAGAAGATGAGCCACTCGGCCAAGCCGCACCCCCAGTACGTCTTTCGCTACATATGGGACCCCATCGTGGAGAAGCCACTAAATCCAAACCTACTCTGGATATTCGCCATGGAGATGCACCGGTATATGTACAGGTGTAAGGTCAAAAAGGAGGACATAGCCCTTGTGGCGGTGAAGAACAAGAGAAACGCCTGCGGCCACCCGTCGGCCCAGCTCTGCGACCCCAACATAAAGGTGGAAGACGTGCTCAACAGCGAGGTCCTTGTCTGGCCTGTAAATAGGCTTGACGTCTCCCCCGTCTCCGACGGGGCCGCCGCTGTGGTGCTGGCGTCGGAGGAAGAGGCGAGACGCATCACGGACACCCCAGTATGGATCAAGGGCATAGGCTGGACCCTCGACACGACCCATTGGACCAACCGCGACTTGGCCTATCCGGAGTACGTCCGCCGCGCCGCCGAGATGGCCTACCGCATGGCCGGCATAGACAACCCCAGGAGGCAGATAGACGTGGCTGAGCCCTACGACCCCTTCGACTACAAAGAGCTCCACCACATGGAGGGGCTCGGCCTCGCCAAGAAGTGCGAGGCGCCGATCCTCACGCGCGAGGGGGTGACTCAGAGGGATGGAGATCTGCCGATAAACCCGTCGGGCGGCTTGCTGGGCGTCGGAAACCCCATTGCTGCCGCAGGCCTTATGAAAGTCGCCGAGATATTCTGGCAGGTGAGGGGGGAGGCCGGCGCTAGGCAGGTGAAGAAGCCGGTGTACACCGGCTTGGCGCAGGCGTGGGGAGACTTAATGCAGGCAGGCACAGTCATCGTGATGGGGATATGACGAAGCCTAAGAACCCTAGGGGTACGCCGTTTGAGGAGGTGGCGTTTCCGGTGTTTGAGATGCCGCATGTGGGCAAGGCGCGGTACAACTACACCACCGGCTGGGCGCTGGGGAGGTTCCTGGCGGGGCTCAAGGAGGGCAAGATACTGGGCACAGTATGCAAGAAATGCGGAAGAGTGTTTATACCGCCGCGCATGTACTGCTCCTACTGCTTCAGAGAAGTGGACGACTGGGTTGAAGCAAGCGGGGAGGGAACCGTTCACACCGTCGTGGCGAGCTACATCGAGGCCACAAGGGCTAGGGCCGAGGAGCCTAAGATCGTGGGGGTCATAAAGTTGGACGTGCCTGGGTACAACTTCGACGACCACTTCTTCCCCGGCGTGCTCCACTACATCTGCGGGGCCTCTGATGAAGACGTGAAAAACATGAAGCTATTCGGCGCGAGGGTCAGGGCAAGGTTTAAGCCGCCCGGGCAGAGGACAGGCTCAATAACAGACATAGAGTGCTTCGAGGTGGTGAGGCCATGAGGCGGATCAAGCACTTCCCCGAGGTGATGGAGATAGAGGCCTATGTCTACACCGCAGGCCCCGTAGGCGCTAAGTGGCTTGAGGCGTTGAGAGCCGGAAGGCTGACCGCGGCGCGTTGTCCCAAATGCGGCAGGCTCTTCATGCCGCCCAAGATGTTCTGCCCCTACGACTTCGAGGAGGTCAAAGAGCTGAGGGAGGTGGAGCCCGTAGGCGTAGTGGAGACCTACACCGTTGTGGAGAGGGACTTCTATGGCGAGCAGTTCCGAAAGAGAAAAGTGCTGGCCTTCATAAAGTTCCCCGGTGTCGAGGGCGGGTTGATCCACTACGTCAAGACCGATAAACCGAGAATAGGCATGAGGGTGAGGCCCAGGTGGAGGGCCGAGAGGAGGGGCTTAGTCACCGACATAGAGTACTTCGAAGAGGCATGAGCCTTTTGACGCAGGAACACGAGCTTGTGAGGAAGGCCGCGCGGGAATTCGCCGAGAAGCACGTGGAGCCCATCGCACGTAAGATGGATATAGAGAACTACTACCCGCGCGAAGTTATTAGGGAGGCGGGTAAGCTCGGCATCTTGACGCCGACCGTGCCGGCGGAGTACGGAGGAGGCGGAGGCGATTTGAGGACCGCGGTCGTAGTCCTCGAGGAGCTGGGCCGCATCAGCGGCGGATTTAGCCTCCTCGTGGAGGCCTACGGCATACTCTTCGCAGACGCCGTCAATAACTTCGCCTCGAAGGCGCAGAAGGAGGAGGTTCTTCCAAAGGTCGCCGCCGGCGATAAAATAGGCGCCTTCGCCCTCTCTGAGCCCTGTTGCGGCTCCGACGCCGCCGCAATACAGACGAGGGCCGAGCGGAGGGGCGGCGAGTGGGTTATAAACGGGCACAAGATGTGGATAACCAACGGTCTCTACGCCGACTATTACCTCCTCGCGGCGAGGACGGGGCCGCGGGAGGCCCGCCACAAGGCCATAACGGTCTTCCTCCTGCCCAGGAGCGGGTGCGTGGAGGTTGCCCCGATAGAGGTCATGGGGGTCAGGGGGACTGGCACTGCCGAGCTCAAGTTCAACGACTGCGTCGTCGGCGACGACAACTTGGTCGGCGAAGTGAACGGCGGGTGGAAAATAGTGATGCACACGCTTGACGTTGGCAGAGTGGCCATATCGGGCGTCGCCCTGGGAATAGCGCGGGGGGCCTTCGAGGAGGCGTTGGCCTGGGCCCGCCGGAGGGAGGTCTTCGGCAAAAGGCTCGTGGAGATGCAGAATGCGCAGTTTGAGCTGGCCGAGATGCTGGCTACCGTCGAGGCCATAAGAGCCTTGGCTTACTACTCGGCGTATCTCTACGACACTAAGTCGCCGGAATTTATGTTGATGTCCCATGTGACTAAGCTTCACGCCGCCCGGCTCGCCGTTGACGTCACTAGACGCGCCGTGCAGATGGAAGGGGGCTTTGGCTACAGTAAAGAAAGCAAGGCGGAGATGTTTTATCGGGACGCCAAGATACTAGAAATAGGCGAGGGGACCAATGAGATCATGAAATACGTCATATATCGCTATATAGAGAAAAACCTCTGATGCCCTTCGAAGCCAAATTCTTCATATATTGGTCTCAGACAGACGCCGCAGGCATCGTCCACTTTGCGGAGTTTTTCGAAATTGTGGAACACGCAGAGGAGGAGTTCTACCGATCCCGCGGCGTGCTTCACCACCACAGTAGACTGCCCCGGGTAGAGGCACATGCCACTTTTAAATCCCCGTTGAGGCGAGGGGACCAAGTACGTGTTGTACTAAGACCCCTAGAAATACGCGACAAGGTCATAAAATACGGCTTCGAGATTTTTAATGAAACTACAGGCGTACTCTCAGCAACAGGCTACATCGTGGCGGTATGTGTAAATGTTGAACAAGGGGTGTTGAAATCCGCCAAGTGTCCACAGGAGCTGTTAGACGCTTGGAGAGACATCAACTAGGTCGAACGACCGCCACTACACGTTGCGGCGTCAAGGTTGGACCAGGCAACCGCGTAATGGTGAGCAGCGCCAAAGGCCGTGGATAGGGTTGTGTTTCAGCTCGTAGATGGGCTTGCGGCGATGAAGCTGAGGCTGACGTATGTGATGAAAGGGGGGCAGGAAGATGTCCACTGTAAACGCCGTGGCGTGGTTTTCTGTGTTGGAGGAGGCTGAGGAGTTTAGGCGCCGGCTTAGGCTTTCCGGCATAAACGCCTCTGTAGTAAGCAAAGGCGCCACCGGCTACGAGGTGACAGTGCCTAAAGACGAGCTGGAGAAACTTACGCCAAAGGAGAAAGAAGCCATAAAACAGTACCTAGAATACCTGACACAGACCAGAGACGAAGAGAAGAGAAAGGCGGCGGAGGAGGTGCTTCGCCGCATCTACTTCGGCGCCAAGGCGGTCAACATAGGCGGGATCAGACTCAAGCTTGCATACGATAGCGGCAAGATCAAAGCCGAAAAATACGGCGACCCACAGCTAATTGCACAGATAAAGACGACGCTAGAAAACAAGCTAAGAGAGACGCTTGGAGACGAGTACGAGCAATGGAAAGAATACATAAAAGTAAAGGAAGGAGGAAAACGCCTAATAATAACACAACAACTGCTTCAGAGACTCGCCCAAAACCCAAACACCACCAAACTACGAAAAGACTTAAAAACACACAAAAACTAATCACAAGGCGGCCGTAGCTCAGCGGGGGAGAGCGCCCGTTGCTTATAGCAGGCGACGCTGAAGACCGGGCGGTCCCGGGTTCAGGCTAGAAGCCGCCAAAAAGTCCCGGCGGCCGCACCATCTTTATCCTCTGCCCGTAAGTGTTGTAGATAGCCGTATGTTTCTGCTGAGTTCTATGTCAGAAATCTCGTCAGCGGTCTTTCCCCAGCTGAGGGGCGCTGTGTACGCGTTCTGTTTCTTATCCAAGATCCAAAGGGCGCATCCCCAGCTTGTTCTAACGGCGAGACTGTCTGTGGGGCCGCCTGATGTTTGGATCTAAGCGAAACGTCTTTAATTTGGGGGGTTATGTGTCTATGTGAATCGGGTGTTGGTTTCTGTGGTTTTAAGTTCGTTTGTTGCTCCTTTCTCCACCAGCGCCTTGGGCGTGTCTCTGCCTCTTGTGGCTAGGGATTTAGGAGCCTCTCATT
>Ga0080005_155735_pt1 | contig 30833 bp, 29 predicted proteins | sample JossMetagenome_2_FD_69208 | JGI IMG/M metagenome (GOLD analysis project Ga0080005, IMG submission 69208) | Hot spring sediment microbial communities from Joseph's Coat, Yellowstone National Park, USA - JC3_ASED (SPADES assembly) (version 2) | ecosystem: Environmental > Aquatic > Thermal springs >...
CGACGTGAGCTCCACCCAGCAGTTCGCCGAGTTCAGAGGGATTGCGATCGGCTGGGACGGGACGCTGGAGCTCGCGAACGTCACCGTGGAGTGGAGGCCGCCGGGTTGAAATCGGAGTCCCTCGCACCCTCGGGCGTGATGAGGAAGGCTGTGATAACGGCCGCGGGGCTCGGGACTAGGCTCTCCCCCGCGACGAAGGAGCTCCCGAAGGAGATGCTCCCCATATTCCACAGGGAGGGGGACAGGATAGTCGTGAAGCCCCTACTCCAGCTGATCTTCGAGCAGCTGCACGACGTGGGGATCCGGGAGTTCTGCTTCGTGATAGGCCGCGGGAAGAGGGCGATAGAGGACCACTTCACGCCGGATCCGATCTTCCTGAGGGAGCTGAGGGAGAGGGGGAAGGGGAGGGAGGCCGAGTCCCTCGAGCGCTTCTACGCGATGCTCTCGGACTCATCCATAACCTGGGTGAACCAGCCGGAGCCCAGGGGGTTCGGGGACGCGGTCCTGGGGGCCTCGTTCAAGCCCGGGACGGACGACGCGAGGGAGTCCCCGGCGATCTGGCTGGTGGGGGAGCTGGGGAGGAGGGGGGCGATCGTCAGGGTCTGCGACCCAGCGGCCAGGGCCCAGGGGATCGAGGTGATCAGGGATCAGGTGATCAGGGACCCGGGGAGGTGCCTGGAGGGCGCGGACGCGGCCGTGCTGGCGACGGAGTGGGATCAGTTCAGGGAGCCGGAGGACTTCCTGAGGATGAGGGGGAGGGTGGTCGTGGACACGAGGAGGGTCTACGATCCCGGGAAGTTCGGGGCGGCGGGGATGAGGCTGATACAGCTGGGGAGGGGATCCTATGGATATGGAAGGACACAGCCTTCTCCTCGATGCCATGGTTTGCCGGGTGCCGCTGGGGGGTATCCGCGTTGAGGGTTCTGACGATCGAGGGCGACAGCCGCTTGGTCGTGGTAGTTCCGACGCCCGATGCAAGTAGGCAGTTGACCAGGGAATTCCTCGAATCCGTGGCGCGCACAGCCGAATCCAAGCCCACGATAGTGGCAGTTGAGAGTTCGGGGCCCGAATTCCACTTCTCCAAGTCCATGAACGCCGGCATTAGGACCGCGCTGAGCTTCGGGCCGAGGTACATAGCCCTCTCCAACGACGATGTGCGCCCCCTCACCGCCGGGTGGGACGCGAGATTAACATATGATCTGGAGGCTCACGCCGGCGCGGCGTACGCTGCGCCGGTGCTATGTCGGGGCGGACAGATTTCCGGCCCATTGATAATAATGCCGAGCTATCTCTCAGTATATCTCTTCACGTCCCTCTACGGCCTGATCCCGAGCGCCGCATTCCCGCTGATAAGGGCTCTGAGGAGTTTTTACCTGGGTCGCCGGGCGAAGGCCGGGGCAATTCAACTCGGGCCCGGCATGCTGGTGAACACGCAGCCATTCTCGGTATTCAGGTCGGGTTTGCTCGAGGAACTCTCGGGCTTCGACGAGAAGTTCGTAAATGGTTGCGAAGACCTAGATCTGTCGCTGCGGGTCCTGGAAAAGGGCTGGAAGGCTGTCCTCGACGTCGACGTCGCCTTCGAGGACTTAGGCTCCGCGACTGTCGGGAAAGGCGGTTTCACGGTGCTCTACGATCGCAGGACCAAGGCAAATGTGCAGCAGGTGAATAACTGGAAATTGCTCATAAAGAAGCGCGGCCGTGCAGGGTACCAATCGCGTTTGAAACAGTTTACGATAATGACAATGATAATCGGGGATCGCTCATCCGCCCGGGGCCCATGCGAGCGTCCCGGCGGGCCCACGAGTACCACGGGCTCCTCTCCACGACGAGCGCCGGCTTGTTCTTGCAGGCCCCGAGCACCGGCTCAGGAAGAGGAGCGCGTCCATGGAGCTTCTGGACCACTGGGTCACCCCGGCCGTTTCACCTTCTCCACGGTCTCGCCCACCGCGACCCCGAGAATCCGAGGGCGGGCGGGGCCGAGAGGACCATCCACGAGGTGGGGAGAGGCTCGCGTCGAGGGACCACGAGGTGGTCCTGGTCACCGCTGGATGGAGGGGGAGCCGACCGAGGCACCTGGAGAGCATGAGGAGCCCCCGGACATGGTGGGCCACAGGATGGAGCTCCCCGCGAGCAGTTCGGCCGCCCGGTCGGGGCAGCCGACGGCCTCGAGCCTGAGCTCCCTCATCAGCGCGGCGAGCGACGTGGCCCCCAGGGAGGAGAGGAGGCGGCCGGCGCCGGCGAGGATCCTGGAGGCCCCGGAGTCGAGTTCCTCGACCGTGATCCCGACGACCTCGTCCGCCCCCGCCAGCTCCACTATCTTGGCTATGCGGTACTCCCTCGCGATATTCCCTCCCGAGTACTCCCTGAGCGTCGAGCGGTTCCTCCAAGTGACGTAGGCGAGCCTCAACGCGGCCTCGCATGGGGCGGCGCCCTATATCTGGGGCGCGCCTCGGGATCCCAGCTCCGCCAGGGCCCCCTAGCTGTCCCAGGGATGTCACCCTAGCCGAAGATCCCCGATCCGACCACGAGGACGTCCGCGCCCGCCTCGAGCACCTTCCTGGCGTTCTCCGCCCTCATCCCGCCGCTATCTAGAGGCCCAGCCCCATCCTCCTCCGCGCGCCGTCGACCATCAAGAGCTCGTCGCCCCAAGAATAGGAAGGAGCTGATGACCTCGAGGAACGGGTGGCTCTGGAAGAGGACTTCCATCGCCGCCGTTATGCCGACTATCGCCACGCCCGCCCCGGAGGCCGGCCGTGCATGAACGTTCCAGTTCCCCCAGCAGTGTTAAGCGTTCCGAGAATCCCCTGTTGGATGCGCTGGACGCGTCGGCGCATCGCCCTGCACGGACCCAATTGGCCCGAGCGCCGTCCGTGTCATAGCGCACCCGGGCCTTCGATCGCATGCCATCAACATTAATAGCGGGCGGCCGCGCCCGGATCCCGTGCGCCCGGGGGAGCTCCTCGGCCTCATCGGGAGGTACCGGAGGGTGTACGCCAACTGGCCCTCCGTCCTCTGGGCGGTTTATAGAAAGAGCAGGGATATCAGAGTCAGGCTGAGGATGGGCCCCGAGCTGGAGGTCCCATACTCCATAGCGAATCAGCTCTCGCTCCTAGCGGACTTGGAGGGCGCGGGGCTCGAGGAGGTGCGGGGGGGCCTGGCAAGGCTGCGCCTGCCCCAGGGGATCTCGCTGTGGGTCAGGCTGAACGGGGGCTTCGACGTGGAGCACGTCCGCGAGCTGTTCGTGGACAGGGAGTACGGCTCCTCCTTCTCGGGGACGGTGGTGGACGTCGGCGCGTCGAACGGGGACTCGGCAGTCTTCTTCGCTATTAATGGGGCGGAGCGCGTGGTGGCGCTCGAGCCTGACCCCGAGTCCTTCGCGCTCGCCGAGGAGAACGTGAGAATCAACGGGCTGGAGGGGAGGATCCGGCTGGTCAACGCGGCGCTGGCGGCTGAGGACGGGGAGGCGGAGTTCCTAGTGCCCGAGGGCTCACCGAACGCCGCCACCCTCTCGCCCACCCGGCCGGTGAGCCGGATCGTGGACTTCGGCCGCTCGAGGCGCCTGAGGGTGAGGACAATATCGCTCGGGACCCTGATGAAGGAGCTCGGCCCGGATGGCGCGTCCCTCCTGAAGATGGACTGCGAGGGGTGCGAGTACGAGGTCCTGAGGTCCGCGGGCCCGGGCCTCCTGGCGCGCTTCCGCAGGATAATCCTGGAGTACCACGATGGGCCCCGGGACCTCCCGGACATCCTGGGGTCGGCCGGATTCTCCGTGAGCTGCTCGAGGGAGTCCGGCCTGGGGATCCTGCGCGCCGAGCGGCCCCGAGGGCCCGAGCCGGAAAACCTTATGTTATGAGCGCCCCCCTCGATCGCCGTCTTGAAGGGCGTCATCCTCCACGGAGGCTCGGGGACCAGGCTGAGGCCGCTCACCCACACGGGGCCCAAGCAGCTGATAAAGATAGCGAACAAGCCCATGTCCCAGTACGCCCTGGAGGACCTCGTGAGCGCGGGGATCACGGACATCGCGATAGTCCTGGGGGACGTGCACCCGGAGAGGGTGAGGGAGTACTACGGCGACGGCTCGAGGTTCGGGTGCAGGATAACGTACATACAGCAGGAGAGGCCCCTGGGGATAGCGCACGCGATCTCGCTCGCGAGGGACTTCGTGGGCGACGATAAGTTCGTGGTCTACCTGGGGGACAACATACTGGAGGGGGGCATAGCGGAGTACGCCAGGAAGTTCGAGGAGGGGGACGCGGACGCCATGGTCCTCCTCGCGGAGTCGGACCACCCGCGGGACTTCGGCGTCGCTGAGTTCGACGGATCCGGGAGGCTCGTGGGGCTCGTCGAGAAGCCGAGGGTTCCGCCCTCGAACTACGTGCTGGTCGGCATCTACTTCCTGACGCCCTCGATATTCGGCGAGATCGCCCGGCTGAAGCCCTCCTGGAGGGGGGAGCTGGAGATAACCGACGCCCTGAGGGACCTGCTGAGGGACGGGGGGAGGGTGGAGCACGCCTTCGTGAGGGGCTGGTGGAAGGACACGGGGACCCCGGAGGACCTCCTCCTGGCGAACCAGAGGATCCTAGACAGGATGGAGGCTGACTTCCTCGACGGGCGCAGCGTGAGCGGCAGGGTGAGGCTGGGGAAGGGGGCCGTGGTCGAGGAGGGCGCCAGGGTGGTGGGGCCGGCCGTGATAGGGGACGGGGCCGTGATAGGGGACGGCGCGTTCATCGGGCCCTACACGAGCGTGGCGGACGGGGCCGTGATCCGGGGCGCGGAGGTCGAGAACTCAATAATCCTGGACGGGGCCGTCCTGGAGCTCCGCGGGGCGAGGGTCGTGGACAGCATAATAGGCGCGGGGTCCCGCGTGAGGGCCGGCGGGTCCGTGCCGAGGGGGATCAGGCTGATCCTGGGGGAGAACTCGAGGATTGAACTGTAGCAGGATCCTCGTCACCGGCGGCTGCGGGTTCCTGGGCTCCAACTACATACGGCACCTCGAGGGCGCGGGCGCCAGGGTCACGAACGTGGACAAGCTGGGCGCGGGCTCGAACCCCGAGAGCCTCAGGGGGATCGACCTGGACTACGAGTTCCTCAAGCTCGACCTCTCGGAGGAGGGCATCGACCTGGGGGGCTACGACTGCGTCATTAACTTCGCGTCCGAGACGCACGTGGACAGGTCCATAGCGGACCCCCGCCCGTTCGTCGCGAACAACGTCTGGGAGACGTTCAACCTGCTGGAGTCGGCCAGGAGGACTAACGACGGTGTGAGGATCGTGCACGTGTCGACGGACGAGGTCTACGGGGAGGCGCTGGAGGGGAGCTACGGGGAGGACTCGCCGGTGAGGCCGTCGAACCCCTACTCGGCGACGAAGGTGGCGCAGGAGGCACTCGTGCTCTCGTACGTCAGGACGTACGGGATCAACGCGTCGATAGTGAGGCCCTCCAACAACTACGGCCCATACCAGTCGCCGGAGAAGCTGATACCCAAGACGATCATAAGGGCCATCCTGGGGATGCGCGTCCCCGTTTACGGGAGCGGGGAGCAGGTCAGGAGCTGGATACATGCCAAAGACACGGCGAGGGCCATAGACCTGGTGATGGAGAGGGGGAGGAGGGGGGAGATCTACAACGTGCCCGGGGAGAGCGAGGCCAGGAACCTGGACGTCGTGAGGGCCATACTAAGGATCCTGGGGAGGGACGAGTCGCTGATCGAGTTCGTCGAGGACAGGCCGGGCCACGACTTCAGGTACAGCGTCAGGGGCGACAGGATATACTCCCTCGGCTTCAGGCACGAGATACGCTTCGCGGACGGGCTCAGGGAGACGGTCGAGTGGTACGCGAGGAACGAGTGGTGGTGGAGGCCCATCGTGGAGCGGGACCCGAAGATCCTGGGTGAGGCGCCTTGGAGGGGCTGATAATAAGCGGGACGGGCCTCCTGGGCTCCCGGCTGGCGGCGCTCAGCGACTACGACTTCACCTACAGGTCCGGGGACCCGGGGCCGGACAGGGGGAGGGCCCACAGGCTGGACCTGCGCGACCTCGCCGCCCTCAGGTCCCTCCTGATAGAGAGGAGGCCCAGGGTCGTCATACTCTCGGCGGCGATGACCGACGTGGACGCGTGCGAGGAGGAGAGGGAGGAGGCCCTGAGGGTGAACTACGAGGCGCCGGCGGTCGCCGCCGAGGCGGTGAGGAGCTACGGCGGGTACCTCGTGTTCATATCCACGGACTACGTCTTCGACGGCCTCAGGGGGAACTACCGGGAGGAGGACTCCACGAACCCTGTGAACTTCTACGGGAGGACGAAGGAGATGGCGGAGAGGCGCGTGGAGGCCTCGGGCGCCAGGCACGCGATCGTGAGGACGTCCGCCCTCTTCGGCGGGGGATCCCGGAGGAAGGACTTCGTCCTCTGGGCGTACGGGAGGCTGAGGGAGGGAGGGGAGCTGGCGGTCGTCGACCAGGTCGTCTCCCCCACCCCCGCGTCCTACCTGGCGAGGGCGGTGCTCGAGATCGCGGAGAGAGAGCTGGAGGGGATCATCCACGTGGCCGGGAGGGAGCCCATGAGCAGGGCCGAGATGGCGCTGAGGATCAAGGAGAGGTTCGGCCTCGGGGGGAGCGTGAGGGTCGTGGACTCCGTGCCCGGATGGAGGGCCAGGAGGCCGAGGAACTCCTCCCTCTCCGTGGAGAGGGCGGACGCCCTCCTGAGGAACAGGCCCCCGAGCTTCGAGGAGGGCCTCGGGGAGCTGGAGGAGGCGAGCCTTGGTTGAGCTTCGAGGTTGAGGAGCTGGGGATGCCCGGCGTGCTCCTGATAAAGTCGAGGCGCTTCCGCGACCGTAGGGGGTACTTCGCCGAGCTCTACAGGTCGAGCGAGCTCGCGCGCCTCGGGATCCCGGCCCCGGTCCAGCTCAACGCCTCGTTCTCGGTCAGGGGGGTTGTGAGGGGCCTCCACTACCAGCTCCCCCCGAGGGAGCAGGGGAAGCTCGTCCTCGTCCCCAGGGGCAGGATACTGGACGTCGCCATGGACGTGAGGAGGGGGTCGCCGACGTTCGGCCAGTACGTATCGGCGGAGCTCGGGGAGGAGAGCGGGGATATGCTCTGGATTCCCCCCGGGTTCGCGCACGGGTTCCAGGCGCTGGAGGACTCCCTAGTGGTGTACATGGTGACCCACAACGAGTACGCGCCGGAGCGCGAGAGGTGCGTCAGCTACAGGCACGTGAAGTGGCCCCTGGAGGTCACCGCGGTGAGCGACAAGGATGGGAGGTGCCCGGAGCTGGCCCGCGCCGAGGCCTTCGATCGATGGGCCATTAGATCCCATACTGTTGGCCTTTATCCCGCCGTCCGCCGCTATCCCGGAGATCCTCCATCTCCCCACTCCAACCCCGCGGGCATCTGTATGTTATTCCCCAGTAGATGCCGGGGGCGCGGAGCGCCCTCCCTTCACCGATCCTTCTATCGAGTTGACGGCATCGGGGTGGCCCGCCGATCCGAATCATCTGTCGACGCCCCAAGTAAGGAAATCTTATTTGCGCTCACGGTTAGATTTCGACGTGTGGCCCTGCATAAAGTCGGTCGTGGTCACGTTCAACCCCGACATACCTCTGTTCGAGCGCTGCCTCGCCTCCGTGGCGAACCTCTGCGAAATAATAGTGGTGGACAACGGCTCCAGCAACATTGATGAGATCAGGGAGCTCCTGAGGAGGTTCCCAAACTCGCGCCTGATAGAGCTGGGCGCCAACTATGGTGTGAGCGTCGCGGCCAATGTAGGAATAGAGAGCGCCAAGGACGCCGACTGGGTGCTCTTCTTGGACCAGGACACGATAGTTTTGTGCGACCCTGCAGAGGTGGTGGATTTAGCGCGGCGCTCATACACCAAGAAAGATGTGGGGCTCATAAGCTTAAGCAGAGAGTTAAGATATGGACATGGGCAAAATTTCTTTGAATGCGATTTACCTCCCATGTTCACCGGATCGCTGGTGAGGAATGAGCTCCTTGAGCGCGGCCTCAGATTTGACGAAAGCCTCTTTATGGATGCGGGTGACATTGATCTCCCCTGGCGCGTCAGGCAGATGGGGTACGCGGTAATAGCCACATCATGGATCTGCAGAGACCAGCAGCATGGGATTGAGGGTCAAATCCTTGGCATACATGTAGAGTATCATCCAGCTTGGCGCCTATATTTAAGGCGTAAGGACACAACGAGGCTGCTCATTAGGAAAGAGATGCCCTTTGTCCTTTGGGCAGGCTTTTTTGTCGGGGATCTTGCTAAATATCTGGTCATCCGCCGTAGGCCTGACCTCGCATTCTTGAGCACTGTGCTGGGCTTCATCGACGGCGCCTTTGGGCGCCGGACGAACCTGCACTTAATGCGGCTTCTGGCCAAGGCGGAAAATAGGTTCCTTGGAGATGTACGGGTGAAGTACTGAACGTCCAACGCGTCTTTCTAGGCTAGCCTCTCGCTCCTCTCCTGGTCTATGAGGGAAATTGTTCCTCTTGTATTCATCATCTAACATTCCCGGGGTGGTCTGTATTCTAGACTCAACGGGCCACCCGCCTTACTTTCGCCCAGCAGCTCCCTCGCCGCCCTCCTGACAGCGCCCTCCGATCCCAGCCTTGGCCTCCAGCCGAGCCCCTCGATCCTCGAGACGTCCAGCTGCATGACCTTGACATCCCCGACCCATCCCCTCCCCTCCGGCCCCCCGACCAGCCTCACCTTCACGTCCCTCAGCCCCATCTCCTCAATCACTATCCTAGCTATGTCGAGCACGCTGATGCGGTCCTCCGATCCCACGTTGTAGATGGACACCCTGTCCCGGGATCCGTCGGCGCCGATCAGCATCGCATCCACGCAGTCGTCGACGTGGAGGTATGACTTGGACTGCGTGCCGTCCCCCAGGACCTCCAGCTCCCCCGGGTTAGACATGAGCTTCCCTATGAAGTCGTATATCACCCCGTGCCTGGACCTGGATCCCACTACGTTGGCGAGGCGGAAGATGACAGCCCTGAATCCGTACGACTGCGCGTACGCCGATATCATCGCCTCCGCTGCGAGCTTGGTGGCGCCGTAGATCGAGATTGGCACCAGGGGACCGTAGTCCTCGGGCGTAGGGATCGCCGACGGCTCCCCGTAGACGGTCGATGTTGAAGCGAACGCCAGGACCCTGGCGCCGGACCTCCTGGCGTACTCGAGGACGTTGAACGTCGCGAGCACATTTCCTCCTGTAGTGCCTCCCGGGGTCCGCGGAGCCCGTCCTGACCTCGGGCTCCGCCGCCAGGTGGTAGATGGCGTCCACGCTCCCCACGTCGGGGACTCCCTCCGAGAGGTCCGCCCTCAGGAACCTGAACTCGGGGCGACCCGCCCACCTGGACAGGTTCCCCAGCGAGCCCGAGGATAGGTCGTCTACTACTATCACCTCCTCGCCCCTCTCCATCAGCCTATCCACCAGGTGGGAGCCTATGAATCCGGCACCCCCGGTCACCAGAATCCTTGCCACATCCCTCGGCGCGCGGCCCGGTATTTATCTCATCCCGCGCCGGTCCGCGGAAGCAGCATCTCGGCGTGGCGCCTCCATGTGTACCTGGCCCTCATCCCGGCTATGCTGCGCTGCATACGGGAATACTCGGATTCATCGACGCGCGAGAGGAACTCCGCCACCTTCCCGGGGTCCACGGAGCCCGTGACGAGCCCGCAGCCGCACTCCTCGATCAGCCTCGAGGTCCCGAGCTCGCCGTTTATTATCACCGGGAGCGCGTGCTGCATCGCCTCTATGACGGATGTCGCGGGCCCGTACTCGCCGAACCCGAACCTGAGGAGGAACAGGCTGGAGTCGTAGAGGGAGCCCAGCTCCCCCTCCGGGATCCCGTCCCTCACCTCGACCCTGTCCTCGAGCCCCTCCGCCCTCACCCTCCGCAGGAATTCCTCCTTCAGCCCGGCTATCCTCCAGTTGCCGGCCATCAGCAGCCTGTAGCCCTCGGGCATGGCCCTGGCCACGTCCAGGTACGCCTCGGGCCTCCTCCCCCTGTCCCAGAAGGACACGGAGAGGAGGACCCTCCGCCTGGCCGAGTACGGAGCGTCGGGGCCCACGGGGTCCATGCCAGGGTAGTTCACCTCGGCCCTCACCCCGTGCTTCTCCTCGACGCTCCTCGCCACCTTCTCGGTGACCGCCAGGACCCTCGACGCCCCCTCGAGCACCCTCCTCTCCCACCCCGAGACCACGCGCCCCAGCACCGGCACCTTGTAGTCAGAGAGCCTCTCGTGGATGAAGACCGAGTATGGGATCCCGAGCTCCCTCCTCGCCCTCTCGCACCCCAGCCCCGCCCACTGGTCGTGGCAGACCAGGTAGTCGGCGCGCTCCTCCCTCGCGACCTCCGGCACCTTAGCAATGAGGTCCAGGTCCACGGCGCTCTCCGCGCCCCTGTCCCTGGCGAAGAGCTTCGTGGCGGCTGCGAAGACGGGGCTGAGGGGCCCGGGACCCTCCCTCAGGACCCTGTAGTCCACGTCCCTCAGGAGCTCCTCGTAGCCCCTCGTCCCGTGACCCCTCAGGAAGAGTATCTTTGGCTCGTGCCCGAGCTCTCTAAGCCAGCGGTACTCGTTCACGGCTATCCTCTGGGCTCCTGCTGTCCAGAGGATCCTCAGGACTATCAGAACGCGCACGGCCGAGTTCAGGGCCCCGCCCTAAATAAGCGTCGGAGGCACCTCCGGGATGGCGCCCTTAGCCTGGTCGGGCAAGTTGAACGCGATCGAACGGCGCCCGTGAGATTGCTCATGATCCGTATTCCCTCCCCTCCAAAAATCACTCGCGGCGGCGCAGTCCTTCGGTTTGCGCGCCCGAATGGCCTCCCCGCGGCGCAGATCCGTTCAACCGGCGGGCTCAAATCCCCTTCAGGCAGCTTCAGGCGCCCGGGCCGCGTTCCCTCCGCGCGGAAGGTCCAAACGTGAGCGTGCCCTCGACAGCCTTATATAGACTTCGTCAATCATGGGGAACCATGAGGGCGGCACCGAGCAGTTCGGCGGATATTCTTCCTCGGCGCGAGTATTTATAGCTGAAGGGGGAGTGTCTGGTCATATATTTTATTCTGCAAGCCCGGCGTGAAGGGTGGGCGGGATGGGCAGGAGGCCGAACGTCGTCCTCATAGTCGTTGACACGCTGAGGGAGGACCACTCGGGGGCCCTGGACGCCCTCCTGTCCATGGGCTTCAGGAAGTACTGCGGGGTCGCGCCCGCCCCCTGGACCCTCCCGAGCCACGTGAGCATGTTCACGGGCCTCTATCCCTCGATGCACGGCGCCCACGAGGCCTACGGGGTGGGCGCGCTGGAGCTGGCCGTCCCGAGCAGGGATGCCATGAGGGCGTCGGGCGGGGGGATATTGGGCGACCTGGCGAGGGACGGGTACGAGACGCACATGTACTCGGCCAACACTATATTCGTCACGCCCCGCTACGGGTTCGGCCCCTTCGACGAGGTCCTCCTCGTCCCCTACTTCGCCCCAACAGCCCTGTCGTCCGAGGAGGAGCTCGAGGACTTCCTCTCCTCCTCGCTCCCCTCCCCGCGGTCCGTGGCGCGCCTCCTGGGGAGGGGCGAGCTCGGGCGCCTCTGGGCGCTTTCCTCGAGGTACCTCGGGGTCAGGCTTGGCCTCGGGCTGGACAAGGGATCCCGGATAATCATCGATCGCGTGAGGCGCGGCCTGCCGGGGTTCGGCGAGCCCTTCTTCCTCTTCGTGAACCTCATGGAGGCCCACGGCCCCTACGGGAGGGAGGTCGGGGAAGGGGAGGAAATATTGGCGGCCCTCCGCCAGATCTACCTGGGGGACGACTCGCTGATCAGGAGGCGCCTGCCCTGGAAGAGGAGGGCCTACGCCAGGAGCGCGCGCTTCGCGGTGGAGAGGGTGCTGGAGCTGGTGGGGGCGCTCGGCCCCCGCCTCGAGGACTCGCTGGTCATCGTGACCTCGGACCACGGCGAGGCCATCAGGGAGGACGCCACCCATCATACCCTTTACCTCTACGACGAGCTCACCAGGGTGCCCCTCTACGTGAGGTGGCCGGCCTGCCTCCCCGCGCCCCCTGAGGGCGGAGGACTTGTGAGCCTCACCAAGATACGGTCGATCGTCTCATCGGCCTCGGGGTGCGAGGCCTCCCTGATGGATGGCGGGATCGCCCTGTCCGAGAGCTTCGGCACGATCCTCGCCCCGGATGAGCGCCGCCTGGGCGCCAGGGTCAGCCCGGAGAGGCTGAGGTGGGCCTTTAGCCACAGGGTGAAGGTCCACACCGGGAGGGGATCCGTCACCTACAACGCCAGCCAGGGGATTGTGGAGGAGGTGAGCGGCCTGGGCGCCGATGAGGCGGCGAGGCTCGCCGGCGAGGCGGTCGCCTGGCTGGCCGGAGGGCGAGGATTAGTCCTACTTCAGAGGTTTTGACGGCCCGGCCTGCGCTCCTGAATTGATACTGGCTTGGGGGTGAGTCAACAACCCGGCGCTGCGCATGGATTCGAGCTCGGGCAGCGTGGTCGCGGGATCTCATAACCTTATTGGTAAACCCTCGGTGGAGCCGCGCGGCTCCGCCCGCCGGAGGATCCACGATTGCAATCGTGGATCTCAACTACATGTCCGGGCCCTCGGGTCCGGTTGTCTAGGTTTGATGCCCCCAAGAGGTCCATCCGCAGCCTGGCACTGAGCGGTTGGCTCTTCGCGCTCGCCTCCGCCGGGAGATCACTCCCTCCCGGCCGCGTGGTTCGCCTCGCCCACCTCCACCGCCTCGTAGCATACCGCGTCGTGGTTCACGTGGCCGATCCTCTCGCCCGGGACTAGCACACCCAGGACCATGAGCTCCACCACCGCGTCGTGCCAGAAGTCGTAGAAGTTCAGGGCGTACTCAATGTAATCTAGGAGGGACATGCCGCGGCGCGCTGCGCGCTCACGCGCTCCGAGGCCGTAGAGCAACTTGCCCAGGGCCAGCAGCTCCTCCAGCCGCCTGTGCGTCTCCTTCCCCGCCCACTTCTTCAGCTCCTCCAGCGCCTTCGCCTCGGCGGTCGCGATCACGATCTCATCCGCGTTCGGCTTCGTCCCCTCCTCGCCGCTCTTCACCCTCTTCAGGGCCCGAAGGCTCACGCGCGTGACCCTCAGGACGTCCCTCATCGGGTAATGTTCCTGCACGAGTTGGCGCGCGATATCCTCCTTACCGAGGCCCCGCGCCTCGAGCTCCCGGACCCTCTCCTCTAAGGGCTTCCTGCTCCCATCCGGGGCCTCCCTCGTCTCAACCCCGGATCCCTCCTCGACCCCCAGGTAGTGCTTGACGATGCGGCGCCTGCCCCCTACCCATGAACTGTGGACCCCGTAGAGGTACACGCGGCCCCCGCGGCGCCTCCGCTCGACGTAGCTCACGGGCTGGCCGCACACGCGGCATATCTCCTTCTCCACGCGAGGGGAGGGCGTCCCGACCCTTATTAATATTGTACCACAATCATATTGTGGTGCGGCGCGGCGCCCCCTCCGAAGCGCACCACATGATGAGCGCCGGGTGCACCACACAACGGCTCTATGTGCACCACGCAGCCAGCTCTATACTTCGCTATAATGTTGGGATGCGCGCCCCTATCCGCCCTTATGCACCACATCATGAGTCCATACCCGCCATATCTATTCGAGTCTGTGGTGCACGCGCCGCACGAGTCCATGCGGCCCGATGCTTCCCAGCAATTCCCGGTTCAACCGGTAAAACGCCATAATGAATGAGATGGGGCTTCGAGCGGGCTGAGAAAGCACTGGGCCGAGCGGGAATCCCAATAAGGTTATTGGGATATCGTGGATACATGGGCGGCACGCGCAGATCCCCGGCCGGGTACTCCGGGCGGTGTTGGCCAGATAAGCCCAGATGAACGGACCATCTCCACGGCATTGTCATATTCAATTCCATTTCACTCCAACCCGATGGAGGGAGCTGGAGGATGATCCGCGCCCTCGACATGTTCGGGCGGAATGAAATCGAGAAGGAGGCGCCCCACCTCCACATGGCCGGCACCTCCTCGTGGGGGATGGCGTATATTGTTGGTCGCGGTGGGCGAGGCCGCGGAGAAGGTGAACGGCCGGGAGGTCTATGCGGGCCGCGATGGACGTGGACACCGGGGATCTCTGGCAGCGACGGCACTGTAAGGGTAACTAGAGGTGAGAACGCCTCAGATGGCTACCTCGAGCCGTCGGACGAGCCCGATGTAGTTGAAGTGCCCATTTACTCACTCGATCGCGTGTTGGAGGAGTACGGGCCGTTCGACGTCATGAAGATGGGCTGCGAGGGCTGCGAGTACAACGCCATACTGAGCAGCAAGAGAACAGGGGAACTGAGGCAGATCCAGATGGAATATCATTACGGGCCGGAGAGGCTGGTTGAGGCCCTGAGGAATACAGGCTTCGAGGTGAGAGCGACGAGGTCACTGGCGCGCTATATATGCGCTCTGAAGCGAGAGCTCGGATGTGGGCATTAATGATATTTTTGGATGCTAACTGAGATACCTCGCTGACCTCCAATGCTATGATATATGAATCATAGACGTAGTCGCCCTACATGGCCCGGAGATCCTTCGGAGCACCCATAGCACAGCGCGTCCCGGGGGAGCGCAGAATAAAGGATTCGAGGAACTCTTCGCCGCGCGTGGGGGTGCTGGCCGTGCGGAGCTTTAGGACTCCCACAATACGAAGTGATTCTATTCCGCTCCCGCTTCCTAACTCCTAACCTAGTAAGTATCCTAGCACAAAGGGCAGGGCCCTAGCCAAGTAAAGGAGGTTCAACATCAACCTATCCCCTAGACCGCCCTCGCAGATTGTCCTCCTCTTCCTACTGATGGAGGTCATGAACGAGTAAGGAGTGTCCTTCAAGATCCTCAGGCTCTTCCCGTAGCGGTGGTACTTCCTCATGATTCCGCGCAGGTCCTCGTCACCGCGGTGGTAGATCAGTTCCTCCTTCAGCACGAACAGATCCCCCGATATCTTGGACGCCTCATAGTATATCAACTCGTGATCGGGGAATACCACCTCCTCGAAAGCACCCCCCAGCCCAGCCCTGAGCCTCTCCATCGCGGCGGACAGGACATCCCTCCTGAACAGCCTGGGCAGGGCGAACCCCCTGATGGCTTCGGGCGCGTTACAATTCATAATATTATCTTTATCGAGTTGCGCCAGCCTCGTCCAGATGGAGCTCCCCACCTCCCTCTCCCCGATTATCACCATGTCGTGGAGGTTCGAGGACAGGACGTGGAGCGCATCCCTCCTCAGGGACCTCGTCTCGTCAAGGAGGAGCACATATTCGCCCCTGCTTTCCAGGTTCGCCAGATACCTGGCCTCCAGCAGCCTCGACCTCCTCCTGATCTCCCTGAAGCCGAATCCCCTTATCAGGTCCGATATCTCATCGCCGCCCGAGTTCACCACGACGACCTCGTATTCTTGGAGGGACTGCGACCTTATGGACTCCAGCACCTCCCGCAGATGCTTCCCGTGCAGCGCCGGTATCTGTATCGAGAACACCGCGTGACGTCCGACGCCGGCTAAAATAAACGCATGCAAACTTCAACAGTGTGCGCGTCAGGCGTTTGGCACGGCGCTGGGGCGCTTCTTAGGCTCTTTCAGGGTCCGGGCGCGCCGGCCCCATCGTGCGCAGGATATCGAGCGATCGATGAGGCATATGCTGAAGAGAGGGCGTTCCGCAACGATGATCAAGGCCTGAAGGTTCATAAGTTCAGCAGTGGCGCTCTCGGGGAGGCATGCGCATTAGGCCGTTCAGGCACTGGCCGATCGCGTCCATAGCGGTCGTGAGCATCATCATGTTACTGCTCACGTTCAGGTTCAGGGTGATATACTGGCAGGACCAGGGGTTCAATCCGTATGGTGCCCGCTTCTATTTCTTATCGCAGTTTTATGCATGGAATGCACACTACGGCATGGGCACCTTCAACCTGATGGCCCCAGTGGACATATTAGGTGACCTCCAGTACGCGCTGTCCCTCTTGGCGCCTCCCTGGCTCGGGGAGATGCTCACGATATGGGCATTCACGTTCCTGGGATCCGCGGGCACCTACATCTACCTGTCTAGGAGGCTCCGCGGCCACGGGGCCGCGTCGACGGTCGCCCCCTTCCTCGCCTCCCTAGTATACCTGTCTAATCCCTACTGGGTCTACTCCGGCCTCTGGAACCCTTTCCAAAAGGTGATAGTATCAGCTGGCCTGCTCCCTTATTTGTTCATATTGGTGGACTTGACAGCGGAAGCTCTGCGGTCGCGCGGGACGATCCCCGTCCGCTACTTGGCGCTCGCGTACGCCGTGGGGCTCCTGGTGTTCTACAACTCTAACGTGTTCTTCTCGTTGGTGCTCCTAGTGCTGCTTCCGTACATAGTAGCAATAATGGTGTCTGAGCTGAGAAACCTCAGGCTTTTCGCCAAGTTTTTGTCATTCCTCGCGGTGATATCGCTTTCCATCGGCGTATCCGCGCTGCCTCTGACATACGGCATTCTGATATTGTCTGGGCATATGGGCATAACGGCACCGAGCTCCGTCACCCTAAGTTGGAGCTACTACATAGGCAACAGCAACCCACTATACAACATCCTCTTGGGCCGCCTGCAGCCATATATATCGAGCTGGCCGCCCAACTTCTTCCTCGAATACTACACGTCCCAGGCGTTCCTGGTAGTCGCGGCTGCGGTCGTCGCGCTGGCACTGATTCCGCTCCTGGCGCGCCCCGCATGCAGGGTCTCCGCGGGCTATTTCGGCTTGCTCGTAGCATTCTTGGCAGTTGTCACCCTTTGGAACGGCGTTCATTCGCCGCTCGCTGGCCTGCTCAGGGCGCTCTTCTTAGAGTTTCCGTACTTGCAGATAATCAGGACCACGGCGGCGGCCCTCAGCTTCCTGATGCCGTTCCTGATCTCATCGCTCGTCGGCTTCGGGATCTTCTGCGCGCTAGTCTCGGTCAAGAAGGGGGGCTGGAGGATCTCCGCCGCGATCCTGATCGCCGCGATAGTCGCAGCCTACGGTTATCCCATGCTATCCGGGAACGGGTTAGTCTCGTCCGGCGTGCCGGCGCCGCAGCCGCGCATGGGGACCGCGGCCCCCTACTTGGGAGTGGCAGGCGTCATAAACTCGGACGGCAACCTGTCGACGGTCGTCGTAGTCCCTCCCGCCGCCCCCGAGGTCTCGACCGAGAGTTACTACGGCTTAGACATCTACTTCCATCTGCTGAACGACAAGAACATAATCGACGGCGGTTATCTCAGCAGCGCGGGTGCCGGCAACCTTTACTGGGATTTTTACAACTGGCTGACCGCCGTACACGCGCCTGTTACCGCTTATCAGCAGGAAATAAATATAAGCAGCTCGAATCCCATTTGGAAACACATAAACTTCACGCCGGGTTACGTGGCGTCGAACGTCGTCTTCTTCTACCGGAATGGGACGGTCATCCCATCATGGCTGGAGACGTACGCCCCCTCGCATTCCCCGCCGTACTTGCTCTTCTGGGTGAAGCTACCAAGCGTGGCCGCCGGTTCCTCTATGGACGTGTACGTAGGCGTCGCCGGCGAAGGGACCAATTATTACGATGAGTACCATGGGTTGGTGGGGGAGGCTCCACAGCTCTCGCCGACCTATGGAGAGTATGACTCGGGAGCTAGCGTCTTCAACTTCTACGACGACTTCGCCGGCACCAGCCTGAACGCGAAGCTCTGGAACGTCTCCGCGGCCACTGGATACACGATGAACAACGGGCTGACCGTCAACCCAGGTGGAAGTGTCGCGAGCTACGCGCGCTTCTCGCAGGGGGTGTTCGAAACCTACGGGAACATGACAACGGGCAACACGGGTTGTTGCTCCACAGGAGGATTCGGGTTGGCCGCTGACGGATATGACGTCCAGATAATTAACGATCCATCCATTGAGCCGATGCTGGATCTATCATCGGGGGTGCCCAACGTCGGCGTATATACTCACTGGATGGATCACGGAGGCGTGGGCGTCTGGAGCATAATCGTGCCATCGCCCACCTCCACGGAGTTATACGGGCAGTTCAACTACTCCAACACTGTATCTACGCAAGGAAAACCCGCGGGGGTGTACGTGTTCACAAATCCGCTGCCGATAGCGTTCACCTCGGGAAGTAACCGCGGATTGCCGATCGGCCCGCTCTACTGGGTCAGGGCGAGATCCCTCCCCCCAGGGGGGACAATGCCGCAGACGCTTTTCGGGCCGCTCAACAACGCGTCGCATGTGCGTAATTTGACCATGCCACAGGGCGTAAGTCGCATCGAGCAGATCACGATCTTAAACGAGCCCTACGCCCTTAAACTGCTTCAGATACTCAACGCGAAGTACTTGGTGGTCGAGGGTGACGCCGTCCCATATAAGTATGGGACGCCGAACTACAACTTATCGAGGATACTGGCAGGGGTGAGCGATCTTAACCTGAAGATCATATACAGATACGGCAACGTATCCCTGTACGAGGTGAGCGGATCGCCGGGCCTATTTTATTCACCATCCAGAGTGTATCTGGCTAACTCAAGCCAGATCCCCGACGTTCTCGAGCAGAGCTGGTACAACGCCTCAGACAACGCCCTGCTGACACCAGTGAGCGCCTTCGGCAACAGCACGCCCCAGCAGCTTGAGGCCATGGAGTGGGCTGAGTCGAACACCGCGCACGCCGATATCCTTACCCTCGACGGGAACCCCGAGGCAGGATTTCGCTTGCTGGTCAACGCGTCACATCCGTTCGTCCTAGTGTTCTCCCAAGAATACGATCCCAGATGGGTGGCCGAGGTAAATGGTGTGCCCGTCCCGCGGCAGGATCACTTCGTAGTGTACGGCTACGCCAACGGCTGGCTGGTGAACTCGACCGGTATTCTCAGAATATACGTCTATTATGCCCCGCAGCTGGCTCTCGAGAGACTTTACACAATATCCTTCGCAATTTCCCTAGTAATTTTAGGGGCATCAGCGCTCTTCTTGAAGAAGAGATTGTTCACTTAACGAACGATTCCAAATGGTCAAATCAGCTATATATGCGCACTACATCCGTAGTGCTTAAAGCATCTCTAACTATTTGGCCCGTAACGACCGAGCCTTCCACGGAAATGGAGACAATCCTAAGACAATCAAAGTGGCTAGCCGTTGCAGAGTCGCCATGTAAGCTCTTGTAATTAGATACGGTTCCAATAAACTAATTCGAGCATGGTTTCGTGCCCAAAATACATTTTATCAATGGTCGAAAGCGGAAGAAAGGGTTACGCTGCGTCGCACATCATTACGCAGCGCTCCAGCGCGCCCCCCAGCACCTCGCCATGCACCTCTGGGTTGATAGGGGAGGATGAGTAGTAGGCGCGTGCCCCAGAGGATAGGCCCTTCAAAGCACGCTCATCCTCCAGCAGGTACTCGATGCTCTCCGCAAACCTCCGCGGGTCGTCCTCGACGGCCACCTCCCTCCAAGGCCTGAGGCCTGGGAACTCTTGCAGCGCCAGTGACGTCGTCAGCACCGGCTTGCCGTACGCCAGTGCCTCGGACACCTTCGTCTGGAGGCCTATCGCGAGTAGGAGCGGGATCACAATCAGCCTCGCACCCCTTACGTAATTCGAGTAAGTCGCGGGGTCCAAGAAGCCGATCTCCAAATTCGGGGGGACGGCCTCCCGTATCTCCCTTACGCCCGAGACCGCGAACCTGAAGCGGGGCAGCTCGGAGGCGAGCTTGACGGCGAAGCGGACCTCCAGCTGGTTCACAAAATAGGAGGAACCGGGTATCAGGACATCCGGGAGTTGCCTTCCGGATCCCTCCTGCGCGGCCCGGGGAGGGACCTTGTAGGGCAAGAGCACCGTGCGCGCCTTCACGCCCCACGTCTCCAGCACGCGGCGATCCCTCTCCGACACAGCTATCACCTGGTCAGCGCTTGCGGCAAGTCTCCGCTGCAAAAGCCTGACCGTGAAGCCGACCGGTTTGCGCGCGATGGACCCCAGCAGTGAACCCAGCATATTCCTCCCACGTGCCGAGGTTCTCGATATAGGAGTGCGTGCCTACCTCGTGGAATCTCTCCACAAATGGTATCCCGAGGGCGCGCAGGCGGCGGGGTTCCCTACCGTTATCGGGCCCTTCGTGGAGCACCAGGTCAGGCTGCCAATCCCTCCGCAAATTGGCCACGAGATCGCGGTCGTGGCCCCGCAGCATCTTCAACACCTCGTAAGCGTCTGAGGCGCGGAAGATCCTGAGAAGCATAGGGCTCAACGCGGGCCCCGGCGGAGCTTTCGAGCCGGCCGGGGGGAGGAAAACCTGAATGCCGGCGTTCACCGCTGCCCTGGCCCCGGGTCTCCCATGCGGCATGTAGACCACCTCATGGCCCCTCGCTGACAGGGCGGAGAGGCTCAACAGAACGGCATCCGGGTAACCGGGCCGCGGGTGGCTGATGTCATCGCGGCCCAGCGCCAGAATTTTCATCAGCTAGTCGCGCCTCCGGGCGTAAACGTAGCCGAGGTCCAGGCACGGATGATCGGAGCGGGGATCATAGGAATATCTCCTGCGCATCACCCTGCAATGGAAGCCCTTACCAATCAGGGCATCGAGAAGCCCCTCGGGGCCGTGGTGGAATTCTATCATGAGCTCGCGGACGCCCCTCAGGCTCGCTCCCACTATCGCACCGTACTCGCAGCCCTCGCAGTCCATCTTCACGAGATCGAATGGGCCATAGAGCTCGGTCAGCGTGTCAAGGGTGCGCACGGCCACGATCGGTCCCGTGGATCCGGCCTCGAAGCGGTATTTCGCGCTCGGGGTTCTCTCTTTTACGTGGACGTCATCGTCGCGGTCCCCGACCGCCGCATTCACAGCCGTGACCGCGCCGCTTACCCCGTTAAGCCGAAGGTTCTCGAGCAGGATCGAGTAGCTGATCGGGTGGGGGCTCGACCGTCACGACCATCCTAGCGCCCCCGAACGCGAAGAGCACGGCGCTTTCGCCTATCGATGCCCCCACGTCGAGCACGCGCTTCTCCTCGACCCCAAGCGGCAGGTATTCGCATATCCCATCCGGCGTCAGGTACTCCCAGCCGCGGAAGGACCAGGCCTTGCCGGCGTACTCGAAGCTCAACATTTGCTCATCAACTGCGCGAAAGCGCGCGCCGCCCAGGTAGTGGGCCACTATTGCCGGTACCACCGCCTTTTTGCGCGTGAGCTCGACCGACGGTCCGCGCCTGAGGCGGGCGCGCACCCTTTCCGAGCGCATCAACACCTGGGCCGCCGCGACCGGCCAATCGCTGTAAGCCGCCCTGAAGATATCCACCCACTGCAGGAGCCCCCTGATCTTGGATCCCTCGGCCCCGCAGCCCCCGCTATACATACTGCAGCCCCTCCCTCCCTAGGACGCCGTCTATCAGCCCCCGCAGAACCGGCGCGGCGCCGCGGCCACCCCTTCTGGCCACCCACATATAGTAAGCAGCATAGACCGGAAGTGAAATGTAGAATCCAACCCTGCGCAGCGGCGGGTCGAGGTCCCGATGGAAGAAGATCTTTGACCTCATGGCGTAGTAAAGCCTCATGTCGTTGTACCTTCTGGCCCCTTCTTCCGGGTCGGCATCATGGTAGACCCTCGCGGACCCCAGCGTGGCGTTCCTGTATCCCAGCCTCTTTATCTTGTACTGCAGGTAGCCGTCCTCCCCGTTCCAGGGCACCTTCCTCCAGGGTATGGGCCCCGCCCTCTCCACGGACTCCCTCCTGAACATGTAGCTGTTCGCGAAGGTGTCCGCCTCTATCACCTTCCCCTCCAGCTCCCTGCAGTCAGCGCCCGCGTAGAGCGGAATCGTCCTCCTCATGAACGGCGAGAACACCGCCCCGGCGTACATGACCTTCCCCGGGTTAGAGTACCAGCACGTCACGGGGGCGGCGGTCCCCACGTCCTCGTTTCTCTCCATGAATTCGACCAGCCTCCCCACCGTGGTCGGCTCCACGACGTTGTCGTCGTCCACGAAGAAGATGTAATCGCCCCGGCTCGCCTCCATCGCATCGTTCCTCGACTTAGCCACCAGCGTCGGGCTCTCGTGCCTGATGTAGACGGCATCCGGGAACTCCTCCCTGATCATCTCGCGCGTCCCATCGCTCGACGCGTCATCCACGATCACCACCTCGTAGTCCCTGAACGTGGATGCCCTGATGGAGTTGAGCAGTCTTCTGAGCTTCTCCCTGCGATTGTAGGTGGGGATGGCGATCGTTACCTTCACGGGCGCCGAAGGGCCCATCCACATTTAAATCGCTTTACCCGGCAGGCAATTCATGGATTAGCGCATGGCGAGACCATATTTATGCAGCGTTCGCCCTCGCGCTCGACCCGTCGGTGACTGCGACGAACGACCTAGCCACTGAAGTCAATGTGGAAACCGTATCTTTTCGCTTCTAGCTGATGTCGATGCCGTTACCTGCCGTGAATATGGCGCAGAACCCCCTCCCACATATCAGTTGTCCTTTCCCACGAGTACCTGGCCGCGACCTCCCCGGAGGACCTCCACCATTCATCGGGGTCCCTCAGGATCCTCAGAGCCGCCTCCGCCAGCGCCATCACGTCCCCGTCCCTCACCCTTATCCCATTCCTCCCCTCCTCCACCGCGTCCGAGACGCCAGGGACGTCATAGGCCACGGTCGGAGTCCCCGCGGCCGCCGCCTCCGTTATCGAGTAGCCCCACCCCTCCGCCACGGAGGTGTGGACGTTGAGCCACGCGGACGAGACGAGCCCGGCGAGCTCCCCATAATCCAGTCTGCCCGTGAACTCCGCGCTCCCCCCGATCCCCAGCCCCTCCGCCAGCTCCCTGAGCCCCGGGAGCTCGGGCCCCTCCCCCACAACGTAGAGCCTGGCATCGGGGATCTCGCGCCTCACCAGCGCGAACGCCAGGAGCGCGTCCCGCGGCCTCTTGTACCTCCTCATCCCCCCGAAGTACACGATCGACGGGAAGGGGGTCTTCGGCCCCGGCCTGAAGAGATCGTGGTCCACGCCCGGCGGTACGAGGATTATCCTCCGGGGGTCCACGCCCAGGCGGATCAGGTCGTCCCTCGACGACCTCGACTCGGTCACGAAGGGCTCGTTCCTGTAAATTAAGGGGTAGGCGCGCTCCACGATCGAGAGCGCCGCCGCGAGGACGGGGTTCACCTGTCCCCACAGGGTCCTGGCGTGGAGGTGGCGGAAGAAGACCGCACAGCGCCCGCGCATGAGCAGCGGGGCGGAGGGCCAGGGCACCGCGTGCCCCAGGTCGCAGATCGCGGCGTCGAACTCCTCCCTCATCAGCGCAGGGGGGAGCGCTAGGTGCACTCCTAGGTTCCCGGGGTATCTCCTGACCTCGATCCCATCCAGGACGGTCCTCGGCCGGCTCCCCCTCCATCCAGCGGTGACTAGGACCACCTCGTGGCCCCTCGACGCGAGCCTCCTCCCCACCTCGTGGATGGGCTTCTCGGCCCCGCCCGCCCTCGGATTCTCGGGGTCGCGGTGGGCGAGCCAGAGGACCCTCACACCTCCTTCGGCCCCAGGTCTCCATTATAAAGGCGCCACCCCCATGCGAGGCCGCGTTGAGGCTCGCCTACGTCACTTGGAGGAACCGCTCGAGGCTCAGGGAGTACTCGGGAGGGAACGTCGCGAGGGAGTACCTCATAGCCAAGGTGGCGGAGCTGGCGGGGGCGGACGAGGTCGTCGAGATCACCGTCGAGGACCTCGACTCCGGGGCCTCTAGGATCCTCGCCGGCGTCGGCCGCCTCCTCTCCTCCCTGGGGGCCACGTCGCTCGCCGCGCTGATGAGGGAGCTCAGGTTCAGGGCGGTCAGCTGCCCCGACCGGATAGCGGACCTCCTCGCGGGGAGCTCCATCCTGGTGGCCGACCACGTCCGGGGCCTCCTCATGCTCTCCAGGTGCCTCGGCCGGCTCCCCCGGGGCATTCCCATAGTCTACCTGGCGCACGACTTCCACGTGGAGACGCCCTACGGCTACCTCCCCCGCGCGTCCCGCGGCCACTTCGAGGGGATCGTGAGGGAGCTCCTCCGCGGCGGCGCGGTGAGGCTCATAGTCACGGTGACCCTCAGGGACAAGCACATGTACGAGGAGGAGGCCCCCGGAATCGGGGTCGTCGCCTTCCCCGCCGTGTTCCCCCCGGCCCGGCCGGTGGACCTCTCCAGGAAGCCGGACGACAGGATCGTCGTGAACATGGTGGGGACCCACGGCCCGCCCCCCGCGTTCGTCTCGAAGCTATCCGAGCTCCTGAGGAGGGATGGCGTCAGGTTCGAGCTCGTCAGCGTCGGGGGCCCCGCCCCCGGGGCCGCGCACGTCCCGAACCTCCCGAGGGACCAGTTCCTCCAGAGGCTCGCCGAGGGGCACGCGGGGATCAACTACAGCGGCTCGACCCGCCCCCAGTCCGGGATCAACGTGAAGAGGATGGACTTCGCCCTCGCCGGCGACGTCCCCTTCAGCCACCACCTCTCGGTGACGGGGGAGCCCCTCCCCAGGGAGCACGCGTTCATCGACGCCTACGACCTGGCGACGAAGCTCTCCCAGTTCAGCCCCCGGGAGCTGGCGGAGTGGGGGAGGGAGAACGCGCGCTACGCCATGGCGCTGCACGAGCGCGCGGTGAGGTCCCTGGGGGAGGCCGTCAGGGGGCTGCTCCGCCGAGGGGCTCGGCCGCGGACTAGGGCCCCCAGCCCGTTCCTAAGGAACGACAGCCTGTACTTGAGCCAGTACCGGCGGAACTCGGGACGGCGGAACTCCGCGTAGAGGTTCCTCCCGAACTGGGCGTGCGCCATGGCCACGAAGGGCTTGAACGCCTGCCCGGGGGTCGAGCCGTGGTGGTAGTGGTGGCTCGCGACCGTCCAGGGGACCTCGCCGATCCCCATCAGGTGCATGAGCACCCCGAGCACCGTCTCATCGCTTATGAGCCTCCTCAGGTCGTGCTGGACCCCCAGGAAGGCCCTCTCCACCCTCTCCAGCAGGTCGGGGCCCGGGAACCTCCTGAGCCCCACCGCCTGCTTCGGGCCGAAGAAGAAGACCGAGCCGCCCCTCAGGAGCCCGGCCGCCGACCCGTCGTAGACGCGGTAGGCGAACAGGGGGAGGCGCCTCCCCCCGAGGTCCAGCTCCCCCGACGGCGAGCTCCTGCGCGCGAAGTGGACGGCGCCCCTCCCCCACTCCTCCCAATCCAGGATCCCGTAGGCGTCGCCCGGGATGCGCCCCGCCACCTCCCGGAACCCCGGATCCAAGACGTTGTCGCTGTCCACGAAGACCACCTCCCCCCTCCCTCTCAGCTCTCTGAGCATCGCGAACCAGGTGGCCCCCCTGGACCCCCAGTTCCCCGCCTCGAACGGGACGCGGAGCTCCCTCTCCAGGATCCTCCTCTGGGACGGGTGGAAGACATTGTCCACGAACACCATGGACTCCTCGGCGCCCGCGTTCTCGGCGGACCTCAGGAAGTACTCCCCGACCTCGTGGATCCTGTGGAACGGCACGTAGGTGACGAGCATCAAGCGCGACCCCCTCCCGCCAGGGCCTCGCAGGGCCTCCCCGGGCGCTCCCCCCTCAGCCTCATCCCGAGCCATATCATCCTTATCCTGAGCTTGTCGTACTGCCTCCTCGCGGCGGCCGGGAGGCCCCTCCTCCACCCGTACTGCCTCGCGTAGACCGACGCCATGGGGACGAACCCGGCGACCGGCCTCAGCCAGGCGTAGAGGGCGTAGGCTAGTGAGTCGTACCTCGATAAGCTCTCCGTGCTGTCGGAGAACCCGTAGCGGTAGGCGAGCCTCGCCAGGCGCCCCGTGACCTCCGCCGACTTCCTCGGGTCCCAGGGCGCGTAGTGCACGGCCCCCCTCTCCACTATCCTGTACTCCCACCCGAGGCAGCGCACGGCGTGGCAGAGCCAGGCGTCCTCGAACACGTGGAGGTCGCGGGGGATCGGGCCGTACCTCCCGCGCACCTCCTCGAGGGCCCCCCTCCTGAGCATCGTGTCGTGCATCCCCCCGCGCCCCAGGAAGACCTCCCTCAGGTAGCGCCTGTAGTCGATGGAGATCCCCTCCAGGAACCTCCTGCGGTAGTCCACGGGGTCGAAGTTGTAGCCCCAGATCAGCCCCACCCTCGGCTCCCCCGCGTAGGCCCTCGCCTCCTCCCACCACCCGGGGTTCAGCACGACGTCGTCGTCCAGGAAGAGCAGCCACTCCTCGCCCCTGCCCGCGCTCCCCAGGAAGAGGTCGATCGCCGTCTGCCTCGCGGTGGCGCGCGTCGGCCTCCCGTACCTGGGATCGGACCCCGAGATGACCAGCTCCTTGCCGCGCGCCTCAGCCCACCCCCTCAGCGCCTCGCGCGTGCCCTCGCCCTCGTCGGAGTCGTCGACCACTATCATGAGGTCGAACGGCACCTGGAGGCTCGAGTCCAGGACCTCCTCCAGCGAAATCCCCGATGCCCTGAGCCTCGAGGCCGAGTTCCTAGTGACCAGGCTGAGGACCACCATCCTGTGGCCTGGGCGGCCGGGCCACTATTTAAGCAGGCCGAGCCCCCGCGTCCGCCCGCGCCGCTATAGCGACCGCGAGGATCGCGTGCCTGGCAGACCTCCCCAGCCTCGCGCCCATGCCCATCCCCATCACCGCCGTGGCCCGCGTCCTTCGCCGGCGTTCCTCGAACTATTTTCCACACATCCCATTTTCCAACCAGGAGGCATGATTGCGCGTTAAATTCGATAAATTGCGCGGCAGAGCGCCGGGTGTTGGTCAGATAAGGGGGATCACCCCACAACCGCGATCACCTCCGACGGCACGCGCCCCATCCCCTCCTGGAATCTCAGCCCGTTGTAGTGCACGAAGAAAATGTTCATCAACATGTCCAGCGATGCGATCCTCGACCTCCCCGCGTTTATGTCCTTGAGGAAGACCCTCGTCCTCCTCTTCAGGGAGCCGAAGAACCTCTCCACCCCGCTCCCGTCCCCGAACGTCCCGTGGTAGCACTGCGGCCCGAGCTCCCGGAGGGCCCACGAGTACCGCGGGCCCCCCTCCACGACGAACGCCGGTTTGTTCGCGCGGGCCTCGAGCACCCGGCTCAGGAAGAGGAGGGCGTCCATGGAGCTCCTGACCACGTCGTCCTGATGGCCGGGAGCTCCCCCGTGTCCGCGTCCATCGCGGCCCACATAGACCTCCCGGCCGTTCACCTTCTCCACGGCCTCGTCCACCGCGATCAGCCTCCTCTCCCTCGGCGGCATGGTCCACCCGACCGAACCGAGCGCGCTAGTCCAGCACCGACGAGTGGGACGGCTTCCTCCCATATGATCCCCCATCGCGTCGGCTATCTCCCGGGACGATAGGCCGACCATGTAGAGGTGGAGCGCGTGCGCCTTCTCCCCGATGGGTATTTCATTCCGCCTGAATACACCGAGGGCGCGGATCATCCCCTCCAGCTCCCTTATCGGGTTGAAGTGGAAGGGTACCCGTACGTGCATGGGGGCCGGTGGGGATGGTCCGCCCATTTGGGCTTATCTGACCAACACTGAGCGCCGCGGCCGATTAATTTATCTAGGAGGGGCGCGCATCGTATCCCAATGAACGGATCGGCGTCGGTCGAGGACCTCAACAGGGCCAGGCAGTCGCTCATAGAGGAGCTGCAGGCCATCATGTGGTACGACGCGAGGGCGAAGGAGGTCGAGGACGGGGAGCTGAGGGGCGTGATAGCACACAACAGGGACGACGAGAAGGAGCACGCGACCCTCCTCCTGGAGTGGATCAGGAGGCACGATCCGGCCATGGACAGGGAGCTCCGCGAGATCCTATTCTCGGGGAAGCCGCTGTCCGGGATGGGAGACTGAGGCGGGCCCTCCATCGGGGCGGCCGGCCGTCGGCGGCGCACCCCCGCCCCGTCCCGCGCCCTCCTTCATCGCGGGCCAGGCCGCGGTCAGCGCGACGTAGAGGGCTATGCCCACGGCGGCCGCCGCTATCGTCGGTATCAGGAGGTCCTGGGCGGCCGCGGACGCCGCCTCCCAGCCGGCCGCCAGCCCGTATCCGGCCCCCATGAGCGCGGCGTCCCAGAGCGCCGAGCCGATCGCGGTGTAGACCCCAAACTTCGCGGCGCCCATCCCCAGGGCCCCCGCGGGGAAGGAGATGAGGGTCCTCACGCCCGGGATCATCCTCGTGACGATGACCATGGGCTCCCCGTACCCGCGGAACCACTCCTCGGCCCTCCGCAGGGCGTCGCCGCTCACCCACGGGAGCCTCCCGAGCACCTCCACCCCGAAGGCGCGCCCTATGTAGTAATCGACGTAGGACCCCGCCATGGAGCCCGCGAGCGCAGCCAGGAAGGCGGTCACGGGGTCCATGGACCCGGCGCGGATCAGGTACCCGGAGAGGGGGAGCACGACCTCGCTCGGCACGGGGAGGGACGAGCTCTCGAGCGCCATGAGCGCGAGCACCCCCAGGGAGCCCCACCGCTGGACGGTCCGCACGGTGGCGGAGATCACCCAGGCGGCGATCCCCAGGACGGGGACCCCGCCCGCCGAGTCCAAGTCCGCGGCGTAGAGCGCCGCGAAAACTGCGACCGCGGCGCCCGCGCTCACCGCGGCGGCCAGCCTGGGAGGCGCGCGCCCCAACGGGCTCCAGCGGCCCGGGCCCATTATTTAAGAATTAAGAATGTGGGATCCTCGCCCGCGCGATCCGGAACCCGGTTATGCAAAATTTAATAACCAGGTGCTGGCGGGAACCCCGTGTCCGCGTTCGACTCCGCGCCGGGCGAGTACGATCGCTGGTTCGCCGCGAACGCGAACGTCTTCGAGTCGGAGCTCAGGCTCCTGCTGCACTTCCTGTCGATGAGGCCCGTCGGGAGGGCGCTGAGCGTCGGCTGCGGGAGCGGCCTCTTCGAGGAGGCGCTCAGGGCGCGCGGCGTGGCCATAGGCGAGTGCGTGGAGCCGTCGGCGATGGGGGAGATCGCGGCGCGGAGGGGCCTGAGGGTGCTCAGGGGGCGCGCCGAGGAGCTGCCCTTCGGGGACGGCGAGTTCGACACGGTGCTCCTCAACGGGGTGCTGGACTACGTGGACGACCCCCGGAGGGCCCTCTCCGAGGCGCGCCGCGTCCTGAGGCCCGGCGGCTGGGTGATAGTCGCGGACGTCGTGGCGGAGGGCTCCTACGGCCTGCTCTACGAACTCGCGTCCGTGAGGGGGTGGGAGCCCCTGAGACGCGTCTCGCCGCCCAATCCATACCCATTGGAGTTCCTGCGCTCCGCCAGGTGGCGCACGGTGGAGGAGCTGACGGGGCTCCTCACGGGCGCCGGGTTCTCCGACCTCGAGTACGCCCAGACGCTGACCAGGCACCCGAGGTACTCGAACGCGGCCCCGGAGGATCCTATCCCCGGCTACGACCGCGGGGACTACGTCGCCATCCGCGGGCTGACCCCCTCCCCGCCCTAGAAGGGCGGGGATTCCCCGGGAGGTCCCGGGGCGGGGTCTCGTCGGTTACGCCCCCTTGGCGGGCGCTACTCCGCTATGATCCACGAGGAAGGAGAGCGACCCTTTGAGCGTTGCCGGCATCGCGCCCGCGCCGCGCTTCAGGATGTTGAGCGCGCCGTTCAGGTCGCTGTGCAACTTATGCCCGAGCGGGCACTTCACCACGCCCCTCGGGCCCCTCGCCACCTTCGTCCCATGGACGGCGCAGTGGTTCGAGGTGTTATATTCCACGACCTCGTACACGCGGATGCCGTACTCCTGGGCCTTGAGCTCGATCGCGTCCATGAGTTCGCGATACCTCCACATGTTGGAGGTGAGCTTGTTTCCCCTCTCCCGCGCTATATCGTGAGGATAGCCCAGGTAGATCCTAGACACCCCGAGCTCCCAGAGGCCCCTCACCAGGTGGTTGGCCAGGTTCCAGTACAGGTGTGCCATGCGCCCCACCAGCTTCCGGAACAGCCTCCGCCTCCTCCTGTTCTGCCTCAGGAACCCCTCGCTGTCGCCCGAGTTCCTGGCGATGTCCGCCTTGGATTGCGCCTCTGCGATCCTCCTGGTGAGGTGGAAGAAGTCCTCCTTCGCCCTCGATCCCCTGTAGAGGAGCCAAGTGCCACTGCTCGTCACCGCGCTGGCGAGTATGTTGATCCCTAGGTCCACCCCCGCGGCCTCGTCGCCCCTCGGCCCCGCGATCCGGATCGATTTCCTCTCCCCGCGGACGATATGCTTCGACCCATTTCCGTTCCTCGTGGTCTCAACTCCAACCTCAACTGGTATGGAGGCATACCATGCGTTCCTGGCCTCGTCATAGCGCATCTCCAGCCTGCCCTGCTTTCCGTGCCACCTCAGCCCGCCCGCGAACTCTATCCCGAGGCCGAAGTCCCTCAAGATTAATCTGTGGTTCCTCTCGTCCACGACGTATCTGTCCTGCCTGACGACCAGTATGAGCCTCCTCTCCTTACTCCCCCTGTCCTTCCAGTATTTCGGCGGGCTGACGCGCTTCATATATGGCGGCAGCTTCCCCTCTTTCTTCAGCTTCAGCAGGGAGAAGAACGAGCTCCATGCCTCGTTGTTCTTCTGCAGGACCGCCTGGGCGTTGACGCCGAGCGCACCCTTGTACCTCTCATAGTACTTATCCCACGTCCCCTCTAAGTCCACCCTCTCCCTGTGAAAGAACTGCTGCCTCCTCTCGTAGTTGACCTCATTGAAGAGTTTTGCTGAGATGCTAGCTAACCTCCTGAGCTTCCTCCCCTGGGAGCCGCTCGGCAGGAGGCGGACCACGTTCGCCCTCCTATTCTCGTACTTAACCTCTTGGATGCTCGCCTCCGGTATCGCGGGAGGGATCGGCTCCCGCCCCTCATCTCCGAGAAGTTGACCGGAGGAGAGCATCCGGAGTGAAAATGGAGGTTTGGATTTAAAG
>Ga0080005_127939_pt1 | contig 30469 bp, 34 predicted proteins | sample JossMetagenome_2_FD_69208 | JGI IMG/M metagenome (GOLD analysis project Ga0080005, IMG submission 69208) | Hot spring sediment microbial communities from Joseph's Coat, Yellowstone National Park, USA - JC3_ASED (SPADES assembly) (version 2) | ecosystem: Environmental > Aquatic > Thermal springs >...
GGCCGCGGCGACCTATCTGGCCATCTTCTACCTAGGCTGGCCTCACGCGGCCGGAAGCCTCAAATAGCTCGGCGTCTTTAGGGCCGTGGAGATCTACGTGGGGACCAGCGGCTGGATGTACGGCTGGAACCCGGACGGGTTGAGGTGGTATGCGGCCAACTCGGGCCTCAACGCCGTGGAGCTCAACGCCTCCTTCTACCGCTTCCCCCGGCGTACGCAAGTGGAGGCGTGGGCGCGGGAGGGGCGGGCGCTCCGTTGGGCCGTAAAGATACATAGATATTTGACCCACGTCAAGAGGCTTAAGGAGGACGCGATGGAGGTCTGGGCGAAGTTCCGCGACCTCTTCTCGCCGTTGGACCCCCTTATAGATTTCTATCTGGCCCAACTCCCCCCTTCCTTCGACAGAAGACCTGCCAACGTCGAGAGGTTGAGGAGGTTCGCCGAGGCGTCGGGGATCGGCGAGAGGCTCGCGGTGGAGTTCAGGCACGGGAGCTGGTTCGACGGGGAGACCGTCGATCTCTGCAGAGAGCTGGGCATAACCGCGGTCTCCGTCGACGAGCCCGGCGCCGCGTGGATCGTCGAAACCAACGGCGTGGTCTACCTCCGCATGCACGGAAGGACCGCGTGGTACGCCCACGAGTACACCGCCGAGGAGCTGGAGGAGACGGCCCGGCGCGTCCTCTCGCTGGGCCCCGAGAGGATCTACGTCTTTTTCAACAACGACCACTGGATGTTGGAAAACGCCCGCGCCATGTTGCGCCTCCTGAGGACGTAAAGAATTTATACGCGCGCCGGCCGGCGGCCATGGACTACATAAGGCTGGGCAAGACCGACATGAAGGTGTCCAGGGTAGGCCTCGGCGTGTGGCAGTTCGACGAAAATGCCTCCTCAGCCGCCTCGGTTCCATTTGCCCTCCTTCGCCTCGTCCGCGCCCTCGCCTGAGGGGGTGCTCCGCCGCGCGGAAAGGAGGTTGGGGGGGTTATTCCCAGTCTGCCGGCTCCATGTCGATTTCGGCGGGCCTGCACTCGGCGAAGCAGAGCTCGTCGCACTCGGCGATGCAGCCCCCCGGGCGCCAGGGCATGTACGCCGCGGGGTTCCTGCGGCAGCCGTCCACGCAACGCTTCATACATGCGGTATAACATCCCCCGAACGCATCCATGTCCCCATCCATGCACGTTCCGCGGTGCACCGCTAAGTTGAACCACCCCTCGACGGGTTCCCTCATGCCGACAGGGATTTCCTCCGGGAAGTCTTACAGGGAAGAACTTCCCTGTCAAGCTTCCCGAGGATTTCCCCTGTAAACGTCGGGAACGCCGAGGGGCGTGGAGCCGTGTCGGCGCAATGTGGAGCCGCGCATGGACGGGCGCCGTCGAGGCGCCGCCGGCGGACTCCGCCTCTCGGGGCGCAGGCCCGGCGGAGGGGCGGCCCCCTTCCCCGCCCCTTTCCGCGCGGCAAGGCCCGGAGCGGCTGAATACGTCCTCGGCTTTAAATCTCCCTTTTGCCCCCTCCCCCTTCTCTTTCCTTCGATCTACAGGGAGCCCTCCGCAGAGCGTGCCCACAGGGGGCTAGCCCCTGTCAACATTAATTCGGGGGGTTGCCCCTGCAAGCGCGCGGCCGAGGGCGGACGGGGCCCGCGGAGGCGCAGATGTTTCCTGCGGCCGACGCGCCGTGAAGGGGCCGGCCCAGACGGCGAATTCGAACAGCCGGACGTCCCCCATGTGCCGAAACGGCTCGATTCGGCTGGACAACGGCGCATCGAATCAATTTAACGGCAATCTCCGATAGAGACATGGAGAGGAAATTCTCTATAGACGAACTTAGGCACCGCCTTGAGCTGGCCTTGAGGCCTGCCGAGCCGCCGACGGTGGAGGAGGTTCTGGCAACCGTAGAGAAGAACGGCAAGCTCCGCGGGCCGGCGGACTGGGCCTTCCCGGCGTGGATAACATACGTCGAATACGCGGCGCAGAGGATCGCAGAGACGTTCCCTCTCATTGAAGAGGAGAGGAAGCAACTCCTTGACTTCCGAGATACGATGAGGCGGCTCCTGCTGGAGGCGTGGAGGCAGGCGAAGGCGAGGCTGACCGCAATATACAACGCAATTGCCGACGGCACCTACAGGATGGAGGGGAACAAGCTGTACGCGCCGGACGGGACGTGGATGTACATAGCCAAAGTAGCCGCACCGCAAATCGCAATCCACGGCGTAAACACCTCGGTACGCTTCCCCGACATACTGAAGCTTCCGCGCGAGAGGTTGGAGTTACTTCAGCTGGGCTGGAGGGCAAGCGATGAGGGCAATGTGGGCGGCCGTCCCCTCATGGGCACCACACAGCCTTGGCAAGTATTCGCTTGGGCCGTGACAAGGTATGGAGAACTTCACGTGCGCATCATTACAGTCAACTTAACGCGCAAGGGGGCAAGCGTAAATGTACATATCAAAGCGATGGATTGGAGACAAAAATGGGATAAGGCGGGGGCCATAGATCTAGTGGTGGACTACTTCAGGCGTGGAGAGTGGGCACCCGTGTTAACAATGTGGCTAGGGGACGGGAAGAACATGCGAAAGAAAATCCTACATAATAAATATCGTCTGGTGATTGCGGCCAAGGAGCCTTGGAAGCTGAGTTCGAGGACTAACGGTGCAAACGAGGCCCTCGTAGCCACAGGCAAGGAGGCATTCAAGAGGCTTAGAGAGGTAGCTGGCACATACAGCGTGTTGCTGGACCTGCTGAGGGCCCACAAGTGGATCGACGTGAAGCTGGCCACCGACGATGCCTTCAGAACGGCCTATAGGTTGAAGACGAAGAGGAGTATAGACGTCCTCAGGGAGGCGTATAACGGCGAAATCCCCACAGAGCAATCTTCACCCGCTGAGGTAGACAAACCGGAGAGAGGCGACGTGGTCGTGGCAGGCGTTGTAGCGTCCCTATGCCTCTCCAACGGTAGGGGCGGCTCGTTCTGCGCCAGACGCTACGTCCGCGATCTCGGGGAGGCGCTCGCCATCACCAAGAAGCTTGAGTCGGCCGGATTTAGGCCTAACGTGTATCGCGAACACTCCTACTACGTGGTATATATCAACATGACTGATCTCCTAAAGCTGGCAGAGAGGGACGAAGCCGTCAAGAGGGCCATAGCATTATATCTCGCCGATAAGGCGAAGAACGGCACACCGTGGCAAAGGGAGATCGCCGAAAAGATCCTGAAGAGACATCCCCTTTTTCTATTCAATATCGGTCAACATGTGATATGATCTCGGGGAAACAATAGGGGCATGGACTTCGAGAGGGCCAAGGCCATAGTGGCCAAGGCCCACGAGCTCGGCATAAACTTCTTCGACACCGCCGCGGTCTACGGCAGGGGGAGGAGCGAGGAGTTTCTGGGCAGGGCTGTGAGGGAGCTGGGGCTGAGGGGCCACGTCTTCATAGCGACCAAGATACCGGGCGACTGGCACAGGAGGGCCGACGTGTTCAAGTCGGTGGAGAACCAGAGGAGGAGGCTGGGCGTAGACGCGATAGACTTGATCCAGCTCCACTGGCCGTCTTGCTGGCACAACGTGCCCATCTGCGAGACCATGAAGGCTCTTGAGGACCTCGTCGAGGGGGGCCTCGTGAGGCATATAGGCGTCAGCAACTACCCGCCCCAGCTGCTTGACGCCGCGAGGCGGTGCCTCTCGAAGGTCGACGTGGCGACGAGCCAGAATAGGTACAATCTGCTGGAGAGGGAGGCCGACAAGGAGCTCCTGCCCTATCTAAGGGGGGCCGGGATATCGCTGATCGCGTGGTCGCCGCTGGCCAAGGGAGCCGTCACGGGCAAGTACACGGCCGAGAACCTGCCGCCGTTCAACGACGTGAGGAGGAACGACCCGCTTTTCCAGCCCCATAACTTGAGGGAGGCGGAGCCGCTGATCGCCGAGGTGAGGAGGCTTGCCGGCAAGTACGGCAGGACGCCGGCCCAGATAGCGCTCAACTGGATGATAAGAGACCCGGCCATATACCCGATACCGGGCGCCAAGACCCCCGAGCAGGTGGCCGAGAACGCGGGCGCGGTCGGGTGGTCGCTCTCCGAGGAGGACTGGCAGAGGCTGGACAGAATAAGCAGGGAGGTCGCAGAGAGGATAAGCTACGTCACCTATTGAGCGAGGGGCGGATCCCCTCGGCCGCCCGCGGCTAGGGCGTCACGGCGGCGAGGACGGCCTTGGCCGTATGCATCCTGTTCTCCGCCTGGTCCCACACCACCGACCTCGGCCCGTCGATCACGTCGTCGGCGACCTCCATGCCCCTATGCGCCGGGAGGCAGTGCATGAAGAGGGCCTGCGGCCCCGCCGCCTCCATAACCGCCGAGTTCACCTGGTAGGGCCTCAGAAGCCTCTCCCTCTCCTCAGCCTCCTTCTCGAAGCCCATGGAGACCCAGACGTCGGTATACACGGCGTCTACGCCCCTCAAGTCCTCCAGTGAGTCCGTCTGGTAGACGCGCGCCCCGGTCCACCCCGCGTCCTCCGCCAGCTTGGAGACGTCGTTGCGCCACAGCTGTCTCGGCCCCACGAGCCTCACCTCCCAGCCCAGCTTGGAGCCTATGACCACCAGGCTGGCCGCCACGTTGTTCCCCACGTCGCCGACGAAGGCCACCTTCAGCCCCTGGAGCCTACCCCGCTTCTCCCAGAGGGTCAGGGCGTCTGCGAGGGCCTGGAGCGGGTGGAACCTATCGGAGAGCAGATTCAGGACGGGCACGTCCGCGTACTGGGCCAGCTCCTCCAGGGTCTCGTGTCTATAGACCCTCGCGGCTATCACTTGGGCGTAGCGCGAGAGGGTCCTGGCGGTGTCAGGGACGGTCTCCCCTCTGCCCAGCTGCAGCTCCTGGGGGTTCGCCACTATCACGTTCATGCCCAGCTGGTGGGCCGCGGCCGACGTGGAGACCCTCGTCCTCGTGGAGGGCTTCTCGAAGATAAGTACGGCGGTCTTGCCGAGGTGGATCGGCGTATATATCTCGCCGGCGTGGTACCTCGCCTTGAACTCCTTGGCCATCTCCAGCAACGCGACGACCTCGTCCGGCTTGAACTCGATCAACGTCAAGACGTCCCTCCCCCTAAACATATAGCGGTATATAGCCTATTTATTTATACATTGATGCGGAGCCGGCCGCCGAGGCGACGGCCTCAGCCCAGCCCCAACGCCTTCCTGACGGCGGCCCAAGCCCTCTCGACGAGCTCGCCCGCCGGCCTCTCGAAGACGCCGAGATCCGTCGCCGCTATGTCTATCAGAGACGAGCTGAACCTGTCGAAGAGGGGCACCTCGACGGATCTGCCCAAGGTCTCGACGGCTATTCTGTAGGGCTCCGGGCTGGGCAACGGCGCCGCTTTATAGCTCTCGAAGGCCGCGACGGACGTCGCGCCTATAGACCTGGCGGTGGCCAACAGAGGGAGGGTCCCGACCTTATTGAAGGCGTAGCCGTCCGCGTAGAGGCCGTCGAGGCCTACCACGACGTAGTCGGGATGGACGGCGCCCATGGCCGAGTCGGGGATCGGCACTACGTCGACGTGTCTGCCGTACTCCTCGGCGGCCGCGGCGGCCTCCTCTCCAGGCCTCGACTCCAGCAGATACAGACGGCGGATGCAGCCGCGCCTCGCGGCGACGAAGTCCCCCACAGCGCGGGAGAAGCTTATGGTGGCGAAATCCGCGGGACACCTAAGGTCGAGGCTTGAGATGGTACGCCGTAGGTCCTCCTGGGCCTTATCCACGTAGGCGAGGAGCCTCTCGACGACCGTCCCCAGCTCGACGCCGCGTCTGGCCGCCTCCTCGACCACGAGGGCTATGAGGTCTAGAGGCGCCATGCCCGGCCTCACCCGCCTCATCTCCTCGGCCGCCCTCTCCGGCGACTCCGCCTCGGCCAAGATGCGCAGGGCCTCCCTCAGATACCAGGAGGCGCCCCTCACGCGCTCGGACCTGAGCAGATCCAACACTAGAGGGGCGGGGCTTGAGCTAAAAAACCCCGCGCGGGGCCGGGAAAAGGGATTATTTGAATATATAGAGCGTCCTCGGCCTCTCGCCCGGCTTTAGGGGCAGCAGCAACACGCCGAGCACGAGGAGGGCCGCGTAGGCCAGCACCGAGCCTATAGCTATCTCCATCTGGGACGGAGCCGGAGCGTAGTGGATCGAGCCGACGCCGGCCCAGCCGCCGAGGCTGTAGGATATATGGGCCGTCTGCGGCTCTATTATCAAGTCGTATTTGTCGACGAAGCCGGCTACGACCACAAGCGCGGCGGCCAGCAGGGCCATCGCCAGGCTCCTCTTGTAGTAGGCGAAGGTGGCCAGCAGGAACGGCACCAGCAACAATAGGCCTATCTCGAATATGTAGAAGTTGGGCGACGATAGGATGAGGCTGTAGGCCTCCCAAGACGCCGGGTTGTACCAGGCGCTTATCGCCATCCACCCCTTTATGAAGGCCAGCACGGGGAGGCCTATCATGAGGATGCGGCTGTAGTATCTGGCCACGAACTCCCGCACGCCGAGGCCTCCGGCGAAGGCGGATATGAAGAGGGCCTGGCCGGTAGCGCCTATGACTATGGCGCTGGCTATGAAGTAGAGCGCCATGTGGGGCCCGTACCAAGCCGGCACGGCGGCCACGTTGCCGAAGACCTGGCCCAAGTTGCTGTCTAGCACGACGGTCACGACCAGCACGGCCAGCGCTATGGCCAGCTCCGCCGACTTCATCGACCTCAACCTCTCGCTCGCCTCGCTCCGTATGAAGTACACGAGCTCTACCAGTAGGGTCAAGGCGAACAGCGCGTATAGAGTGGCCATCCAGGTGATGCCGGAGCGGTACTGGAAGAACAGCGATAGGCCTCCCTGCGTGTGGATGAATATATTGGTCGCCGACAGCGGGCTCCTTAGGTCCAACAATATCATTATCCAGGCCGGCACGATGGTTATGAGCGAGAACCAGACCCCCAGCTTTATGATCTTCTCGTACTCGCCGTTGGGCCCCCTGTAGCCGAACACTGTGTATATGGAGTTCACTATGCTCGAGCCCGTGGCCATCAAGGCGAAGAACACATAGCCGGGGACCAGGAGCCCCCACGGTATCTCCTCCGCCGATCTGCCCGCATAGCCCATCCAAGCCAGCACGGCGCCTGCGATCAGCAGAGCCGCGGCCGAGGCCAACGCGAGCCGCCGCCTCATGGCCCCACCACGACGAAGTACTTGGGCCTGGTGCCCATGTTATCCAGTAGCTTCACGTATCTAGACTCGGCGAGGCGCCTCGATATCGACGAGCCCGGGTCGTCCAAGTCGCCGAAGCCGCGGGCGCCCGCCGGACACACGGCGACGCAGACCGGCTGCTCGCCCTTGGCTATCCTCGCCTGGCACTCCTCGCCCATGCACTTGACGGGAGCCCACATGGATTCGTTGAACCAACGGGCGTCGTAGGGACATGCGACCATGCAGTACCTACAGCCTATGCAGAGGTCGTAGTTTATCTTGACGAGGCCGTCGCGATCCCTGTACGAGGCGCCTGTGGGACACACTGTGACGCACGGCGGGTTTTCGCAGTGTTGGCACTGGAGCAGATACAGCATCGGCCTAGGGCCGTTGCTCAGCTCTATCCTCCTTATGTTGGTCCTCAGCCAATTCCACGAGACGTTGGGGGCCGTCGAGGAGCCGTAGTTCGCTGCGTTGCATGCGGCTATACAGGCGCCGCAGGAGATGCAGCGGGACTGGTCCCAGAGGAACGCCAGCCTCGTCATAGCCTAACCCTCACGGCGGAGTTCGTCCCCGCCGTACCGATCACGGGCGCCACATAGCCCTTGGCGAACCACTGCGGATTGACGCCGGAGCGCAGGAAGTCGTAGCCGCCGTCGACCAAAGCCGAGGCGTGGCCGCCCGCGAAGGCGTAGGTGAACAACACGCCGGGCCTCACCCTGTTGGTGACCTTCACGCAGGCCTTGGCCGTGAAGCCGTTGTCGATGCCCTCCAGCGTCACTACGTCTCCGTCCCCTACGCCTAGGCGTTCGGCGTCGTCGGGGTTCACCCAGACGCATCTATCCGTGAGGTGCTTTGAGTCGTAGGTAAACACGAAGTGGCCCGATACGTTCTGATCCTTCCCGGTCACCAGGTAGAACTCGTTGGGCGCCTTCGGCTGGCTGTAGGCGGGCGGCGGGGTCCAGTCCGGCAGAGGGTCCAGGCCGTACTTCAGCGCGGTCAGCGAGTAGATCTCGACCAGACCCGTGGGCGTTGAGAGCTTCGACTTATAGGGTTTAGCCCCGTAGGACTTCTTCTTAAAGAGGTAGAAGCCTCTCGTCTTAAGCGCCGCCTCGAGTTCCTCCCTCGAGATGTTCCATGCCTTGGATAGATAGTCGAGGATCTTGCCGAACATGAGGTCCTCGTACCGCTCGAACTGGCTGTAGTCTGCGTACTTGTCGGTATAGCCTATGAGGGCCGCCTTGTCGGGCCACGCCCTCCTCACGAGCTCGAGGAGCGTCCACAGAGCGTGGCGCGCGTCGACGCCGGGCGGAGGATCCAAGACCTTGTTCGAGTAGACCACCGCGGCGTCGAGCGTCCACGGCGCCGGGGAGACCTCGCTCCTCTCGAGGAACATCAAGTCCGGGAAGACGTAGTCGGACCAGTCGACGTGGTCCTGGGGAAATATATCGATAGTTATCACCAAGTCCAGCCTCCGCAGAGCCTCCTTCAGCTTGCCGGTGTTGACGTCCCTATGGAACGGCGCGGTCCCCACTATTATCAGCGCCTTTATGGGGTACGGCTGTCCCGTCAGCACGGCGTCTAGAAGCGCGTCGAAGGAGCTGACCGCCAGGGGATACTTCAGCAGATCTACCCTCTTGGCCTTCAACGGAGGCAGGGAGGCCCCCAATATGGTGTCTATCCTGTCGGCGCCTGGAGTACAGGAGTTGGGGAACTTGGCCGGCTCCTGGAAGCAAAGCCCGCCGCGCTTGTCTATATTACCGACTAGGGCGTTGAGTATCAGTATGGATCTATATACGTCGAACTCGTTGCCGTTCTTGGCGGCGTACCACCCGTCCTCCACAACGCCGCGCCTGGTCGCGAACTCCCTCGCTATGCGCGTTATGGTGTCGGCCGGCACGCCGGTTATCTGCGCCGCCTTGTCCGGCGGGTATTTGGCCGCCCTCTCGGCCAGCAGTCTGAAGGCCGTCTTCACGTGCACGGGGCCCGACGGAGTCTCCACGTCCCCTTCATAGTCCAGGGCTGGGTCGGCCGCGGAGCCCAGCGGCTTGACGCCGTTGGCGGCCGCGTCGAACACCAGGTAGGCTGAGCCCTGTAGGCCCAGATCGCTCTGCGTCAGCGGGGAGCCGTCGGGCTTTATCAACATGGGGGCGTTTGTGTACCCCTTCAGGAACGCCGCGTCGTAGAGGCCCTCGCCTATTATCACGTTTATCATGGACAGGAGAAACGCCGCGTCGGTGCCGGGAACTATGGGGATCCACTCGACCGAGGAGAAGGCTATGTTGGGCGCCCTGGGATCCACCACCACGATCTTGGCGCCGGCCTCTCTGGCCCTCGCCAGAGCCCTGACAGAGCCCATGGCGGCGTCTAGATTTCTGCCCACCAAGATCAGGTAGTTCAGATTGGCGTAGTCAGGGTCGACCGCCGGCGGTCCGCCGGCCCCCAACACGGCTTGCCTGGCCGCCGTCGACGCGTCGTGGCAGGTCCCCTCGTGGCCTATCACGTTGGGCGTCCCCATGAGGGACGCTATCAGGGGCAGGTGCCAGCTCAGGTGGTCGTGCCTAGTGAAGGCTATCGCCTGGGGCCCATACCTATCGGCCACCTCCTTCAGCTTCGCCGCGGCCTCGTTCAAGGCGGTATCCCAATCGACCTCCTGGAACTTGCCCTCGCCCCTCTGGCCGACCCTCTTGAGGGGCTTCCTGAGCCTTAGCGGATGGCCCCACATCTGCACCGCGGCGGCCGGCCGCGCGCACATGCCGGGCTGCGGATGGCTCGGGTTAGGCAGTATGTACATCGCGTCGCCGTTCCTCACGAAGTAGAGCCCGCATTTGGAGCCGCATGCGGAGCAGAATATGGGGATGTACCTGGCCCCCGAGGGGGCGGCGACCTCCCTCTGCGCCGATTGAGACATCACGAGCTTGACTATCGGCGCGCCCAGCGCAGACGCGAGGCCCACGGTGACGCCGAGCTTCACCAGGTCTCTTCTATTGATTTTTAGGTGAGACACAGGGATCATAGTACATAGTTATTAATAGATACGCGGTCCATGCATATTTTTCTTCCACGGATATGTGGAATACCGCGCCGAAACGATTAATTACCCGGAGGCGGTGGCTCCATGCGCTGGTTCCTTATGGGCTTGGCGATCGCGCTGATCGCGGCCGCAGTCTACGTGTACTATACCTATACGCAGTTCGCCGGCCTTCAGGGCTACGTCTCGGACGAGACCTGGTACGCCCCGGCCGCCTACAACATACTCACGCAGGTCCTCGGCTACAACGAGACCCTGTCCTACCCATACCCCAACGCGAGCGGCATCTCGACGTACCTGAACCTAGAGCATCCGCCCCTCGTCAAGTACATCCTGGCCTTGTCCATAGCGGCGCTGGGCTACAGCCCCTTCGCCTGGCGGCTGCCCGGCTGGATAGTCGGAGGAGCCGCCGTCGTCCTCGCGTATCTGGCGGGATACGAGCTCTTGAGGGACAGGGGCGAGGCCGCCGCGGTCCTCGCGGGAGCTATATCCGCCGCCGCGTTGATCTTCGACCCCAACTTCTGGGCTCTGCACGGCATAGCTATGCTGGACGCCTACGCGGGCTTCTTCGCCCTGCTCTCCCTGTACCTGTTGGCGTCGGGGCGGAGGCTCGCCTCGTCCGTGGCGTTGGGCCTAGCCTTCGCCGCCAAGGAGACCACGTTCCCCCTCCTCCTACCCTATCTGTACTACATAGGCGATCTCGAGGAGAGGCCCCTCAGGAGGCTGACCTACGCCGTGTTCATACCGGCCGCCGTCTACCTCGCCCTGTCCGCCCCGCTCATGGCCCACCTAGGCGGCCCCGCCGCCTGGCTGAAGGACAGCTTTATCCACATGGCGAGCTGGGACGTGACGTCGGGCCACATAGCGGGAAACGCCGAAAGCCAGATATCCACCCCCTGGGGCTGGTTCCTCAACATAAACCCGTTCTACCTGGGCAACGGCCTATACGCAAGGGTCAACGTCGCCGTCATGATTCTGTGGGCGGCGCTGACGCCCGTGGCGTTTCTGTTGAGGGACAGAAAGCTGGAAATGGCCGCGCTGTTTCCCTGGTCGATCTGGGCGGCGCTTGCCGCGGTCTACGCCATGGGCAACACGACGCTGTTCAGCTTCTACGTGGCCGACTTCAGCCCCATGGTGGACGTATTCGTGGGGTCCGCGACGGTCGCGGCCCTCGTCGCCTGGGACGAGCGCAGCCGGAGGGCCCGCCGAAAGGCCCGTCGGGGCAGGAATGCGACGAAAAGCTGATAGCGTTCAGCCCAGAGGCCTTATGTATTTATGTTCACCGCTTATCGCCTCCAGGCTGGCCAACTTGGGCTCGGGGAGCATAAGCGCCGTGAAAGGTATGCCCAATACGCTGACCAACGCCAGCAGCTGCAGGAGGTGGGATACCCCTATGGCCGATAGGAGCGTCGGGAAGAACAGGGTGGATATGGCCGCGCCGAGCTTGCCGGCGGCGGCCGATATGCCGTGGCCGGTCGTCCTGTAGCGGGTGGGGTAGACCTCGGCGGGCACCACGAAGGTCGTGGTGTTGGGGCCGAAGTTTATGAAGAAGTAGCTGAGCGAGTATACCGACAGGGCTGCGGCGGCCGGGATCAGGAGCTCCACGGACTTGCCGGCCTGCAGGACCACCGCCGAGACGGCTAGATATATGACGGCCATGGCGGCGAACCCCAAGTTCTGGATGGGCTTTCTGCCGAGCCTATCGAGGAGAAACGCGGCGACGAAATATCCGGGGAAGCCCACCATGAACGGAAGCCCTTGGTAGAGGATTTGCTGGAATATCGACTTGGCCTGGCCCATTATGGACGACACGACCGCGCCGGAGTAGACGCCTGTTCCGTAGAGGGCTATGTCCATGAGGAACCAAGGCACCGTGGTGCCTATGAGTATCTTCCAGTTGTTTGAGAGGAAGTCGTGCAGGCTGAGGCCCTCCACCTTGGCCGGAGCGGTTATGTCGGCGCCGAAGAGGCCGGCCGCCTTTTTCGCCTCCTCGACGTTGCCCTTGACCAGAAGGGCGAAGCGGGGGTCTCCGGTATCTTCCTCCTGAGATATATAACGGAGGCCGCAGGTATGGCGCCGACGCCGAGCATGACCCTCCAAGCCACGTCGGGCGGCAGCCACGCGACGCTGGCCAGCGCGACGCCGACGGAGGTCAATATGCCCAGCCCCTGGTTCGCGAAGACCAGCGCCACGAGCTTCCCCCTATCTCTGACGTTGGAGTACTCCGACATTATGGTGGCCGATATGGGGTAGTCGCCGCCGATGCCGAAGCCCAGGAAGGTCCTCGCCGCTATGAGCCAAAGCAAGTTGGGCGCCATCGCGCTGAGGAGGGCGCCGGCCACCAGTATGGCCGCCTCGACGCCGTAGAGGTACTTTCTGCCGAGCCTATCGCCGAGGAAGCCGAAGAGGAGCTGCCCCGCTATCGTGGCCCAGAGGGCGGCCGACCCCAACAACCCCGTCCAGAACGTAGCGTTGTGGCCATGGAGCTCCTCGAAGCCCGGCACGGCGTACGTCGTCAGGATCGTCAGCACGGCGCTTATCACGAAGAGGTCGTAGGCATCTGTGAAGAAGCCGGCCCCCGAGAGGTACCAGATCTTTAGGTGGGTCCACGTCAGCTTAAGCTTGTCTAGGTGTTCAAACGGCGTGGTTGGATATCTGTTCGGCTGCATATGTGGCCTATCCGCCAGCTAATTAAGATTTATGTTAAATCATGTTTAAGCATAGAGCGCAATTGAAGAAAAAATAATATTTATATATTTAATAGAAATATATTTTATTTATTACGAATCATGAAAATTATAGAAATAAGAAAGAATTTAAAAACGTTAACAGCGTTAAGGGGGAAATATATTTATAGAGGAGCTCGGAATGCGTTGTGTCGGTCGTGCAGGGACTCAAGGAATACATGCTGAGGCAGGCCAAGCTCGACAGGATCATCAAGTGGGGCATCAAGTGGTCCATGTGGCCGGTCCACCTGGTGACGAGCTGTTGCGGCGTGGAGGTCGCCCACACATCCGCGCCTGTTTTTGACGCCGAGAGGTGGGGCGTGTTGCCCTTCAACACCATGCGGCAGACCAACGTCATACTCGTCGAGGGGACCATAACCAGGAAGATGGCCAAGGTCCTCAAGTGGGTCTACGAGCAGATGCCCGAGCCCAAGTTCGTCATAGCCATGGGGGCCTGCGCCGTGAGGGGAGGCCTCTTCTGGAACTCCTACCACGTGGTGCAGGTGGATACCGTGGTTCCCGTCGACGCCTACATACCTGGATGCCCGCCGACGCCCGAGGCCGTCATCAGGGCGTTCTTCATGGTGGGCAACAAGATATTGGGCAAGCCGGGCCCCGAGGTCAAGCCCGTCAAGGTCGACTTGACGCCCTATCTGCCGCAGCCCAAGCCGGCCGCGAAGCCCGCCGCTCCGGCTAAGCCGGCCGCCGCTCCAGTGGCGCCACAGACAGCGTAGCCATGTCGGCGAAGCTGCCGCCCAAGTGCCCTCCCGCAGCCGACCATCCGCTTCTGCCGAAGATCAAGGAGGCGCTCGGCGATCTTGTGCTTTCCCACGGCGTCTCCCCGGACGGCCTCCTCTGCGTGATGGTCCCCGCCGGAAGCATAAGGGAGGTCGCCCAGAGGCTCAAGGCCCTAGGCTTCGACCAAGCCCTCTCGGTGAGCGCCATGGACTACATGGAGGAGAAGAAGTTCGTGATGCTCTACACGTTCGCGTCCTACTTGACGCCGGAGTTGAAGGGCATTCTCCTAAACGTGAGGGCCGAGATACCGCGCGACGACCCCCGCGTAGCCTCTATCGCCGACATATTCCCGTCGGCCGACTACGACGAGAGGGAATGCCACGAGATGTTCGGCATATGGTTCGACGGAAATCCCCACATGGGCAAACGCTTCCTGCTGGATCCAGACTGCTGCATAGACGAGAAGACGGGGAAGCCCCTCTACCCGTTGAGGAAGGACTTCAAGGTGCCCGATTGGGGCCTCTTCGGCTAGTCGCCCCTCAACTGCACATAAGGGCCTATGGTCTTAAGCCCGCGATAGGAAGGGCTCGATAGGAGCGGCGGAGGGCTACGGTCTGGACTCCAGCGGCGGGAGGAACGGGATCGGTCTCAACGCCTCGTCGACGTCGACATCCCACCACGCCGATACGTCTCTGGCCAACTTCTCAGCCACGTAGCCCGGAGCCTCTACGTGGCCGGCCTTCCCGCGGCCTATAAACGACAGGCGGGAGTACAGGGGGAATTTCTCCAGCAGAAGGCGCTGTACCTCTGCTCTGGACGCCACGCGACGGCGACGGCCGAGACAAACAGCCACCACCTCTTCGTCGTCTACCACGAAGATCTTGACGTACCCGCACGTCCATTCAAAGAGCGCAACGATGGCCGTAGCGGCCAGAGCGGCCGCAAGCGCGGCGTATATGGGCCTGGGTTCGCTGGACAGGAACGAGAACAACGATATCAATACGCCGAGAGAGGCGGCTACTGCGTAGTAGTCCAAGAACCTATACCTCTTCTCCACATTGGCGTAGTTCTCGCCGTTTAATATCGTTTCTGCTTAATGTGCAAAGATTGCATCCACGGACTTATTTATTAAATTGCAGGTTGAGGAAAGCGATGTATAGGTGCCATATATGCGGGAGGTCCGACACGGCGTTGCTGGAGGGCTACATCAAGGGCGTGGGGTCGGTACTGCTGTGTCCCGACTGCTGGAGGAAGCTCGCCGAGGAGAATAGGCTACTGGCCGGCGCCTCTGGCGGCGGCTGCAACTGCGGCTAGGGGTTGTAGGGTATAGCGCCGAGGCCCGGCACCCCGGATAGATATATCCCGGCGGCGAGCAGAGCCAACAGAACAGCTATGCCCACGTAGTCGGGCAGGCGCATCTTCATCTCGCGGTAGTAGGTCCTCTTCCTGCTGGCCCTGAAGCCCCTTATCTCGGCCGCTATGGCTATCTGCACGGCGTCCTTGAGGGTCAGGACCACGATGGTCACCAGCGCCAGCAACACGTACCTCACGGTATTGCCTAGAGCGGAGGCGGCGGCCGCCGGGTTTCCGCCTCTAGGCCTGAGGTCGACCCCCCTGGCCTTGAGGGCGTTGAGCGTGGTCATGGAGGCCTCCAGGACCTTGGGCACCGAGGAGACGGCCAGGAGCAACGCGAAGCCCAGCTCCACCGGGAGCCCCGACTTCTCTAGGGAGGTCAGTATATCTGAGGGCTGTGTGGTGAACACCAGCAACAAGCCGGCCGCTATGGCCGCGACGGATCTGAAGGTTATCTGCAGGCCGTAGATGAGGCCCTCCCAGGTGAGGCCCACGGGGTTCTGGACGTAGCCCAGATAGGGCACATACGCAGTGCCGTTGGCCTGCGTTATGCCGAGGGCCGAGAGCGCCCCGGGGAAGGCGTATATGAAGTGGACCTCGCCGAAGTCGTAGAGGAGGTAGCTATACGGCGCTATCATGGACTGGGCCCAGGCGGTGCCTATAAAGGAGGCCAACACCAAGGGGGCCACTATCCTCATCTTCTCCTTCACGTTCGTCGTGAAGGCGTATAGGGCCATGACGCCGACGAAGAGGATCGCCGATATCCACCAGACGGTCATGGCGGCGACCGTCGTGACGACCACCGAGAGCAGTATCTTGACCCTGGGGTCCAGCCTGTAGAGAAAGGTTTCGCCGCCTGCATATCTGAACAGAGACATGTACCCCCTGAAGCCTATGAGCTTGAAGATTAGATATATAACAAGCGCAGGTCCCCATATCAGGTAGATCAGCGATATGGCCCAATTAACTGCAGGATTATATAGGACCAAGCCTAGATCCGACGCCGGGACGCCACCGGAGGCCTGGGCCAGCTCCACGCAGGAACGAGCCCAGCTAAATAAATAGCATGCGGCCGAGGCGCGATAAGGCTCATATATACGTGGATGCATCGCGCCATGGGGCTCCCGAAGAGGCCGTCGGCCCTAGCGGCCGTCGCCCTAATTGCCGTCGCGGCCAGCGTGGCGCTGGCCATCTTGGCCCTTTACCATGTGAGGCCGGCCGCCGTAGAGGGGGGCGGCGCCGTGGCGGCGATCCGCGTGTACTCTCCCGCATATGGCAACGGCTCGGCGATACCCGCCCAATACACCTGCGACGGCGCCGACATCTCGCCTCCGCTGGCCTGGAGCGGGGTGCCGCAGGGGGCCAAGTCGCTCCTGGTCGAGATGGTGGATCCAGACGCGCCCGGCGGGGAGTTCATACACTGGGTCATCTACAACATCAGCCCCAACTCTACGGGGCTCCCGCAGGGCGTGCCCCCCGCGGCGGCCACCGCCTACGGGCTACAGGCTGTCAACGACTTCGGCGAGGTGGGCTACGGCGGTCCCTGCCCGCCCCCGGGCAGGCCGCACAGATACATCGTGCTGGTCCTTGCGCTCAACACAACCCTGGAGGTGCCTCCCGGCGCCCCCGCCAGACAGGTCCTGAGGGCCGCGGGCCCCTACGTCGTTGGGCTAGGCTCGCTCGTCGGCCTGTACGGCAGGTGAGATCCTCAGCCTCCTGAGGGTCGCAACCGGCCTGCCGTAGTGCATCGACACGTAGTAAACTTGAGGCGGATCCACGCCCCACTCGACGTGCTTCTCGGCCTCAGCGAAGGCCTGCTCGGGGGTTCCTCTGAAGGCCACCCTGCCGTCGTACATCACGTAGACCAGCTGGCTGTAGTCACCGACCTGCCTCATGTCGTGGCTGACCAGAACCACCGTCATCTCCCTCTCGCGGTGCATCTCGATGATGTACTTCATGGTCGCCTCGGCCGTCTCCCTGTCCAGCCCCCTCGTCGGCTCGTCGAGGATCAACACCCTCGGGGACGCCGCAAGGACGGCGGCGAGGCTCACAAGCCTCCTCTGGCCCACGGACAGCCTATGGGGGCTCCTGCCGAGGAGGCCCTCTATTCCGAGGTCCCTGGCCGTCTGCCTGGCCAGGCTCCTCAGCGCCCTCCCCCTGACTCCCGCGAGCCTCAGGGTCATCGCTATCTCGGCCTCGACCGTGGTGTTCATGAGCATCTGGTCGGGGTCCTGGAAGGCATATCCCACCAGCCTCACCCTCTCGGGCCCCGACAGCTCGAAGGGGTTCTTCCCCTCGATCTCGACGACGCCGCTCGTCGGCCTGTTTATGCCCGCCAGCAGATACATGAGGGTGCTCTTGCCGGATCCGTTGGGGCCCACCACGCTCACCACCGAGCCCCGCGGGATCTCCATATCGACCCCCTTCAGGGTAGGCTCCTCGTTGCCCGGATATCTGAAGACCACCCCCCGGGCCTTGACGGACCCCTCGCCCGCGGGGGGCTCGGCCTCCTCGACCTCGAGGGTCAGCCCCCTGTTCGCCCTTAGGAACTCCTCCACTGTTATGGGCGGGGCCGGGTCCTCCGGCCTCACCAGCCTGTGGAGCTGGGCCACCTGGGGCTCCTCCACGCCGAATTTCTGGAGCCCCTTGGCGACCGCTCTGTGGGGCTCCTCGTCGAGTGCCACCGTGCCGTTGTCCAGGGCTATCACCCTGTCGGCCATCGGCAGGACCTTCTCCACCTTGTGCTCGGCCACGATGACGGTCATGCCCCGCTCGTTCAGCTCGCCGAGCAGCTCGAACACCTCCTTAGTCCCCACCGCGTCCAGCATGGACGTTGGCTCGTCCAGTATGAGGACCCTCGGCCTCAAGGCCAGCATGGCCGCTATGGCCAGCCTCTGCTTCTCGCCGCCGCTGAGCAGGAAGGTCGGGTGGCCCCTCTTGTGCCAAAGGCCCACCAGCTCGAGGGACTCCTGGACCCTCGCCCTCATCTCCTCGGGCGGCACGGCTCTGTTCTCCAAGCCGAAGGCCACGTCGTCCTCGACGACCAGCGCGAATATCTGGCTCTCCGGCACCTGGTATACGGTGCCCACGTCAACCGCGGTCTTATACACAGGGGCGGTCCTCGGGTCCTTTCCAAACACCGAGATCCTCCCGCGCACATCCGCCTTAATTATGTTGGGTATCACGCCGTTTATAGCGTTGATCAACGTGGATTTGCCGGAGCCCGTCCTGCCCACCAACAACACGAACTCCCCCTCCTCGATCTCCAGAGTGACCTCCCTCAGGGCGAGCCGGTAGGGCTCTATATATCTGACAAAAACGTTGTTCAGCTCGATTACCTTCATCAGGCGTTAGGCGGCCACCTGCTTAATATAGTAAACCAGCGGGGCGAGTACGGCGCCCATCACGATGCCGGCGCCCAGCGCGGCGGCGCTCGTGACGGCCCAGAACTGCACCGAAGTTACGTAGCCCGTGACGAAGGTGCCCCAGAAGCCTCTCCACCAGAAGGGGTAGGCCAAGCTGGCCCAAGCACCGCTGATGATCCCGTCCACGAAGATGATCCACCGCCTCCTCGGCGGCGCCGCCTCCTCACCGCCCGTCTGCGCCGCGCCTCCGTCGGTCGCCAGAACTTTAGGCGGCCTCAGGTAGGGCGTGAAGATCGCCTCGCCTCTGTAGATGAGCCAAAGGTCCGTGAGGCCGGCGTAGGCCGTCATCTCGTAGATAAACCAGAAGGGCTCGCCGCCGAAGCCGTAGTGGACGATGTCGGCCAGCAGCGTGTATATAAACATCATGAGCCCGGCGACGCCGGGCCTGCCCGACAGCGCGGCGGCCAGCTGTATCAAGAATATCTCGCCGATCAGCGGATAGTAGAAATACGTAGTGATGGAGCCTATTTTCGGTATCAAGGGGCTGATGAAGAAGTTGTAGACTACTAAAAGCGCCGCCACGAGGGCCACGTAGACGAAATCGATCGTTCTGAACTTGCCGAAGGCCCTCCCCTCCTTGGGCCGCCAGGCCCACGCCAGCAGGACGAAGTAGAGGGCCGCGAATATCAGCACGACCGGCCAAGGTATTATCGTGTGGGTGTTGAAATACACGCCGTTCCAAACGGGCTGCGGCTTCGTCGTGGTCGTCGCGAACATTATCGATTCCATGGACATCTGGCGGTTCTGTTATTAAAGAATTAAACATAAGGGAAATTAAGCACTAAGCATATGGCGTAGCGTATTACCTCCTACGCGCTGTTACGCGCGCCCCTTGGCGTGTAGATGCAGGCGGGGTCTTCCGCCAGGGGGTCTCTGAACGCGGCGAAGGCCCTCGCTCTGGAGCCTCCGCAGACCTCCTTGTACTCGCAGACGCCGCACCGTCCGCCGAGCTCGCCCCTCCTCATCTTGACCAGGAGCGGATGTTCGCGGTATATCCTCACTATGGACTCCTTGCGGACGTTGCCGAGGGGATACGGCAGAAAGCCGCTCGGGTAGACGGTGCCGTCGTGCGCCACGAAGATTATGCCGTGGCCGTCCCTGGTGGGGACCACGGACGGGTCTAGAGGCCTCGTCGGCTCGCCCATGAGCTCCCTCAGCCTTGCCGCCAGCTTCTCGTAGGTGGGGGAGCTGTAGGAGAGGCCCGAGGCCCTCTGCATCTTGGCGCGGCGGTAGAAAGGCGCCTCCACGGTCCTTATCTGGACGCCGTAGCGCGACACGTCTACCAGGAACTGGACGGCGTCCTCGTACTCCTGGGGCGATATGTCCAGAGACCTCGCCGCACGGCCCGTCTCTATGAGGAAGAACACCTCCCACACCCTGACCCCTAGGTCGAAGACGAGCTTGAATATGTCGGGGAGCTGCGGGAAGGACTTCCTCCAGACCACCGTGTTGACCTGCACCCTCATGCCGGCGCCCACAAGCGCCTTTACGGCCTCCAGAGTCGACTCGAAGATCCCCGGCACCCCCCTCAGCTCCTCGTGCGCCTCCTTCAGCCCGTCGAGGCTTATGGAGACGCCTCTGACCCGTCCCCTCAGCTCCGGCAACGCCTCGAAGAGGTTTTTGGAGACGGCGGGCGCGAGGGAGGCCGGTATCCCCAGCTCCTTGGCGTAGTCGAGGAGCTCCATCACGTCGAGCCTCATGAGGGGGTCGCCGCCGGTCACTATCAGCTCGGGCGGAGGCCCGCCGAAATCCACGAGCTGTTCGAGGAACGCCTTGGCCTCCCACGTGGAGAGCTCGCCCGGGAGAGGCTTAAGTATGGCGTCCGCCCTACAGTGCCTACACGCCAGAGGACACGCCTTCGTCGACTCCCAGAAGACGAGTAGAGGCCTCTTGTCGAACTCCGCCGCTAGCTTTCGGGGATCCATGAGGCCATCGAACGGTCAATATAAAAACAAGGACGCGCGGCGGCGTCGCTGAGGCGGTGCTTCTGCCCCTTGCGGGGCCGCATCCCCGCCCCCACTCGATTCGGGCGGTGCTTCTGCCCCTTGCGGGGCCGCATCCCCGCCCACATCTGTCTAGAGACCGCCCAGCTGTTTATAAGCTTTAGCCAATCGGCTCCGATGAGGCGGGTCGTCTTCGTCGACGAGTCGGGGACTAAGTCCTTCTGCAACTGTGTCGTGGTGGCCGGCCTGGCGGCTGAGGTGACGGGCAGCTACATGTACTGGGGCCTCGACATAGTGGACGGGATAAGGCGGAGGCTGGGGATCGTCGGTGAGCTCAAGTGGAGGCGCGTCAAGAGGAGAGGGGGCAAGGACCTCGTCGAGGCCTTGCTGAGGGATTTCGAGGTCAGATACTTCGCGGCGCACTACGTCTCCCAGAGGGATTTCGAGGGGCGCCTTTGGAGGTTCTTAGCCGACATGGATGCGGATATTTTCGTGCTGGACGCAGGCCTCGCGGACGCCTCTAAGTTCCCGCGGGCAGTCAACAAGCCCTCGCACAAGGTCCCGGGCCTACAGCTTGCTGACCTTGTCGTGGGCTATATCTCCGAGGGCCGCGCGAGAAAGGGCTGTCAATGATGCCCCAGGATGAGCTTCACCGCGCGACATCGTACATGGAGGCGCGGCCCGTAACAGCCGCCAAGCAGTCGATACGTACCCGTCGCCCAGCCGTATGCGCCTCAAAAGAAAGGATATATATGTCTTACGGAGCCGCCCTCTATACGTATATACCTCTCCCGCTCCAGACGCGATAATTCGTAGTAAATTGTCGAGTTCGGATGGGGGAAGCTTTTGGCTATGCTGTAGCGCGAAGAGCCCGGCGACTCGACAACAACCTTTATGAGGTCCCTATGGAGCGATGACACGGACCCCCTCTGATCCATCGCTATCTTCAACGATCTATACAGTCTTACCTTGAAGGGACTGGTTAAGTACGTGGAGCTTTTCGGCTGCAACGTAGCCGCGGCTAAGGCCGCGGCCAACGTCCTAGGGGTAGACCAACGCGAGGGCGTGTGCGAGTTTCTTGAGCTTCTGAGACCCTACGGCGAGAAGCTGGACAACGATCCGCTCGCAGTTTTGTTTCTACTTTTAGGCTCGCCTGTAGAGTTGGACAAGATAAGGAGATTGCCCAACGGCGTTTCCTCCATCGTTGCGAAGATAATCGCTGAGAAGTTCCCTGCGGTGACCTTCGCGGAGCACCGCGGAGTCCTGTTTGTAGACAGGGACGGCTCGACTTGGTTTATCGGATACTGCGGGCTGTGCGGCGGGTATGTCGTGGACAGATGCCCCCTCTTCGAGACCTATTATCATTGATGAGATAAATAATAAAAGCGTTATTCGGAGATAGGCTGAACACGCATTAAATATCGACGTGAGCTCACCTCCGTGAGCTCGGATAAGGAGAGGGCCCTCGATATTGTTAGGAAACAACGGGAGGATTTTCTGGGCGTATACGAGTCCGAGCTGAGGCTTTTCGGCGAAAGCCCCGGAGGGCTCTACGGCCTAATAGCGAGCGAGCCGGACTACAGCTGTTTCAAGGCCAAGAAGCTGTTCGGCAAGAGGGATAAGAACTGGGGCGCCGCCAAGATATGAGGGCGGCGACCACTAGGAGGGGGTTCTTGAAGATCTCGGCCATAGCCGCCCTTGCCCTCGGCCTGCCGGCCTCCGCTCAGTCCTCGTTCATACGGCAAAAGACGTCGTGGGCCCTTGGCGAGATAGGAGGTAAGACAGGCTTTAAAAACGCCAGTGTGACGCCGACCATATGCACCTTCTGCTCCATGGGCTGCTCCATAGATTTCTACACCAACGGCTCCGACATAATTTGGACCAGGGGGTCTCCTGAGTCCTACATAAACTGGGGCGCTCTCTGTCCCAAGGGAAAGGTGGCGTACCAGCTGGCGACCAGCACCGAGAGGCTGGACTCGCCCATGATAAGGACGGGCCCCAAGCCGCCGGCCGAGGAGATCCTCAACGCCAAGACTTGGGACGAGCTGGTGGCGGTGGTCAAGAAGTACCCGCCGCAGTGGCGGAAGGTCTCTTGGGACGAGGCATTCTCCTACATAGCAAGGAGGCTCGCCGCTATCCTCAACGATTGGCGTAGCTCCACCGGGGCGCCGGCCCAACAAGACGGATACTACTACATAGGCGCCAAGGCCCCCGTGGCAGTGATAGGATCCTCCATACTCACCAATGAGGAGGCTTACCTATCCAGAAAACTCGCGGCGTTTTTGGGCACCTCCAACACCGACTCGGAATACCGCAAATGCCACTCCTCCACGGTCACGGCCTTGGCGTTGACCTACGGCTGGGGGGCCGAGACCGCCACCATAGAGGACGTGGCGTTGGCGGACGTCGTCCTCTTCTTCTCCAACCCCGCCGAGGCCCATCCCCTGTCCTTCTACTATTTCATGAAGGGCAAGAAGGAGAGGGGAACCATCCTCATAGCCTTCAACCCGAACTACAGCAGGACGGTGGAGGCCAGCGATATATGGGTGCCCTTCCGCCCGGGCACAGACACGGCGATACTTAACTACATTCTCCACTATGCCTTCTTCGAGAGGAACCCGCCCATAGACCAACTGCCCGAGTTCCAGAGGCTCATGTCGACGAGGTGGAACATAACCCAGGACGACCTCGACGACCTCAAGGCCATGCTGTCCGAGTACGACGCCAAGACCGTGTCGAACATAACCGGCGTCCCCGTCGATATGTTGAGGACGGTGGCCCAGATATACGTAGAGAACAGCGGCGTGGTGACCAACCACAAGAAACAGGGGATCATACAATGGGCCATGGGCATGACCCAGCACACCGATGCGGTGCTCAGCATAATTAGGGCGGCGGCCATAGTGCAGCTCCTGCTGGGCAACGTGGGGTATCCCGGCGGCGGCGCTCACCCGTTCCGCGGCCACAGCAACGTGCAAGGCGCCACGGACGTCCAGGGCGGCGGGCTCGGCGTTTTGCCGGGCTATCACGCCCCGCCTGGAAGCCCCTTCGAGGTCAGGCTGTACCAAGACTGGAAGCTCCAGGGCATGCCGGATCCCTGGAACTGGGAAGTGCCCCAGTGGGCTCTCAAGGGCTTCTCGACGACGGCGCCCTCGCGCGGCAAGGCCGACGCAGTCAAGGCCTTGGAGGTCTTCAACTTCTACGGATGGCGCCGCTTCGAGCTCCTCTGGGGCATCTACTGCGGCACGGTGCCGCCGGACGACCCGGTCAACGGGAAGGTTGTCTGCGACATACCCATGGGCACCGGCGCCTCCGAGACGACGGTGCCCAGCAAGATCTTCACGGGGGATGTGAAGGCCGCCTTTATATTCGGCGAAAACCCCGCGGTGACGGACCCCAATGTCAAGGTCACCATGGCGGCGCTCGCGAGCCTCCAGCTGTTGGTCGTCTCCGACATATTCGAGACCGAAACCGCTTGGTTCGCCGACGTTGTGCTGCCCGGCGTCTCGTTCGCCGAGAAGGAGGGCACTAAGACGGACGGCAATAGGGTGATCCAATGGCAGTGGAGGGCGGTGCCGCCGAGAGGCCAGTCCAGGCCCGACTACTGGATCATCGTGACCCTATATAAATACCTCAGGAGAGAGGGCGCGGTTCTGCTCCCCAGCGAGGCCGCCGGCGTGAGGTCCGAGGAGGTGAAGTTCAGGAAGATGGGGCAGATCGTGTTCCTCTACGAGAGGCCGCTTAGACCAGACTACTCTTGGGACTACTCGGGAGGCGTGGGCGCGGCGCAGCCCATATCGGACATAGAGGCCGAGGTTAACCCGCGTATAATAAACAAGGAGATAAACTACGCTATGTTGATATATCAAGGGATGTACGACCCGGTGAGAGATACCTTCACTACGATGCGGCGCAACAACGCCTTGAGAAAGCCCGGCGAGATCGACGGGACCTTCAGCTCCATCTTCAAGGTGTACAAGAACTGGGGCTGGTCTTGGCCTCTGAACGTGAGGTTCATGTACAACTACGACTCTCTGGAGATCGCGTTGGGCCATCCCGACGTGGTCACGGCTGCCGGAAGGCAGTGGACTGTGACCGGCGAGACGGGCGAGATAATAGACGAGTACACGGGCGAGTACAGGCCGGCGTTCGTGCCCGGCCACAACTTCTTCGTGCCCAAGGCCTTCAAGAGGAGGCTCAGCGGCGTTGCGGACCTCTTCGGAGGCGTCGACCTCATGACCTTCATACGTACTGGCCAGCTCTCGTTCCCCGGCAAATTCGTCGTGGAGACTGACGGCGGAGTCCAAGTGCTCGATTTCGAGACCTTCGCGTCGTCCACAGGCATGAGGTATCCCTGGGCCAACGACGCGCTCTACTGGGACGAGGAGACCATGACCTTCCCGGCCTTCCTGAAGAGGATATTCTACCCAGGAGTCGGATGGCGGCAGTTCAAGCCGACCTACGAAAATATGAGGGGCCTCCTGAGGCAGTACTACAGCCAGCTCGGGGATCTGAAGGCCGCTACCTTGAAGGTGATACAAGAGATGGGCGGATGGTACAAGGGCTATACGTTCCAGTGGCCCATACACGCCGAGCCCGTCGAGGCGCCCATAGTGGACTTCGCGATCCAGTACCCGACCCTGGCTTGGCTGAACCCCTACAACCTCGAGGTCCTCGAGCAGAAGCCCAGCATATTGCAGGGCAAGATGGTAGGCATCGCCTTGGAGCCGAATGAGTTGCAAGCCCAGCTACAGCAGTTGGGGATCACGGGCATCACTGTGGTCATGACCACCAACCGCCTCACGGAGACCTGGCACAGCGGCTCCATGAATCGCCGTATACCGGACCTCGTGGAGCTCGTGCCCCGTCCCTTCGTCATAATCCCGAGGAAGCTGGCCCAACAGCTCGGCGTGAGCACGGGCGACTATGTGGAGCTGTGGACGGCCCGCGGAGGCCTGAAGATGCGCGCGTACGTCACAGACGGAGAGGCCTACCTCGAAGTCAACGGGCAGGACGTGCCGGTGGTCAACATACTGTGGTCCTGGAGCTTCGAGGGACCGGACGCCGGTCCTTCTGCGAACTTCATATCGCCCGACGTGGTGGATCCCGTCACGACGATACAGGAAACCAAGGCGTGGCTCGCGGTAATAAGAAAGGCCCCTAGCGTGTGACCATGGTGGCCGTGAATCCTCCTCCGGCCGATCAAGGATTCGCCGTCCTTGTAGACATAGACAAATGCATAGGCTGTAGGGCGTGTCAGCTGGCTTGCAAGGACTGGAACGGCCTAGCGCCTGTGAAGACCACGTTCAGCCCCACCTTCACGAATCCGCAGAGCTTCACCGCGCAGGACTGGAAAGTGGTGTTCTACTACGAGGGGACCGCGAAGAAGGGCCTCGCAACGCCCGCCGGGGAGGTGGTCTTCGAGCAGGTGGACGTGGCGCCTCTGCCCGCCCAATGCCTCCACTGCGCGGCCGCTCCCTGCGCGAGGGCCTGCCCCTCGGGCGCCATATCGGTCACGCCCGAGGGAGCCGTGGTTATCAACAAGGACCAGTGCATAGGTTGCGGCTTCTGCGAGAACGCCTGCCCCTACGACGTCCCGAGGAGGGGATCCGACGGCAAGTACTACAAGTGCACGTTCTGCGTCGACAGGATTCAGAACGGCAGAGAGCCGGCTTGCGCCGAGGTGTGCCCCACCGGCGTGTTCACCTTCGGGCCGGCGTCTCAGATAGTCCAGATGGCCCAGTCGGAGGCCGCGAAGGGCAGGACAGTCTACGGCCTCAACCTCAATCCCTACGTCGGTGGGCAGGTCAGATGGATCTACGTCTCTTCCGACAGGAAGGCGTTTGCGATAAAGCAGCACTTCCCCAGCGACGCCGTGGTTCCCACGAACGAGGCGAGGGAGGTCTTGCGGGAGATAGTCCCGCCGCTGGCGCTGGTCGGAGCAGTTGCCCTGACGGCTGTGGGCTTCGCCTCTTGGCGCAGGGCGCGTATAGAGGAGCAAAAATCCCAACAAAAGCAAAAGGAGCAATAAGTTTTTAAACTAAAACTCTAATTTATAATATGAGTAGTGTAAACTCTGAAAAGGGGGAGGTCGAGGTGGCCTCGATGGGGTACAGGATATCGCACCAGATAAACCTCGTGTTGATAACCCTGCTGGCCATCACCGGCTCCATGTTGCTGTTCCCCGGGCTCATGAGCTGGCTTAGCTACGCCGTGGGGGCGCCCCTCGCCGCCTTTCTGGGAAGCCCCTACCCAGTCTCCGTGGGCGAGGAGCTGGCCCGGACGTCCCATAGATTTCTGGCCGACGTGTGGGGCGTCTTCCTGATCGTCTACGCCATATACCTCCTCGTCTTCAGGAGGATCCACGTCTTCGACGCGTTGAGGAAGCCCTTGGGCGACCAGATAAGGGAGGCGAGGGCCCTGGCAGACCACTACATTCTGGGCAAGCCCCTGCCGGACGACGTCGCGTCCTCCCTCGAGAGGCACAACGTCCTCGTAGCCTATATGACGGTCGTTCTGGTCGTAGGCATAGTACTGCTGTCGGCCAGCGGGGTCCTGATGGTCTACAGCACCTATTTGGGGCTGACCGAGGGCTCCTACAGGCTTTTGCTGTTGTTGCACGACCTCGGCTTCTATCTGGCCCTCCTCTTCATATTCGCCCACCTATTCGCCGTGTTGCACCCGTCCAACAGGCCTCTGCTGGTCGCCATGTTCAGCTACGGGAGGATACCGCTGGAGTGGGCCAGGAGGCATATGCCCAGATATCTGAGGCATGTCGAGGGAGGCGGTTCTTGAGGCCGTCTGCGGCGGCGAGGCCGAGTGCAGGGAGGAGCTGGCCAACGCGCCCAAGGAAGTCGAATCTTTTCTGGGTCCGTTCTCCACCTTCGTGCCCATAGTCGGCGAGCTTAAGCCTCCGTTGATAGAACGCGTCGAGAATCTGGCCTCGGCGGAGGCTCTTGCGGGGGATAGGGAGCTGGCGCGTCTGGCCGTGTCGAGAAGGCTCGCCGAGCTCTACCGCGATAAGTTCGGCGAGTGGGAGGGGGATTTCTGCCCCATCTGCGGCAGAACGCCCGTGTTGTTCCTCGTGAGGAGGCAACAGGGGCCTCTCTTCGAGACCGCGTCCAAGACGGCCAAATGCGTCTGCGGCTTCTCGTGGCGCTATAGATGGTGGCGTTGCCCCAACTGCGGGGCCGAGGGCAGGGAGAACTTCGAGGTTTTCCTCAGGGAGGGGCTGGAGGGCGTGTTCTTCTACAGGTGCAGTAAATGCGGCTACGTCCACGTCGAGGCCTACGGGGAGCCCGACGAGGTGGTCCAGTACGGCTTGAGGATTCTGGCCAGATATGTGGCGGGAGATTGAGGGCGTCAAGATAGCCCTGGACCGGCTCTTCGAGATATACGTGAACGGGAGGTTGGCCGCCACCTTGGTCGCCTCGCCGGCGGACCTGGAGGACCTCGCGGTCGGCTTTCTGTACGCCGAGGGCTACATAGACTCCCTCGACGACGTGGTGGAGATAAAGACCGGGGAGAGGGCCATATATGCTGATATAAGGGGCGCCGCCGGGCCCGCCAAGAGCCTCGAGGAGTGCGGCGGAGTCGAGGCGGACCCGCGCCGCAGGCTCGTCGAGGTTTCGCTGACTATGGACGAGGTGAGGTCCCTGGCCTCGGAGTTCGGGAGGTTCACCATGCCGTCGGTGGAGCCCTCGCTGGCCATGCACACATCCGCGTTGCTGAACGGAGAGTGGCTGGTGGCCCACGACGTGAGCAGGCATACCGCCGTCCTCAAGCTGGTGGGTAAGGCCGTACGCAGGGGGGTCAGAGGCGGCGTGGTCTTCACCACGGGGCGCGCCTCCTCCGACGTCGTGGCCAGATCGGCGGCCGCGGGGGCCTCCGTGGTGGTTAGCATAAGGGGCCCGCTCTACAGCGGCGTCGAGATAGCGTGCAAACTCGGCGTCACGCTGGTGGCCAACGTGAGGGGGAGGGGGCTCGTCGTGCTCTGCGACAGGGGGAGGATAGCGGGATCCCTAAAAGCTTAAGATCCTTGCCCTTGAACCTTCTATCCAGCTCGAGAGGAATTTAGGAAATAGTGGGCTCTAAGATGCTTTTTCAGCTCTGAGACTTACCCGTCCTCTGGAACTATTGTTGCGTGCAATAAGGCAGGGGTTTTCGACGCCTTCGGCGAAACCTGCCGCTACGGCGTTGCCCCCTTGAGCTCTGCGTAAATCCTAGTCGCGGCCGAGACTTGGGCAACGTGCCGGTCTATGCAATAAACTGTCTTCCTGCCCCCTTATGCAGTTGAGAAGCTCAGCCCCCACCTCTGGGCCGAAGAGAGGCGCGTCCTCGCTCTCGGCCTCAGGCACCATGCAATGAATATCTCTCCAACGTATTGTTATCTAAAAATATCTTTATCAATTAGCACCTACAACCATTGTGGGCTCAAGCGGCTGTGGCTGTCAATCTTTAAATAGCTTACTGCCTGCTTATTTTGATGAGCTCCGCGATGGGCATAGGCCGTATCAGGTTGTCCGATGGTTCTGTTTTAAACTTAAAAATTTGCGTAATCGATGTTAAAGAAATTGGATACTCGCCATTTGGTGGCGTCAACTTTGACGTTAAAACTATTGGCGGCGTGGCCGTAGAGAATATTACGGAGGAAGTCAAGGCTAGTTGTCAACAAGCCGCTTATGCCGGCCGAGCTTCCGCCCGAGGGATGGGAGACTCTGGAGATCGTAGAACAGCAACCTGCAGTCGCGGAGGTGGAGGTTCAGAGCTCACGGGGCGTATTCGTTGTGAAGGTGGTTGCAGAAGCCGTAATGGCGGCCAGGAATCTGCAGTACAGGAATACTTATAACGAGCCGATATACTGGATTTCATGGGTTTACAAAACATCCTGGAGAGCAAAGAAGTAAGAGAGGAAATAAGCTCCGTATCGTTCCTCGGCATCTATTGGGCAGAGGAAGGCGCCAATTTTAAAATTGATGCCAACGACGACGGCGCCTTGGGCGCACCGCACAGGCCTATTTACGACGGCACGATCGGCAAATACGCTCTTCCCATGGCAATAGCCGGGGCCAACGTTAAGGGCTTTGTCCCCGTTGACGTCATGTTATCTCCCAGAGGTGTCCGGTTCAGCAGACCGGAGATGATCAAGCGGGAGGTCCGTGTGGATGAGCTTAAGCAACTCATATACGGCGGGGACGGGGAGATCAAGAAAGAGTTGCTGGCATTATTGAGGAGCTATGAAATTCCCGAGAGGTATGCCGAGGAGGTCGAGCACAGGTTGCGGGAACTTGTTAGAGAGGAAGTCAGAAGGAGAAAGTTGCCGGAAGAGGAGTGGCTCATCAACGCGCTGTATAGAATTCTCGTCCACATGGCCTATGTGATGTTATATGTTTGAAAGCCTTGCAGATATAGATATCAATATTTTAAAAATAGAACTAAATATTACAAAGCACATCAGCGATATAAATCAATATCCCATGAAGAAGCTCCAGCATATTATCGAAGAGCTTGTAAAACTTGGAGAACGTCCTAAGCCGGAACTTCTACAGGTTGTCCTCGAGGCAGAACGGTGTGAGTACTACGAGTCAAAACGTATACTTGGGCTTTACAGGAAGGAGGTCAGAGTGAAGACGCACCTAATCTGACCTCGCCTTAGGGGGCGGGGGTTCCGCCTCTCGGGAAGCCGGCCCTCGCCCGGCCCCCATCGGCGTCTTGGCCAAGGCTGAGCCCAAGCCCCAACTGGGCGGGAGACGAGGATCTACCCCCTCAGCTGCGCCTCGAGCTCCAGGAGCGCGTAGTACTGCTCCTCGCTGATCGAGATCGCCGGAACCGCCTCCGAGACCTTCCTCAACGCCTCGTGCGCGTCCATGCCCCTGTATATTAGGTAGGCCGCAAGCGCCGTGGGGGTCCTCCCGACGCCGCCGACGCAGTGGACCAAGACGCCGCCGAGTCTCGCCAGAGAGGCCGTGATTCTGGCCAGCGCCTGCAGGTCGGCGGGCGGCCTCCCGTCGGGCGTCGGCCAGTGGAGCCACTTTATCCCCAGAAGCGCGAGGGCGGCCCT
>Ga0080005_140674_pt1 | contig 30211 bp, 24 predicted proteins | sample JossMetagenome_2_FD_69208 | JGI IMG/M metagenome (GOLD analysis project Ga0080005, IMG submission 69208) | Hot spring sediment microbial communities from Joseph's Coat, Yellowstone National Park, USA - JC3_ASED (SPADES assembly) (version 2) | ecosystem: Environmental > Aquatic > Thermal springs >...
TATGATATGATCATCTTAGTGTCACTGATGCTGATAATTATGTTCTTAATATATCTTTTCATTGAGATACTCACTTCATCTCCTTTTGGTAGGCTTATAAAAGCTGTGAGAGAAAATGAAATAACAGCACGTTTCATAGGAAAAGATGTTACTAGGATTAGAATACTTGTGCTTTTAATAGGTTCTTCTCTAGCATCTATAGCAGGAGTATTATACTCCCTATTTATGGGAGCTGTAATGGCATCAGCTTTCACAAGATCTGACTGGACATACTGGCCCTGGCTTATGTTAATTATAGGAGGAAAAGGAAATAATATAGGAGCTTTAGTAGGGGCTGTTATAATAGTCATCGCAAGACAATTAATAGCTATTTATAAACATGACTTAGAATTGTTTCTCCCATTTTCAGTTGTATGGTTAGAACAAATATTATTAGGGATCACATTAATAGCATTTATGATCTATAGACCTATAGGTATTATACCAGAGAAACCTGTAAAAATAAGAGGTATCAGCTTTAAGAAAATTAAACAAGAAATTGAAATCTAGATCGAGAGAAATTAAATTTTTATCTTTATACTTTTCATAAACGCGTTTCTATGATATTTCGAATATTTCAAAAAGACTCTCGAATCCTATTAACCAATTAATAAAAGCCTAAGGAAAGTTTGTTTCTTACAGAACCTTTTGATGCTAAAACTCTTATTCATTATTTAAAGAGGTCTCTTATTCCACGTATTTGGATCTTTCTTAAATATTAAGTTGCCAACATGAGACAAAATGTTCTTTTTTGATCTCAATTAAAGGAGGCTCTTCTCTAAAACATCTGTCGGATGCCAAAGGACATCTAAGAGAGAACTTACATCCTTTAATTTCTTTAACATCTTCTCTTTCTATTATTTTAGGAAATGATATTATTGTCTTCTCTAACTCTGGTACTGATGATAATAATAATCTTGTATAAGGATGTATAGGCTCGTTTAAGATATACGCTGCAGGACCTTGTTCAACGATCTTGCCTAGATATATTACACTTATATAATCTGCCATATATTTTGCTACAGATATATCATGCGTAACCAATATATATGAAAGTCCTAGTTTTTCTTTAAGATCAAGCAATAAATTTAGTATCTGAGCCTGAGTTGAGACATCTAATGCTGATGTAGGCTCATCAAGTAGTATTAATTCTGGGTTTATACTTATAGCTCTAGCTATAGCAACTCTCTGAGCTTGTCCGCCGCTTAAACTTGGAGGTGAATGTTCTAGCACGCTCTCAGGTAAACCGACCAACCTTATAAGTTCTCTGATTCTTTCTAAGATCTCTTTATATGTTGAGTCGGTATGTATCTTTAATGGTTCAGCTAATATGTCTTTCACTTTCATTCTAGGATTTAATGAGGTTTGAGGATTTTGAAACACTGCTTGAACTCTTCTTCTATACCATCTAAGCTCGTCTTCTCTCATTTTAGTAATATCTTTTTCATCAAAAATGATCCTCCCCTCAATAGGATCTACTAATCTCAAGATCGCTTTTAGTATAGTAGTTTTTCCACTTCCAGACTCTCCTACAAGCGCATGTATCTCACCTTTTTTTAATGAAAAACTTACTCCATCAACAGCTTTCACATAACCTATTATCTTTCCAAAGAAACCACTTTTTATCGGAAAATAAACCTTTAAATTTTCTACTCGAAGCAATGGATTGCTAAACATAATATCACCTATATAATCTACAGTATATCTTCCTGTTATGATATATCGTATAACCTACATTTTTTAAACAATCATCTACAGCATAGGGGCATCTATTGAAAAACGGACATCCTTGAATCTGAATCCTAGGATCCAAGGGTTCTCCTGGAATAGGTTTTACTCGAGATTTGTAATGAGAAGTTCTAGGGATCGAATCTATCAACCCTCTAGTATATGGATGCAAAGGCTCTCTTATTATATCTCTGGTTTCTCCATCTTCTACAATTACTCCTGCATACATTACCATAGTTCTTTCACATATCATTGATGCTATACCTAAATTATGTGTCACTAAGATCAATGTTAAGCCCTCTGAATCCACAATATTTTTAAGAATATTTATTATCTGATATTGAATAGTGGCATCTAACATCGTTGTAGGCTCATCAGCTACTAATATCTTAGGTTTCACAAGTAGAGACGCGGCTATAGCTACTCTCTGAAGCATTCCACCTGACATTTCATGTGGATAAGATCTTAAGACTCTCTCGATATCTGTAAAACCTACTTTCCTCAGAACATTATTTACCAACTCTCGAGCATTTTTTCTATCGATCCCAAGTTTATATTGAGCAATATCTAACAGGTGTTCTCCTATTGTATGTAATGGACTAAATGTGGCAAAAGGATCTTGAAATATCATTGTTATATCTCTACCTTTGATCTTATCTATCAATTTTTTATCTGATCTTACAAGACTTATATCAGAATATATGATGTCTCCCCTCTCGATAACGGCATTAGGAGGTAGAGACATACTTATAGCCAGAGCTAGGGTAGATTTTCCACTACCACTCTCACCAACTATACATAGAGTCTCTCCGCTTCTCACCTCAAAATCTGCATTTCTAACGGCATAAATGACGCCATTTAAAGTATAATATTTTACTGTTAGATCATAGATCTTTAGTATCCTCTCGATCTTCTGACACCTCTGACAGCTAAATCTCTTAATCTAGGATTCATATACTCTTTTACGCCATCTCCAAGAAGATTAAAACCTACCACAGTGATCAGTAGAAGAAGACCTGGGTAGAAAGATATCCAATACGCTTTTGTTATATGAACCCAGCCTTCGCTTATTAATCTACCCCACTCGGGAATAGGTGGAGGAACGCCAACACCTAGAAAACTTAATGAGGCGGCCTCAAGCACTGCAGAACCTAGATCTAGTGTTGCCTGTGTTATAGCAGGTACCAAAGAGTTTGGAAGTATATATCTGAATATTATAGATATTCTGCCAACACCAACAACTTTTGCAGCCTCTATATAAGGCGCTGTCTTCACTGAATTGACTGAGACGTAAAGTAGCCTAGCATACCATGGCCACCATGATATAGCTAATGCAATTATTGTTGTCATCACTCCCCGCCCTAAAGTGGCTGCCAAAGCTATTGCTAATAAAAGAGGTGGAAACGCTAAAAACATGTCTGTGATCCTCATTAAAGCCGTTCCAAATGCGCCGCCTAAGAAACCTGCTGTGACGCCTACTAAAACTCCTATAAGAAATGACAAGCTTACAACACCAACAGCTATAATTAGAGAATATCTAGCTCCTAAGATCACTCTATTCAACATATCTCTTCCAAAAGCATCTGTGCCAAAAGGATGTTCGAGAGATGGTGGGAGAAAAGCTTTGTTAAGATCATAAGATATTCCCCATGCGTCCTCTGGTTTAGTAAGTATATATGGCGCTACCGCTCCTATGATCAAGAAGTTAATAACTATTATAAAGCCTGTCATATAGAGAGGTCTTTTAGAGATATATTTTAAAAAATTTAATAGAGAACTAAACACTAAAGTTTCACCCTAGGATCTATCCATGCATGAATAAGATCTGTGACTAGATTTATGAATGAGTATATTATTGCTATAAATACTACTCCTCCTATCACTGCTGGATAATCTAGACTTAAAAGAGCCATTCCTATGTAATATCCTATGCCGGGATATACAAATATGATCTCAACCATTAATGCTCCGGTCAATGTATAGCCGAAGCTCAGACCCAGAGAAGTTATTATAGGAGCAAGAACATTTTTTAATATATATTTATATGATATAATCCTCGATGATAATCCCCAGGTCTCGAGAGCTTTAACATAGTTTTCAGATAAAACCTCTATTGCCAATGATCTTGTCATTCTGATAGTGAGACCCAAAGGATACATCATTAAAACTGTGACAGGAAGTATCATACGTTTTAACACGTCTATTAGAACTGGAATATTAAGTTGTATAAGAGAATCAATAATATAAAAATTTGTGATAGGTCTGAAACCAGTGGCTAAAGCAAGTTTAGAATCTATTCTATTTCCAGCCGGTAATATTTGAAGCCATATACCAAATATCGTCTGAAGAATCAGACCAAGCCAGAAAACAGGCATTGAAGCTCCTATAATACCTATCAAAGATATTATTTTCTCAGTAAATCTTCCATAGCCTCTAGCAGATATCATACCCAAGAAAACGCCGAGGAGAAATGCTAATAAAAATGCTGTTATAGCTAATTCGAGAGTTGCAGGTAGATATGTTAATATATCTTCAAGAACTGGCTGTCTAGTTCTCCATGAGACTCCCCAGTTGCCTCTGAAGAAATCATATAGATAATAATATAATTGAGTATATATTGGCTCATTAAGATGAAGCTCTTGTCTCGCACGTTCTATCTGTTCAATAGTTGCATGAGGACCTGCCCATAGAAGCTCAGGTCTGGCTGGAATAATTCTTGTTATAATAAAAGTGATTACTAATACGCCTAAAACCACTAGAATTAAAAGAATAACTCTTTTAATAATATAAGTTTTAGAGACAGGCATTTTTTATCCTTTCACCTTAAGTACATGAGCTAGGATCGCTGTTGGATAAGAAGGATTCATAGCATTCTCAAGATTTCCTATACGTGCTTTAGCTACTCTAAAATCTATCATATCCCACAATGGAATAGCCGGAACATCATCATATAACATCTTCTGTGCCTTACGATATAACTCAAGCGCTTTGTTAGGATCTATACCTTCATATTTATAAGCTTCCATTATAAGTTTGTCAAATTCTGGATTCTCATAATAACATAAATTGAAAGCTTTGTTCTCACTGGAGAACATTCCATATAGATAAGTTATTGGAGATAATACATCAGGCCACCAGTAAAAGATAAATAAATCTTGAGCAGCATTAGGATCTTCCCAGCCTTTTTGTGCCAAGGCCCACTGCTCCTCCCAACTTAGAGGTCTTATCTCAATATTGATCCCTATCTGAGCTAGAGAACTACGAATAAGTTCTGCAGTTCTCTGCTCATATATGTCTCCTGCTGTATATACTAACAGAAGCGTTCTGTTAATACCGCCGGGATAGCCTGCTTTTGCCATAAGCTCTCTAGCTAAAGTTAAATTATATTCGTATCTGAATTCTTCAAAGTGTCCCCACATAGCATAAGGTATAGGTCCGCTCGCGACTTTTGCCAGACCAGCTCTAGCAACCTTTACGATATCCTCATAAGGTATTGCATGAGCAATAGCTTTTCTTACTAACAAGTTATCTAGAGGAGGTTTTTTAGTGTTAAGAAGAAGAAGCAGGTTCTGAAAAGTAGGCTGAGTCACCACAACAAAATTAGGATCTTTTTTAAATTCTTCGAGTGTCTCAGGAGGTATATATTCAGCGATGTCGATCTCGCCTGCTTTTAACATTCTCTCTTGAGTCGTAGCATCTTTGATGATCTTTATAATGAATACGTCAGGAGCCTCTGAGCTGGCAAGAGGATAGCCCGGCTCTTTCCAGCCCCACCATTTATCAAATTTCTCAAGAATAACCTCATTCTCAGGATCCCATTTCACAAGTTTATAAGGACCTGAGCCTACATCATTTCCTTTATTAAGCCACTCAGCTACCTTAGGATCTGTCATATTTGATGCATTAGCATATTCAACTACTTTGGGACTAAAGATGTAAGATGCATAAGGAGCCGCAGCTATTTTATTTACCGGCGCCGGATACTTGAGATAGAAGACCACCGTATAATCATCAACAACCTCTATTTTGTCTAAAGGCGCCCATATATATGCTGCTCCCTGACCAAGTTTTACAGTTCTCTCTATAGAAGCTTTGACTGCATATGCTGTGACAGGTGTGCCATCATGAAAAACAGCATTTTTCCTTAAATGAAAAGTCCATTTTAAACCATCTTCACTAACTTCATAACTTACGGCTAATCCAGGTATAAAACTGTTATTGAAAGGATTATACCATAACAGAGTTTCATATACTAAAGGTAGCCACATGATAGAGTTTGAGAATTCAGTGCTAGGATCACAAGTAGTCATTTCGGAGAGAGAGGCATATATCACGACTTTTTTAGGTGTCGCAGGCTTATAATAAGTGTAGTAGCCTGCTATTCCTCCAACAATCACTAAGATCAAAATTATAATTGTTAAAAGCCATATTCTTCTCATCTATTTCCCCTAGCTAAGTTATTATATAAAAGATTTTAAGCTTAGTTTATTTTAAAACTATGGTGCAACTTTTGAAGTTTAAACTTTCGACTGAGAATGATATAATGAAACTTGTGATAGGTGCAACAATATTAGGTACGGGGGGAGGAGGAGATCCTAATGAGGGTTTTAAAGTTTTAAAAGAGGCTGTAGAGTTTAAGAAAAAACCTATAGAAATAATAGATCTAGAGGATCTTTCGGAGAAAGGTTTTATAGTAGCTCCTTATTACGTAGGTTCTATAGCACCAGATCTTAAGCCTAAGAAACCTATTAAAATTCTCAGCCCTATTACGAAGGCGTTTGAAATTTTTGAAAAAGAAATGGGAGAGAAAATCATTGGTGTAGTAGCTAGTGAAATGGGAGGATTCAATACTTCTATAGCTCTTAGTATAGGCGTATTAAATAATATACCGGCGGTAGACGGCGACCTTCTGGGTCGTGCAGCGCCAGAGCTACATCAATGTACAGTTCATATATATGGTTATCCTATGACGCCGGCTGTTTTAGTTTCAGAGACTGGAAACATAATAGTAGTTAAGGAATATGCTGATATAGATGATTACGAGTCCCTTGCGAGATATGTCTCTGTGCTTAGTGGAAGATATGTTGCGGTAGTAGACACTCCATTAACAAAAGATGTTGCAAAGAAAATAGTTGTAAAAGACACTATAAGCTTAGCATATAGATTAGGAGAAGAAGTCTTAAGATCTAGAGAAAAAGGCGTGCATCCTGCAGAGAGGGTCGCAGAGATTTTAAAAGGATGGGTTGTGTTTAAAGGAGTTGTCGAAAAATATATGTGGAGAAATGAAAGAGGTTTCCTGATCGGAGAGGCATATATTCGTGGAGAAGATAAGTATCGTAATAGAGTAGTTAAATCTTATATAATGAATGAACACATAATGATTTGGATCGATAATGAGCCTCTTGTAATGCCTCCAGACCTTTTTATACTTTTAGATGAGAATGGCATGCCAGTCACAAACACTATTCTTAAAGAGAATATGAGAGTTGTTGCTATAGCAGCTCCCGCTCCAGAGATTTGGCGAACACCTCGTGGGTTGGAGCTTTTCGGTCCGAAGCATTTTGGTTTTAACTACGAGTATGTGCCTGTTGAAAAACTTGTTATAGAGAGAGGAGTGATTTAAATGTATAAGATTCTTATAGTGAATCCTGTTGGCACTAATAGATGGGATGAAGAAGATCTGAAGATATATAAGTCTTTTGCAGATCCTGATATAGAAGTATTTGTTAAATCTCTGCCTAAAGGGCCTGAGACTGTGGAGACATTAGATGCCTATATTGAGGCTGAGAAAGAGACTATAAAATTTGTTCTTGAAAACTACAGGTATTATAATGGTGTTATAGTTAATTGTTTTTTAGATCCGGGAGTCGAGATATTGAGAAGAAGAATTGGTAAAGAGATTATTATAATAGGTCCTGCCGAAGCATCATTAAGCTATGCGCGTTTCTATGGAAACATAGGTATATTAACAGTAGGAGCTTATGAAGAGAGCATAGAGCTTATTAAAACAAGAATTAGAAGCCTAGGGTTTGACAAGAAAGTTATGAGTATAAGAGGCATACCTATGGGCGTTATTGATCTAGATAAAGACAGAGACAAGACGTTGGATCTTATGATCAGAGAGGCTAAGAAGATGTATTTAGAAAATATTGACGTAATTGTTCTCGGATGTACAGGACTAGCGGGATTAGCGAAAAGTCTTGAAGAAAAAATAGGTATTCCTGTGATCGATCCTGCATGGGCAACGATCAAGATGATGAGAACTATTTTAACAAGGTGATTTTTGATGGAGTTTCTAGATTTTGAGTTAATGAAGGCAGCGAAAAAATTAGTGTCAGAGGTTTTGAAAGTAAATAAAGATGAAGAAGTATTGATCACAGCAGATACAGCGAGCGATTGGAGAGTAGTATCAGCAACAGCCAAAGCTGTATCAATTGTAAACGGAAAACCTATAATATTTCTACATGAAACACCTGTAGGAGTAGGCAAAGCCGCAGATTTTTATTTGCCAGTGAAGACTTTAACAGCTGCTTTGTTAAACGCTGATGTGTGGATAGAATATAATCGTAACTGGCTTTTATATTCAACTCCTTATTGGGAGGCTATGTCTCGCGGAAGAATCAGATATATATGTTTAGTTGGTTTATATACTGAGGCTATGGTTCGAATGATCGGTAGAGTTAATATTCCACTTATATATGAGTTTCAAAGAAAACTTGCTGAAATAACTAAACACGTAAGAAAAATGCGCGTTACAACACCAGCCGGAACAGACGTAGAGTTTGAAAACGATCCTGCCAGGCCGGTACTAGTCGAGGGAGAAGTAGAAGGTCCTGGAGAATATATGTTATTCGGTCAAGTGGATTGGGCTCCTATAGAGGATAGCATAAATGGAGTTATAGTTTTTGATGGAAGCATCTGGCCTCCAGAGGAGTTAGGTCTTTTAAAAGGTCTTATAAAACTACATGTTAGAGAAGGCAAAGTATATAAGATCGAGGGAGGCTACGAAGCTTATTTATTCGAGAAATGGCTTAAATCATTAAACGATGAAAAGATGTATTATGTAGCACATATATCTTATGGATGCAATCCTGGAGCTAAGTTAACAGGAAACATTCTTGAAGATGAGAGAGTTTGGGGGGTAATTGAGTGGGGGTTAGGATCTCAATCATCTACTTTTAAAGGCAGACTCGGGCCCGCAATATCTCATACAGATGGCGTCTGTACTAGACCTACTGTTATTGGAGATGATATCAAAATTTTAGAGAATGGCGAATACGTTCATCCAGAGTTGCTAGAATTAACATCTAAACTAAGAAGAGAGATATAATGATTCAGTTATATATGATCTGGCATGATCTGATGTAACCACTATAATACTTTGTTTTGTAAAAAGATTTTCAAGGGTCTTTTATGTCTGAAAATATTAGAGTACTCGTATTAAATCCTGTGTCAGTAGAGATCTGGAATGAGTTGACATATAAATATCTTGAGAAGATAATAGAATCATCCACACAAATAGTTGTTAAAAATGTGGAAAAGGCTCCGCCTGCGATCGAATATGAATATGATAAGGTTTTAGCAGAACATCTAGTTGTAGAAGAGGTTGTCAAAGCTAATAAGGAGGGTTTTAATGCTGTGGTTATAAACTGTTTTGATGATCCAGGTCTCTACGCCTCTAGGGAGGTGTCAGATATACCTGTGTTCGGGATCGGCGAGACATCTTTATATTATGCTCTTATGATAGGCAATAATATTGCCATAATATCTACAGGAAGACATTCATCTATAGTATATAGAAGGAGAGTCAGAGAATTAGGTATTGAAGACAGAGTGGTATATATAGCAGGTATAGAGATGCCTGTGTTAGATCTGAGAAAAGATGAGAGAAAGACTATAGATATGTTAGTTAAAGAGCTGGAAAAAGCTGTAAACAATTATAATGCTGATGTTGCTGTATTAGGATGCGGAGGTCTCATAGGACTTGCTGATTATCTGTCAAATATTATGAATATGCCTGTGATAGATCCGACGTTAGTGACTGTAAAAATAGCAGAGGCCTCTGCAAAACTAAAATATAGACATAGCAAAAAATTTTTCAGCAAAACATCACGAGATATATAGATGACGAAAGTTTATTTTGAATAGAATCTACTGAGACTAATAATAAAATATTCTTAGATCTGACAAACAAGATCTTTTTAAATTCTGAATAGATTTATTATTATCGATTTTCATGATATGAAATGGTGAAAATATGTACGTAGCTGATATTTATAAAGAAGTAGAATCATTACGTGATTACGGGGTTAAACTATTGACAGATCTTATTAGAATACCAGCGGTTAATCCAGAGTATGGTGGTGAAGGAGAATATGATAAAGCTGAGTATCTATTAAATGTGATTAAAGACTGGGGTTTTGATGAGATAAAGACGATATATGTCCCGGACCCTCGTGCTAAAAAAAGTGTCAGACCTAATATTCTGGCTTTTATAAAAGGATCTTCTGAAGATAAGTTATGGATTTTAACACATTTAGACGTTGTACCGCCAGGAGATCTTTCTGCATGGACTGTGACAAAACCTTTTGAACCTGTTGTCAAAGATGATAAAGTATATGGAAGAGGAAGTGAAGATAATGGACAAGCTATGGTCTCCTCTTTATTAGCTGCAAAAATTCTTTTAGAGAAAGATATCAAGCCTCATAGAACAATTGTTCTAGCTTTTGTAAGTGATGAAGAGGCAGGCTCTAAATATGGTTTAGATCATATTATAAGAAATTTTAGAGAATTATTTAGTCTAAGAGATGTCGCATTAGTACCTGATGCAGGACAGAGTGATGGAGGATTTATAGAAGTTGCTGAAAAATCTATTCTCTGGATCAAATTTAAGATCAAGGGTTTACAAACTCATGCCAGCACACCTCATAAAGGATTAAATTCCCATCGTATAGCTGCAGAATATATCATAGAGATCGATAAACTGCTTCATGAGAAATATAATGTAGTTAACAAATTGTTTGAGCCTCCTACAACAACATGTGAGCCAACAAGCGTTTCAAATCCTTCTCGGTCTCCTAATATCATCCCTGGTGAACACGAGTTCGTGTTAGACTGCAGGATCTTGCCTGATTATAAAATTGAAAACATAATAGAGGATTTCAAAGATCTATTCAATAAAATAAGAAATAAACATGTTAAAAAATTAGATGACAAGATCTATCCTATTTTATATACAGAAATATTGATGAGAGAGGAAGCTGCCGAGCCAACACCAGTAGATTCAATAATAGTCAAGACATTAGCAGAAGCATTAGAAAAATTAAGAGGCATAAAACCTAGGATCGGAGGTATCGGAGGAGGAACAGTGGCATCTATATTCAGAAAGATAGGTATACATACAGCTGTGTGGTCAACAATTGATGAAACAGCTCATATGCCAAACGAATATTCTCGAATTAATAACATGATCGAGGATTCTAAAACAATATTATATCTTATGCTGAACATCAAATAGATATGGCAAGAGTCTTAAGCTATCAATAACATGTTATATTACTACGATCTATATTTTAAAAACACGATCTAAATTCACCATCAGGGAGCTTACTTATCACTCTTATTTCACCCTATTTCATCAATGTTTGATACTCGAAGTTTTTACATCAGCTAAAAGTGCAAGAAGATCATTAAAGCGTTAGAATTAAAAATCAATGAGCATGAGGCCTTAATTTTTCCTTTAGTATTACAAGTAATATTCAAGGCTAAGTATATAAAATTACTTGGCAGAAACTTGTAGGAGGCAAGATCTTAGTACAATATTTTTATTTTTTCTAATCTTTTTATTAGTGGGCTTTTTGAAAAATCCTTTTTATATGCGTGATGTGATTTCTATAACTGATTTTGAGAGAAAGGATCTTGAGTATCTTTTTGAGAAGACTGATTATTTCCTTAATAATCTCGATAAAAAGTTTAGGATCCTTGAGGGAAAAATTGTTTCGCTAGCGTTTTTCGAGCCTTCTACAAGGACTAGACTTAGTTTTGAGACCGCGGCTAAGAGACTTGGTGCTGATGTAATAGGCTTCTCTAGTGCTGAGGGTACTAGCGTAGAGAAGGGTGAGAATTTTGCTGATACTATAAAGATGTTGGAGGCTTATAGCGATCTTATTGTTGTTAGACATAGATTTGAGGGTGCTGCTAGATTTGCTGCTGAAGTCTCTGAGGATCCTGTGATAAATGGTGGTGATGGCAAGCAACATCATCCTACTCAGGCTATGATAGATCTTTATACTATATATAAGTTGTTTGGTCATATAGATGGTCTTAGATATGCTGTTGTTGGAGATTTGAGATATGGTAGAGCTGCTGCATCATTTATCTATGGTCTGGCGTTGTTCAGACCATCCATCATATATCTGGTCTCTCCACCTCTTCTAAAAGCTAGAAGAGAGGTTATCGAATTTCTCAAATCTCGCGGCGTGAGATTTGAGGAGAGAGAAGATCTTGGAGAGGTGATCTCTGACGTAGATGTTGTCTATATGACTCGTGTTCAGAAAGAGAGATTTCCAGATCCTAGTGAGTATGAGAAAGTGAAAGGCTCTTACAGACTTGATCTTAAGCTTTTAGAGAGGGCTAGTAAAGATCTTAAGATACTACATCCACTTCCAAAAGTTGATGAGATAGATCTTGAGATAGACAAGACCTCATACGCGGCATATTATAAACAGGCTTTCTATGGAGTTCCTCTTAGAATGGCTCTTCTAACACTTGTTTTATCAGGTGAATAATAATGTATTCTCTCACAGTATCTAAAATCAAAAGAGGGACAGTAATAGATCATATACCAGCAGGAAGAGGAATAGATGTTCTTAGAGTTCTTAAGATATCTGGTAGAGAAGGTTATAGAATTGCTGTTCTAATGAATGTTGAGAGCAATAAATTAGGTAAAAAAGATATTCTGAAGATAGAAAATAGATATCTAGAGCCTCACGAAGTGAATATAATATCTCTCATAGCTCCCTCAGCAACGATCAATATAATAGATGATTATGAGGTTAAGAAAAAGTTTAAAGTAGAGATTCCACAGACAATAAGCGGATTACTGAAATGTCCAAACCCTACTTGTATAACAAATCAGAAGAGAGAGCCTGTAAAAACATTATTCAGAAAAATATCTGATAAACCATTAAAATTTGAATGTGTATATTGTGGCACAGTTATTGAGGAGAACGAGTTAATGAGCTATATAGGAGTCTAAAATGTTCTTCTCAGGAAAAATAATTGAGGTAACTAAACTTTCTTCAGATTATTATAAAACAGATATAAAACTATTTGAGAAAATATCGCAACCTCCCAAGCCTTTTCAATTTGTCATGTTATGGATCCCTAGAAAAGATCTTATGCCGATGTCAGTGGCTGATTATCATGATAATATTCTCACTATAATATTTAAGGTGAGAGGTGAAGGCACAAAAACATTAGCTCAAAACCCTGGCTTCGTAGGTGTAAACGGATTCTATGGCAAAGGTATTAAAGATCTTTATGAGAGAAAGATATTATTTGTCGCAGGAGGATCTGGCGTTGCTCCACTGCCTTATTTAACAAGATATTTTAGAGATAAGATATCTATAGATGTTATATGGGGCTTCAGATATCATCATCAATATTTTGATCTTTCTAACATTATCTCGTCAAGATCAGTCGGAGAAATATTTTATGTCGCTGAGGATTGTGTTGATAAAAGATTTTACTGTGGAAAGGCTACAGATCTTTATCAGAAAATTATTGAACGAGAGAGAGATAAATGGGATCTTGTAATAGCATCAGGTCCTAAAGAGATGTTGGCGAAGATATGTGAGATAAATAGAGAATTAGATGTATATGTTAATCTAGAGAATCATGTTAAATGTGGCCTGGGCTTCTGCGGAAGCTGTGTGCTTAAGCCTACATCAAAATTATTATGTGTAGACGGGCCATTATTCTCCTGTGATGAGGTGGCTGAATATCTCTCACAGAATTAATCTATGGATCAGATATTTCGATCATAAAGATCTTAAGAGACTCTCGCTTTTGATCGAGAATGGATATGTGATAGATGTCAGAGAAGGTTTTGAAAAATTTGGTGAGACAGATCTATTTTTTGATCTCAGCAGAGGAGTTGCTCTGCCAGGCTTCATAGATATTCATACACATGTTAGAGGTCTAGAGCTTTCTTATAAAGAAGATGAGAGAAGCGGCACTATGGCTGCCGCCAAAGGAGGTTTCACAATGATCATTGATATGCCTAATACGAGACCTAGAGTTGATAATATAGATGTGTTGAAGAATAAGCTGAAGGCTTTTGAGAGAAATTCTTTCACTGAATATGGCATATGGATCGCTCTTCCTAAAGAGGAGAGTGAGGCTATTGAGATGATGAGATTCTCAAAAGTTTATGGTCTAAAGATCTATCCTGAGGATTATGAGAGACTTGAGAAATATGATAGAGAGGTATTAAGAAAAATTCCTAGAATAATGATTCATGCTGAAGATCCTGAGAACATCAGCGAGAGTTGTGAGAAAGGATATAGATGGAGATGTAGACCTATAGATGCTGAGATAAAAGCTTTAGAAAGGATCCATAGGGTTCTGGGCTCTAGAGATGGCGTGAACATCACTCATGTGACAAATCTATATACAGCATATGTGGCTAAAAAACTTGGTTATTCAACTGATACATGCCCTCATTATCTTCTTCTTGACTCTGATGATGAGAGAAGATTAGGCTGTGTGGCCAAGGTCAATCCTCCTCTGAGAACCAAATATGTGAGAGAACATTTGTTAGAGAATCTTGTGTCTAGTGAGAGTCTTATAGACATGATGTCAACAGATCATGCTCCACACACGTTTGAAGAGAAGAGTAGAGATTTCAGTGAATGTCCTTCAGGGATCTCATCTATAGAGTTTGTAAGCTCGTTAATGCTGGATCTTGTCAACAAAAATGTTTTAAGTCTTGAGAGATTAATCAATTTGTTCTCTATTGGTCCGGCAAAGTTTTTAGGACTAGATCTTTATGGATGTGTGAAGCCCGGGTGTAGAGCTAATTATACTATAATAGATCTTGACAAAGAGACTGTCGTAAGATCTTCTCAGATGATATCTAAGTCTAAGAATACTCCTTATGAAAACATGAGATTGAAAGGATCTGTTTATGCCACAGTTGTCAGAGGAGTTCCTGTCTATTTAAATGATTCATTCGCAGACCCTAGAGATTACGAGGTGGCTCTATGAATCTTTCTTTAAATACTTCGATAACAAATGTCAAATTAGAACATCCTCTGATAAATTCCAGCGGGATCTTAGGTTCTGAGCCTGAGACTATAGATATATTAATAAGATATAATGTCTCTGCAGTCGTTAGTAAGACAATAACTTATGAACCTAGAAAAGGTTATGATCCTCCTATAGTTGTTGAGCTTAGAAACGGAGGTCTGATAAATGCTGTGGGACTGGCTAATCCTGGCAGAGATATTATACCAAAACTAATTGAGAGAGCCAGAAGATATAACAGACCTATAATAATTAGCGTCGGAGGATCAAGCGTCAAAGAATTTGTTGAAGTAGCATCTACAGCAGATCTTTATAAAGCAGATGCTGTAGAACTTAATCTAAGCTGTCCACACACAAAGGGATATGGCATAGAGATAGGATCTGATCCTGAAAATGTGAGCGAGATTGTTGAAGCCGTCTCAGGCTCTATAAAGATCCCTGTGATAGCTAAGTTAGGTCTGAGCGACAGAATCTTAAGATCTGCTGAGAAAGCTCTTGAGAAAGGTGCGAAAGCTCTCACACTGATCAATACTATAAAAGCTCTTGTAATAGACGTCTATTCTATGAAGCCTATACTCACAAATATATTCGGAGGATTATCAGGACCTCCTATACATCCTATTGCTGTGAGAATTGTGTATGAGATATATCGTGAGCTTAAGCCTGAGATAATAGGGGTTGGAGGAGTAAGCGACTGGAGAGACGTTGCTGAGTTTATATTAGCAGGTGCAAAAGCTGTTCAAATAGGCACAGCCCTTATCAAAAAACCTGATATAATACCTGAGATATTAAAAGATCTTCAGAATTGGATGATAGAGATGAATATAAAAGATATAAACGAGGTTGTCGGGGCAGCTCTGAAATCGTGATCTCTTAAGGCATGAAGATCTCTTCTCTGAAAGTAATAAATTTGTTATAAGCGATATGCGCCAAAAAGCCTCTCCTAAGATCTATATCATCTTCTTTAAACACATTTTTATCATAATGAACATATAACACCTCACCTATAAATAAAGTATGATCTCCATAATCATGCTCATCAATAACTTTACACTCTAAATTAGCAACAGCCTCCTTGATCAGTGGAACACTAGTTTTCACAGGATCCTTGAAAGAGATCTTTAGTTTCTTAATTTTCTCAGGACCAGACTCGCTTCCAGCAATCCATACATCTCTCAACATATCTATAGTAGGTATGCTTATGACATACTCTTTATATCTCTTGATCAGTTTGTGAGTATATCTTCTCGGAGACACAGATACTGCTGTGATAAACGGTCTGGCTGACACTGGCATTACCCAGTCTGCAGTCATGATATTAACTTCTTCATTTATTCTTCCAGAGACTATGAGATAAGTTCTCATAGGATATAATACTCTGTACATAATTCTCACCATAAAAACGTTTTATTAAAAAAATAAGAATATTTTTATATATTAATCTTCTAAATCAATGAAACTTCCTTTCACAGTATCTACAAGACCTTTATCACTTATTCTCAGCTCTGGGAGAACTGTCAACGCTAGTATAGACATTGTCATGAAAGGAGACTCTATTAAAGATCCGAGAGTTCTCCAAGCCTTCTTAAGATCCTCTACTTTTCTAGCCACAATCTCCACAGGCTCGTCACTTAATAAACCTGCTATAGGAAGCTCCACGAGAGCAAGAATCTTTTTATCTCTAACAGCAATCATTCCGCCGCCGATCTCTGCTAATACGTTTCCTGCGAAAGCCATATCATCTCTATCGATACCCATTATGATCATGTTGTGACTATCGTGAGCCACAGTACTTGCTACAGCACCTTCTCTGATCCCGAAGCCTTTTACAAAACCAGTCCCTATATTCCCTGTGGCCTTGTGTCTCTCAATAACTGCTATTCTGATCACATCTTTCTCTATAGAAGGCATTATCTCTCCATTTTCAACTTTAAGTTCTTCAATGACATGTTTGTTAGGAACTGATCCTTCGAAAATCTGCATCACATGTACACGTGTGAAGCCGTTAAACACTTTTCTACTTCTAATAATAAAGTCATCAGGAGTGAGAGGTCTCTTTAGTCTAACAGTTTTTCTAAAGTGCTCTGGATAATTATATCTAGGAAGATCTATGAGAAGCTTCTTTTCTTTAGCAACAACTCTTCCGGAGGCGATGACTATATAAGGATCTACTTTAGTTAGAGATCTTAATAGAACTACGTCAGCATATCTGCCAGGAGCTATTCCGCCGACCATGTCAGATACTTTGAAACATTCCGACACATTAATAGTCGCCATCTGAATAGCTTTCACAGGATCCACTCCCTCTTCAATTGCTTTTTTCACAGCATGATTAAGATGTCCTTTGGCCAAAAGATCTTCTGGGTGAACATCATCTGTTATGATCATGAATCTCCTAGAATCAATCTTAGTCTCTGTTAATGCTCTGATGACCTCTGGAAGATCATGCCATGCAGATCCATATCTCAGCTTAGTACATATGCCTAGTCTAGCTCTGTTAAGAGCCTCATATTTTGTCGTGGCCTCATGACATGTGTGAACTCCCGCAGCTGCGTAGGCGGCAAGCTCTTTATAGCCCAGTCCAGCGGCATGGCCAGTAACTATCTTGCCATATTTTAATGTAGCCTGAATCTTTTTATGAACCTCTTCATCTCCACTTAATAACCCATAGTAGTTCATCATCTCTCCCAACCCATACACCTCAGGCATCATCATAAGATCTTCAACATCCTTTGAATCTATGACAGCTCCGGCAGTCTCAAAATCGTTAGTCGTTGGAACACATGATGGCACTGTCCAAAATATTTTCAACGGAAGATTCTTAGACTCTTCAATAAAAATCTTTATACCATCAACTCCCAACACATTTCCTATCTCATGAGGATCTGGGAAAATGCCTGTGGTGCCCCATGGAAGAACAGCTCTGGCGAATTGTGTCGGAGTGATCATGCTGCTCTCAATATGCATATGACCATCTAAAAAGCCTGGAACAGCATATAATCCTTCTCCATCAATAATCTTTGTCTCAAGACCTATAGTATGATCAGCGTCTGAGCCCACATACGCGATCCTGTCATTTTTAACAGCTATATCAGTCTTCTCAATGATCTCGCCAGTATATACATTCACCAGATCAATATTTTTAACAACAAGATCAGCCTTGATCTTTCCTAAAGCAACATAGACAAGAGTTTTTGTATCATAAATTCGAGAGATCGACATATACATCTCCTTATCTAATCTTTTGCTCATATTTCTAATGAGAAGCTTATAAAATCTCTGTTTAAATATGGTGAGACATGATCAAAATTTTCATATGATTACGAGAAATACTTAGAGACTACCACACATATACACTGATCTTGAATGTTCTATCTTTAATGTTATGCTTATCAGCTCATGATCAATTTAGTTATATACATCTTATATATTATATGAAGTATAAATTTTTGTTAGATCTGTAATACTTGATCTAATTTTGTATCAATCAGCTTATAAGTTTTATTACAATATATATTTTGGAGAACTTCATGAGCGAAAAGATTAGTTATTTACAATGGATACTCAGAGTATTGAAGCAATCTGTTGAATTAGGAGGTTTTCCAGAAGAGGTTTACCAGATACTTAGTAGACCAGAGAGAGTTCTTATAGTAAGTATTCCTGTGAGAATGGATAATGGAAAAATAGTTATATTTGAAGGATATAGAGTTCAGCATAACAGTGCTTTAGGACCTTATAAAGGCGGGATAAGATTCCATCCTGAGGTTGATCTTGAGACTGACATAGCTCTGGCATTAAATATGACTCTCAAAAACTCTCTCAACGGCCTCCCATATGGAGGAGGCAAAGGAGCTGTCAAAGTAGATTATACAAAACTTTCACAAGGAGAGCTTGAGAGATTATCAAGAGGATATGTCAGAGCAATAGCTCCTTTAATAGGAGATGAGATAGATATACCTGCACCTGACGTAGGCACGACACCACAGATAATGGCTTGGATGGTTGATGAGTTCAGCAAGATTAAAGGCTATAACGTGCCGGGAGTGTTTACCGCAAAACCTCCTGAGCTATGGGGCAATCCTGTGAGAATTTACTCAACAGGTTTTGGAACAGCTTTGGCAGCCAAAATAGCTGCCGAGAAGTATCTAGGAGGATTTGAAGGTCTCAGAGTGTGTGTCCATGGATTCGGCAACGTAGGTGGATATGCAGCATATTTCGCTCAGAAATTTGGTGCTAAAGTTATTGCCATAAGCGATATCTCAGGAACTATTTATGATCCTAATGGAATAGATACGAAACTTGCGTTAGAAGTTATAGAGAAGTTTGGTAAAGATAATATAATTAAATATCCAAAAGGAGAGAAAATTAAAGATCCAGACGCGTCATTATATGTCGATTGTGATATTCTTATACCTGCGGCGATTGAGAATGTCATAAGAAAAGACAATGTAAACAAGATCAAGGCCAAAATAATATCTGAAGGAGCCAACGGCCCTACAACACCTGAGGCTGAGAAAGTTCTCTACGAGAGAGGAGCTGTAATAGTTCCTGATATCGCTGCAAACGCTGGAGGAGTAATAATGTCATATCTAGAGTGGGTAGAGAATCTACAGTGGTACTGGTGGGATGAGGAGGAGACTCTTAAGAGACTACAGTCTATAATAGAAAACAACATCAAGAGATTAATATCAAAATATGAGTCATTAAGATCTGAGAAAAAGACTGTTACTATGAGAGAAGCAGCATATATATTAGCTGTGGAAAGAATCTATAAAGCTATGAAAGTAAGAGGATGGATATAAAGATCAAAATACGTACATGTCTTAAATAAAGATCTTTTTACTCTATTTCTCATATTTTCACAACCTCTTCTTAAAAGATCTTGAATTATGATAATAGATAAATAAAGATCTTTTCGACTGCCTCATAAAAATCTCTTAAAACCTCAGAGCTTTGGCCCTTCATCACTTCTCAGAAAGCCCTCCTGTGAGGGCCCCTCACATCATCTATATAAAATATTTGACTGCCTGCTATTAAATAATATTATATCACAAGTTGTTGTGTTTTTGAATCGAATATAAGTATTTTTCTCCAATCGATTTTTAAATAAACTTCTTGCCCTAATGAATATATTGTCATAGGATCTGATTTAACTCTTACTATATTCTCTTCATCTAATGCTACATGAAGGATCTGTTCTGAGCCTAGTTTCTCATATACAACTACTCTTCCTTTCACAAGATCTTTCTCAACATTCTCCCTAAAGATCTTTATATTCTCAGGTCTGACGCCTATATAGATCGTGTCTGAAACATTTTTCTCTTGAAGTATCTTCATCATAAATGGCTCCGGCTCTTTAACAAAACCTGGACAAACAATTTTTCCATGGATCATATCAATATTACATTTAATAAGATTCATAGGTGGAGTACCTATAAAAGATGCTACAAATGTGTTGATCGGTTTGTTATATAATTCCTCAGGAGGTCCTATCTGTAGGATCCTGCCTAAATTGATCACGGCGATTCTATCAGCCATTGTCATCGCCTCGATCTGGTCGTGTGTCACATATATAGTGGTTATCTTAAGATCTTTCTGAAGCTTCTTTAACTCAGCTCTCATATATACTCTCAGCTTTGCATCTAAATTGCTTAAAGGCTCGTCTAACAGCCATACTTTAGGTTTTCTGATTAAAGCTCTTGCAAGAGCCACCCTCTGTTGCTGTCCTCCTGAGAGTTGTGAAGGTTTTCTATTCAAAAGATCCTCAATATTTAATAGTTTGGCTATCTCAATAACTCTTTTTCTTATCTCATCCTCAGAGAGACCTAAAGATCTTTTCTTGACTATCAATGGAAAGGCGATATTTTCATAAACAGTCATGTGAGGATATAACGCATAGTTCTGAAAAACCATTGCAACATCTCTATCTTTAGGATGAAGTTTAGTCACATTTACATCATCAATCCATACCTCACCTTCGTCAGGCTCTTCAAGACCTGCTATAATTCTTAACACAGTAGTTTTCCCACTGCCACTAGGACCTAACAATGCGAAAAACTCTCCATCCTCAACTTCAAAAGAGACATGATCAACTGCTATAACGTCTTTGAATTTTTTAACAACATTATTAAGTCTCACTCTGCCCATGCTTATTACCCATATTTTATCTTCTTCTTCTAACAAATAATTTAATTACTAAAGATCCTAGTATGATCGCTATTACAATTGTTATCAGAAGCATTATAGACCCTGTGAAAGATGTTGTAGTAATCTCTGTTAAGAACGTTGTTGTCAATGTCTGTGTCCTCTCTAATATCTCAGTGACACTTGTGATCGATACGTTATATGCTGTCGTTGTATATAGAAACTGAATTGTTATAGTTCTCACAGACTGAGCAACCTGCGTTAAAACACTTGCATTAACACCCCAGATGATGGCTCTCTTAGGCTCAGGAGCTATTTGAAAACTATTTAACATATTATACTGATCCTCCTTTGTAGGCGCCAAAACATCCATTACTCTAGGCTCAACACCTCTGGCAATGGCCTGTGCATATTTGATCCCTGCTCCTATAACCCATGTGCCTGTCTCAACACTTACTGGTCTAACTCTCATAGGACCATATCCATCGTAGCTTGTTAATGCTACTGTAAACACCCATCTACTTATGTTATCAACATCAAATAATAAAGATCTATCTATCTCAGCTATGATAGCGTTTCTCGAAGGATCAGCATACACATTAAATCTATCGCTCTGAACAACAACTGTATTATTATAATAATATATGGCGGCTCTCTCACCGCTCGGCACAGGATCGCTTCCCCATCCAGGTGCTAGAAGTATAGCAATATGCCATGATGAGTTTTCAGCTAAATCAACGTTGAGCCCGTAAGTATCATTTCTTGAAGGAAGATTCATTGTAGTTCTAATATAGATCTGTGGATACTGTAGACAGAAGCCGTTAGGACCATTCCACGGATTTCCACCGAGATCTCTCACATATATCTCAAAAACTATTTTGACACCTCTCTCAACAACCCTGAATCTCGTCATATCAAAAACACCAGGTTTAAACACATCAGCTGTTGGATAAACATATGTGCCAGGCCCGTTATCATCTCCAACAGGATCTGACATGTCCATGATGATCTTCTCAACGCCTGTGGGAATCATCTGTGGAACTATAAACTGATAGACAAGACCTAACCTGCTAGACGTCTCAATAAGTCTCTTCTCTTTATATACAGCGATTGATATAAAAACCTGGTCTCTATCTCTTAATCCTAACATGTACCAAGGTGCAGAGACCTCTATAACTTCTTTAACATCTATATCTTTCAAAGGATACATGTATATCCAGCCTCCTCTCCCGTCTGCAGTATAGATCTCTGCAGAATTTTCACAAGGCTTTATATAGATCTCATTAAACAATCCTATGCCAAGATCTTTTCTCTCATATCTTGGAAAAGAGTTGTAGCCTAGATGATAAGGACTCACACTTTTCCAAGGCGTAGTCAAATAAATACTGATCTCGAGAGAACATTCAGACAATAATCTTCTGTCTGAAGGTATTAATGCAATATAAAGTCTCTCAGAATCAAGCGATAGATATGCTTGTCTGAATAATTCTCCTATACTTATATTAAGAGATGTTCTCCACTCATCTTTCTCTAATACCCCATCTATCGTAGGAGGCTTCTCAACAGGTTTTGGAACCTCACTATTTAAAACACCTATAGGAGTCGCGTCTGGATTAAACGATGTCAATAGATAACCGGGTGAAGAAATATTCAGACACTCATATATTTTTCTCAAATAAGTCTTGTAAAGATCGTTTGTAGGAAATGTTCCTCCAAACTCTCCACCATACCACCAGAACCAGTCGCTGGCTTCAGCTCTTAACAGATACTCTACTGAACATATATCAATCTTTTCCGCATAACTAATATTTCTCTGACCAGTCCTCTGAAGAATCATCTCTCTTGCGTATGCAAGCCACATCCATGCCGCATCCTCCTGTCTCTTACCGATCCATATGTTAAGTTCGCCACCTGCCCACGAGCCTTCTCCTAGATGTGCCCTAACGATCTTTCTGGGAAGCCTGGTATAGGCATCTTCTGAATATCTTATGGGAGTATCAGAAATATCTTTGTTAACAAGATCTAGATAAGATCTTTCTCCTAAAGGTATTTCTCTGACATTCTCAGCATATCTCCTGATATATTCTATGCCTGTCACAGTCTTTATATCACCTTTTTTCTGAAGATCTGCTAAAGCCGTATATAACGAGCTAAGAAAAAGATCCCCGAAATCCTGATAATATTCCCAAGGATTCTCTCCATCTAAAGCTATCACAACAATATGCCCAGGCCCCGTCGCTCTTTTTATACTAAGAATTCTATTCACAAGATCATTAGTCGCCTGCTGAGGATCATATCTGCTATACTCAAAACTGATCAGATTAGATAAAGTGGTATCTCTGAAATAGATATAGATCTTTCTATCATCATAATTTATATACCATAACGAATAAAGATTCATAGGATCAAATGCGTTGACACCGCTTTTATTTAAAACCATCTGATCAGATACTGTCCACTGGAAGTATCTCGAGAATATATTAACAACATAATCATTCACAGCTTGTTCTGCAGGCCATACTCCTGAAGGTGTTATATTGAAATATCTCTTAAAAAGCTCTATAGATCTATTTATATGAATATATAAATCTTCGCTCCAGCCTAAATCTGTTATTATAGGTGATAAAGGATGACTATAAGGGACTGGGATGATCTCTATTTCTCCTTTTTCTAATAAAGATCTGTATAATGGAAAGATTCTTTTCATAATATCTATATGAACATTTAATATCTCTCTCAACTGATCTCTTGTGAAATGTATGTTCGGATCTTTCAATGCGTTCTCTCTTAATTTATAAAGATCTGGATATAGATCTTTTAAAACCTCAGGATCTATCCAAAATAAATTGAATAACACAGCAATATCAATAAGATCTTGCTCACTATAGCTTGAGGCTACAGATCTTATCATCTCTTCATCAGGAAGATACTTATATTTATTAAGTATCTGTTGAGTATAATCTCTTAAAGCTCTATATCTAGGCACTACATCAACTATTCTACCCCAGTTTATATCAAAGAATCCTCCAGGTATCTTTACGATGTCATAGATCTCTTTATCAGATAATTTAACGCCTTCAGCAATTTTCTCAGACAATATCTGCCTAAGATCTTTAGATCCATTTAGATAAGCAACGATCTGTGTTATTAATGATCCTGAGAATGTGAACACTGCTTTTACATCAGGATATTTTGATAAGATGTATCCCATCTTGAAATAGTTGCCTACGCTATGAAGTCTCACCCAAGGAAGGATCATATATGAATCGTTTTCGCCAAAATACCATGGCTGATGAAAATGCCATATAAACATTACATACAAAGGCTCTTGAGCCCGACTACTAACGATCTCTGTAATAAAACTTGACGTGTTGAGCAACACGATAAAAATCAGTATGTATAAGATGATGGATGTATATCTTCTCAAAATATCATCCTCATAATGACATGAGATTTAGAAGAAAAAAATATCTTATTTTCTTCTCACAAAATATCCTATCGCAAAACCTATGATCAAAAGAATTACTCCTATGACAATTGCTGTTGTCCACTCAGTGACTGAGACTGTCGTAGTCGTAGTTGAGATCGAGACGCTTGTATATGTGCTTACACTGGTAACCAGTTGTGTTGTTGTAAATATTGAGGTCACATAGCTTGTGGTCGTGGCTAATGCTGTGACAGTAACATAAGCAGGTGTGTAAGGTATCATTGCTGGAAGTCCTTTAACAGGATCATAGCTGTCCAACCAGGTGTATTGTTGCGAAGCTGTTATACCATTAGGATACTCTGGAGAGTAAACCAATAGATCCATGACTCTAGGCTCTACACCTTTTGCAATTGCAGTAGCAATCTTCTTAGCCTGATCAGGTGTTGCATAAGCAGATCCATTCACCACCCATTCTCCTCCTGTAGGTCCTACAGGTCTAACTCTCATAGGACCAAAGCCGTCATAACTTGCTACTGCAACAACAATCTTCCACTTATTTATATTATCAACATCACTTAACAAGCTCTTCGGCACCACAGCAACTATTGCGTTGGCGGCTGTATCAGCATATACTTTGAATCCTTTTGTATCTTGAACTATTATAGTTCCATTAGAATAATATAATGCAGCCTTCTGACCAACCGGGACGGCTTCTGTATCCCATCCAGGAGCTAAAAGCAGAGCATAATACCATGCATAATCAGGTCTCAAAACTATGTTTAGACCTATGGTATCCATTCTACCTAACAAACCTGTCTCAGTAGTTCTAATATAGATCTGTGGATACTGTAGACAGAAGCCGTTAGGACCATTCCACGGATTTCCACCGAGATTCTTGAAATAAACTTTAAAGATCACATGTGTGGCATTTACTGCTACTTCAAACTTTGTTATATCAAATACGCCAGGCTTAAAAACATCTGCAACAGGATAACCATAGTATCCAGGTCCTCTATCATCTCCCTCAGGATCTGATACAGAAATCACTGTCTGTTGTGCAGAGACATTTAATGTAAAGTTGTATACTACTGCAAACATTATGAAGATTATTAGAAATAGACTTGAGTATCTAAAGATCTGTTTGTACAAATTCATCACTCGACTCATTATTATTCTCAGAAATATATAAATTTTAATGATACAGAGAAAATTGAAAATTTATTTATTTCATATGTCATAACTATTATTGAGGCGAATATTATGATTTGGAGTAGAATTTCTCTTGCAATCTCAAAAACTTTGTTAATAACAATAATAATAATCGCTGTAATAGGCATTGCCTTGGCAACTTATTTCTCAAGTCTTAAAGGTCCTATTCAAACTACTACCACACCATTTACCACTATAACAACGCCTGTCTACACGACGCCCATGATCACGACTACGCCTACTCTCACGACGCCTGTTGCCACCGTCACAACGCCTATTACCACTACACAGATGACAACGCCTTCACCAACTACTCCACAGATATCTCTATATAAACTGGTTATAGGTACGACAGAGATTAGAGTTCCGAAAGAACTTTATGATTTTGCTATGAAGGCCAGGGCTGGGAGCATCTCTGTCACTATCAACTTCTGGACCTCTATGTATCCTTTTGAGGCAGACATTATTAAAGAGGCTGTGAGTATGTTTATGAAAGAGTATCCAGGTGTAAAAGTGAATTATCAGAATGTTCAGAATATGAAAGAGATGGTTAAAGCAGGAGTTTTAGCTGGTGATGTTGAGAATACTGCTCACGTATTTACATGGGCTCATGACTGGACTGGAGAATTTGCTGATGCAGGCTATATAATTGCTTTAGACAATTATCTTCCACCTGAGACTTTAAATGATCTACAGTCTCAATATGCTCCTATAGCATTCTCAGCAGCACAGTTAAGACTTCATCTCTACGGTCTCCCATGGGCTGCAGAAGCTATAGCACTTATATGTGATGCTTCAAAAGTTCCGCAGATACCTTCTAAATTCTCAGATCTTGAGAATAATGTGTTTAAGAAATATACTGATGTCTCCAAAGGATTATATGGATTATCATATCAGATAGATCCTTATCATATATATCCGTTTGTGACAGCTTTCGGAGGATATTATTATGATGAGACCACAGATACTTCAGCATTTAATTCCACAGGAACTTATGAAGGAATAAAATTCTTATTAGAACACGTGTTTCCATATCTATACACCTCTGACTTAGGCGGCGAAACACAGCTGAAACTATTTACAGATGGCAAGACGCCATGTATAATAACAGGGCCTTGGAATGGTCCTAGAATAAGAGAGGTTTATGGAGACAAAATTGTTATAGCACCTATACCTGATATAGATGGAAAAACTCCTAAACCTTTTGTAGGCGTGAAACTTCTGTGGATAACAAGTCTTGTTAAAAATGATCCTAACAGATTATATGCCTCAATACTATTCTCACTATGGTTCACATTAAATGACGGATCATTAAAAATGTTTGTAGATAAATTCGGCTATATTCCTATCAAGAATAGTCTCATAGAATATGTATCTGCACATAAGGAGCAGTATAAATATGTGTATGGCTTCCTAGAATCAGTCTTAAGAGGTGTTCCAATGCCTAAAGTACCTAAAATGGGCTGTGTATGGGATCCTGTGGGTACTGCTGTCAACGCTATAGTGACAGAATATAATGAGAAAGGTTTGAAAACTACATTAGATGATCTGAGGAATATACTTAATTCTGCTGCAACAACATTAGTAGAGAAATGTAAAGTTAAACTTGTCTCGTAAATTTTATTTTTTAATTATAAAGTCATTAATAATCTAATGAGGGGTTTCTTCTGAGCTACAAAAAAAGAATCTTATATCCACTTAGAGTAGCTTTATCACTAATGATCATAAGCATAATACTTTATCTATTCTTTAACATATGGCCTATAATATACTCGATCTATGTCGCGTTCACAGATGCAAATAATAATAATATTGTAGTCTCACCCAGACTAATAGAGCTTTTGAAAGAGAGAGAGAATATTACTTCAACATTGGAGAGTAGAAGAGAAGAGATAATTATGTTTCTTAAAAAAATTGATGAAACATCAATAGACCTCATTAATTTGTTAAGAGATTATCTGAGCTATATTAACAGCTCATCTCCTCAGAACATCTCTATAACAAAAATTAATGATATGATCAATAGAATAGGCTCTAAAGCTCTAGATCTTAGCACGATGGTGACTATGCCAGGATATTATCTCAACTATTATCCTGAGATTGAGAATAACGCCTCGGACGCTGTGTCAAGAATCAACACATTCAGATCTGAGGTCTCGACATATCTATTATTTGCTGTCAGCATAGATCAGGAGAAGTTGAGTAGAATAAGAGAGATATCACATAAATATCTTGATCCTGCTATAAAAGATCTTACTAACATGCTTTCTTCTTTAAAAACTCTTGAGACAGACTATTCAGCATTTATAAAAGGAGTCGTTAAAAACATTGATGAAGAGATCGATAAATTGACTCTTCATTTCATAGGTTTAGAGAATTTTAGAAAATTATTTACAGAAGCACCTTTTCCATATGCCATTTACAAAACGATTCTTTTCGTTATAATAAGCGTTCCGCTTAAAATGATCTTTGGAGTGACAGTGGCTTTTCTATTCTCTTCACCATTAGTTGTCGGCAGAAAAGTTTTCAGAGGTCTCTTGATAATTCCATGGGCTCTGCCAATTCTCTTGACGGTAACCACTTGGAGAACACTTTATGACCCATCATCAGGCCCCTTCGCATTGTTCTTCACCAAATTACTTGACAGACCTTTTAGCATCTATAATAATGAGTGGGATGCTTTCATAGTGTATAATATTGTTGAGATGTGGCTTGCATATCCATTTATAATGACTGTTACTATGGGAGCTATATCAAGTATCCCACGAGAGCTTATTGAGGCCTCTTATATAGATGGCGCAGGGGTCTTGACTAGATTTATAAGAATATCTCTTCCACTAACGATCAGACCAATAGCTTTTGCAGCTATAATGACCACTGGAGCCTCTCTACAGGCATTTATGATCCCTCTTTTAATTAATGGAGGAGGTCCTGCCGCAATGATCTATTTCCCAGATACCAAACCTGCGTTAGGAAACACAAATGATTTCATATTATTATACGCCTATAGACAGGCTTACTACTACTACAATTATGGTCTATCTGCAGCCGCATATCTAGTTGCCGTAATGATCTTGTTGATATACGCATTATTATGGTATTATTATTTCTATAAGAGAGGCGGAGGCTCATGAAGTTCAATATATATCTATATATAGGCAAGATATTTGCTACAGCAATTGCTATACTTGTGACAGCAATAGTGTTATATCCAGTGGCATATGTGATATTATCATCATTATTAAGAGGACAAGTTCTTTTAACAAGCTTTAGTGATATAGAAAGATACGGTCTCTCATTAGAACATTATATAAAGACTTTAAAAGATCCTTCATTTATAAACGCTGCCTTAACAAGCATCTTAGTATCAATATTAAATGTGATAATATCAATTCTCGTAATAGTCCCAGCTGCATATGCGTTCTCCAGATTTGATTTCAGAGGTAAAGGAAGCATATTAGTTCTCTATCTAATTCTCAGTCAAATAGGAGGAGGATTTGGTGTTGCCGCTGTCATAGCATTATTCATATTTCTCTTGAGAATAAATTCTTATGGGATCCCAGTGATAGGCAACCCATTTATATTACCATTTATATATACGTCATCAGCTGTGCCATTTCAGACGTGGCTGATCAAAAATTACTTTGATTCTTTGCCAAGATCACTTGATGAAGCAGCATTTATAGATGGTGCAAACTGGAGAGATATAGTATTCAAAGTCATATTTCCAGCTTCAAAGAGCGTCGTATTTATAATATCATTATTCGCATTTATGGGCGCGTGGGGAGAGTTTCTTTTAGCAACATTTGTTAGAGTAAACACTCTCGGAGCATATATATATCAGACTGCTGTAGGACAGACTATCTTCTGGTCAGATTTTGCTGCAAGAACAATATTATTCGCAATACCGATCATAATATTATATGCTGTTGCTCAGAGATATATTGGCGAGGCAATGAGATATGGCGCTGGCAAGATCTCATGATCATTATCTATAATATAATTCTCTATTGATCCTTGGTATGAGAGCCATCAACGTTGCGTTAAAAACAAGATCTTCTCTCGTAATAATTTCTCTACTTAAGAATCTTATGAAGCCTCCTATCTCTCCAGCGTTGCTGACATTGTAATATCTGTTCACAAGCTCTTCTAACTCAGACGCTTCTTTATTAAATATCTTCTCAACAAAATTTTTAGGTATCTCAAATCCTGAGCTCAGGCCGTAAGTGATCTTTTTTTCTCTATCTATTATCACAGCCACATGAATATCAAACCATCTGTCTACAAGACCTATCAAGCCTGCCTCAACGCCCACCCCAAGATCTGTGTCGCTGATCTCTAGAGCTTTTGATGCTC
>Ga0080005_130611_pt1 | contig 30156 bp, 46 predicted proteins | sample JossMetagenome_2_FD_69208 | JGI IMG/M metagenome (GOLD analysis project Ga0080005, IMG submission 69208) | Hot spring sediment microbial communities from Joseph's Coat, Yellowstone National Park, USA - JC3_ASED (SPADES assembly) (version 2) | ecosystem: Environmental > Aquatic > Thermal springs >...
GGATAGATCTGTCAGAATATTCATATGTTGTGTTATACAACACAACAGCATATACAGCTAAAAACGTTAAAATCATCATCTACCCGCCGATACTGATAAACACAAACAGATCAGCATCAACATGGTCGAGGAATTAGATAAGTGATCAACATGAAGGCTAGACACAAAATTGTTGATATAAAAGAAAACACAGCGATTATAGATGTTAAGCTTGAAGACGGAAGAGGATTCACATTGTTCACAGGCGTAGATAGAGTTAAAAACGAGCTTAAAGATCTTATCAAGATTCACGCAAAATCGTTATATGGTGTTGATATTGAAAGAGTTGAAGAAGAAAAATAGCTGTGTAAACAGACTTGGAGATCCTCCTGCGTTAGTAAGATTTGATGGAACAGGTCTCAAAACTAGAGGATATTTCTGTTATTATGATGATTCTACACAAATGTGCTACACAGATGCTGTCATATATGCTGATGGATGGGGAATACAGCGCTTCACGGAGGAAATTCCAGCACAAGGACATTGCTCTGGAGAGATTTTTGTAGATTTCGATGGAACAGGATTGAAACCTCAAAGCTATCCAGAAGCTATCTGTTAAAAAATATTATCTTTTTCTGCATCTCTCTATTGTGTTTTTAATATCTTCATCTTCATTATCTAAGTTGTAAAATGATATTCCTAAAGCTATCTCTCTTCCATCATCAAGTTTGAAGATAATATTATAATCTCCGTGCCTAATCTCTATCGTGCAATAGCTCGCCTTTTCAATGAAATCTATGATAATCTTTTTGACCTCATCATATGTGTATGTTTTGTTCATTTCTTCTCCTCTTTCTTTTCTGTTATGATACATGAGATCTCTAGTCCTGTCTCAATCATTGCTTCTATGGATATTTCAGCTATCGCCTCTTTTCCATCGTCGTCTATACACGAATAGAACAACAGTCTGTGGAAGAACAGCTGTTCGCTTATTTTCGCATATTTATACTCAGCAGGGTCTCCGAAAAATGTTCTGAAGAAAGATTCCGTAAGCTCGCCTAACGATTTGAAACAGAAGGCATCTTTTCTAGGCGGGTTTATGAAAACCTCTTGATCAATAAACTCTTCTAACGCACTCATAACTATTCTAAGCTTGTCGGTGAAGTTTTTGATAGATGAACATTTAATAGACTTTTTAGAATCCTCCTCTCTAATCTCAACAATTTCAAAAAGAGGCTTTTCGCTCATTTTTTCACATCAATAAATAGTAGTATGACATCTTATAAAAGTTAACATTCCTCTGATCATATGTGAACAGCTGATCGTTCTGAGGCTCATATAACAGCCATTTCACTTTTTGAGCATCTTTAAGAATAACCAGATTGTAGGCGTGTCCCGCTGAGTAATCTAAAACTACTCCAATAGCGTTTATATGAAAATCGATTGCCATTCTAGATTTGAAATACATTGCGAATTTATCACAGTCCATTGCTTCAGCTAAATATTTTCTTGTATCTGTCCAGTCCCACTCTATTATCTTCTTAAAAGTATCCAGATCAGTAGTGTAATATGTCCCGTCTAGCCTCATCCATCCTTGAAAACCACCTTTAGCCTTAAGATCATTTATGACATTTTGAACTTCATCTTCTGTAAGCTGAACAGCGTTTATTGTGAAAGGCGGGACGTAGTATTCATACAATCTGTTTACTAGTTCAGCCAGCTGATCAATCTTTCTTTTCAACATCTCTGACTTCGACGCCAAGAGTCCCAGCCTCCGCTTGTTTAAGCCAGCTCTGTAACTTGTTTATTGTCTCGTCTAACGTTTTTATCATCTGATTGTATTCCTCTTCTGTGAAACACTCGCATCTTTTTGTCAAAAGCTGATTTATCAGATCAACAAGTTTTTGAATTAAATCTTTTATGCTCATAGTCTTATCAAATAAATATTTTGTGTGATACATTATTAATTGATGATAACATGTCATCATCATTATTTACGTATTCAACAACTTTTGAGTTTGAGTTTACAACTACAAACGGAGAGAAAAAACTTAGAAAAAGAGCTTTTTGCCCTAAATGTGGATGGATAGCTATATTTATAAAAGAAGAATGTGATGAACAAAGCTGTTGGAACGTTTATCAATGCACGAGATGTCTCTATGTTTTTCGTGTTAAGAAAAAAACTTAAATCTTTGTTAAACACAAACTTTTATTTGATGTGTTATGAAAGTAGAAAAGAAAATTGTTGAGACAAATGATGTAGGAGAATTTGTTGAAAAACTTGATGGTAACAAGATAGTTGTGGCATACTCTTTAGAGCTTGAGAAATACGTTTTGTATTATGTTAACGATGGAAAGATCTTTGTGAAAAGCTTTAAACTGAAGACATCAGAAGATCAAGGCTGGAAGATTGTTGAAAGCTATATAACACATGATCATCTGATAGAGACTGCTCCGCACACAAAGATCATGTTGATATACTTGGTAACGTGACGTTTTATGAAAACAATATGTTTTTTACATCACTATCGAATTTCTTATGGCTTGATAGCTCTTTTAGGAATGCTCACAGGACTTAGCGATGCATCTATAGATGATTTCACAGTCAAAGCTTTTTTGTGGACAGGCTTTTTCGGAATAACAATGGCTGTAATTGCTTACGAGTTTATCGTAATGCCCACACCTTCTTATCCAAAGCTTCAATCGATATTATTTATATTATTCGGCTATACAGGTCTTTTAAGCGTTCATCACTTCACTTGGTTGATAATATGGATGCTTCTCGGCAAGCCTCTTGAGAGAAAACTATGGCTCATGCCGAACGTCTTTGGAGATTTTTACGTGTACACGATAATCATGAGCATTCTATTGATCATGTATATGATGTTTTTGTTTTTTATAAACATAAAAAGTTGTGATGAAAATGAATGATGTCTTCAAAACACAACTCGGAACGTTATATCTCGGCGATGCAAGAGAGATTCTCAAACAAATTCCTTCTTCAAGCGTGGACGTGATTATTACAGATCCTCCTTGGGGACTAGGAATTGATAAATATGATGATTTTAATGTTTTTATTGATGTCATAGACGATCTTTACAGAGTGATGAAGCCTGATTCATGGCTTGTTGCTTTTATTGCTACTAAAAGATTGTTTGATCTAGCTTCTCTGTTAAAAAAATTTGAGTATAAATGGCTTATTGTTAACGTCGGTTTGAACCCGAGCGGTAAAAGAAGAAACCCGTTTGGAGGAATATCAATTTATCAAGCTGTTGTTGTTTTCTCAAAAGGAAAACCTAAAGCTTATATGAAAAAACCTGACGTGATGTTTGCTACAGATCTACCTATTTTAGAAGAGAAGCCCAAAGATCTTCAGTACAAGCCCACTTTAAGCGTTTTAATGTTAATCTCTATGTTTAGTAAAGAAGGAGATCTTGTTTTAGATCCTTTCACAGGATACGGCTCTATACCGCTTGTATGTGAATTATTTGGCAGAAGATGGATAGGCATTGAGATAGACCCGATAAAATATGAGATCGCCAAAAAGTTTATCGTCGAGAAAAAAATATTTGATATAAACAAATTAAAAAAACAAGTTAAAGAAAACAAAAAGTCTAGTCTGATCAACTATTTAAAATAGTTATAGATTTTGCAACTGCCTTCCTCCATGCATACGTTAAAGCTTCTTTATCGTTAGGAGGTCTACATCTTTCTTTTAACATTTTGAAAAACTCTTTCATTATCTCAACATCTTCTTCTGTGAATCCAAAAATTTTTTTCATAGAATCAATTGTTTCATCATAATGTTTTGAGAGGAACTTTTTCGATCCATCAACATATTTAACTAGATATTCGTTTTCAAACTCAACACAATCTTTAACGTTTTTCTTAAGATATTCTATGTAAAACTCTTTCAATTTTTCTCTCCTCTATATCTATTTGCTAACTCTCTAACCGCCGTTCTAATGAGATCGCTTCTGTTTAAAAACTTTCCGCTTGAGACAAGCTCGTCCATCATCTTTAGATCTTCCTCCGTTACTCTCACGCTTATAACAACAACTTTTGACATAGTATCACAATTATAATATCTATGTAAAATCAGTTTATAAATGTGTGATACGTGATTAAAAACATGATGACGATGATAGACATAAATCTTTTGTTGTTAACTATTTTGATGACATCATTAGGTGCAATATCAAACGTATTGATTTGGGCGCAAAAATGGGAAGATTTAACAAGTTTTGAAGCAATAAAATCGATATTGTTAGGATTTATAGTGGGAGTGGTGTGGTTTTTTGTTAGAACTGAGAGAAATCTTCCTGACAGCTTGATCAGCTTTGTGATAGGATATACAGCTAAAGATTTTATAGAAGCGTTAATCGAAAGATTCAAAAACATGAAGATCATAGAAAAAACATAATATCATATTATATTATATATATAATACTATTGTATTACTTGAGCAATGCTTTTAACACGTCTTCTTGAACGATCTCTCCATACATCTCTGCCTCGTTTCTATACTCTGACGAGAATATTCTCATTTGAGGTCTTCCTCTTTTAGATGTTATTCTTACTATAACGATCTTTTCTTGTTCATATAACGTTAAAAGTATTTTGTGAAGCTGGTCCACAGGGATCATTGTTTTCACTAAAAGCTCTGATTTTGATATGCCGTTTGCTCCTGCTGATTTTATCAACTCATATACTCTCATCAAATTTTTCTCTTCTGTAACTACAGGTGCTGATACAGCTCCTGTCTCTACGTCTTCAACAACTTTTTTAGCGCTTTCCATAAACATCTTAAGATCGTTTAATGCTTTTTCTACATCTTCTCTTTCTATAACAACAATCGCCGTGGGATAAGGTCTTCTAACAAGTCTTCTTAATGTTGACATTTTTAACAACAAAAAAGGCGTTTCGGCAACATAATTTTTCCATAGTGTTGTGGGATTATCTTTTTCTAATCTTTTAATTTCTTGTTCAACATCGTTATCATATTTAACTAATAGATCAAGTGCTTCGCTAGAGGCTGACACAGGTGCTATCGATGAAAACATTTTTATCAAACTAGCATACTCATTTATTATGTTAGATCTTTCTGCTAACAATCTTTCGTTTCTATGCATCATCGGGATCGTTCTTTCTCGTTCTGTGGCGTAAGCAAGAATAAATCTATTCATAAAGCCTCCTAAAAAATCTTCTTCAGTAATGTAGATCCTCGGCGGGGTGGGGAGATTTCCTAAAACAGTTACATACAATCCTCTCGGGATTCTTAACGTTAAGTTTCTAAGTTTTCTAACCTCGCCTCTTCCAACATATAAACTAGATAAGATCTCTCTGACTCCTAACATATATTTTTTGTCTAACATCTTGAAAAAGCCTCCCATCTCGTCTTTAACCCATGCAACTGCATCTCCCTCATTTAAAGTGTTAAACAACTCATATAACGCCTCGGGAGTGAATGAAGCTGGCATCAAAAGTTTTGAATCAACATTTTCAACAATGTCTTCAGCAAGATTCATCGCAGTTGTTTTTCTAACAATTCTTGAAGGTCCTATTAGCAAAACCCATAAATTAGGCATCAATCCTTTTGGAGCGTATGATGTTACTATTCTCACAAATCTTCCCACTAATGTAGATGCTATCCAATACGATGTTGCCAGATGAAATATCGTGGGGGCATCACATGATTCAGATGCGTATTGAACGTATTGATCTATTAGATCAACCATAGATCTCAACCTCAGCAACTAGATATCCTCTGTATCCCGGCTCTTTTCGGTTAGGATAGATCCCTGTTATCTTAACGTTTTTAAGCTCTAGATCGTTAGCAATTCTATTTAACAAATTTGCTATCAACTGAGGATCTTCTGCGATGATTCTTATTTGAATCTGAAGACTTTTTTTAGAAATGGCTCTCGTTTCACGTCTCACGTTATCGCCTCATGTAATACGTTTGTATAAAAACTATATATAAATATTGTCTCATCAGAATTTTTTTGATCACACTAGATCGGCATCATAGATCTTTGAATGATGATTTTTTTATTTATTTAGAATTATTTAGAAAGGTTAATAGTACTCAGTTCTAAAAAAATCAGTTATCTAAAAAAATCTAAGTAACCTAAAAATCTAAAAATCTAAAAAATTCCCGTAGATCTTTGCGAGAAGCAGATCATCAAGATCAAAATTATAACATTCCAAATCCTTTTGCCAACTTAACTTTTTCTAAAAAATACGAGGGCTTAGGCTTTGATATCACGCCTTTAAGCTCAAATATCTCTAGAGGCTCTGATCTTTTTGTTAAATCGCTTATAGACGCTAACTTTAACAAAAGATAGGCATAATAGCCGTAAAAGTTAGACACGTTATCTATTATCGTTATCAAAATGTTTGGGTCCACATTTTCTAAAACTCCTGTTCTAAAAAACTTTTCTACAATTTTTGTTTTAGTTTCTTCAATGTCATATCCTTCGCTCCCGTATAAACTTAGTATCGCTTGTCTATAATCTCTGGAGTTTAAAGCTTTATAGTTAGGTTTTAGATTATATTTTCTGCTTAACTCATTTACTAAAACGCTTAGATCTCTAATATCAGGACGTGAGAGCATTATGAGTTGACAATTTTTCGACTCGTCTGAAAGCGTTAAAACGTTATATGCTGTAAATATAACTGGATTGACACATTTAGATGATGCTCTAAACAATTTGTTTTGCTCACTATAACTAAGTTGATCTATTATGTCTACAACTATAACTGTTTTCTCTAACATGTATGTGGTACAAAGTTTTTTCAAAAGTTTTTCATCAATCTCATTAGCATCATATTCAACAACTTTATATTTCATCTTGTTGGCAACTTTATGTATCAAAAACGTTTTGCCACATCCGGGAGGACCTGTTAAAACAACACATTTAGTTCTTTTCAAAGAATCTTCGGCAACAAGCTCGTATCTCTCGCTCATAAATCAAACACCTCAAAGCCGTATTCATATGTTTTACACAACAAATTGTATTCACATGTTAAACAATGTTCTCCTCTTTTTCTCTCGAAAAATTTTCTCTCAATGCTTTTTTTAAAGCTGTCTAACATGTTTAAAAGATATTTTTCGTCATATGTAAATTCTATCGTGTCTCCTCTTCTCAGCCCGTAGAAAATAACTTTTTTAGAATCAGTTATATACATATAGATGTTTCCTTGTAATCGATACATCTCCCAGTTGTCATATTCTCTTTTTAAACTTGTCTTCCAATCAACAACTATTTTATCTCCATTTTTATCTATAAAAAGAGCATCTACAATCCCGTGAAAAGGTTTTTTAACAAACTCTTTTTCTACAGCGATCGGCTTTGGATTTATGTTCCACGTTATTCTTTGTTCTTCAAATCTTGCAAAGTTTTCTAACAAAGAGATGTTTTTCTCTAGATCTAAACCGTTTTTCTTTGCCGACACCGTTATAAACATTCTAACTTCTTTAGGCGTCATTGAAGAAGGCATAATCTCATAATATGTTTTTATTATGTTATGTATTGTCTTGCCAAGCTCATAAGTCTCTTTATAAAGAGGCTTTTCGTTTAACACATAGGCGAGATAGTATTTATATGGACATTCTACATATGTTGATATTTGTGTGAAGGAGATCAATTCGTTCATAAAGATCACTTTTTAACGCCGTAAGCATATGCTGATGCCAAAAAACCTGTCAATTGTATCAATGGGTTGCATCCTAGTTTTATTCTTCCTTCTGTCTCAGCAAGTTTTTCGAAAAGTTTTGCTTTCACTAAAGTGTTGGCGTTAGAGATCTTTATTGCTTTATAAAGATCGTTTATAGTGGCGTTTACATCAAGTTTGTTTTGTATATGTAGATCTTCTAACGTTTTTACTGCTTCTTCAATTTTTCCGTCTAAAGCAAGTTCAACAACTTTGTAGGCGATGTTAGGAGGTATCAAAAGTTTTATGTTTTCTATCGTGATAGTTCTTTTAGATGTTATCAAGCTTTCTAACAAATTTAGTGCCTTCCTAAGATCGCCATCTACATAATCAACTAAAAACATCAATGCCTCTCTGATCTCGGGGGTAGGCTTTATAACAACTTCTTCGTTTTTCAAAACGTTTAATACAACTCTTAAAACTTCTTCTTTAGTAAGCTTTCTAAACTTAAAGATGGCACATCTGCTTTTAATAGGCTCTATGATCTTCCATTCTTCGTTAGCTGTTAAAATAAACATCGTGTTAGCTTTTTCAGATCTCTCCATGATTCTTCTCAAAGCGTGTTGAGCATCTTCTGTCATGCTGTCTGCCTCATCTAACAAAATGATTTTTTCTCCTGCTGTAAATGCAATCTTTTTAACTTTCTCTCTGATCGCTTGAATCCCTCTTTCATCAGAAGCGTTTAACTCATATATAGGGATCTTTAACTCTTTGGCGAGAGCATGTGCCACACTTGTTTTGCCACATCCGGGAGGTCCTACGAATAACATATGTATCTTTGCTCTTCTAGCCACGATCTCTTTTAGATGTGTTATAACGTGCTCTTGTCCAACAACTTCATCTAATGATTTAGGTCTATATTTTTCGGCTAACATGATTATCATAAAAAGTTTTACGTATAACATCAAAATAAACTTTTTTTGATCACGCCCAAAGATTTTTAAAAAAATAAAGAAGTTTTTAAAACTACAAACACAAACTTTTACACGATGATAAAATATGGCTTCGATGTATCCTGAATACGTGTATGAAAGAATCAAAAAGATCTCTGCCACGTTTGGAGTAGATGAACAACAAGTTATAGAGCTTTTCAACACTTATCTTAACGATCCGTTTGTGAAAACAGATCCACAGTTCAAATCTGATGACGATAGATATAGATATGTTTTAGAGCTTTTATGGGTAGTTTTTGCCTCTCAGCCTCCTACCGAAACGATCTTGCTTATAAGCATTGGATATACAGACGTTAGAATGACTAAACAAGGACCTGTATCAAGGATCTACGGGCTTGCGAAAAGAAAAGGATCAGAAAGGTTTGAGAGAGCCGTGATATTGTGTAGAGGCAATCAAGCAGATCTTATTAATCAAGTTGTTCCGTTTAGAGCTTACAAAGTTAAAGTTGCTTCATTTAGCAAATCTGGCAACATCTTTTTCGCAACATCACAAACATCATTTACAGATCCTCAGCCGATACCTATTGAGCCTACAATGTTTATAGCTAAAGAAGTGGGCGTTCCAATAATTAGATTGGCAGACGTGCCAAATTACTTTAGCAAGAAACAAGATAAATATGTTGATGAATTTGATTGGCGAGGGATTGTAGGAATTGTTGTTAGATACAATTTTGGAACGAGACCTTCAGGAACTAAATGGGCTGTTTACACTATATCTGACGATTCATTGGCTAGCAACATGATCACTCCTGACGGAGTTATAGTTCCAACTGCTTTCACAGTTTGGGTGCCGTTTAACATGTTGAAATATGATGTTGACAGCAAATTGTTTTTTCGTAGGAACGATCACTTATGGAGAAGACAAAGTGGCGTTTATGAACGCAATACTTGTCTATCCAATAATTGCCAAGCCTCTTACAACTCCTTTATTGTAAGAGGTGATGTAAATGTCTGAGTTAGATAAACTTTTAAAAGAATTTGGTTTTGAAGAAGAAGAAGAGAAAAAAGAAGAAAAGCCTAAAACAAAGCCTCTTGAAAAGCCTCTCGAAAAACACGACGAAGAACTTGTTGAAGAAAAACAAATATTAACAACAACTTCACAACCTGTTGAACAAATCGTTCAGCCATCTTTAGAAGTTAAACTTCCGATAGATGAAGAAATAGGTCCTCCTCCGAAAACTGTATGGCTAATATTTGGCGACAAAGGATCTGGGAAGACGACTGTTGCAATGAGTTTTCCAGGAAACATATTAGTGTTATCGTTTGATAGAAAAAGCGCTATCATAAAGTTTAACATGTATAATAACGATCCTAGAATCAAAGTGTTTGATGTTGTGAAGCTTATGGATTACAGCACGTCTCAAGCAATGTTAGAAAGTGCTGAAAAAACTTTTGAGGCAATAATACAACTATTAGATGTCTATCCAAAAGCCTATGGCAGTCCTGATTGGGTTGTTATTGATGGTGCTCAAATCATGCAACAAATATGCGAGTGGACAATGAGAAAAAGACACAACATAGGACCTTTTGATGGCATTGCAAATCTCAACTTGTGGAAAGAAAGAAGAGCATATATGAGAGACATACATAACAGAGCTTTAAATATTGCTAAAAAAGGCGTTATATACACAACATATGTTGAAAAAGATGAAGTGATTATTGCGGGAGAAACTGTTCATAAAAAAGATGTTCCCGCTTGGGTTGATGTGTTGATCTATGAGACAGATTATGTGTTGCAAACAATGTATAATCCTGTTACAAAATCGTTTGAAGTAAAAGTTACTACAAGTAAAAACGATAAGCTACTGCCGTCAGGTGCTGTATATAATGTTACAGGCAAAAAGTTTTGGGATGTTGTTGGGAAGCTTCCGTGAGGTGATGTAGATGAAGATAGAGCTTAAAAAACTTTTAAAGATATTAGAGTTGTCATCTATTGATTGGCTCATAGATCCTGTTGTTATAAATTTTGATGAAGATAGTATAACAGCTTTAAACTTAGATGAAGCAACAACAATGATGGCATTAATAAAAATTCCTGTAAACGTTATAGAAGGATACAACTCTTTGGGACGTCTTGTGTTTAGCGAAGACATTTACAAAAGCTTGAAAAAGATGTTTAAAGGCGAAGAAAAAGTTGAGCTAGATCTTAAAGAAGACAAAATTGTTATAAAAGGCAGTAGAGAAACGTTTAGATTCCCGAATCAAACTTTAACTAGAGAACAAATTGAGCCTGATATAAAACAAACAGAGTATGGCAATATATTGGCAAAACCTTCTGTTCAAGCCATTTATAAAGTTGATTACACTATATTTAGAGATCTTCCTTATGAAGAACTTATAAAACTAACGTTTAAACAAGAAGGCATATTGATAGAAACAGATGTTTCAGGAGGCGTTTATGAAGCGTGGGCTAAAGTGCTAGAGATCAAACAAAAGCCTGAAACCGATGTTGTAGCAACATTTGATGGCGACACGTTAACTACAATGGCAGATCTTGTTGAGGCAGGAGTTGGATGGATGATTGCTACCGAATCGCCTCTTCACATAACGTCTGAAGACAGAGTGATTGATGCCAAGATCACTTATGTGATTGCGCCGAGAGTTGTAGAATGAAAACAAAAGAGTTGTTCAATAGATTCCCAAGATGCGTAGGGTTGTATGGCGATCTAGTGTATAATGAGAGAGAACTAGAAAGATATGTAAATGTGAACAATGGCATTAGAGACACATATGTGTGTTTATATGATGTTAATTATGTAATCGATAAAATTTTTTTAGATGTTGACTCTTATTTTTTAGATAGATCTTTTGATGCTGTAAAAACAATTGTTAAAAGACTTGAATCTATGGATCTTCCTTACATCCCTGTTTTCTCAGGCAAAAAAGGTTTTCACATATACATTCCCACAAAGCCGTGGATCCCTCCTAACATTGAGACGGCTAAAGTTGTTTTAAAAGATGTTCAAGAATCGTTAGCAGGAGACATTAAAGAAGCTGATAAGCATGTTTTTGGAGATGTTAAAAGAAAAGTTCGTTATCCTAACACTTTAAACTCAAACAGCTATGCAACTCCTCTTCCACATGATTTTGTTAGCTGGAGCATCTCTAAGATCATTGATTACTCAAAAGAGCCTCACGATCTTGATTATGATGTAAAACCTATAGATCTTTTGAGACTTACAGACATAGAAATAACTTTTAGAGAATATGAAAACAAAGATGTTTTATCTAGTTATGATGCTCCTGTTAGCGTTTACAGCGTTTTAAGACTTTTACGTCCATGTGTATCAGAGATCTTGTTAAACAACAAAGATCCTCCTCACGCCATAAGATTTGATCTTGTTGCAGAACTAAGATTTTTAGGCTTTTCAGAAGAACAAGTTGTTGAATTCATAAAGATGTTAAATTGGGAGGATTTTGATGAAAAAACAACTAGATATCAAGTTCATCAAATATATAGAAGAGGATACATGCCTCTATCGTGTAAACGTTTACAAGATTATGTTGATCATAAAAGATGTTTAAAATGTAACTATTTTTATTGGTGGGGAGTTTACAAAAAGCCTTGGTGATCAAAATTGGTCGATCTATACCCAGGCGTTTCAGGAAGCTTTGTTATTAACATAAGGTCATTGCCAATAAAAGCAATGTGGTGGCGAGAAGAATGTCCTGTTTATCATCCATATTTGTTGATGTCATACGGCTTGTTTAAAGCGATTCTCAAAGATGACAAACAAGTTTTAAATGAGACAAGAAAGTTTCTTCACGTCCCCGATAATGCTCACGTAATGCTTGATTCAGGAGGATTTCAAGTAGTTCTCGGCAAAAATCTTGATCCAAATGAAGTTTTGATGTGGCAGATAAACAATTCTTCTCCAAACGATGTTGTTGTCCCGCTTGACATTCCTGTGAATCCTGAGCATGACACTATAGATATTGTTGAAAAACGTGCCTCAAAAACTGCTAAAAACATTGAGCTTTGGATAAAAAAGTTTGACAAGCTTAACAACAAAACACAAATATTAGTCCCTCTTCACGGCTATTCAAACAAAACTATTGAGATCTGGTGGAAGTATGTTAAAGAATATGTAGATATAACTAAAAGTGTTGCAGTAGGAGGTTTTGCTTCTGCTAGAGAAACATTTAAAGGAAAAAACTTTTTGTTTGTTAAAACACTTTTAACAAAATTAAAACCTGCTTTAGATCACAAAGTTGATTATATACATGTTTTTGGCGTGGGAGGAAAAATTTATGTTGCCTATTTGTTTTATCTAGAAGATCTTACTAAGATAAGGTTTAGCTATGACACTTCTAAATTTTCTATCTTAGTGTCGAAAGGATCTTTGATGTCTCCTCAAGATCCTTTTAAAATCGTAAGATCGTTCTTTAGAAGTAAACGTTATAAAGATGTTGAGCTTCCATGTCATTGTCCTGCTTGTAGAACGTTTTTAAACTCTAAGATCCCAAAGATATCAGCATATACACATCACGTTCATTTCGCCGTAACGCTACACAACTTGTTCTATTATCTATCTTATTATTACAGATTACAATGGCTAAAATTATTAAGAAGATTAGAGAGATACATTGTTAGAAATTTTGATGAAGGCGATAAAATTGTTTCATACACAAAAGATTTTTTGAAAGGGAGAATTACAGACATTGATGATCGTAAAGATCTTAGGAGATGGCTATGATTGGAAGGATTGTTAAAGTGGAGAAAGACGGTAGAATCATAAGGCTTTGGATACGTTTCTCGCAAAAAGATAAAAAAATGATTCAAGTAGTTGATTTCTACCCTTATTTCTACGTTCCAGATAAAAATGGAGAATACATGAGCATTGACAATGTTAATGTTAAAAAGATTACTACAGATGATCCTTCTAAAGTTCCTTCGTTAAGATCTAAATATGTGAAACATTATGAGGCAGATATTCCTTACACAAGAAGATTTTTGATAGACTTAGATCTATATGATTGTGTTGATGTTCCTTTGCTACAAAACGTTTCATACAAATCTCTCAAGCCCGCCACGTGTAACATTCCTTATAGAATTTGGTTTATAGATATAGAAGTTAAATCAGATGTTCTTCCTGATTTTAACAATCCTGAACATCCAATAGTCTCTATAACGATATATGATTCATATGTTGATAAATATGTATCTTTTGTTTTAGGAAAAACGTCTTTGAATGGAGACGACAACTGGAAGATCTTGTCTTTTGATAGCGAAGACGAGTTGATTTTAAACTTTTTGAGGCTATATAACGTTTCTCAACCAGATATATTAGTTGGATGGAACGTTAGATTTGATGTTAACTATATCAAAGCAAGATTTGAGGCTTTGGGATATGACATCTCTTTTGATGGCGTTCAGATCTTTGATATGATGGAGGGATTTAAAAGACTTTTTAAACGTCCTTCTTACAAGCTTAAGATGATAGCGTTAGAAGAAGGACTTATAGATTCATATAAATCTTTTAATATAAACATGTCTATTGATGAAATTGTTGAATACAATTATACAGACGTTAAGATCATGGTTGAACTTGAGAAAAAATACGGCGTTTTAGATTTTCATCTAAACTTAAGATCTATTACAGGCGTGAACGAGATTGAAGATGCTTTTTACAATTCTGTTTTAGTAGACACTATGTTGTTGAGAATAGCAAAAAAGTTTAACATAGTGCTTCCTTCAAAGCCTGAGCAGATAGAAGAGGAAGAATATGAGGGAGCGATCGTTTTAGAGCCTCCCAAAGGGATTTTTGATAACGTGGCGGTTTTTGACATGGCAAGATACTATCCTAACATAATATTATCTTTTAACATCTCTCCCGACACTTTAGATGATAACGGACAGATCAAGTATCCAAAAACTAGCGTGGCTTTTAGAAACGATAGACAAGGCTTGATTCCTTCGTTAGTTAAAAATCTACTGGTTTTAAGAGAACAATTAGAAAAATCAAACGCTCCTAAAAACAAGATCGATGCCGTTAAGTTTTTAACAAACAGCATATACGGCGTTTTTGCTCACGAGCGTTTTAGATTGTATGATGTTAGACTGGCATCAACTGTAACAGCAATAGGGAGAGAAGGAATTTTATACGTTAAAAAGTTAGCAGAAGAAAAAGGATTCAAAGTTTTGTATGGAGACACAGACAGCATCATGATTCAAATACCTTTTGATCAAGCTGAACAACTTGTTAAATATCTAAACGAAGAGATTGAGAGATATTTTAAAGAGAGATATAACGTTTCTGAGTGCACGATAGGCTTAAAATTCGAAAAATATTTTGACAAGATCATGTTTTTCGGCGTTAAAAAAAGATATGCAGGGATCTTAGTTTGGGAAAAAGGAAAAGAAAAGAAAGAACTTGTTACCGTGGGGCTGGAGGTAGTTAGAACGGATCAATCGAAGTTTTCAAAAGAGTTTCAAGAAAATCTTTTGAAACTTGTTTTGTCAGGAGCATCTAAAAAACAAGTTTATGATTTTATAAACAAATCTATTGAAGAAATGAAAAAAGCTCCTTTGATCGATATCGCCATCGTTAAAGGACTGTCTAAAAGTCTTGATGAATACAAGGCGAATGCTCCTCACGTTAGAGCAACTTTATATAGCAACAAGTATCTCGGAACTAGATTTGGAAAAGGAAGCAGAATATATTTTGTGTGGGTTAAAGACGTTAAAAATCTTCCTAAAACAGACGTTATAGCATTTGATGAAGACACTAAACTGCCTGAGATCATTGTTGACTGGAAGAAGATGGAAGAAGTAAACATCTGGCAAAAAGCAGAGCCTATTTTAGATGTGATAAACTCTATCGATAGAGGTCTCAAAAAATGGTTTTAAAAAAATCTAAATAAAAAAATAAATTTAAAAAATATTACAACCGTATTATTATCTTGAGCGTGATAACATGGATATAACATACGTGTATGTGTGGCTCATATGGGGCATTGGGCTAACGATATCAACATTGTTAGGCAGTTTGCTTGTTAAAAAATATAGAGACACGTTAGGCTATCCAACGTTAGTAGCTATATACATAACGTATATTTTGTCTTCTAACTTTATAACAAGCAGAATATCTATGTACAATATCTTTATAACATTGATCTTGCCAGGCGCCACATTGATATTTCCTTTTACGGCACAAGCAATTGACATGATAAATGAGATCTATGGCAGAAGAAAAGCTTATCTATCGATACTTTTGGCTTTTACAGGAAACGTTTTAGCATCTTCATTTGTTGTTTTAATATCTTTAGTGCCTCCTGCTCCATGGCTTGAAAACTATGATCCAGTTTGGAAGTTTTTCTTTTTACAAACGCCTAGAATTGTTGTTGCTTCTTACACAGCGTTTATAGTTTCTCAGATCACAGATGCTACAGTTTTTGCAAGAATAAAAAGATGGCTTTATAAAAAAGAGATAAACATCAAAACATTAACGTTAGGAGGATTGTTTAGAGCTGTAACTTCTGACTCTGTAGATATGACAGTTGATTCATTGATTTTTGTTCCAATGGCGTTTGCTTTTGTAGTTCCTCACGAAGCATTGTTTTCATTGATGTTAGATACGATTTACACAAAGATCTTGATATCAATTATAGACAAGCCTTGGTTTGTTGTCTTTAGATTGTTAACTAAAGAGGTGAAAAGAGACTTATGATAACATGTATAATACATTATCATCCTAACGAGCCTCAAGACATCATTGAATACGTTAAAAAAGAAGGTGCTTTCACAAAGCCTAATCAAAATCTTCCTTTTGACTATTTGATTATTTATAAAAACATTAGAATAGGCGTGGAAAGAAAAACATCTCCAGACTTCGTTCAGTCAATTGAAGACGGCAGGCTGTGGGAACAACTATATTCAATGAGTCTTTTAACGCCAATCTCTTTTTTAGTTGTCATAGGAAACATAAGTATGGCACTTATAGAAAGAAAATTCCCTAGATCAGCATATATAGGTGCTTTGATATCAGCAACAATCAAAACTGCTCCCGAAGGATACATGGGACACATATCTATAATAAATTTAGACACAGAATACGACTTCAAAGAGTTTATGAGACTTTTATGTAAAAAAGTGTGTGAAGAAGATTTCGTTAGACTTCCTATAAAACCTGTTAGAAAAATAGATCTTAAGAGTTTACAAATACAAACGTTAGCAACACTCCCAGGCGTGGGAGAAAAATACGCTACAAAACTTTTAGAAAAATTTGGAAATATATATCGTGTTGTTACAGCGTCAGAAAGCGAGTTGGCAAACGTTTTGGGAGTGGCTAGAGCAAGAAAAGTTTTTAAGTATCTTAGAGGAATGTTAGATCTTGAGGAGCCATAATATCATATTATATATATAATACATATGTAATACTTTTTTTGATCTTTATCGTAAGCCTCTTTTTAGTTTCTCATAAGTAAAAGTTATATATGTGTATTACATATGTATTTTATTGAAGGTGAGAATGTGAAAGAGATAAAAGAAATAAATGGGACTGGTCCAAAGATAAAGATTACTTACAAAGATCAAACTGGAAGAAATTTTGAAATCTTGTTCTACGAGCCTTTAGACAACAACTCTAAGACAAGTTATGGTGTTGTTATGATATCAGGCGAAAACACAAAGTTAATCACGTATCCATTTTACATATCTAAAAACAGAATGAAACTTTTAGAAAAATTTATCACATCACTTATCGAAGAGTTTGTTTTAGCTAAACATGTGTCAAATAGAGAAGAGTATATTGCTGTTAAAACAAGTTATAACTATCACGTTAAAAAGCTTATAAACATGATCTTAGAGGGTGATGGAGATGAGTGATAAAAAAACTAAAACTTCTGTGTCAACTCAAAACGCCGTGCCAATTGCTCAAAAAATGATTTTAACAATAACGATAAAACCTGAGACATGGATTTTAGCTCCTGCAGTTACTGAGGATCAACTCAAAAGATATCGTAATCTCGGATGGATCGACGAAGAAGGTTTACATCTAGATAGAGCATTCCCAAGAAACTCAGAAGGCAAGCCTATAATTTTGAAGTTATGGCTTCGAGCACCTATGATAAGAGCATGTAAAGAGCTTCATAGATCTGGTCAAATAGATGGCGATTACTGTAGAAAGATTGTAAACAACTTTTCTATTGTTGATGACAACGGGAGAAAACTTGATTATGTTGTTGTTCAAGAATCTCCTTTGAGATATAGAAAAGTTATTGGCGATACTGGAAAAACAATGTTTTTCGAGTATTTTGATAGCACTTTCACAATAACGTTTAAAATTGAAACAGAAGATCCACAAACGTTTTTAAACGTGTTAAAAGAGGCGCAATACATAGGGCTTATGGGAGGAACTAAAAAAGGCTATGGAAAGTTTAAAGTTGTAAATGTTGAGGCAAAACCTGCTTTTGGGTGATGTTATGAGTTTAGAGTTTACACAAGAAGAAATTGATAGACTAACGATCGAGATCAATAAGATGACTAAGTTAACTAAAGTTATGTCAAACACTTTGATAAAATTTATTGTTAAACCTAAATTTATCGAGATCAAAAAGATTAAACAACATGAAGACATAATATATAAAGCGTATGTGTATTACGACGGGTTTAGAGTTAACATAGAGTTTGATAAAAACTTTAACGTTACAGATATAAATGTTGTTGAAAACAACTATTGCGATTGCGTGTGTGAATAAACGATTAAACAAATATATTTTTTTATCAATTTTTTAGTGAGAATGAGATGTGAGTCCTCATGGGCTCGAATCACATCTCACATGTAACAATCCCAATGTAACATCAAACATAGGCACCGCCATTTTTTATCGATCAAAATTCAGATGTGTGGCACAATTCTACACCCATTTCGCAAAACACAAAGTAATATATCAAAATACTACTGTCAAACAACACACCGCATACATGATCAACCACACTCAAGCAAACATGAGTTATGCCTTAGTTGATACGTGCTATATCATAAACCTCATCCCTCTAATATCAAATCACAAATCAACCTGACATAGTAAAGTAGCACAAATCAGTTCTCAAGACATAAAAAGACACCATCAATGTCAATTAACACGTTCCATCGCATACCCAACAAAAAACAATTTATTTAAATATGTTTTTAAGAAAAACTTTTATTATTTTGTAAAAGTTTTTCTTTCCATGTATGTCTTCTAGATCAAAGCCTCCTGATAACGCTTCTTCTGCTAACATCTTTATCGTTTTGTCAATCATCTTTTGGCTTGACATTTCAACAATTTTTTTAACTATATAAAATCTGTTAACCTCTTTGATCAATTTGTTTAACAAGTTGTAATCGTTTTTGGCAACTGCGTATCCGCTTAAAACAGCATATCTTATTCCTGCTCCAGTTGCAGGATTCACAAGTCCTCCTGCTGTGCCAATGTAAATGCCTTCTCTTCTAAACATATATTCTTTTTTGAATTTTGTTAGAGGAAGCATAGATCCTGCTTTTTTAATTATTTTCCCTTTAACGCCTCTGTATTCAACAAATTTTTGTAACAACTGAGTTATCGTTATGTTTTTCTTTTCAAGTTCTTTTAAACTTGCTCCCACGCCTATTTTAATTATGCCGTTTTTATACTCAGGAAACTCCCAGTAATATCCTGTCTCAAGCCAGTTTTTGATATATACAAGTCTTATTGTTGTGTCAACATCTTTTGTTTCAACCCATATTTGTGTTAAAGACTCAAGATCTTTTTTGTTTATATTTAAAAGTCCTTCAAAACCTATTGCGTATATATTTACATCGTTAATAGGCTTTGACGAATCAACTTTTTTCATAGCTTCTTTAAACAAATAGTAATCAAATTCTGTTCTGTCAACAACAACTCCTGCGTAAGGAGCGAGACCTAGATGTTTTCCTTCAATAAAAACTTTTATGTCTCTCCCTATGTACTCAACTGAATCAACATATGTCTTCACAGAATGATTGATGGCGTTAGAAACAACAGGAACATATTTGATCATCTCTTTTATAGCTGGAAGTCCTAATCCTCCTGCACATATAGATCGAGGTCTTCCATATTTTTCAACATATCTATCGTAAGCGTAGATGTTTTTATCATCTAAAGATATTATGTATGATGATCCTGCCGGTCCTAATCCATAAACGTTAGGCATAGTTATCATGTAAACTTTTATTGTTTTTACAATATATTTTTAACGTGTAAAAGATGAACATCGAGATCGAGTCTCTCCTCAGATCAAAAGGATTGTCTGAAAAAACTATTTCTAACTATCTTAACGCTGTTAGACAGTTTGAAAAAAAGATGAACAGAAAGATTGAAGAGGCATCTAGAGAAGATGTTTACAACTTTTTATCAAGTCTCTCTCCAAAAACTCGATATGCATATGCCATCGCCTTAAGATCTGTGTTAAAAGCTTTAGAAAAAGATTTTTATGAAGACATAACGATTGGAAGAATAGGACAAAGAAAATACGTTATAATACCTGAAGAAGAAGTTGAAAAAATTGTTTACTCGATCGCAGATGTTAATCTAAAGATGTCTACCGCGATAGCATTAACATATGAACTTGCTCTTCGAGTTTCAGAGCTTGTTATAATGAAGATACAAGACATAGATGTTGATCAATGGACTGCAAATGTTTACAGAGTTAAATCAAAAAGATTTTATAGACTCCCGATCGTGTCGGAATGGGTTAAAAAAATTGTTTTGAGACATCTAGAGACACATCCGAGACATACTGATTATCTTATTTATTCTAGAAAAAGACCTTATCGTTATAACGTTTCTGTGATGTCTAGAATGATATCACAAGTGTTGAAAAACTATGGGTATCAAGATGCTAAGCCTCATGATCTTAGACATTCGAGGGCAACAAATCTTTTGAAAAAAGGTTTAGACGTTAGAGCATTACAAATATTTTTAGGACATGCATCAATATCACAAACAGAAAGATACACACATCTTACAGAATTAGACTTGAGGATGATGATAGAAAAACTATATAAAAGTTGAGAAAAAAAAGATATAGTTTAAAAATCAGATTGTTGTTGATTCAATTTCTCTTCTAAACAACTCAAAGTTCACAAGATATTCTATCCCGCCAAGTTTTTTAATTATGCTTCTATCAATATAATACACGTTCCATTTCTTCAATATGCCTAGTTTGAGAAGCAAAGTGTTGTGTGTCTCTATAACAATGATCTTGCCCGTGTATGTATCACTTATGTATTCAAAAAGCTTCTTGAGCGTGTCCACATGTAGATTGTTCTCAAACCCTTCTATAAACACGACATCGCTGTTTTCAAGAACATATAAAATCATGAGAGCTCTTTTGATGCCATGTGAAAACTTTTGCTTCTCAATGTTTGATGGCGGTATCTCAATGTTTAACAAAAAGTCTCGAATGTTCCATATAAAAGCTTCATTTTTAACAATTGTTTCAAAGTTTTCTCTAATGTCTATTCTTCTTCTATCAAACATATGTGTTCCTACGTATGCAACATCTCCTTCTATAAAACTAGCATTCATGTTAAAAATCGTTCTGATTCCTTCTATTTTTCCATCTCTAACGCCTATTGCTCTATCATCATCTGACAATATCACATCTATCTTTTTGTAGTCTTCTTCAAAATATTTTCTCAGCATTCTAAGCGGATCAGGGCTCACAAGACTGAATACTGTTCTCATGATATTGCTCTTCCCAGATCCGTTAGGTCCATAAAGAATCGTTCTACTAACATCTATTGTGATAGACTCCTCGATCTCTAATGGTGAAAGTCGAAATATCTTCAACATCATTTTGATTCACCTCTTTTTACGAACGTGCTAACGTTTACGACATTTGTTATTTGTTGTAAATGTTTCCCTTCTAGTTTGATCGTTAATCTTGTTATCGTGATGTTTATCTCATATCTGCCACATTGAGCTACATCGATTGTTGTCTCGAAGCTAACATATTCGTTTTTGTTTGTGCCATAAATTTTGTTCCAAACTAGAGGTTTATCATCAAAATGATATTCACATTTTGTGTCAGTAATCATGTATGCTGTCCACAACACATCATCAAGATAATCGCTTACACTTACAAGTCTGCCTTCAAAAGCGCTTGTGATTCTTTCTTTCAATATCTTATCGATTCTTTCTATCATAAGCTTTGTTTTTTCATCAAGTTCTTCATAGGAAACATATTCACTCATTTACCTCACCCTCCCTCCCGCCTCCGCTCCAATTCGGAGACGGAGATCGGGGAGGTTTAAAAAACAAAAAATTGATTGTTTTAAAGATCATGTTTTTATTGTTTTACTTCTAACGTTTGATAAAGCTTGTAGAAGTCTTGAACGATCTCTTTTGGATCGCTTCTCTCAACTATGTTGCTCACGATCTTTTTATATAACTCTTTTAACAATTCTTGTGCCTTATCTAACTTAACTATTTGTTTTGCTGTTTTAAAGAATATCAACTCTTTTTTAATTCCGTAATAATCATACACTCTGAACTTCCGCCATGCAACTTCTAACATCTCTTTTTCTCTATCATAGATTACATGTAGGTCTGTCTTTTTAGTTTCTACTACAAAACCGATTGCGTTCCCTGTATCAGCCCACAACATTCTAACATCCGCTCCATCTTTTGCCCTGTTAGCTAGATTTTGCGTAGCTCTGATAATCACTTGCCACATTATTGGAAACTCTTTTATTTCGGGGATCACTTCTTCAGTCATTGTTTAGCCTCTTCTTTTTGTTCTTTAAGCTCTTCTTCGATCACTTTATAGAGATAGTAGAAATCGTCATAAATTACTGATGTATCGCTCTTGTATTCTACGTGGTATAATATTTTCTCAAACCAAACAAACATTAATTTTCGTGCTTCGCTTTCTTTCATTCTCTTCTTGTATGTCTTGATAAATGTTGGCTCTCTTTCGTCATCAACAAACTTGTATTTTTTCCACACAATCTCTAAAATTCCTGTATCTTTATAATAAACAACTTCTAGAGATGTTTTCTTTGCAAAAAACACAAAATAGTTATCTTCTTTTACTATCGATATATCAGCGCCATCACGTGCTTTAGAGACTAAACTTTGAGTGCCTCTAACTATGATCTGCCACTCTAACGGAAAACTTTTTATCGTTATTTGTTTTGTTTCACTCATTTTTCACATCACCCTCCTTCTCGCCCCATGTGGATTCCCACATCGGGGTCGAGGAGGAAAAAACACATAAAAAAAAGAAAATTGTTTTAATAGCTTGCTTTTTCAAACTCATAGCAACTATCAAACAGTTTATCAAACGAATCTTCATCAATTACACTAACTACCTTTCCTTTTAATACTTCTCTCAAGTAGCTAAAGCACTCTTCATTTTTTGCTTTATAGAAATAGATTATCAAACCACTATCAAGATCATAGTAATATTTAATTGCTCCTCTTGAATGCATTGATATTATTTCATGCCATCTCCATGAATTTTTATTATGATACGCTGTTATCTTTTTTTCAGTTATATGTAAGTAATATTTATCCATTTTTTACCTCACCCCTCCTTCCACTCGATCCCCGAATTTTTCGGGGATCGATGTGGGAGGGAAAACATAAAAAAACAAATTGATTTCATGATTATTCTTCCCACTCTAGTTGTGTTGCTTCTGCTATCGCCTCGATTTTGAACTTTAACGCCAGTATTGCTGTGTATTTTCTTTTGCTTTTTGGACATTCAATGTCTATGTAAGCAGTCAAAGTTTCTTCATCAATATCAATTTTAACGTTTATGTCTTTACAAAAATCTTTTAACAACTCATAAGCTTTTGCTTCAAGTTCTAAATCTTCTTCGTAGTCAAACTCAAAGCCAACTAATTTTTCTAGTTTTTTCTCGATTTTTTCCTCAGGTGTGAGAAGTTTTTTCATATTCTCACGCTCTCTATGTATTATATATGTAATACAAGTATTTAAACTTTACGGTTGAAGATCTAGGGGTATGCAGATGTAAAGAATCAAAATGATCGTAAAACTTTTTGATCTCTTACACGAGGATACCCCCAGATCTTTAGCAGTTAAGTTTAAATACTTGTATTACATATATAATACATGGAGGCGCGTGTTTATGAGTGAACAAAACATAATCACAAAAGAACTTGAGTGGAAAGAATCGCCACTTATACGTTTTGCCATGTGGGTTGAATATAACGATAAATTTTCAGACATTGCTGATCACGATAGGTGTTTAGGTTATAAAAACACTATGGAGTGTGGCGCAAGATGTGTGAAGACAGGAAAAATAATCAAGTTATCATTTATTAAAGAGACTGATAGCTTTAAATTTGTTTTTGAGCACGGAGATACACAAGTAATCATTTCGGGAGCCTCATTTGATGAAACATTTGAGACATTCAAAAAAATTGTTGAGGTGTTTTGTAATGATTAATGTTGATGATGTTCTTAACGATATAAGAAAAGTTATAGACACAATTGTTAAAACCAGAGAAAAAATTAGCGATAGAGAACTTAACGATATTTATAATCGTTATATTGATCATTTTGGAGCACTTGAATTGTATTTCGAAGGATGGAAAGAAAAAGACTTGCGATCTTTCGATATAGTTATATCGAGAAGATCAAAATTGATAGCAGTTAGAATGATGCTCGTTGAACCCGTTAGACTAAAAACTTTTGAGTTTAATGATGAAACTGATTTTAGAAACATCAAAGTAGGCGATATCATAGATCAATTCTTTAATGATGAAAGTGTTTATCAAAAACTATTAAGAGAATACTATCATACGGTATATCATTTGAAAAATGAGCTAGAATATTACTTAGAAAAACATCGTGCTGAAGATCTTATCCCTTTGTTAAACTTAGTGAGAGAACTCAAAACAAAACTTGAAAAATGTGGTGTGTCATGATTGTAAAAATGTTTTCTTTTTTTGTTTTTATTTTTCACCCACACTCTTGGGAGCCGATAAGGCTCCCAAGAGGTGGAAGGTGAGAATATGCAGATCGTTATACGTCTCTCTCAAAACAATAAAATAAAAATCCGTGTTATATATAAGAAAAACGAGTGGGAGAATCTTGAGAAATTGTATCAACAGCTAGGATTAGAAAAATATACGACTAGAAACTTGTTTGGGTTAGGCATTACTGCGGAAGTGTACAGATTCCCAAATAGTGATGTTGAGAGAAGAGTAAGATCATTATATATGCAATTTCTAGTAAAAAGATTCGGAGAGATCTCGACAATAATTATTGACGATATAAACGGACCAGTATTTGATGATGGGCTAATAAATTTGGCGTTATTTAGAATCATTCCTGTTGCAAAAAAGAGAAGATATGTTACAGAAGTGGAAGTTGATGATGGCAAACTAATGTTTTTGCCATTGATGAAAGAATACGCCAAGGACTACGTGAGGTTAATAACGTTTTTAGCAAAGTATGGAACGTTTGACGAAGAAACATGGAGAAACATAGAGATCGAGATCTCTGTAAAAATTAGAAAGAAAAAAGATAAAAAAGTTATTGAGGGAGAGGTGAACAAACAATGATCTCGAAGCATATATATAGCGTTGGCTGGGAGGCAGAAGGCGGAATATGTCTCGAAGACTATGACAAAATAGAGCAAGACCCGAGATTTTGTGGCAGAGTCGAACTTGGTGGCGATCTAAGTGTTGATGTGAGAAAATCGTTAAATGTATCCACAAATTGTTATTGGAAATCTAATGCAGAAATTAAGTACTGGGATTATGATTTTGAAAGGTTTAAAGAGTTTGCAAGAACATTGTTTTCGTTATCGTTTAGACAAAACAGCACGTGTGGAAATCATTTCCATCTAAGATTTAAATCACTAATATATCCATCCTTATTTACCTTGTATGAAGCTCAAAAAATGTTTATCGAAAAATATATCGAAACTTATAAAGATCAAAAGAAGTATATGGCGAGATTAAACAACAACTACTCGAAAGCTCCTGAAGACATTAACGATATTATCAAAAACTTTTACGGTCCTAGAGAATTTAGATATTACGCAATAAACTTTCAATCATTCTTTAGTCATTCTTATGAGACATTAGAGTTCAGGATTATGCCATATGCGAGAGATGCTAACGAATTGATATCTCAAGCAGAATTTATAATCACCACAGTTGAAGAGATCATCTCAAAGTTTTACAAAAGAAGCATAAAGATTGATTTGAAACTAAACAAAGTCATGAGATCTGTATTCAAAGAGGTGAAATAAAATGTGTTTCAACATTGTGCTTATAAACGTTTATAAAAAGACTCCTAAAGATAACGTTATTGATAAAATCTTAAGTGTTATCGATTATGAGGCTCAGCTTAATCATCATGGCTACAGCATTCACTACGTTAGTTATGATCGAGAATATGTGTTGAGAACTTTAGATTATAAAAAGTTTAGAGATGAACTTGAGAAACTACTTAATACGCCGTTTAGATTGATACATATACATTTGAGATTGGCATCAGCAGGATCAATAGATGAACAAAACGTTCACATGTGGAAGATAGGAAGTTATAGAGTTTCTCATAACGGACATGTGACAGCATATGGTTATCGTTATCATTATCGTATGGGAGAATCTATTCAATTTATATCATTAACTGGAGATAGCGATACTAAAAAACTTGTCGACGATCCTGAGTTTCAGAAACACTTGATTGAGCATAATCTCGAAAAACTTGGCACACTATTAGTAAATAAAGGCTTTTGGGGAGTAATGTTTGCATCATCGCCAAATAATTTGATAATGATTTCAAAAGACAAATCGATTAAAGTATATTACTACAAAGGATTGTTAATGTTTGTTAATGATGATATTAGCAGATTTCTTGAAGACGTTAAAGAGATTGGAGCAACGATAGTGACAAGAATATGGCACAACACTTTTGAGAATCAAATCGTTTTGTATGATGTCAACAAGTTAGAGCCTATAAATGTTCTTTATTTCTCAGAGATTAAAAAGATGATGTTTGAAGCTAAAGAGTTTAAAAAAGAAGAGGCTAAAAAAGAGATTAAAAAACATAAACGTGAGAAACGATATCGATATCTTGATGATGAAGAATGGGAAGAAGAGCTTTGGCTAAGAGGATATTATGGTGAGGTATTATGGTAAAAGTAGTAACGTTTAAAGCAAAAGAAGATCTGATTGAAAAAATTGATGATATTGCTAAACTCATTGGCGTGTCAAGATCTCGAATAATAAAAAGAGCTCTCAGTATGTACATTAAGCGAATCGAGAAAATCTTAAAAACATCAAAGATAGAAAGTTGTTTTGAAGAAAATGATATTGTTATATGTTGGAGAAGAGAGATCTTAGCCAAAAAAACCTAGATATTTTTGCTCAAAGATCTATCTTTTTTCTCACGTGTTTTTACACTAGTTTTTTATATTTCTACACGTAACTTTTTTGATCATTTTTTCGTTTTTGAAAAAGTTTACATTCCAGTAAATGTAAACTTTGTTTTTAAAAGTTTACATTCAGCTCCCATAGATCTTTTTAAAAAAATCGTTTTTTAAAAAAATTGCTATTGCTATCAAAAACGTTAGCGATGATAACAACAATATCACGAAAATCGTTATGGCAAGCGCTATTTTGATGCTTAAATCTGCAAGTTGATTCACTACGTATGATATATCTCCTTTCACGTTTCTAACAATATCTATGTTCATCAATGCGTAAAACAAAAAGATAAATGGGATCGTTATTAACAACAGCGATAAGATCAATAGTGTCATAAGTATCTTGTTCATTTTTTAAGCCTCTTAAATCCTTCTTTTCGAATCTTTTTCAAAAAAGGTCTGATCTCTTTTGGCAAGTCAGGAGGAGATCTTAACAAATTTCTATCATCTAAAACCCAATGTTTATCAGTTGTGTAAACATGTATCTGTTTATGTCTTGTAGATGTTATGTATGTTCTCACGATGGCAATAGTGTCATCAGGAATTCTATATATATCTTCCTCCCATGATGTCCATCCTATCTGTATGATGCCTCTAGGAGTGATGGCGTATATTGGGAATCCTGATGATGCAACTCCTCCTGCCCATTCGTATCTATCTACTTTTATGTATCTCCCCCATTTGTCTCTAAGCCAATTCATAATATCAATTAAAAATATGTGAAAAAGTTAATATCTAAACGTTATAGTTCCAGATCTTCTTACAGACTGATTGTTTATCAACACATTTACATTAGACAACACATTGTCTAAAACAAGATCATCAGATCTTAGCAAATCATATGAGACATCTATTCTTTCAGTATTAAGTCTATCGTTCCATTGCAAAGCTCTTAAAACAACATCATATCTCAACTCAGGAACATCTATATAATTTCTATAGCCTATTCTCGGCAACACTTCAAAATCATATACTCCTGTGCTCACTCTATACATTCTAACAAGCTCTTTAGGAGAATAATCTAAAACATCTGGATCTACATATCCTCTTTTGTAGTAGTTGGGATAAGTGTCTATGCTTCTTATCTCTCCATATTCAAACGTTATTCTAAATTTTTTGAATAAAAAACATGTGAGAAGAGGATCATTGCCAGAAGCATAATGAGCCATACATCCTTCAGGACCAAACCACGTCGTCGGAGGCTCAAATTTTACGTGTAACAATGATACCGTTAGTGTTGATCTTCCGTCCATCGGGTATATTCTTATGTTATCGTTAAACTCAACATAATCTCCTTGTCTCACATTCTCTTTCTTTATAAAAGCTCCGTTCCAATAGACGACTATGTAAGGATCACAATCATATTTTTTAGCCTCGTTATCGTTAAAAACGTTTCCAGCTTTCAAAGCTGTGTCTGCCACGATCTCTCTAGGAGATATGTTTGGAGGAGATATGTATCTTCCTCTGCAGTCCATCGGAACTAGATACTGCAGTCCTGTTATCGAATAGGCAACATAAGTCGGATAGTTTGTATAGAAATACGGGACTTTGATTCTAACGTTAAGACTCATATATGAAGGCTCTATCGCTTGTTCACATCTTGATTTGATTGCTACAGTTTCTGTTCTTCCATATATCGTGTTTATAACGTTATAATCTCCCGAGTAGCATTTTTCGTGAAAAAACGTTAGATGTTGAGAAGAGACATATATTGTTGATGAATACGCTTGATCAACTAGACTTACATCTTCTCCTTGAGCAGTTGTGTAAATAGTTAAAGTTGTTGGCTCTGTATATGTTAAAACTATTTGTTTAGTCTTGGGATCAGGAGTGTATATCTTTTTGATTCCTCCTTCTCTAACATATAATGGAGGAGGCATCGTTTTTCTAGAAAAGATCAAGCCTCTAACATAATATTCGTAAACTCTTTTAGCAGGGCTTTTTTCATAAACTTTGTTGTTGTTTATATATAAAGAGGCTTGTGAATCAACACTTGATAAAACAAATCCTTCTCTAAAAAGAGGCATTCATCTAACCTCGTAAGATTCTAACTTTGTTTGAACTTTGTCTTGAGGCTGTATTTCTGCCACCATCGGCGGGACAAATGGGAATGCTATAAATCTTATTTTTATATCATATGTTCCTGCTCCAACACTTGCCTTAACGCTTGTGATCACTCTAGTGTAATCGTTAGGATCTCTAAAGTTTATAACAACTGTTTGTGAAGAACTTGATGTTAAAGATATTATGGCTCTAGCAAAGATCTTTGGACGCGGAGTTTGTTGCAAAACAAATAGAGGGGCAACATTTCCTATCGAATCCATATAAAAGCCTACCGACTGTCTTATAGGCGTTTTTGCCAATGATCTCCATTTCAACAAGTTTCCTACCCATTGAACAACTGACACCCAAGATATAGATCCCCACGTAAGATGATCTCTAAATATTCCTGTTTGCTTTCCTCTTACAGGAACGTTATAAGTTCCTCTAGGAGTTATAACAACTCCATAGCCTTGAGACGTTATTTGCGAGCCTAGTTGAGATCTAAAGCTTGAATCATCTACATACACGCCTGGGATGTAAGGATCTCCCGATCCTGACATCAAGTTAGAGCCTAATCTATTGTACTCTGCAACTCTCGCCGATAAAACAGCGTTTTCAGAGGCAGAGATCTGCATCCATTCAACAACTTCTCTCCCATCGATAGGAGCGATAGATTGTATGTCTGTTAAAACTTCGTTAGGATCTAAAGCAGGTTTTAAAAATGGAAACACAGGAGATCTAGACAGCCCTGAAACAAGATCTATTTGTCTCTCTGACATCGATATATCAAGTTCATCAAGCCTCAAAGTTGTTAACGCTGTGTTTAACCCTGTTAAAGCCCACGGAGGAAGATCTACAGACGTTGGATATACTCTTAACTCTATCGAAAAGCCTTCTGGAGATTGATAAACTACTTTCTCGCTACCTTCTAAAAATCTTTTCACAAACGCCATAGTTTTAGCTCCTCAAATGATATTAGATGTAACACAAAAAAATATGATTTAAAAGTTACTTGATTAACATCGTAACTACATCATTTTCTATAAG
>Ga0080005_130275_pt1 | contig 30144 bp, 28 predicted proteins | sample JossMetagenome_2_FD_69208 | JGI IMG/M metagenome (GOLD analysis project Ga0080005, IMG submission 69208) | Hot spring sediment microbial communities from Joseph's Coat, Yellowstone National Park, USA - JC3_ASED (SPADES assembly) (version 2) | ecosystem: Environmental > Aquatic > Thermal springs >...
TATAAACTATTAAGGTAGTTCATTGTTGCGCCTCCTTAGTGGGATTTGAGGGTATTATAAACCTCGGCCCACTAAGGGCTTTTTTCAGAAGATTTTCCCAGCTTTTCTGAATTTCTCACCCGAGGTATTTCCTTGATACTCAATTAATCTTTCTAGAATGATTTAATGGTATATGTGGCGCTTGCAGGGTCCTGCATAACTCCCTTAAAGGTGGTGAAGGGTTCAATCACATAAAAACTCTCCTATAAACTGCAAAAAGCTCATTGTCTAAGGAAGGCTACTGGCTTATACTTAGTCAAAGCCTACAAGGGAGGTTTTCCATGAAAGAATGCCTAAGGTTGATAACCGAAAGGAGGTCAATTACCTTCTTTGACCCAACAAGAGAGGTTCCAGACGAACTTATAAAGGAGATTTTAGAGATCTCCGCCACCGCACCCTCCGGATACAATCTCCAACCTTGGGAAGTGGTGGTAGTAAAGGACAAGGAGAAAAAGAGGCAGTTAAAGGAAATATGCTACGGACAGCAAAAGGTAGAGGATGCCTCCGCCAACATAGTGTTTATCGCAAACCCAAGGGCAGGTTTTGAACACGTGGATAAAGTTCTGGACAGCTGGGTGGAGCTCGGCTACATACCCAAAGAAGCAAAGGAGAAGCTAAAAGAGAACATCCAGAGGGGATGGGCTGACAGAGAGAAGGCTATAAGAAAGGCTATAAGGGACACCGCCCTCTTTTGTATGACAGTTATGATCGTATCAAGAGCTTATGGGCTTGAGACTCATCCAATGGAGGGCTTTGACGAAGAGAGATTAAAGGAGTTTTTGGGGGTAGATAAGGAGAAGGTTATACCCGTCATGCTTGCCATAGGATACAAGGACCCTCAAAGGGAGCTACTTCCAAGGGCATACCGCTTTAAGTTTGAAGAATTTGGTAGGTTTTTATGAGGTTTATAAACACAGACTTAACCTGCAGGCTTGACACCCTTCCCTGGACGGGCTTTCATACCAGGTTTGTTTTGGCCCTTGGCATCACTTGGGTTTTAGACGCCTTTGAAGTAGTCATAGTTAGTGCAGTCCTAAAGCCCATGGCAAAAGCCCTCCAATTTACCTCCCAGCAGGCTTCTCTGATGGTAAGCGGTTTTCTCATAGGCGCCATATTGGGCTCCTTGATCTTTGGCTACTTGGCAGACAGGTTCGGCAGGAAAAAGCTCTTTATTCTTACATTGCTTCTGTATGCTGGGGGCACTTTTTTAACGGGCTTTGCCAATAGTTTTGAATCCGCCTTTTTCTTTAGAATCTTGGCGGGTGCTGGCTTGGGTGGAGAGTTCGCAGCGATCCATTCCGCAATAGACGAGTTTGTGCCCGCCCGCCATAGGGGAAAGGTGGACGGCACCATCACCGCCCTTTGGAACCTGGGGAGTATTATGGCTTCTTTATATGCTCTGTATCTTTTAAAGCGTTTTGACGAAAGCTTTGCTTGGAGGATTGCCTTTTTTATTGGTGGCCTTTTGACCCTTTTGATCATATACATAAGGATATATGTACCCGAGTCTCCCAGATGGCTTATCTCCAAAGGAAGGCTGAAGGAGGCGGAGGAGATCGTCAAAAAAGTGGAAAGGGAGGTGGGCATCTCTCCAAAGGTGGAAAGTTGTCAAATTCCCGTTTTTGAGGGTAGCATATGGGATGCCACCGAGTTGATCCTAACCAAATACCGGTGGAGGTTTCTCTTTAGTGCGTCAATGAGTTTTACTATACTTACCACCTACTACGGCATGCTTGCCTTTTTACCCTTGGTTCTTTCAAAGGTCTATAATCTTAGCTCTAAGCAGACCTCCGAGGTGCTCTTCTTTGGAAGTGTGGGGGGACTGATTGGAGGTCTTGTGGTAGCCTTTCTAAACGACAGGGTAGGGAGAAAGGTGCTTGGGGTTAGCATAAGTGGGCTCTCCACTTTGGCGGTTTTTCTGTTTTTGTTAACGGATACAAACCCTAAAACCCTTTACTTTTTGTATTCGTTGATCGCCTTTTCCTTTGCCTCTGTGGCATACGTGATCGCAACGGAGATATACCCATCCTACATAAGGGCATACGCCATAGGGGTGCTTTCAGTGGTGGGAAGGCTCTCGGGTGCCCTTGCACCGGTGCTTGTGACAACCTTAGCCAACAAAGACTACCGGCTTGGACTTTTGTGTATATTCCTCTTTTGGCTCGTGGGATTTTCTGCCTTTGTGATATACGCCATCAAGGGAAAAGAGACCAAGGGCATGCCCATAGAACAGATAAGTTGAGGAGGGGCTTAGCCCCTCCCACTTTCGTTTTTATTCTTTCTTCCCGTAGTATTTGGTTAGGTATTCAATGATTTGCTTTTGGGCATCTTCGGGGATAGGCGCCTTAAATACATTGACCATCTTTTTGACAACTCCTTCCCATCCCTTTTGAGTGAGTGGCGCGTTGGTCTTTATGTAATCATAGCTATGACATTGAAGACAGTATCCCATTACAGCCTTTTCTTCTGGAGTTCCCTTTAAGGTTTCTGCACTAAAGCCAAAGCTTAACAAAAGTGCGGATAAAATAAATACCCTTCTCATGGTATTACCTCCTTAAACGTAAAGGTTAAAGGTTTGCACCACATTGTTGTGGTAGCCTGCGGGGTTCCATATAAGCTCAAAGGTTTGAGTTTGACCCATCCTGTTGGACGCTTTTGCCATAACTTTGTACACACCCTTCTTTTCCACTTTAAAGGTGTGTTCCCACTGCACCCATGAATACCTACCGTCGGATTTGATTATCTTAGCCTCCCGCCAGGTCTTTCCACCATCTACGGATACCTCTACCATCTTAATGCCATAGCCACCGTCATAAGCTACACCCATAACGGTTATGTAATCACCCACCCGTGCAAAGTTCTTTATATCTTTTATCTGGGTGTTATCCACCTCATAGGGGTATATGGTCCTCTTTGTGTTGTTATTAACAAACTTTACAACCAAAGAATTTACCATAATTTCTGTTATTGGAACAGAGGGTGCAGAAGGGTCCTTGTCCCAAAGTTCTATGATCGGAAACTTGTACCTTGGAAGTCTGTAGGCGGTGTCATACCAGAAGTTCCTTGGCAAGTCAAAGACAACCTGTATATCTGTTACAGCCTTGACCCAGTAAGTGGCAGTCCAGCCAGGTATTACGAGCCTTGCAGGATAACCGTTCTCTACAGGTAGTTCCTCACCGTTCATTTCAAAAGCTATAAGGCAGTTCTCATCCATAGCCTTCCAGATGGGTATAGCCTTAGCAAAATGGTCTTGCCCTTGAACAGTTGGCGGGTTGTAGCTTGAATAGGCAACTATCGCCTTAGCCTTTGGATCCACGCCCGCAGCATCAAGCACATCTTTAAGCCTTACACCCACCCATTTGGCATTTCCCATCGCACCGTATCTCCATTGAATACCTGTAACCTTTGGATCAAATAAACCTCTTCTGTTTCCAGAACACTGATTTACTGCGGTTAGTTCGTACACCTTGAAGTTTTTCTTTAGTTCATCAAGGGTGAATTCCACGGGTTTCTTAGCAGCGGGTCCATAGACTTTTAGCTTATAGTCCTTGAAGTCTTCCTTTTTGTCTGCGTAATCTGCCTGGTGCCATCTAACATAAAAGGCTTCGTTGGGTGTGTAAAAGTGTTCATAGTACTGCACTGGTGTTTCAAAGTTCTTTGGTCTCATAGTTTGAACTATGAGTGGGTACTTGGGAGACTTTAGAGGATACCTGGTCCATGCCAAGATCTCACTAGGGTCGTAGGCTACAGACAGCTTTGGCAAAATTAAACCTCCGCCGGCTACCAAAAGACCACCTTTCAAAAAGGTCCTTCTGTCCACTTTTATCACCTCCTTTGGTTTCATGTTAATAGTTTTATTACGTTTATTTCCGCTTTGCAATAACTTTTACTTATGGATTAAATAACAGGGACTTATAAAAATTTCCGTTTATTCTTAGGGTGATCTTCCTCAGTTTATTGACCTGAAGTTAAAGCTATCTTATAAAAAAAACTTTGCAGGAGGGGTACTATGGAAACAGTAAGCTTTGAGTATAAAGCCTACAAGCCAAGACCCTATCACATGGACCCGGGCATAGGACACGAAATAGATGCAGAGTTTCAGCTTTATGGCTATCCTGTCCTTTGGTACAACTACCTACTAATAGACAAATGGCTCTTGGACTGGCTTGGCATTTCCCTTGATATATCGGATGTATGGACCTCCTCTTACAGCTCTAACACCAACGAGATCATCAGATCGTAGAATCCTCCGGCACTCTATTTTTCAAGTTTGGGGAGTTAGACCAAACAAAGCCCGCAGGCAGTGTAAAAATAAGGGTGGAGACTATAGTCTATTATGCTTGAAAAATACTCCCAAGGCATCATCAAGAGGAAGCTAAGCAGGTTGGGGGAAGGAGGCTGTTCTAAAAATCCCTCATCGGGATGTCCCCCCAGCGGATAAGGGAACTAACCTACTCCTCACCCTATCCCACGCCCCTTCCACCAGTATAGGCTTCAGAAGGGAAAGGTCTCTGGGCAAGACCCTTCCAAGGATAGGGAAGAGGAGGGCTACCTTCAGAACTTGCCAAGCACTTTGAAGGGTAGTTTTTGCTACCCTTCCCTGCTCGGGATTCCTTCCATTGGCTCCCTCGCAGGAACTTGGCTCACTCTGAAGGCTTTGGACGAGATTAGTCAGTAGCTTCTTTGCATTCTGGACAACCTTTAGTTCGCTTTCTAAGGCATTCCTCTTATATTCGTTGCTTTCTGTGGCTATGAGTTCTATGAGTTCTTTTTCCCTCTCCTCATACTTCTTTAGGGCAAACTCTAAATACGCCCTGTCCTTCAAAAGCTTTTCATAGTTCTCAGGCATATCCTCTTTAAATCCTAAAGCTCTTCTCCCTATCACATAAGCCCCAGCTATGTCTTTGTCTATGCTCAACTGCGGTGCATACTTTAGCATGCCTATAATTGATGTGTAGGCGGGATGAACCTCTATTACTTCCACTCCCTTTAACATTGCAACTCTTTTAAGTTTTTGCAAAAACTTTTTGGCATTCCAGTTGTGAAATATCTTCCGTAGCTTGGCTTTCCCATCTCCACGAGTTCCCTTTTTGAGTTTTTTAAGATTCTCCACTGCTATAGCTTTACCTTTCTGAATGGCTAAATCTACTATCTTGTTGGCTAATATCCACTCTTGATGGTCTTTGGTGTTTTTAGAAAGTCCTAAAAGATGATGCAAGCTAATAGCTTGATAGCTTAGTAGTTTTCCTGTTTTTGACACTTCAGCTATAGCTAAGTGTACAGGTGATGCATTCGTGTCTATGGCTATTACTCCATTATCTTTTGTGTATTTCACCTCGGGCGTTGGGATTTCAAAAGATACACTTCCATAAATTTCTCCGTCTCTGAGTTTTAACTCCACTGTGTAGGGAAAGTAGCTATGGGTCTGCCAGCCTTCTAAAAGCATAGCCATAAAGGTAAGCCACTTGTCTTTGCTATTGCTGGGTTCTCTTAACACTTTGGCATAAATAAACTCTCTGTTTCCTGTGGTAATTCTAAGATGTAGCTGTCCTTTTTTGTCTTCAAATCTTGTTAGTCTGTTTCCTTTGTCTGCCTTTGACCCGATGCTTATGAGTGTCCCCTGTCTTTGTTCTTTCCACTGTTTTTTAAGTTTCTCTCTTGCTTTCCCTGAAAGGTGGTTTTTGCAAAGCTTTTCAAAAAGTCTTTTACCACCAAACACCACTGGTGTATCGGTAGGATATTGCTTAGCCTTGTAAATGGCTGAATCAATGTATTTTGTTGGCAACTCAGGAAATAGCTTTCTTAGTCTTTGATATATTTGAGCATGTGGGTTTTTTGTTTTTTCTTTTTCCAACTCCTTTAGCATGTTGTATGCTACACGAATGGCAGAGGGTTGCTTACGCATTAGCTGGATAAGTTTTTCTTTGTCTTTCTTTTTCAGTTCAAGCTTAAACTGTAAGCTAACAAACACCAGAGTTAGATTTTAGCCTTAAAACCCTTGTGTGTCAATGTGGTTGCATTTTTAGATTAAAATAATTGCATTATGGAAGAATCAAGGCTCGCAAAGCTAAACAAACTCAGGGAAAGGGGTTTAGCCTATCCATACAAATATGAAATCAGCCATAACCTTGGAGAGCTAAGAAGACAGTATGAAAGAGAACCACAGGGGGAAAGGGTAAAGATAAAGGGAAAGGTCAAAAGGGTTTCTAAGCAGGAAGACAGCTTTTTAATTAGGCTTGAGGATCAAAGGGGAGGGGTGGAGATGTTGGTAAGGACTGCCCAAGAGCTAAAGCAGGGGGAGAATGTAGTTCTTGAAGGAGTTCTTACAAGGTGGGAGGGCAAGCTAACCTTAGACCAAGCAGTCGTTTCGGAAGGAGATGCCCTTGATGTTTTAGAAGTAAAGGAAAAATACGACATGAACCCGGAGGATGTGGAGGTTTCTGTAGCGGGTAGGGTGATAACCCTTCGCCCTATGGGGAAAGCCCTGTTTGCCCACCTTCAGGATGCTACTGGAAAGCTTCAGATATACCTAAAACAGGACATTGTGGGAGAGGCTTCCTTTAAAGATTTTGAGGAAGTGGTAGACCCAGGGGACATACTGGGAGTTAGAGGAAAACTCTTCAGAACAAACACGGGAGAGCTTACCGTTGAGGTAAAGGAGTGGGTCCTTTTAGCAAAGAGTTTGCATCCTCTACCGGAGAAGTGGCATGGGTTGAAGGATGTAGAGGTTAGATACAGGCAAAGATACTTGGACCTGATCGCCAACGAGCATGCCAGAAAGGTCTTTTTCCTAAGGAGCAGGCTTGTAAGCGAAATAAGGAGGTTTTTAGACGCCAAGGGTTTTTTGGAGGTGGAAACTCCCATCCTCCAACCCATAGCGTCCGGTGCAAACGCCAAGCCCTTCATAACCTACCACAACTACCTTGAGCAAAACCTCTATCTGAGGATCGCTCCGGAACTTTACCTAAAGAGGCTCATTGTGGGAGGCATAAACAGGGTTTATGAGCTTGGTAAGAACTTTCGCAACGAAGGTGTAGATACCACCCACAACCCAGAATTTACCATGCTTGAGTTTTACTGTGCCTACTGGGACTACAAGGACCTTATGGTCTTCACAGAGGAACTTTTCTCTTACCTGTTGAACCAGCTTGTGGGTGGGCTAAAGATAACCTACCAGGGCAAAGAGCTTGACTTTACACCGCCCTTTAAAAGATACCGCTACTTTGAACTTCTGGAGGAAAAGACGGGCAAGGACAAGGATTTCTTTTTGAAGGACGTTGAAGGTCTTAGAAAGTTGGCAAAGGAGATAGGAGTGCCCAAGGCGGAAACGCTAACCCATGCCAAGCTCATAGACAAGGTCTTTGACTTGCTGGTGGAGGATGAACTTTGGGGACCCTGCTTTGTGATAGACTTTCCAAAACTGCTCTCGCCCTTGGCAAAAACCCACCGAGAGGACCCAGATTTGGTGGAGAGGTTTGAGCTCTTTGTGGCAGGCAAAGAAATAGCCAACGCATACACAGAGCTGAACGACCCTATGGAGCAGAAGGAGAGGTTCTTGGAACAACTGAAGGAGAAGGAGATGGGAGATGAAGAAGCCATGGCTATGGATGAGGACTTTATAAGAGCTTTGGAGTATGGTATGCCTCCCACCGCCGGAGAGGGTATAGGTATAGATAGGCTGGTAATGCTTTTGGCGGATGTGGATTCTATAAGGGAGGTAATACTCTTTCCTGCCCTCAGGCAAAAGTCATGAAAGTGGGCGTTTTGGTATCCGGCAGGGGCTCTAACCTTCAAGCCCTCATAAACGCTTACAACGAGGGAAAGATAAAGGGAGAGATAGCCTTAGTTATTTCCGACAACCCTCAAGCATACGCCATAGAAAGATGCAAAAGGCATGGGATTGAGCATGCGGTGGTGGAAAGGAGGGAATTTAAAAGCAAGCTGGAATTTGAAAGGAGGATGGTGGAACTTCTGAAAGAGAAGGGTGTGGAGCTGGTAGTCCTTGCGGGCTTTACGAGGGTGCTTAGTGGAGAGTTTTTAAAGGCTTTCCCCATGCGCGTTATAAACATCCATCCTTCTCTTATTCCAGCCTTTCAGGGATTGCATGCCCAAAGGCAAGCCTTAGAATATGGAGCAAAGCTCACCGGTTGCACGGTGCATTTTGTTTCCGAGGAACTTGACAATGGACCCGTGATCATTCAGGCATGCGTGCCCGTGCTACCCCAAGATACCGAGGAGAGCCTATCCCAAAGGATTCTTGAGTTTGAGCATAAGATACTTCCTCAGGCGGTAAAGTGGATTTCTGAAGGTCGTGTGGAGGTGGAGGGTAGGAAGGTTGTGGTAAAGGGTGCCACCTACGGAACCCTTCCTGTAAATCCTCAGCTGGAGGACTTTTTATAATATTTTTTGGGAGGTTGAAAGTATGTGGAAAAGGTTAAGGAATCCCGCGTTAGCCCTTGCGATAGCCGGCTGGTTTTTCCTTTTTAATTCCGCCCCTGCGGTAGCAGGACTTGTAAGCTCCAAGCCTGCCTCTGAGGAGGTGTCAAAGATAAACAGAGAGGAAGACATAAAGACCATTCAGAGGGCTCTGGAGAGCAAAATAGTTCAAGAGAAATTAAAAGCCTATGGGCTCAGCAAAGAGGAAATAGAAAAAAAGCTCTCGGAGATGGACGACCAGCAAATACACACCTTAGCCAAGGCGTCGGAGAAGGTTCTGGCAGGTGGGGATGGGCTTGGGGTGGTAATATCCCTCTTGGTGATCGCCATACTGGTGGTGATCCTTCTGAAGCTCCTCAACAAGGAGATCATAATAAGGTAATCCTAAAAGTTCCCTTTGTAAGACAACGGGACCAGTTTTGCGGTCCCGCCTCCCTCAGCAGTGTTTTTGCCTACTATAACCTATACATAGACCAAGATGAAATAGCCAAGGAAGTTTATATTCCCAAGCTGAAGGGAGCCCTTATCACAGACCTTGAGAACTACGCAAAAAAGAAAGGTTTCAAGACGGAGCTTTTTAAAGGGGACATTGAAAAACTTAAACAGTATATAAGCAGAGGGCTACCCGTGATAATCCTCGTAGATCTGGGTGCGCTTTTTGTTAGCGTGCCCCACTACTTGGTGGTGGTGGGTTTTGACGGAGAAGGTTTTTATGCCCACACGGGCTACGAAGAGATGAAGTTTTACCCCTCCAAAGAGCTGGATAAGATCTGGAGAAGGATGGGAAGGGTGGGTTTGGTGGTTTATCCCCCTTGAATTTTTTCTAAAACCTTTCTGTAGCCCTCCATTAGGTCTCCCAGGTCAAACCTAAAGCGGTCTTTGTCCAGTTTTTCCCTTGTTTTCGCATCCCAGAGCCGGCAAGTATCGGGGGATATTTCATCAATAACCGCCAAACTTCCATCGGGGAGTATGCCAAACTCCAGCTTAAAGTCCACCAGCAATAGCCCATGCTCTTTGAAAAACTCCCTCAACACCTGGTTGGTTTTCAGTGCCATCTCTTTCATACTTTGGACTTGCCAGTCTTCTGCAAGGTTCAAAAGCTTTATGTGTTCCACGCATACGAGTGGGTCGTGCAACTGGTCGTTTTTGTAGAAAAACTCCACCAGAGGTGGTTTAAGTTCTAATCCCTCCTCAAGCCCGAGCCTTTTGCACAGGCTCCCCGCGGTAATGCTGCGAACGACCACCTCCAAGTCAAACCTCTTTGCCCTCCAAACTAACATCTCCCGGTCGGAGACCTTTTTTATGTAGTGAGTCTTTATCCCCGATTTTTCCAAAAGCTCAAAGAGAAGGCTGGAGATGGTGTTGTTTATAACGCCCTTACCCTCTATTTCAGCCTTTTTTGTGGCATCAAAGGCGGTGGCACTGTCTTTGAAAAAGACTATTACCTTGTCCTCTTCTTCCGTTTTGTATATGACCTTTGCCTTTCCCTCGTAGAGCTTTTCCATAGAAACATTTTAACAGTATGTCCGAGCAAAGGTTTTACTGTAGTAGAGACTCATTATCCTCTCAAGGTTTTTGAAGATGGAAAAGTCCTCTTCTACCCTCTGCCTTAGGTATAGACGGGTGCTCTTGGAAATAAGGTCTGTGCCCTTTACAATAGCTTGGGCTAAGGCTTGGGGCGTTCTCTCCTTGGAAAGGAATTCTTTGAGGATCTGGGTTTCAAGCTCTAAGTCAAAGGCACACACTGGCGTTCCGCTGGCTTGGGCTTCCAAAAAGGCAAAGCCAAAGGTCTCAAAGGGGGAAGCACTAACAAACAGGTCTGCGCTGGCATAAAGTACAGAGAGCTCCCCTTTTTCCAAGTAGGGTATGTAGGTTAGGTTGTTAAATCTTTTTGCATACCACTTTACTAAAAAGCTAAGGGGTCCCTTGCCCACCACTACCAAGTGAAAGAGGGATGGGTCCAAAAGCTCAAAGGCTTGCAGGAGGGTTTTTATGCCCTTCTCCACGCTCAGCCTGCCCGCATAGAGGAGTAAAAACTTACTCTCTTCCACTCCCAAGAGCTTCTTTAAGTAAAAGTCCCGCTTGGCGGGATCAAAAAGCTCTGTATCCACTCCCATTGGCGTGTAATACACGTTCTCAAAGCCAAGTGCGTCAAACTCCCTTTTGTACTTCTCCGTGGGAACCAGCAGAAGGTCTGCCTTTTTTAGGCATCTTTCAAAGACGTGGTTTAGAAGCATCTTTTTAAAGGAATTCGGCATTGGCATAAGTTCTATTTCCCTCTTGGCGTCCGCATGATAAAAGACAGATAGAAGGTAGTTTTTTCTTTTTAGGAAAGGTACCAAAAGATAAGTTCCACCAAGCTCCACCACATCCGGCTTTTCCTCTTCAATAATTCTGTTTATTTCCTTCACGGAAGAAAAGAACCTGTATCCGCCGATGAGCCCAAAGGAGGATAGCTCATAAAAACGAGTCCTTCCCACCGTGTAGGTTCTGGGCTTTTTACCGGGAACAACCACCACATGTTCCACATCTTGGTTTTTCATAAACTCTACCTTGTAGTTTATGTAGGTTTTTATGCCACCGCTGGTGGGATGATAGTATGGAGTTATGTCCATAAGCTTCATACCTTTACTCCTACGCGTCCCAGAAGTTTGTTGATATAGTCTAAGTAAGTTTCCGTCAGGTCCATAGACTGGGCATACCTTAGGGCTTCTGCGGACATGAACTCCCTCAGGCGTGGAGATTCCAGCAGTCTTCCCAGCTTTTCCACAAAATCCTCATAAGAGTGCGCTATAAATCCATTTACTCCCTCCTCCACATGTTCGTGGGATGCACCCTTGCTACTTACCACTACAGGGAGCCCGCTTGCCATAGCCTCCAAGATCACCTGTCCGTAGGTCTCTGTCTCAGAGGGGAACAGAAACACATCCGCACTGGCGTATGCCTTTGCCAGCTCTTCCCCAGTAAGATATCCCAAAAGATAAACATTCCTCGGCTTTTTCTTTTCTATTTCTTCCCTGTAAGGTCCATCCCCTACTATGATGAAGGTATCCTCTGGAAAGTTCTTAGCGCAGTATAAGAAGGCATCCAAGTTCTTTTCCTTTGAGACCCTGCCCACATAGAGGACCACATTTCCCCTAACCTGCACTCCAAACTTTCTTTGGAAAAAGCCCTCTTCCTTTTTGGAAGGGTTGAACAGACTTGTATCCACGCCTCTCTTGAAGACCTTGATCTTTTCCTCCCTTACTCCCTTTTCCCTTAAGAGCTTTTTGTAGGCTTCGGAGGGTACAAAGACCCTTTCGCAGGCGTTGCAAAGAAGGGCAATGAGTTTGTAAGAGATGTCCATAAGTTCCCTGCTTCCTGTGTAGGCGTATGCGTAGGCGGGCAAGTCAGTGTGGAAGGCGAAAGTGGTAGGAAGTCCCAGAGCCTTGGCAACGCCAAAAGCCATAATGCCCAAAGGTCCCGGCGTGGCTATATGCACCCTTGAATAGTTCCTCAAAAGGTCCAAAAGAGATATAAGGGTAGGCACACGAAGTTTAAACTCTTCGTAGAAGGGCGTAGAAAACTCAAAAGCAGGCTTCAAAAGGACCAGGTTATTCTCTTTAACATTACCTTCCCAGACTGTTATTACATCTAAGGGTAGGTCATGCTTCTCCGCTAATTCCCTAATTATCCTTGAGCTTCTTGCCACACCGTTTATTTCAAAGTGGGTGTCTGTTATGTATGCAAGCCTTTCTTTTCTCTTTGGTATGATGCCAAAGCTTTTTGCAACCTCTTCTGCCTTTTTTTCTTCAACTTTTTGCCCGTAGGCTAAAAAGACAGGAGCAGAGTGAAGAATCAAGGCAAGTATGGACTCACCAAAGGTGGAGGTGGAAGGGTCTTTTAGGAACCTCTCTAAGGCAAGCTTGGGAATCTTGTCTAAAGCTTCCTTTAGGAGGGCGTGCCTTTCTGCGTTGGTGCCCAAGAAGGTTCTCAGAAAGAGCTCCGTCATTGGGTTGTTGGAGTGCATAAAGATAAAATCCGTAAAAGGCTTTAGGGCGGAGGGAATTTTCCCCTTGTTTAGAAGAAAGTCATAACCCACCCGAGAGACCATGTTCAAAAGCCTTTCGTAGCCCAGCTTTTCCGTATTTACCGAAGTCCTCCCTTCCCTTATGGCTTGTAAAAACTCTTCCTTTGAAAGGGCTTGGGCTTCTGTCCAGGTTCTCCCCACATCCATACCGCCGTGGTCGTCAGAGCCTGCGGTAAAAGATATATAAGGTCTTGTTCTAAGGGACTTTATCTTGTACTTTTCCTCAAGCTGATGAATTTTTTCCCATCCGTCATAGAGCCTTGCCAGTTTTTCCTCCAGCTCCCTTAGGTTCTCTCCGCGGGTGCCGTTTATGACCTCCCAGTTATCAAACAGAAGAACAAACTTCTCCACCAAAGACTTGGTGATCTTTGTATCCTGCACCGCATACAGTGGATGTGCTAAGGAGTGGGCTATGTTCTTCGCTTTTAGGTAGGCAACAAATTCATAAATATTTTCCCTCAGCTTTTTAAGGTCTTCGTGGATCTTTTCGTCTATGCCGTAGGCTAAAACATGCACCTTTGCCTTTTCCTCCGGAAACTCCACCGTGTACTCACAGCTTATGAAGACCTCCGGCAGGTGGGCGATCTCCAAAACGCCATCTATGGTGTTGTGGTCTGTGATGGTTATGTAGGTCATGCCCCTTTCCTTTAGCCTTTTGTATATTTCCATGGGCTCTGTGAAGCTTTCGGGGCATCCGATCAGCTTGCTAAACCATCCACCCGGCAGGTTAGATGCCTTGGAGTGAAGGTGCAGGTCTGCTTTTGCTAAAGAGTTCTTCATAGCTAATTACCTCCCTTTCTTTTTTTACTTCCCTTAGAATGGACCTCCAAAGGACTATCTTTCTTCTGTCTCTGAAATCCCTTGTGTGCAAAGATAGTCTCAGAACCTTTGCCCTTTTGTAGAGCCTTAGAAAAGTGGGCACCGCCATCAGGCTAAGAAAGGAGAGCATTGGTCTGTTGCTGAAGGTAATGGAGGGAGAGGGTATTTTTTCGTCGGTCTGCAGGTCCTTTATGAGATCCCTATAACCCACAGCCCTAAAATCAAAGGCAGAGAGTACATCCTCCATCCATGGGTTTGAAATCCACGCAGGGGGCACAAAGAACTTTGCGGTAAGGGACAGCGATTCAAAGATGTCTAAGGCTTTTTCTATCTTTTGGTAGGTTTCTTCAATGCCCCCCTCCCCAAACTCCCCTTCCCCGTAAGTGTAAAGGATCTGAGAGAGCTTTACTTTAGCCTTATGGCTGTATCCGTGCAAAACGATCTCTTGCTCCAGTGCCTTCAAAAAATCCACAAAATCCTTATGTTTATAAAGAGGGTATTCTTCCATGTAGTTTGGAATGACCAAAAGAGAGAACTTATCTATTTTTAGCCCTTGCAAAAATTCCACCGCCTGATAAACTTCCTGCTTGTAGAAAGGCGACACGTCGTGAATTTCCACTATGGCATACATGCTAAAGAATATGCTAATGCTTTAGTGTTAAGAAATCATTAATTTTTGACAAAAAAGGTTAACAATTTCTTAACAAAAAGGTATGCTGTAAGGTGAAACATCATTAAAAAAAAGGAAAAAAGAAAAAAAGAGGAGGAGGCAGGAGCCCTTCCCAGGACCCTTTACAGATAGACTTCCTTGCCGTCGTTCCTTTGAACTTGAATTACGGATGGTCTTGGGACAACTACACCATCGTTAAGATAGGGCCACTTGGTATTGGCGCCATCCTCTCCCGGGTGCTGTATAGTGCAGAAGAAGGTTTTGTAATCTTCGGAAAACTCAGGACCGCATATTTCACAACCGGGCACCCCGGAGAGGAACATCTTTAGCTCTTTGGTGTATACGTTCAGGGTGTATACACCATCGTTCTTGGCGAGCCTGTTTTTGCTTGGGTTTCCATCCGTCGCTATCCACACATTTCCGAGCTTGTCAAAGGCAAAGTTGTCGGGTGCAGAAATGGCGGGTGTGGTTTCTTTGGCAGGCTGTCCGTAGATGTATAGCTTTCTGTTTTCGTCGGTTGCCCTCGGATCTCCGCAGAGCATAGCCATCACCCAGGTGAACTTAGTGGAAGCTGGGTCGTTGTTTTGTTCCTTGATCTCTATTATGTGTCCCATGTAGTTGAGTGGTCTTGGGTTTGCTCTGTCTGTGCCAGGATATCCGGGCTGACCTCTTCTTTCGTTGTAGGTGAGGGCAACAAAGACACTCTTGGTTATTGGGTTCCATTCAAAATCTTCGGGTCTGTCCATCTTGGTGGCGCCGAGCAGGTCTGCCGCTCCTCTGGTGTTTATAAAGCATAGCACTGGGTCGTTTTGGAAGGGCTCGGGAAGGTTGGGATTGGGAGTTATCCTGTTTCCATCCACAGTGGCTATTGGGATCCACTCGCCGGTGAGGTCGTCGTTGAACTTAGCCACATAGAGCGTTCCCTCATCCAACAGTCCAAAGTTTGCGGTTCTGTTGAGGGGGTCGTATTTGCCCTTTGTGACGAACTTATATATATACTCAAACCTCTCGTCGTCGCCCATATAGACCACCACCCTTCCGTCTTTGGCTACCACCGTAGTTGCCGCCTCGTGTTTGAACCTTCCGAGGGCTGTCCTTTTGACGGGTGGTCTTGTGGGGTCGTATGGGTCAACTTCCACCACCCACCCAAACCTAAAGGCTTCGTTGGGCTCTTGGCTTATATCAAACCTACTGTAATATCTGTGAAACCCATATCTTTTAGCACGCGAACTGGGCACACCATATCTTTTGTGGATTTCTTTTACCAAGCTATCGCTTATGGAATTGATATCTCCCCCAAAGTAGCTGTGGAAGTTTTCCTCGCAGGTTAGCACCGTTCCCCAGGGGGTTTTACCCGCTGAGCAGTTGTTTAGGGTTCCATAAACCAACAGTCCGTTTGGGTCGTAGGAGGTTTTCATTAACCTGTGTCCCTTGGCTGGTCCGGAGATAAGGCATACGGTATCGCCTGTGATCCTTCTGTTGAAGGGTGAGCCCTTCACATACTCCCAAGAGCCGTTGGATTTTCTCCTTATCTCCACCACCGATACACCATGGGCTTGGAGCATTAGGTCTGCTTGCTCCTTTGTGGGGGTTGAGGTGTTTAAATCAAAGCCCTTAAACATGAGCTCTGGGTTTGTGTATTCGTGATTTACCACCAACAGAGCTCTGTTAGATGTTAGCTTAAAAAAGCCCACAAAGTCTGCGTTGTAGCCAAAGCACTTTTTCTGCCTTTCCACATCCTCTGGGGTTGGTCCTTCGTATACCCTGTTCCAGTTGAGGGGTTCTCCGTTGTCCAAGGGGTCTCCCCACTTGATAAGTATGCTTACTCTATAACCTTCCGGCACGATGACTCTGTCTTCGTTGTTGGGATAGATGGTTTTGTAGGAGAGGGATTTTGTGGGTTTATTCTTAGTTTTTGCATGGGCAAAGGGTGAAGAAAACACCACCGCAGAAGTCCCCGTTAACTTCAAAAAGTCCCTTCTGTCAAGGACTCTCTTTAGGATGTCCCCAAAGTACTCGCCCATAATCTATTCCTCCTGCGGTTTTGGGCTAAATATAAAAGCCTTCCGTTAAGATTTGGTTAAGGATTTGTTAAGAGTTTGTTAAGGCTTAAAATATGAGAAAATGGCTAAAATATTGCTGGGTGTTTGTTCTTCTGTTGCCATCCACAAAGCCTGCGATCTGGTCAGAGAGCTAAAACACAAAAACCATCAGGTAAAGGTAGTCCTCACACCCACTGCGGAGAGGTTCATAACCAGGCTTACCTTTTCTTCCCTGAGTGGCAACAAAGCCTACTCCGATTGGGAGGAAGAGGACCCTTTCTTACACATAACACTGCCCCGCTGGTGCGACCTTTTTTTGATAGCCCCATGCAGTGTAAACACCCTCTCTAAGATCGCCAACGGCATAGCAGACAATCTCCTAACCAGTTGTGCGTTAGCCCATAAGGGTCTGTTGATGCTGGCACCCGCTTGTAATGTGGAGATGTGGCAAAATCCCGCGGTGCAGGAGAACGTAGAAAGGTTAAAAAAAAGGGGAGTGGTGATAATAGAACCCGAGGAGGGGAGGCTTGCCTGTGAAGAGGAGGGAAAGGGTAGGCTCGCGAGCCTTGAAAGGATCCTTGACTGGGTGGAGTGGGGCATACGCCCAAAGCCATTGCAGGGCAAGAGGATTCTCCTCACGGTGGGAGCAACGAGGGAGTTTATAGACGACGTGCGGTTTATATCCAACCTTTCCACCGGAAGAACGGGCTTTACCATCGCAAGGGTTCTGAGGTGGCACGGTGCGGATGTTCAGATCATCGCAGGATACACGGAGGAAAAACCTCCACCGGAGATATCTCTCATAAGGGTCTCCTCCACGGAGGAGATGTTAAGGGCTGTCCTTGAGAATGTAAAGTTTGCAGACCTGTTGGTGATGAACTCGGCGGTGGCTGACTACAGACCTTCGGAGAGGGTGGAGGGCAAGCTCAAAAAGGACCAAGATGTCCTTGAAATTAGGCTGGTGAAAAATCCAGATATCTTGGAGGAGGTTGGCAAGCTTGGGCTTGAAGGTTTAAAGGTGGTGGGCTTTGCCCTTGAGGAGGAGCAATTTCTCTTAGAAAAAGGCTTAGAAAAGCTAAGAAGAAAAAAATTGGACCTGCTGGTGGCAAACCCAGTAGGCACTATGGGAAAGGAAGGGCACAAAGGCTACCTTATCTTCAAGGATGGCAATGCGATTCCCTTTTCCTTTCCCGATAAGCTTTCCTTTGCGGAGTTTTTGGTCGCCCACATCTCTAAATTACTACTTGCTTAACGAACAGAATCTCCGGAAGTTTTCTGATCTCCTCAAGGACTTCCTCCGGCACTGGGTCGTCCAAGTTCAAAATACCCAAAGCTATGCCACCTCTCTTTTCTCTTCCAAGCCTAAAGCCTGCAATGTTGACCTTTGCCTGCCCCAGCATGGTTCCGATCTTTCCTATAACACCCGGCACGTCCTTGTTCTCAAAGAGTAGCATAATACCCTCTGGCTCCACATCCACCCTGTACTTATCAATCTGGATTATACGAGGTAGGTTGCCCTCCAAAATGGTGCCCACCACCACCCTTTCTGAACTATCGGACCTTACCACCACCTTTATGTAGTGCTTGAAATCTACCGTCTCTTCGGAAGTCAACTCCTCCACCTTTAAGCCTCTATCCCTTGCCACATAGGATGCGTTTATTATGTTTATGGGAAAATCCACCACCTCCTTCAGTATTCCCATCAAAACCGCCGACGCTATTGGGTGGAAGTGCTCCGCTATGTCTCCCCTCACTTCCACATGAACTTCCCTTATGCCCTCCTCTGCCCACTGCACCAGAAACTTGCCCATCCTCTCCGCCAAATCTAAGTGAGGTTTTATAAGGGTAAGCACAGAGAGGTCTGGGAAGGGTGCGTTCACCACATACTCTACCGTCTGCCCTCTCAGGGCTTTTATTACCTGCTGGGCTATTATGACCGCCACGTTTTCCTGAGACTCATAAGTGTTTGCCCCTATGTGAGGAGAGAGGGACACATTGGGAAACTTCTTTAGCTTTTCTATGAATTCGTAAGGAGGAGGCTCCACCGAATAGACATCAAGCCCAACTCCGGAGAGCTTGCCCGTTTCAAGAGCCCAAATAAGGTCTTCGTCCTTTACGATCCCACCCCTTGCACAGTTTATGAGCACCGCACCATCCTTCATCAGTTCAAACTCTTTTCTTGTGATCATGTGCTTTGTCTCGTGGGTGAGTGGTGCGTGTATGGTCAGAATATCCACCTGTTTTAGCATTTCCTTTAGGTCCTCAACAAGTTTGACCCCAAGCCTGTCTGCCTTCTCCTTTGGAATGTAAGGGTCATAGGCGAGCACTTTCATCCCAAAAGCCTTTGCCCTTATGGCAACCTGAGAGCCTATGTTTCCAAGCCCTATTATGCCCAAGGTTTTTCCGTAAAGCTCCGTGCCCATGAATTTCTTTCTGTCCCATCTACCTTCCAGCATAGAGTTGTGGGCATTGTGGAAGTTTCTTACCACGCACAGCATATGGGCTAAGGTTAGCTCTGTGGCGCCTATGGTGTTGGCACCGGGCGTGTTGATCACCAAAATGCCCCTGCGGGATGCCTCTTCCACGTCTATGTTATCCACTCCTACGCCGGCCCTTCCTACTACCTTTAGCTTTTCTGCCCTTTCCAAAAGCTCCGCGGTTACGGGTGTCCTACTTCTGGTTATTATGCAATCGTAATCCTTTACCACCTCCAAAAGCTCTTCGTAGCTTATGTCTGGTTCGTTATCCACTTCAATGTCTGGCTCTCTTTTTAAAATCTCAATGCCCTTTTCGGATATAGGGTCTGTGATGAGAACCTTAAACATCAGAGCCTCCTTAAAGGATTGATTAAGGGTTCTATTATAACATTTATCCCTAAAAGCTTGGAGCCTTCCGTTTGGGTTTTAGAGGTGTTAGTGTTAAGCTTTCCGCCATTGAGCAGGTATTTGGTAAAAAAAGGAAGATGAAGATACAGGCATTGTCTGGAACACGAGGATGAAGGTATAAGTTTATGTAATATATTGAAAAAGTTTGATGCGTTCTCGGGGATGTGTTTGGAGATAAAGGAGAAGCTGGGAGAAGCTTATGAGACTGGTAATCAGATACACATTGCAGTTGCGGGTATATCAATAAGTACTGTATAATAAATGCGGGAGGTAGGTTATGTCCATAGAAAAGCATAGAGAAAATGAAGAAAGGCTTCTCAACGAGGTCTTTAATTTAGACGCCTACTATGAGTTTGTAGATGAATATACAGATAAGCACCTAAGCAATGTCTCAAAGCGGATGCCAGATTTCTACCTAAGGTCAAAGAAAGAAGGACTTCCAGACCTTGCGATTGAGGTAAAGACAGAGCGAAGAGATTATGACCGTCCAGTGGGTTATAAAACGTTAGGTGGAATTCAAAAAGAAACACAATTTCCGATTATGGAACATAGCTTATCAATTAAGAACTTGCACATTGTCGTAAAATTGGAGATAACTTTTTATTCAAAGCTGCCTCCTGAAAAGGCGAAGAAATATTGGGATGGTCTGAAAGAAGAGCTTGGTAAATACGAAGAAAAGTGGGAATATATTTTAGATAGGATAAGTGATATTGAAAATATCCTTGAAAGCGAAGATCAGGAGAAATATGTAGGAGATTTGTCGTATCAAAAGAGGGAACAGTTAAGGGAAATTATTAAGGATATAAAAAGGCAAGATGAAAGATTCTTAATAAGCCTCGACACTTATACTTATTATATTTATTCATGCTTGGACGGAAATGAAGAAGAATGTCTGGACAAGATTAGAGATGCTAAAATTGCCATACAAAGTAGCAAAGAAGAGGGGCTTAAACGGCGTATAAAAGATTTCCTTCAGAAATACTTTTATAACAAGCAAATTGAGGATTTTGAGAAAAAACTAACAAGACTAAAAAGACGTATGGGACGACTAAAAAGACGTATGGAAGATTTTAATGAAGATTACCTTTTCGAACAACTTGATGTAAGTCTACCGAGAATAAGGCGAGTAAATGTATCTGAAGAAAGTTCAGAGAATGGCTTTATTTTTACCGTTAGTTTTCTTCTCCCTTGGGAGAAGGAAGATATAAAGACTCACATAAAAAAGATTGAAGAGTATGTTGAAGAAAGCAAGTGTAAATTTGATAACCTGAGAAAAGTAAAATCTGATAAATTAGATAAAAGTCCTCATTTGGAACTTTTGCTTGTTAAAGGGCTATTAGTTGTATATCATAGCTTTAATTCCCTCATTGAAGAGATTGAGAAGGAGCTTGACGAGAAGGGCTACGATTACTTGATGGTTTTTGAAGAACGAAGAGAGCTTTCAGATGGTAGTTGGAATGGTGATTATTACCTAATAATCCGTATGAACGGGGATATAGGGAGTTCTGTAGAAGATGATTGGAAGGCACAAATGAGAAGGATTATCAAATTGAAGATACATGAAAAGCCAGATTATTCCATAGCAAAGGCCTTAGATAATCCAGAAAAATTTGCGGAGGAGATAGATAGATTGATAGATGCTCATCCTTCATATAAGGAGCGTTTAATTGGCGACTTGCGTGCATCATTAAAAAAGTGTATTTCGGAAGAGGCTTTAAAGTTGATTAAAGAAATCGTCAAAAGGAGTACTAAAAAAGATATACTGCTTGAAATAGCAAAATTATTAATAGATGCTTTTGAAGAGAATTTAATTCCTGTTGATTACAAAGATGAGCTTTGGGAAGTTATAGATGGGATTTTAAATAAATTGGATAAGTTGGAAATTGAAGAGAAAATAAGACTAAGAGACATAGTTAATGACAAATATAACTTTACTATTTTTAACACTGTAGAAGGCGCAGCAATAGCCAGCTTGATCCTTTATACCAGTTGGCTTAAGGAAAGCAATAAAATAAAAGACCTTAATAGTATTCCAGAAGTTAAGGGTAGGCTTGAGTTTTATTTGAATAAACAAACATCTATAATTATACACACTGTTTATGGTTTTTATCTTCATTCACTTTTGAACATTGACGAACACTGGACAAAAGATATGATACACAAAATTTTTTCCAAAGATAGAGTAGATTACTTCTGGGGGGCTTGGTGTGCTTATGTTCGGGCTGGTTATCAACACTATAAGGCTTATAGCTTGCTTAGAGATATATACGCCTATGCTATTGAAAACATGAAATATGATGCAGAGTCAGAATGCAAGAAAGACTCAATACATCATTTAATGGTTCTATACGGATGGGGAATAATTTCATTAGACGATCCTATTTTCCACAAATTTTGGGAAAAAGCAAACGGTGATGTTAGAGAGAAGTTTATTAGCTATATAGGGCAACAACTATTAAAGTATGAATTACCCGGCGATGTTATTCAAAGGTTCAAAACATTATGGGAATGGCGTATGAGTTATATAAAGGACTTATCAAATAGACAGGATTTTCAGAAAGAATTGAAGAGTTTTATTCACTGGTTTGTTTCCAAAAAATTTGACGATAAGTGGGCTTTAGAAAATCTTATAAAGACTGTGGAGTTAGTTGATGAAATAACAGAGGAACATGTCTATTTAGCACTTGATGTGTTAGTTGGAATGGCTAACGAGTTTCCAGAATTAGTTCTAAAATATATAGACTTACTGGCACACAATGCGTCAGGAAGAATTTTAAACTCATATAAAAGAAAGATTAGAAAGTCTACAGAAGAAATTTCTAAAATCTTGGAGTCAAAGGGTAGAAGTGATCTGGAAAAAGAACTGAAAAAGATAAAGGAAACTATTAACTTAAAGCTTGGAAGAGAGGTCTTTTCCGATTAGAGATGTAGATGAATTTTTCGTATAATTTCGGCCACACCCACTGTTGTATTGAAGTCTTTATTTATCAAAGCTCCAAGTTCTTAGCTCCGTGGGAATATGATAGTAAAAATTTAATCCTTGTAATTGTGTACCTGTATTGGACCTCTCAAGATACTGGCTATGTCCCAAAGCCAATTTTCAAGCTCCTTTATGTCCATTCGTTTTATTATATCTAAGGGATGAAATACGCCCTTAGAATAGCCCTACCCAAAGGCAGGCTCTTTGAGGAGACCTTGGAATTTTTTAAAGGCAAGGGCATCCTTGAGGAGACCTTTGAGGAGGGAAGAAGGCTTCAGGTTAGGGTGGGCGACTACGAGTTCCTCTTGGTAAAGCCCTTTGATGTGCCCGTGTATGTGGAAAACGGCGTGGCGGATTTGGGAGTGGTGGGTTATGATGTGCTATTGGAGAGGGAGCCTGAAGTCTATGAGCTCTACGACCTTGGCATAGGTTTTTGTAGGCTGGTCATTGCGGGAAAGGAGGAAATGCTTGAGCAGTACAAAAAGGCATCCTTTTTGAGGGTTGCCACCAAGTACCCCAAGATCACCCGGGAATTCTTCTTGGAAAAGGGAATAAAAACAAAGGTTATTTATCTTAACGGCTCTGTGGAGCTTGCTCCCCTTCTGAACCTGTCGGACGTGATAATGGATTTGGTTCAAACGGGTAGAACCTTAAAGGAAAACAACTTGGTGGTCTTTGAGGAGATCAGTTCATCCACCGCAAGGCTCGTATGCAACAGGGCAAGCTACCGCAACAAAAAGGATGAGATCTTTTCCTTTCTCAGCAAAGTTCAAGGGGAGCGTCCAAAGGAGACAATTCAACCTCACCCACAGGCAACCTAACAGTTCCCTTTGCCAAGCTTTCAATAAAGTCCAAGGCAAGCTCCAGAGTGCTAATATCCCTGCCATAGAGTTTGGCGAGCTCTTCCAAGCTTGGTGGAGTAAATCCCTTTTGGGCTATAGCTTTGGCTATGGAATAGGTTTTCCTGTCTATCTCTGGATACACGTCCTTTATGTAGGTAATCACCTCCACCGAATAGACCACCACCCGGTCCTTGCTCGCCAGCTCTCTGATCATCTCCTCCAACCTAATCTGGTCGTAGGTTTTAACCTGACCATCTGCCTTTATGCCCGCTATCACCCGGTTGCCGTCAAAGATGGCATGGTAAAAGACAAAGCTCTGTGGAACCTTTTCCCATCCTTGCTCTTCCGCCAGGCTCAAAAAGGCTCCCATAGCCTCCTCTCTGCTTGAAAAAATGCCCAAAAGGCTATCAAAGCCTTCAGGTTCTATTTGAACCTCCACTACTGTGCAGTCTCCCAATTGCTCTGTTTGCATCCGGTAGCTCAGCTCCTGCCAATCTTTAAAAAGTTCCGCGATTTGTAAATCCGCCTCTGTGGGTTCTCTAAAAAGCTTTCTTAACTTCATTGAAAAAAGTTTAACTCAGAAAGGTTTATTATGCTATCCCTCTCAAACTGGTCCCTTTGGAACGGGTAATCTTTCCTGTAATGACAGCCTCTTGATTCCCTTCTTTGCAGGCTTGCCCAAAGGGTAGCCAAGGCGGTGATGCTTATATCAAAGAGCTGTCTGTTTTGAGGTGTTCTCTCCCACTCCTTCCAATCTTTGAGCCAATCCAAGAGCTTTTCCAAGCCTTCCTTCAAACTTTCCTCTTCCCTTTCAATTCCGCAGTGCTCCCACATGAGCCTCTTTAGATCCTCAAAGGTGTATTTAGGCTGGCGGTTTCCTTGGGAGGAGTTTTTGAAGTGTCCCTTTGAGCCTTTGATGTGTTTTCTGTCTTGGTATATTCGGTAGGCGGTCCTGTAGCCAAAGACCAAGCCCTCCAAAAGGGAGTTGGACGCTAAGCGGTTTGCCCCATGCACACCAGTGCAGGCACACTCTCCAACTGCGTAGAGCCCCCAAAGGGCGGTTTGTCCGTAGGTGGATACTTCCAAACCTCCTATGTAGTAGTGGGCACCGGGTACTACGGGCACAGGCTCTTTGTATGGGTCAATGTGCCTTTTTAAAAGCTCAGAGTATATGACTGGGAACCTCTCCTTTAGGTCTATGCCCTTTTTTACAATGGGTCTGAGGTCAAGGAAGACCCTTTCCCCTTCTTTTAGCTTTGAGTATATTGCCCTTGCCACCTGGTCCCTTGGCAGTAGCTCGTCCACAAAACGCTCACCCTTGCTATCTACAAGAATTGCCCCCTCCCCTCTGACCGCCTCGGAGATGAGAAAGGATGTGCCTTCCAAGAGGGTAGGATGAAACTGCACAAACTCTGGGTTCTTTATGGGAACGCCTTTCCGGAAGGCTATACCTATGCCGTCCCCCTTCACATGTCCGGAGGAATGCAAGAACATAGCGCTTGCACCGCCCACCGCAAGCACCAAAAGGTTGGTCCTCAAAACCCTAAGGCTTCCCTTTTCATAAACTAAAGCACCCTCCACACACTCATCCCCCAAGATCTCCTGAAGCTCCCCCTCTATTATCCTTATTTCCCTCTCCTTTACTCTGTTCCAAAGGGTGTTGTATATTGCCTTTCCTGTGTAGTCCTTTACCTTTAAAACCCTCGGGAAAGAGTGTCCCCCTTCTAGGGCAGGCTCTGGGTCAAAGACTACGCCCCATCTTTCAAGGTCTGCCACCCTTTGAATGCCCTCCTCCACCATGATAAGCAGAGCCTTAGGGTTGCAAAGACCTCTCCCCGCCCTTAGGGTGTCCATAAAATGCAACGATGGGCTGTCCTGTGGATGCACCGCACAGGCTATACCACCTTGAGAGTAAAAGGTGTTTCCTATGCCCCTGGTCAGCAGGGTGGGCTTTATTCCAAGTTCAGAGAGAACTAAAGCGCAGGTAAGCCCCCCTATACCGCTTCCCACAACGAGGACCTCAACCTCTTCCTCCGGCAATAGGGCGGTGTCAAACGTGAGAAAATGCATGAGAAACTGCTCTTAGTATAACATCCGTAAGCCTCTCTGGGTCGTGCCTTATAAAGTCTTCATTTTCTCCTATGAGGTCCTCCGCATAGACGGTGATCCCCTCCCTGGCGATCTTTGCCACATCGGGAATTACTGGTTCCTGCCCCTGCTCCATGTATCTCCTCAAAAGGTTATCGGATGGCATCTTCGTGTTTACGATGGCTATGTCTATCTTTGAAAGACCTGTTGCGGTCAAAAAACCCTTTATGTGGTCATAAGCGGTGTAGCCATCCGTCTCTCCCGGCTGGGTCATAGCATTTACCACAAAGACCTTGAGGGCTGGAGAGGTTTCCACTGCAGATTTTATGTCCTTTATGAGCAAATTGGGCACTACGCTGGTGTAAAGACTACCGGGACCAAAGATTATAAGGTCCGCACTTTGAAGCTTTGCTATGGCGTCTATGGGAGGCTTGGCATCCGCAGGCTCAATCCAAATCCGGACTATTTTAGCCTTACTGCTTTTTCCGTATTCGGTTATGCTTTCCTCTCCTTCGACCACCTTTCCGTCGGAAAACTCTGCCCAAAGATGAACGCTTTCTGTGGTGGCGGGTATGATCTCCCCTTTTGTTCTGAGTATTTGAGATGCCAAGTTTATGGCAGACAGAAAGCTTCCTGTTATATCCGTCAGTGCCACAAGGAAGAGGTTTCCAAAGGAATGTCCCTCAAGCTCTCCTCCCTTGAACCTATACTGAAAGAGCTTCTGGAGGATCTCCTCCGTTTCCGAAAGGGCAACCAAGCAGTTTCTTATATCCCCCGGTGCGGGTATTTGATAAGTCTTCCTTAACCTTCCTGTGCTACCTCCACTATCCGCTACCGTTACTATTGCAGATAGCTCCTTTATCCGATTGCCCACTTCCTTTTTTAAGCCTCTAAGAAGGTTTGAAAGTCCCGTTCCTCCACCCACGCATACTACTTTCATGTAAACCTCCTTGAAAAAAGTATGCCCGCAGATTATTTTAAACTACACTATGCCTACACTTAACCTCAAAGAGATATTCAAAACAACCGCCCGCTTTTCAGGTTTTTACAAAATAAAACCCGAAGAGTTAGACCTGCCACCAGAGTTGGGAGAACTAAAGGGACCCGTGGAAGTGGAAGTTCAAATAGAAAAGGCACCCCGTGGCTACGAGGTGCATCTGAGCATAAAGGGAAACATAGAGCTTGAGTGCAGTCGGTGTCTAACGCCCTTTATAAAAGATCTTGAGAGCACGGAAACCATAATGTTGGAAAAGTATCCAGAAAAGCCGTCAATTAGCCTAAAGGCACAGGACCTGAATGTTTTCTTTTTGGAGGATGAGGAAAATTTCAATCTGGCAGACCTTGTAAGAGAACAGATCATACTCAGCGTTCCCATAAAGCCCCTGTGTAGGGCGGATTGTCAAATTCCCACACTGGAGGAACCCGAGGAAGACACAAGGTTTAGCGCCCTAAAAAAGCTCATACAAACCAAAAATTCTTTATAACCGATTAAAAGGAAGCTATGTGACTCATATCATACGTTAAACTCATATTATACGTTAAAGTACATAACTACGGAGGTGTGATATGGAGGAAACCAAGAGTGTAATCTACAACACACCGGAGCACAAAGTTATCTTCTTTTTTGGAGAGCTGACGTCTGCCAGTGCGGTGCAGGCAAACCAGGCACTCATAATTCACAAAGGTGAAGGAATGCTCTTGGACCCAGGAGGTCATAAGGTCTTTTCTAAGCTCTTATCGGATATTTCTCTTTACATTCCCCCAAGCCAGATAAAATACATCTTCCTCTCCCATCAGGACCCAGACATAGTGGCATCCATAAACGGCTGGCTAATGACCACAAAGGCACAGGCATACATATCTAAACTTTGGACTAGATTTCTGCCACACTTTGGGCTTGATAGCCAGTTAGAGGATAGAGTTATTCCCATAGACGACGGTGGGACAAAGATCATCTTGGGTGGAGACTGTGAGCTTTTAATACTCCCCGCCCACTTTATGCACTCCCCGGGCAACTTTCAGGTCTATGACCCTTGCTCTAAGATCCTGTTCTCTGGAGACCTTGGGGCAAGCTTGGGACAGGATTACTTCTTTGTGGAGAACTTTGACGAGCACATAAAATACATGGAGGGATTTCACAAAAGATACATGGCAAGCAATAAGGTTCTCAAATTCTGGGCGAACATGGTCCGTCAGTTGGATATAGAAATGATCGTCCCTCAGCACGGTGCCATATTCAAGGGCAAAGAAATGGTTGAGCGCTTTATAAACTGGGTTGAAAACCTACAGGTAGGTGTGGATTTAATAACGCAAGATAGGTATAGGGTGCCAGTGTGATATAATTTCTCTGCCATGATAAAGGTTGAGATCGTAACGCCCAAAGGTTTGGCTTTTTCTAAAGAAGTGAATTCGGTAAATATTCCCACCGTAGAGGGAGAGATAGGCGTCTTGGAAAAGCATATGTATTTGATGACACTTCTAAAGCCCGGTCTTGTGTATTTTGACGGAAAGGCAGAGGAGGGTATTGCGGTAACCTATGGCTTTGTGGACGTGACCCCCGAGAAGGTGATCATACTGGCAGAAGAGGCATACACCGTAGGAGAAATTGATGTAGGAAAAGAAAAGGAAGAGTTTGAAAAATGGGCGAAAAAGCTTGCTACCGCACAAACAATGGAAGAAATAGAAGAGATCACGAAACAAGTAGAGAGGGCAAGGACGCTCCTAGAGTTAGTGGAAAGGTTTGGAAGGGTTTAAGGAGTTTGAGTTTTTCCGAGGAAAGGTAAGGTTTATCCAGCCAAAACAACATAGGCTTTCTGTAATAGAAATTCTCTTCTTATCAACTCTTAAAGGTATAAAAAAAAGCCACGTAGTGGCGGACCTTGGCGCCGGCTTTGGTGCCCTATCCATACCTATAGCCCTCAAATTTCACTGCAAAGTCCTTGCCATAGAAAGGGACCCAACCATGCTTTTGCTTTTACGTAAGAATGTTGAAAATAATCACCTTCAGCATCGCGTGGAGATCTTAGAGGCAGACGTTAAGGAAATAGACAAAAAATTAAAACCCCAGAGTGTAAATTGTGTGGTTCTAAACCCACCCTTTTACCCAAAGCAAAGTGCAACAGAAAACAATCCGTATCATACAGAAACTTATGGAAAGCTGGAGGATTTTTTGAGGGCAAGTGCCTATATTTTGAAGGATGGAGGTTTTATTAACCTGCTTATTCCCTCTTTTAGACTTTTAGAAGCTTGTAATATTATGGAAAGTTTAAACATAAAGCCCGCATATTTAAAGTTTTTCCACTCCTTTATAGACAAACATGCCAAATTGGTTCGTATAGCCGGTATAAAGAACCTAAATCCTAAGCTTGTAGTTGAAAGTCCATTGATAATAAATCACAAGGAAACTAAATACACACAAGAAGTGTGGGAAATTTTGGAGAGGTTTTTGTGATATAATTAACACACTATGAGATTACCTGAAAAGCTGGTGGAACGCATTGCAGATAGGATTATAAAAGAGCTAACAGAGGAGAGGATCATTGAAGCGGAGGACCCTTATGTGTTTAAAAAGAAGATAATCGGCATTTTCAAAAAGGTAGAGGAGGAAGAAAAACTTCTTGATGAGAAAACGAGGGAAATTCTAAGGGAGAAGATGCATCTTGTGGAGGAGGCAAGTCTAGACTATAGGACCGCCTACAAGGCTGTTAGGAGCAAGCTTGCAGAGGAGATGAACATAAACACAAACAAGAGGGAGAGGATGAACCAAATAGCAGGGATGATAAAGGATTTAATATTAGAGGACGACACGGTGGAAATATACGAAGAACCTCATATTATAAGATCTCGGATAAGGGCTATCCTGATGGAAGCCCTCAGGGAAGAGGAAGAAATAGACAGGGAGGTAAGGGAAAGAATAAAGTCTTACTCAAGGAGAATCGTGGAAGGGACGCCCGAGTGGAACCATTTATACAAAAGAATATACGAAGACGCCCTAAAAAGAAGAGGGCTTCTTTAAGGCAGATAGGCTATCGGGTTCTGACGCATACCGTATCTTATCACCTCGTAATGTAAGTGAGGACCAAAGGACCTTCCAGTATTACCTACCTTGCCTATGATCTGTGCCTTTACCACCCTGTCTCCGTAACTAACGGATAGGCTTGAAAGGTGGGCATAGAGCGTGGCAAAACCATAACCATGGTAGATTATGACAGTGTATCCATAACCCCTCAGCCAGCCCGCATACACTACTCTACCATCTGCGGACGCACTAACCGGTGTGCCATAAGGCGCAGATATGTCTACACCTGTGTGGAACTCCCTACGCCCACCTATAACACGCCAACCATAATCGGAGGTTATAACTCCCACCACAGGCCATATGTCCGGCTTGACCATATCAACAGTTTTGATGTTTGCCAACTCCCTAAAGGCCTCTTCCACAGACATTTCTCTTCTTATAAGCTCATCTACCTTTTCCGTGTCCAGCTCTTTTAAAGGGTCAGAGTAAATTTCCGATGGTTCTGCGCTTGCTTTCCCGGGACCACCCACACCCAACTTTGTTAAGGAGGTATTCCCAACTATTGAAAAACTTAGCATAAGTAGGAGAATAACCTTTTTCATAATAATTCCCCCCTTGCAAACAAATATAACTAAAAGGAGCCTATCAGTCAAGAGTGCCCTTTAGTATGTCCTCCAGAATCTCGTTTATAGACCTGTAGATTTTCTCACTCAATCGCAGTCTTTCTAACCTATCAAGGGAATTTTCTTGATCAATTTTTTCTATTATACTCGCAAGGCTTGAATCTTCTACCTTTCTATATATTCCCATAGCCTTTATCAAGCTCACTTTTAGCTTTATATCAAACACGTTGTGATTTTTTACATCCAAAAGTAGAAAACTTTGTAGAAGTTTAAAAATAGAGCTATCGTAATAGGCTACCCACCTTAGTATGGTCTGAAGGACCTTGGACATCCACAAAAACCGGTCGTAGCTCTTTAGGGCTAAGTAAGAGTACAGCTTTGCAGACACGAGGTCGTTCAGGATGAGAAGGTCTCCCGATTGGTGATAATCTATAGTCAGCAAGTTAAAGGGTTCAAAAAAACCGCAGTAGGATTCCTCCGGATGGAAGCCCCTTTTAACAAATATCTTGCACCTTCCAACAGTTCCATAAGCGTAAGCCAGCAGGTCCCACTCTCCCACAAGAAATTTTTTTATAACTATTACCTTTGCCTTTGCGGACACAAAAGAATTATACCGTAGATAGAAGGTTATTG
>Ga0080005_131153_pt1 | contig 30081 bp, 27 predicted proteins | sample JossMetagenome_2_FD_69208 | JGI IMG/M metagenome (GOLD analysis project Ga0080005, IMG submission 69208) | Hot spring sediment microbial communities from Joseph's Coat, Yellowstone National Park, USA - JC3_ASED (SPADES assembly) (version 2) | ecosystem: Environmental > Aquatic > Thermal springs >...
TACCGAGGAGGTGGGGGCCCTCGCACACCGGGGCCGTCTCGGATCTCGTGCCCGACGACATGGCTCTCTACATAAGGCACCCCAAGGGGCTCGTCGCCCTCACCGGTTGCGGCCACGCCGGCGTGGAGAACATAGTGGAGTACGGCTTGAGGGTAACGGGCGCCGACAGGCTCCACGCAGTTATCGGCGGGCTCCACTTCATGGGGCTGCCCGAGGCCAGGGTGAGGGAGGCCGCGGAGTACCTCAAGGCCAGAGGCCCCGGCCTGGTCGTAGGCACCCACTGCACCGGCGTGTCCGGGATAGCCGCGTTGCAGGCGGCTTTGCCCGGAGCGGCCAGGGCGGGGGGAGCCGGCGCCGTCTTCGAGATATAGCTATATAAGAGGCGCGTCTTCTCCGGCAATGTATCCGCTGGACGTCGAGAAGGCCAACTCTGTCATCTGGGAGTCGGAGCCCTTGATGGCGTTCATCGGGTACAGAATAACCGAGGTGTCGCAGGGCAGGGCCTGCGCCGAGTTCGGCCACGGCAGGAACGTCCAGAGGCTGGGCGGGGTGCTCCACGGCGGCGTTATAGCGGCCGTGCTCGACGAGACTCTCGGCATGGCCGTCCTCACGGTCAACGACGGGACGGATCAAGTCACGGTGGAGCTCAAGGTCAACTTCCTGGAGGTCGGGAGGGAGGGGCCCTACAGGGTCTGCGGACAGGTGGTTAGGAGGGGCGGGAGGCTCGTCGCGGCCGAGGGCGAGGTGAGGGACGCCTCGGGGAGGCTCATAGCGAAGGCCCTGGGGACTTGGTACATCTTGAGGCGCGAGGTGGGCGCCGGCAGATGAGGGCCACCCTCGGCATATTGGCCCTGACCGCCCTCGGCTACGCCGTCGGCCTCGCCGTCTACGCGACAGACCCGACGTTGCTCCCGTACCTAGTCCTCTACAACAGGGCGGTGCTCTCCGGCTACTACTACGAGCTGGTGACCGGCATGTTCGTCACGCCGTCTTTCATCGACTTCCTTCTGAACGCCGTGTCGCTCTACGCCATATATATTATCTTCGGCAGCGAGGCCGGCAACTACGAATACGCCGTCTTCCTCGCGTCGGGCGTCCTGGGCAACGTCCTGACGGTTCTCCTATATCCGCCGTACACGATGTCGGCGGGCGCCTCGGGCGGCATCTTCGGCATCCTCGCCTTCTATATAGCCAGAGGGATGGCGACCACGCGCGAGATCAGCTGGGTGGGGCTGGCGTTTCTGGCCGCGGCATTCCTCGCCTCCTCGATACTGCCCAACACGAACTACGTCGCCCACCTGGGAGGCATAATCGGAGGCCTCCTGATGGGGGCGCTGGAGCCCCGCAGAGCGGCGCGCTGAGCCTCCCCACGGAGCCCCGCCGGCCGACATGGAGGAAATAGGCCCGCCGCCGCGTCTGCGGCGCCTGGAGCCCGCGGCTACGCGCCGCCGTGGATCAGAGCGTATATCTCCTCGGGCGTCACCGGCGTCGACCTCAGCCTCACCCGCCTTCCGGCGGCCCTCCTGATGGCGTCCTCCAGCGCCCTTATCGTCGCGGCTGCCGAGGCGACTGTAGGCGCCTCGCCTACGCCCTTGGTGCCCGTCGGGTGGTCCGATCTGTGGGGCGTCTCGGCGAAGCGCGTTTCGTATCTCGGGGCCTCGACAGCCTTGGGCACATGGTAGAACGCGAAGTTGGGAGTGGCCAGACTGCCGTCTTGATCGTAGACGACCTGCTCGTAGAGCACTTGGGAGATCCCCTGAAGCGCCCCTCCATGTATCTGGCCCTCCGCCAGCAGCGGGTTCACCACGACCCCTACGTCGTCGTAGGACCTGTACAGAAGGGGCCTGGCGATGCCGGTCTCAGGATCCAGCTCCACCTCGACGACGCCGACGCCGTAGGGAAACGTCGGCCTGGCCCTATACACCTCCATGGCCTCCAGCTGGGCCTTGACCTTGCCCCTATAGACCGCCTCCACGATCTCCCCAACCGTCGCGGACCTGTCGCCAGATCTGAACACGCCCTCGGAATAGGTCGCGGGGCCTCCCAGAAGCTCCTCGGCGGCCTTCCTGAGCTCGTCCAACAGGCGCCTCGCGGCCAGCACGGCGGCGGAGCCGCCGGCCGTGAGGGACCTGCTCCCGTCTGTGCCCACGCCGTCGGGCACCACGTCCGTGTCGCCCCAGACCACCCTCACGCGCTCTATAGGTATCTGGAGCTCGTCGGCGACGAGCTGCGCTATGCCTGTGGCGTCCCCCTGGCCGTGGGGCGCGATGCCCACAGCCACGGTGAAGCTCCCGTCCCTCTCGGCCCTGACTATCGCCACCTCGTGTCCGTAGGTCGTAATCTCTATGTAGAACGACATGCCGACGCCCAGAACTCTGCCCTCCGCCCTCGCCGCCTCCGCCCTTCTAACTAGATCGTAGTAGCCCGTGGCCGCCACCCCTCTCTCCAGCCCGGCCAGATATTCGCCGGAGTCGTAATGCAGGCCGAGCGGGTTGTCGTAGGGGCCGGCGGGCACCAAGTTCCTCCTCCTCACCTCGACGGGGTCGAGCCCCGTCTCGTCGGCTATCAGGTCCATTATCCTCTCTATGAAGAAGGTCGCCTCAGGCCGCCCGGCGCCTCTGTAGGGCCCCAACGGCGGCTTGTTGGTCAAGACGGACACGGCGTCTATGTCGAGGTCCACGACCTTGTAGGCTCCCGGCAACATCGTGGCGGCTGTGGAGGCCAGGTCGAAGCCGAACCAGTCGTATGCGCCGGCGTCGGCTATGACCTCCCCCTTCACGGCCTTGAGCACGCCGTCCCTCGTGAAGCCGGCCTTGTACCTAAGCACAAGCCCCCTGCCGTACGTCGTCATCTTGAAGTCCTCGCTCCTCGTGGCCACCCACTTGACGGGCCTCCTCAGGGCCATGGCCGCCGCGGCCACTCTGACCTCCTCAGGATATACCTGTATCTTGGAGCCGAAGGCGCCGCCGACGTCGGGCTGGACCACGCGGACGGCGGCCAGCGGCACGTCGAGGCTTCTGGCCACCTCGCGCCTGACCACATGCGGCTTCTGGGTCGAGTCGTATATCAGAAGGGTCCTGCCGTCGTGGGCCGCCACGACTCCGTGGGGCTCCATGGCCGAGGGCACCACTCTGCCCGTGGAGAGCTCCTCCTCGACCACCCTGTCCGAGGATGCGAGGGCCCGCTCGACGTCGCCCGAGGCGTATTTCTCCCTATGCGACACGTTGGTGCCCAGAGACTCGTCGACTAGGGGCGCCCCCGGCTCCATGGCCTTTATCGGGTCCACGACGGCCGGAAGCGGCTCGTAGTCCACGTACACCCTCTCCAGGGCGTCGTAGAGGGCGTATCTGTCCGCGGCCACAACCATGGCGACGGCCTCCCCCTGGTATCTGACCTTGCCGCCTGGCGCGAAGTCGAAGGGCTTGCCCGACTGCGGCGTGAAGACCGCCACGACGCCGGGCATCGAGGACGCCTCGGACGCGTCCACCCGCCTCACCCTGGCGTGAGCGTAGGGCGACCTGACGAAGCCCGCGTGGAGCATCCCGGGCAGCTCTATGTCGTCGACGTAGCGGGCCTGTCCGTACAGCAGGTGGTAGTCCTCCAGCCTCGCCAGCGGTCTGCCGACGTGCCTCATGGCCCCGCCGATCTGACGGCCTCCACTATGTTCTGGTACCCGGTGCATCTGCAGAGGACGCCGCTGATCCCTTCGCGTATCTCCTCCTCAGTGGGCCTCGGCCTCTCCCTCAGAAGGGCGTAGGAGGCCATCAACATGCCCGATGTGCAGTAGCCGCATTGGAGCGCGTGGCGTTCGTGGAAGGCCCGCTTGAGCCTCTCCATGAGGTCGTCGCTGTGGTCGGCCGTTATTATCTCGGAGCCGTCGGCCTGCACGGCGAGCAGGTTGCAGCTCTTGACCGGCCTCCCGTCGAGCAGCACGGTGCACGCGCCGCAGTGGCCGGTGTCGCATCCAACCCTCACGCTCTTTATGCCCAAGTCATCCCTCAGGAAGTGGACCAGGAGCTTCCGCGGCTCCACGTCGCGCTCGTACCACACCCCGTTGACCTTGACCTTGATCCTCATAGCCCCAACGCCCTCCTCAACGCCCTTCTGGCCGCAACGCCGGCCATGGCCCTTCTGTACTCGGCCGAAGCCCTTACGTCCGACACCGGCTCGACCTCCCTCGATGCCGCCTCGGCGACCTCCGCCAGGAGATCCCCGGCGATCTTCCTCCCCCGGACTGCCTCCTCCGCCTTCCTGAGCCTGACCGGCTTGAGCCCCACGCCGGTGGCGGCGAGCCTAACCTCCTCCACCACGCCGTCTTTGGCCCAGACGGCCGCGGCGACGCCGGCTATGGCGAAGTCGTTGTGGGTCTTGGCTATCTTGACGTAGGAAGCCCTGGGGGGACATCGGGGTATGGACACCTCCACTATCAATTCGCCCTGCTGCAACGCCGTGGAGTAGGGCCCTTGGAAGAACTCCTCGGCCGGCACCTCTCGGAGGCCCGACGGGCCTCTGGCCTTGACGACGGCGCCTAGGGCCAACACGACGGCGGGCCAGTCCGCGGCCGGATCCGCGTGTGCGAGGCTACCGCCTATGGTGCCCATGGACCTTATCTGGGGATCCCCTATCTGCCTCGCCGCCTCCGGGAGGACCCCGCAGGGGCCCGCCCACCTCTCCAGCTCGGCGTGCGTGGCCAGAGCCCCCACGGCCAAGCCGTCCCCGGCCTGCCTGACGTATCGGAGCTCCTTGAGCCTCCCGATGTCGACAAGCTTGCTGGGAGCCGCCGCGCGCAGCTTGAGGAGCGGTATCAAGCTCTGCCCGCCCGCGAGGGCCTTGGCGTTGGGGTCCTCCGACAGGATATCGACGGCCTCATCTATAGAGGAGGCGCGGACGTAGTCGAACTGGGGCGGTATCATTGGGCCACGGCCGGCTATCCGCTTTTAAGCGTTTCGCTACTCCATGGACAGAACCGTCTTTACGTCGTCGTGGGTCCAGCTGTAGGCCTCCTGGTAGTTCCCCAGAGAGGCCGTCTTGGTTATCAGCCTCCTGGGCCAGCCGCCGAAGCGCTCGTCGGCCTCCCTGAGGTGCCTCAAGGCCGCCTCGAAGTGCCTAAGCCCGGCGTTGACGGAGCCCACCACCAGCTTGTTGTTGAGGACCGCCTCGGTGAGGAGCCGGCCCACGTCGTCGAGCCGGCCGCCGGGCGGGTAGACCCCCAGGAGCACCTCGACCCCGCCGGGGCCGAGCACCTCCACGCCCTCCAGCGCCATCGCCGGGGCCCCCGTCGCCTCGATGACCAGATCGTACGTCCCCGAGATCTTCTCGTGGGCCGCGTCCACGTAGGTCCCGCCTAGCTCCTTGACGAGCCTCGCCTTCAAGCTGTCGGGAGGTCTCGTCGCGACCGCGGTCACGGACAGCCCGGCGAGCCTCAAGACCATGGACGCCAGAAGTCCCACCGGGCCTGCGCCCAGCACCAGCGCCGTCTCGGGCCTTCTGCCGAGCCTCGACTGGTATAGGCCCAGCCCCAGCTCGACGCCCTTCTCGACCACGGAGAGCGGCTCAGTCAGCACAGCCACGTCCGCCGCCTCCTTGGGCACCTTGACGAGATAGGCGGCGTCGGTCACGGAGAACTCGGCCGCGTGGCCGTGGAGGCCCCATATGCCGTGCTCCAGATACCGACCCACGGGGCAGTAGTCCACCGGCAAGCCGCAGTTCAGAGGCCTCCTGACCGTGGGGACGACCAAATCGCCAACCGACACGTTGTCCACGCCCGGCCCCAGCTCGGCCACCTCGGCCAGCGCCTCGTGCCCCAGAATCAAGTAGTCGCTGCCCTCGGGCGCCTTGCCGTACTTCCCCTCTATAATCTCCTTGTCAGTCCCGCACACGCCGACCTTAAGCGGCTTGAGGAGGACCTGCCCGGGCCCCGGAGAGGGCTTGGGGACCTCCCTAAGCCTCAGGGACTCGGGGACCCCGGGGATCACGGTGACCGCCTTCATGCCCCAACACACCCCCAATATAAATTATGCTCCGCCGCGCCGCCCTCCCGGACGGACACGCGCCGTCCACATACGGCCCGTAGCCGTAACGGGCCTCCCGCGGCCGGTCGAGGACGGCAGAGCGGCCGTGAGGGAATCCGAGGAGGTCTGGCCGCCGTGAAGAGGGGGTTCCGGGCCGGTGGAGGCCCAGGAGAAACGGCCAGCCGCGGGAGCCGCTACTGGCTCGGCGCCGCCGGCGGCGTCCACCGAGAGGCTTCCCGGTAGGCCAGCATCTCCGTGATATATTCTGCGAACAGCACGAGGGTCGCCAGCACGCCAGCCGCAACCGAAAAGATGATGAGCGAGAGGACGAGACCTATAATATATAGTATAAATGAGATCTGAAAGTATCCAATCTTTGTATATTTATGCATATCATAGAGAAATATTATATGAGCAACATCGATGATAAGCCCAATTATTACAATTATTGCGAATAACGCAAGCAACGGCGCGGCCGCCGTGATCATGCCCAGCCAGGCGGGGTATCCGTATCCCGCTTGATAGCCCATATCGTAATATACAGCGGAAGGAATGGATATTATGACGATGGGTACGGCGACTAGGGCCAGCACAACCTCCACGATGGGTCCCCACGCCAGCCACCAGGCCCACTTGAAGCCGAGCCTGTGGAGCGCCCTATACCCCCTGAAGATGTAGAGGAAGAACACTGCGATGAGCGCTATCGCTATAGCGATGACGACCGCCAGAAGCGCGAAAAACGCACCGATCGCGACCTCCCCCTGTCCGGCGGGCGGCGGCTGAGACCCCGTTACGTGATACGGCGGAGGCTCCGCTACGACATACGCCGGCACGAGGATTAGAAGCGCGGTGACGACTACCGCCACGACCAGGACTATAGTCAAAATCAATGAATATAGATAGCCCTTATAGAGGGCTCTATTGGCTTCTTGGAAGTTCATATATATTTTAGAACTATATCTTTTTTTAAGGTTTATGCTTAAACCTAGCCGGCCGCCTCCGCCGGGCTGTCGCGATCCAGAGGGCCGCGGCGCCTAGCGCCAGGGCCGATGCCGCTAGGTAGTACTGCGTGACGAATTGGTACATGGGCCACGCGTAGTGCACATAGGCCGAGAGGGCTGTCGACGCGGCCGATATGCCGGCGGACGCATACAGCGCGGCCTTTCTGCGGAGCGCCGCCGCCACCGCCAGAGCCGCTATGGAGAGCGCCGCCAGCCAGGGCAGGACGCCCAGCCCAGGCGCCCTGTAGACGTCGGCGTAGCTGGCGTATCTGGGGACTGTCGCTATGTAGCCGTAATGTACGGGGTACTGGAGGGGCAACGGGTACGTCCAGTTGTCGACGTCCAGCGGGGGTCTCGGCGGCGCCGAGAAGTTGAAGGCGGCCAGCAGGCCGGGCAGGTCGCTGTTGGCCACCTCCTGCGTGAGGTAGGGCAGGCCCCAGTTGTAGTCCACGAACGCCAGTATCGTGTAGTCGCTGATAGTGTAGTTGTCCACGTAGCCCTCCTTGGCGTACGGCGAGACCACTATCAGCGGTACCCTTTGGCCCAGGCCGAACCTGTCGACGGCGGGCGGCGTGACCTGGTCGTAGAAGCCTCCGCCTTCGTCGAAGGTTATGAATACAGCTGTGGAGTTCCAGCAGGGGCTACGCTCGACGGCATCCACGAGCTTCAAGACGGCGAGGGCGCCCGCGGTGGCGTTGTGGGGCGGATGCATGTCGTAGGAGTCGTCGGAGCCGCCGAAGAACATAACCCAGGATACCGCCGGTATGGAGCAGTTGCCGAGCTTCGCAATGAAGTCGCGGTAGTCGCCGTAGTGGCTCTCGTACTTCTCTGCGCCCGAGAAGGCGGTCAGAGGGTAGGGCACGCCTCCCCCGTAGCCGTACACGTAGTAGCCCCAGGACACGCCGGCCTCCTCCAGCTGGTACATGACGGACTCGTTGAAGGGCACCGCGGCCACGGCGCTGTCGGTGTAGAAGCCGGGCGGCCTCCCCATCAGGTCGGCCACCCTGTTGGGCTCGGTCAGGCCCAGCACGGGCGCGAAGAAGTCGTCGGCGAGGACGTACTCCTCCGCGAGGTCCCAGAGGGGCCAGGCCTGCTGGTAGGAGAGATACGCCAGGGACTGCCGCCCCGAGTAGAACACGAATCCCACGGGCTTCCCGAACCAATAGTCGCCGTGGTACTGCGTCCAGCCCTCCGACGGGTTCTCCTCGACGGCCGACCCGACGTAGTAGGGGTGGCTCGAGCCCAGCCAGGGCGCCCACGGGACGTTGGGGACGGATATCCACGGGATCTCGGCGCAGCTGCGCTCCAGCTGGGCGTAGTTGTCGTATAGGCCGTAGGGCCACATGACGGACAGGGTGACGTTGTTGACTATCGGCGGGCATCCGAAGGGGTAGATGCCGAAGAGGTTGTCGAACGCTCTATTCTCCTCGACTACGATGACCACGTGGCCTATGGGCGTGGCCGTAGCGAGCGCAAGCGCCGCCAGGAGGGGCAGGAGGACCGCCGCGGCCTTCATCACCACATGTGCGGCTCCGCCTCCCCCCTCGCGGCTATCCTCAGCCGCTCAACGCCGCCGACCCTCTTGACTATCTCGGCCACAGACCTCGGCACCAGCTCCTCCCAGCCAGGGTCGCCGGCCAGCATGAGCTCGCGGACCCTCGTCGAGGTGTACCTCTCCCTGTCGAACATGGGCTGCCGCCGCACCTCGTAGCCCGCGTCTCTGAACAACATGGCCACGAAGGGATTGCCGGTGTAGACCGCATCGAAGGGAGGCGCGTAGGACCTCACGCGCCCCAGCCACTCCGCGTTGTTCTCCACGTTGGGTATAGGTATTATCACCACCCTCGAGAGGTCGACGCCCCCCTCCCTGAGCCCCTCCCTCAGCATCCAGATCCTCTCGCCGGCCGTGAAGGGATCCTTCGGTATGTAGTTGAACTGGGCCGACCCCACCGATATCACTAGCTCGTCGACCTCGTCCAATATCGACCTGACGGCCTTGACGTGGCCCCAGTGCGGCGGCTGGAACCTCCCAGGGAACAACGCGCGCATATAGATAAGTAAAGGCCACTTTATATAGCTCGCGCCCTCGTCGAACGGCTCGACGAGGCGGCGAGGCGTCGACGCGGCGCGGAGGCCCTCCAGGGAACGCCCGTTCAGCACTCTACGAGAGCCTCCCCACAGACCCGCCGACGCAGGATGCCGAAGTCGCCGGCCGACGGATCCCTCTAGCCGCCATCCCTGGGGATGCCGAGCGTCGAACTTCGACTGAGGGCGTGCCGACCGCCGGAGCAGGCCCGGCGTCGAGATGCGGGAGCGAACAGGGAGGCCGTCTGAGGATCGACGCTTTAAGGGGCCGCACATGCCCGAAGCCGCCGTAAGTATGAGGCCGTTCGGGCGGCCGCCCGAAAGATTAATATTTCAACTAGCCCGTCACACCACGTGGCTCTTTCCCGTGAGGAGAGGCTTAGGTTTCTTAAGGCCTTGGAGGAGGATGAGGAGTTCCGGCTGGCCGTAGCCGGCCTTCTAGGCCTTAGGGAGGTTCTGGACGAGCTGAGGAGGCTTAGGGAGGACTTCCACAAATTCGTCCAGATGGAGGAAGAGCGCTGGAGGGAAAACGAGAAGAGGTGGGAGGAAAACTGGAAACGCTGGGAGGAAAACGCAAGGCAGTGGCAGGAGAACTGGAGAAGATGGGAGGAGAACGAGAAGAGGTGGCAGGAGAATTGGCGGCGGTGGGAAGAGAACGCGAAACGTTGGGAGGAAAACCAACGCCGCTGGGAGGAAAATTGGAAGCGCTGGGAAGAGAATACAAGGCGGTGGGAAGAGAACGAGAGGCGTTGGCAGGAGAACGACAAGAGGTGGGAGAGGGCCTTTGAGGAGTTCCGCTGGATAAGGTCTGCGTTGACGCAGATACAGGAGGCTCTCGGGGTGTCTCTGGAGTTCTACACGGCCCAGTGGATTAGGGAGTGGCTCGCGGCTAAGGGGTTTACCTGCAACCCGATCGTGCATGCGGCTCTGTTGATCGACGGCATTAAGGAGGTCGACGTCTTCTGTCCGGATCCGCTGGTGGTGGCCGAGGTCAAGTCGGCGGCGCCCACCGTAGACGAGGCCGACAGGGCCTTGGAGCAGCTGAGGAGGGCCGTGGAGGCCGCCGAGAAGTTCGCCAGGACGCGGATATACGCCGCGGTTCTTGCCGTCGAGACCGCGCCTGAAGAGGTGGCGCGCTACCTGCAGGCCAAGGCCGGGGAGGCCGGCTACCTCCTCGTGTTGGGCAGAAAGGCTAAATAGTGCCTTCGCATCCCGCCACGTGTCCAGAGGCTTCAAGAGCCTAACTCCGGTCGACAAGGCTGTTGCCGAGTTCCTCTCCAAGGTATCGCACAGGCCTCCCGTCGTCGACGTGCCGCTGGGCGAGGCGCTGGGGAGGTATCTGGCCAGGGACGTGGTCGCCGAGGTGGACGTCCCTCCCTTCGACCGCGCGGCCTTCGACGGGTATGCGGTCAGGTCCGTAGACACGCTGGGGGCCGCCAGGACCAACCCCGTCGTGCTGAAGGTGGTAGGGCGCGCCGGGCCGGGGAGGCCCTACCAGGGCGTGGTGGGAGCGGGGGAGGCGGTGGAGGTGGCGACGGGGGCCCCTCTGCCCGAGGGGGCCGACGCCGTGGTGCCCTACGAGGAGGCGGCCGAGAGGGGAGGGTCCGTGGAGATATATCGGCCGGTGCCCCAGTATTACTACGTCTCGAGGAGGGGGGAGGACCTCTCCAGGGGCGAGCTCGTCCTTAGGGCCGGGACGCGGCTGAGGCCCTGGGACCTGGGGGTCCTCGCGTCGCTCGGCATGTCGCGCGTGCCGATATACTCCGTCAGAGCCGCCGTGATATCCACAGGGGACGAGCTGGTCGAGGTGGACGACGTGCGCGGCGGCCCTCCGCCGCCCGGCAAGGTGGTGAACTCGACCAGGTTCGCCCTGATCGGCCTCTTCCGAGAGGCAGGCGCGGACGCCCACTATCTAGGCCTCGTCCCCGACGACGAGGAGGCCATAAGGAGGGCGCTGGAGAGGGCGCTCGCCGACTTCGACGTGGTCGCCACCACCGGCGGCGCGTCCGTCGGGGGGCCCGACGCGACCCATAGGGCCGTTTCCTCCATGGCCGACTTCTACGTGAGGGGGATCGCCGCTAGGCCGGGGCGCCCCAACGGGGCGGCTGTGGTGGGCGGAAAGCCCGTGGTCGTCCTGTCGGGCTTCCCCGTGGCGGCGATCGTCGGCTTCGAGATATTCGCGAGGCCTGCCGTCTTGAAGATGGTCGGCGGGAGGCCGGAGCCCGTGCCCACGGCCAGAGGCGTCTTGACCAGAAGGATAACTACGCCGATAAACGTGAGGACCTACGCAAGGGCGAGGGCCTACGTCAGGGACGGGAGGATATACGTGGAGCCCCTCGCGGTGACCGGCAGCGGCGTCCTCTCGACGCTCACGAGGGGAAACGCCATCTTGGTGGTGCCGGAGAACCGGGAGGGCTACGACGAGGGGGACGAGGTCGAGGTGCAGTTGATAAGAGGGCTGGAGGAGGCCTAGGACAAGAGGCGTGCGAACCGCTGTAGGCGCATCGACAGGGCTAAGGCGATCTCCTAGATGGAGGTCTCGGCCTCTCGATTGGGCGAGGGCCCACGTCCATTCGAATAGTCTGCTGTCCGACTAAAGACAGACGCATCGATTGGGCGGACAAACCCTCGCGGTCCGGCGAAGAGGCCCGCGCCCCGGCCCGCCTCAACGGACAGAGATACGCCTCAAGGCCCGCGCCTCGATTCGCCTCGGGCAGACCGCCTCAAGCGGCGCGCGAGGGCCGTTCTATGCTCTAGGCTATGGGCCTCCAGCTCCCTGAGGATCTCCGGCCTCTCTCTGACAGCCCTCTCGACTATGGAGAGATACCTGGCGACTCTGACAGCCGCCGGCGATATCTCCACGAGCTCTCTCCCGTCAACCACGACGAAATGCCTCCTAGGTATCTCCTCGTCCATTATGTACTCGGCCTCATTGACCGAGGCGTGTAGCAGAGAGCAGTGGGGACTTCCGTCTATGGAGACCACCGTGATGGACCTGGGACGCGAGGACCGCACCATACTCGCTATTTTGCCGTATAGGGCCGGATGCTCCCTCTCCGGACACGCGAAGAGCACCGTCCTCCCCCTGGAGATCTCCTCGTACAGCTTCGGATTGACGAAGGGCAGACACGCCGCCACCACGGCGACGTCGGCGTCCTTGAGCCTATCGGCCTTGACCCAGGTGCTCCAGAGCCAGGCCTCGGCCATATCAATCCGAGGCCCTCCTCGCCTGCTGTAACGCCATGAGCATGGGGCAGTATCCTCCGCACATGGTGCAGCCCCTCACCTTCGGCTCGCCGTATTGGGCGTAGATGGACCAAGCCCTCTCGGGGTATATCAACTTCGATATCATCTCCCTCCACATGAGCCCGCCTCTGTATCTGCTCACCTCGTCGTCCCAGGACCTGGCCCTCCTCCCCAGCTTGACCACGTCGGCCACATGGGCAGCTATTCTGAAGGCCACGGCGCCCTCCTCGACCTGCCCAGGCGTGGGAAGGCCCAGGTGCTCGGCCGGCGTTAAGTAGCATAGAAGGTCGGCGCCCGCCGCCCCCGCCAGAGCCGCGCCGATAGCGCCGGCGATATGGTCGTAGGGAGCCGCCACGTCCGTCGGCAACGGGCCCAACACATAGTAGGGGGCGCCGTCCGTGAGCCTCTTCATGAGCTTGACGTCCCACACTATCTCGTCGAGGGGGACGTGGCCCGGCCCCTCCACCATGACCTGGACCCCGGCCTTCCTAGCCCGTTTGACCAGCCTAGCCGTCTCCAGCAGCTCGGCCACGTGGAATTCGTCGTGGCTGTCGGCAGTGGCGCCAGGCCTCAACGCATCGCCTATGGATATCACTGCGTCGTATTCCTTGAAGAGCTCCAAGACGTGGTCCCATCTCGAATGGAAGGGGTTCTCCTTGTTGTTGTGCAACATCCAGCCTATGATCATATCTCCTCCCCTGGAGACGACCGGTATGGTCCTCCCGCCCCTCAAGGCCTTGACGGCGAGGTCCCTCGTCACCGCGGCGTGTATCGTCGCGAACCCCACGCCGTCCTTGAGATGCCTCTCGACCGTCCCAAACAGCTCGTCCTCGTCGAAATAGGCGCCTCCTCCCCTCCTCCCGAACGAGTATATAAACGCTTGGTAGATCGGCACGGTCCCCACGGGCAGTTTGCTTTCGCCGATCACGGCCCTCCGTATCTCGTCCAGGTCTCCCCCCACGGATAGATCCATGAGCGTATCGCCCCACCTATTCGCTATCCTCACCTTCTCGAGCTCGGCCTTGAGGTCCACGACCTCGCTGGAGGTCCCCAGATTCACGTTGACCTTCGTGGTCAGGCCGACGCCCACCGCGGCCATTTTGTCGGGCATCTTGATATTTCGGATCAACACGGCCCTGCCTCCGGCGATCCTCCTGGCCAGCTTGCCGCCGTCGACCCCCTCGCGCACGGCCGCCAGCTTCACCTCCTCGGGGATCCTCCCCTCCCGCGCCTCCTCGACGATCGTTTTGGCCATAATTAACTTATCCAAATTATATTAAAGCATTATCGCCGATATGTTGAACGTTCAATAAACCATAAAGCCAGCCGCATCGACAGCCGCATGTCGGTGGCGAACGGCTTCGAATACCTGGAGAGGCTTAGGGATTTCTTCTACGGCCTAGCCGAGTTGAGGGATAGGCTCAAGGAGAGGGGGTTCAAATGGCCCAGGCCCTATTCAGCGGACGGCGTGAGGACGGGCACGGTCAAGGTGAAGGTGGGGCTCCCCGCGATGTTGAGAAACGGCGTGATAATGGACGTCACCAACGTGGAGCAGGCTCAGATAGCGGAGGACGCGGGCGCGGTCGGGGTCATGGTCCTCGACAAATTGCCCTACGACGTGAGGAAGGCGGGCGGAGTCGCCAGGATGGCCGACCTAAAGGTCATAGAGGAGGTCATGTCGCACATCACGATCCCCGTATCGGCCAAGGTGAGGATAGGCCACTACTACGAGGCCTTCTTGCTGGAGGAGGCGGGGGTCGACCTAATAGACGAGTCCGAGGTGTTGACGCCGGTCGACGAACAACACCACATAAACAAGTGGGTATTCTCGGTGCCCTTCGTCAACGGCTGTAGGGAGCTATGCGAGGCCCTGAGGAGGATATCGGAGGGGGCCTCGATGATCAGATCGAAGGGCGAGGCCGGGACCGGCAACGTGGCGGAGGCCGTCAAGCACTTCAAGACATTATATACAGCTATAAACGAGCTAAACGCCGCAAGAAGGGCCGGGGAGGAGGAGAGGCTTAGAGACTACGCGAGGCAGTGCCAAGTCCCTCTGGAGCTCGTCGCGTTGACGGCTGAGATGGGGAGATTGCCCGTGATCACCTTCGCTGCGGGCGGCATCGCCACGCCTGCCGACGCGGCGCTCATGATGTGGCTTGGGGCTGACGGAATCTTCGTGGGGAGCGGCATATTCAAGTCGCAGGACCCCAAGGAGAGAGCCGAGGCAATAGTCCTCGCCACAGCCCGTTGGGACGACCCCGAGGCTGTGGTGGAGGCGCAGAGGATGGTAAGCGAGAGGACCGCCATGGCGGGAATAGACGTGAAAACGCTCAAGCCGGAGGAGCTCCTCCAGACGAGGGGGGTATGAAGGTGGGCGTCCTCGCACTGCAAGGCGACGTCGAGGAGCACGAGCAGGCCTTCAGGAAGGCCGGCGAGGAGCTGGGGGTCGGAGTCGACGTGGTGAAGGTTAAGGAGGGGCGCCAGCTCGGCGACCTGAAGGCGCTAGCTATACCGGGAGGAGAGTCCACCGCCATCGGTCTGCTGGCAAGGCGCTATCTGGAGAAGCTGAGGGATGCAGTCGCCGGAGGTCTCCCCACGCTGGGCACTTGCGCCGGCGCTATACTTATGGCCAAAGAGGTAAGGGATTCGGCCGTCGGCGAGACGGGCCAGCCCATCCTCGGCGTGATGGACATAGCCGTGGTGAGAAACGCCTTCGGCAGACAGAGGGACTCGTTCGAGCTCGACGTCGAGGTCGAGAGGTTCGGCACCTTGAGGGCTGTGTTCATAAGGGCGCCTGCGATCGTCAGGGTCTGGGGAGGGGCCAGGCCTATCGCGAGGCTTAAGCACCCAAGGGCCGGCGAGGTCGTGGCGGCGGCCCAGGAGGACTCGATGCTGGCCACGGCATTCCATCCGGAGCTAACCACCGCCGCCATGCATAAATACTTGCTGGAGCTAGCTAGAGGTAGGGCATAGCCGCAACCCCTTATTCTTAAGCCACGGAACGATCGGCTCGAAAGTTGCCGAGAGCGCCGTTGGTCTCATTTAAATGCTTCTTTACTTAAACTCCTGAATTATATGGAGTCTTGGCGTGAACTTAACGCCGAGCCTTACTGCCATGGGTTTAGTGATTTCCTCGTCTTTACGCAGACACTCGTCTCGCGAGACGCATTGGGACATCAGGTAAATCCTCTCTCTAGATATACCGAACTTGTCAATAAACCAGAGCACCTCCTCTTCATCTCTCCAGTTTTCTACTACAAACTTAAATATAGCTTTATTACTCTTTACAAATTCATTTACTGCTCTCTCATTGATCCTAGCGCTGATCGGCAACCTAGAGTTGGAAAGCTTAGGCGACACGTTAAACGCATCCACATGCTCGATGAGCCCATTCGGCGGTATTGTGCCACTTGTTTCAACTTCGATATACCAATCGAGACTCTTTATAATTCTTACCAGCGGCAACAATTCATAGATCCAAAGTAGTGGTTCGCCGCCAGTAATAACCAGGTGCTTAATGCCGCCTCCCGCCTCTATCAACCTCGAATAGACGCTATCAAGGCCCATCTCGGTACCTCCGTGCCAAGAATACTTGGTGTCGCACCAGATGCATCGTAGATTGCAGAGAGCTAGACGGAGAAATACCGCCTCTTTACCCGCATTGGGCCCCTCGCCCTGTCTCTGAATATTTCAACGACCTTCATGGAGTTATTCGCTCAGATAGTCCTCATAAATCAGATCCGGCGGTATCGCATCTCTCCAAACGATGAGGAGGGACGCCAACCTTAGACGAGCTCGGTTGCCGCTAGCGATAGGTACGTGCCGACGTCCCCATGGCCTCAAATTCGGCAACGACGAGGACGTCTACGAAGACGACGATACGGAGGACTCCTGGGATGGAAATACTGCGGCAACAGGCGCCTGGATGGCCGTAATGGCCGCGGCTAAATCCCGATGTCCGGCCCTCTGTTAGGGCCGCGGAGCCCTGTCCCTGATTATCTTAACCCAGACGTTGTGCCTCGGGTCCATGTCTGGCCGAGCCCTATGGCATATATAGGCAACGGACACAGACGGCCAGCAGAGGTGGCGTCAACGCCTGAGGCGACGGCCGCGCAGGCCGCTGCATCGACGGCCGTCGACGGTGGCCGAGCCGTCCGGCTCCGCTGAGGTCGCCCGGACCGGCCGGCCTCCTCCCCGACTGCGCCGCCCGCCTTGGGCCCTCCACTGCGCCTAGGCGCTGGGCTGGGGCCTCCACTCGCACCTATAGCTAGAGAGATCGCCCTCCACCTCCTCCACGACCTTGTAGGGGTCCTTGACCTCCCTCATGGGCCTCCCGCTGCCTCCGCGCAGATACATCACCACCTCCGCCACTACGCTGACGGCGATCTCGCCCGCGGTCCTGGCGCCTATGTCGAGCCCCGCGGGGGATCTGAGCCTCGACGCCACGGCCTCCCTCGGCAACCCCCTCCTCTCCAGCTCCCTGACGACCAGCGCGGCCCTCCTCTGGCTTGCCAGAAGCGCAACGTAGCCGGCGCCCCGCCTGACGGCAAGCTCCACTACGTCCACGTCGCTGGGGTGGCCCCCCTCGTTGGCGACCACGACGATAGAGCCCTCGGAGACGAGCCGCTCCAGATCGGGCAGATCGCCCCTATAGAAGGCGCCCTCCGCCTCGTGGCCTATGGCCGCCACGTAGTACCCCGCCGCGGCCGCCACCTCCGACACGCGGCGCGCCACCTCGCCGAAACCCACCACTATCACGGTCGGCCTCACCAACACGGCCTCGGCCGAGATCGACATGCCGCCGACCTCCAGCTGAGCCCTCTCGCCGGGCCTCAGCCCGGCCACAGCCCTGACAACCGCGTCCGGCACCAAGCCCAGAAGGGGCCTGCCGCCCACCACGGCGTCGACGTAGGCCCGCCCGCCGTCGAGAACCCTCACGACGACCGCCGCCTCGCCCCGCCTAGCCGCTAGGTCGAGCACCTTGAACACGTCGCAGACGGACACGCGGCAAAGGAGGCCTAAAGTTAAAAGCTTAACAGGTCGGCAGGTCGCCTCCAGACGCGGCGCCGCGCCCCCACGCGGTTGCCGCTACCGAAGCCTCGACCCGGCTGAAGGGCAGGCATCGGCGTTGCGCCTACGACGTTGCGGACTGCCGCGGGCGCCCACCCCCTTCAAGGAGGGGCCGGCAGATGGACCTAACGTGCTCATCGAGGCCCGGCGCATGGGCGTCCCTCATCAATATGCGCCGTGGGTCTATTGACTGGGTCTCGGCACGTCCGCCGGGCGGGACAGCGCTGTAAAGACTCAAGGGGGCTTGTTGGTCGGCGTCCCTCGCGCCGAGTTGAGCCGATCAAGGGTGGGTCTCCCGCTTGACCCATTCCAGATATTCGGCGTGGCCGGCCACGATGGGCAACGCCGCGATTTCCGGCAACTGGTAGGGATGGATGGACCTCACCTCCCTCACGACGTCGTTGATCTTGTCGCTGGTGGTCTTCACCACGAGCATCACCTCCTCCGCCTCCTCGATTTTTCCCTCCCACCAGTACATCGAAGATACGGGCGTTATGTTCACACAGGCCGCCAGCCTCCTCTCGAGGAGATGCCTCGCGATCTTCCTCCCGCTCTCGCGGTCCGGGGCCGTGATCAACACAGCCGCGTACATGGCTTGGCGCATCCAGCTCTATAAAACCCTAACGCGTGGAGCGCAGCCGCCCGTAGGCCTCTAGGGGCCTAGGGACGGCTGGCGGCGGGGCCGCTACAAGTTTACGCGCCTCCCGCCTCTTAGGACCCCCAGCCTCGGGGTCCTCCCCTCGGCGAACGCCTCCGAGACCGCGAGCCGTAGCTGGAACACGTTCTCCACGGGCTTGCCGTCGACCGAGACTATTATATCGCCGCGCCTCAGCCCCGCCTCCTCGGCGTAGGAGCCCGGCTGGACTGCCACCACCAGGAGTCCCCGATCCGCCGGGAGTCTGTACACAGCCGCCATGGCCCTGTTCACCGCGGCCACGTATACGCCGAGCGCCGGCCTCACGTAACGCCCGTACCTCTTCACCATGTCGATCATGACCTTGGCCAGGTCTATAGGGACGGCGAAGCCTATTCCCTGCGCCCCCGCTATTATGGACGAGTTGATCCCCACGGCCTCCCCCGCCGAGTTTATCAGGGGGCCGCCGGAGTTGCCCGGATTTATCGCCGCGTCCGTCTGGATAAGGAACTCGAAGACCCTATCCCCCACGCTCAGGCTCCGCCCCACGGCGCTCACTATGCCGAAAGTAGCGGTTGGCTTGTCGAGCATGGCCAGGGGGTAGCCCAGGGCGAGGACGGGCTCGCCGACCTTCAGCCTCAAGGCGGAGCCGAGGGGTATCGGCGGGGCCGAGAGGTCGGAGGCGAGGAGGGCCAAGTCGTCGTTGGGGTCGCCGGCGATCGGCCGCGCCTCGGCGGTCTCGCCCTCGGGCGTCACCAGAAGGACGGCGTCTGCCCCCGCCACCACGTGGAAGGCGGTCAGGAAGAGGCCGCCGCCGGCCGAGAACGCAGTCCCGAAGGAGCGGCCCTCCTCGAGGCCCCAGACGTCCGACAGCTTGGTGACCACCCCCACGACAGACCGCGACGCCTTCTCCACGAGGCTCGAGAGGTCCATGGCCCAGATAAAATCCCCATAAATATAGCTGTCGACAACGCCGATCCTTGGAGGTTCCTCTAGGGGCATGGGCGCCTTTGCGCGGCCCTAGAGGTCTCGGGAGGGGAGCTGCTGGGCCGCGGCTCATCGCGCCCGCGGGGCGCCTAAGGAAGATGGACTTAACTTCGCCCGCCCCTCGGCGAGGGTCGCGTACTGGACGGCGTATCTATATGTCGCCAAGGGGCCGAGGGGGCCGGCTCTCTGTCGTTAGGCGGAGCAAGGTTTGGGCATGGCTAGGGCTGTCGAGGAGTCGAGGGGCGATGGTTTCGTGATGACCGCTGGAGGGCTCGGGAGGGTGTCGGTGCTAGCTAGGGAGAGAGCGCCGTTTATCGCGAAGATAGAGGTTGAGAACGTGGAGGATGCCGTAAAGGCCGCCGAGCTCGGCGCCGACATGGTGATGCTGGACAACATGGGCCCAAGCGATGTGGCCAAAGTACGCGGGGAGTTGATGAGGAGAGGCTTGAGGAAGAGGGTCGTCCTAGAGGCGTCGGGCAATGTCGATGAGAAAATGTAGCAGATTACGCCAAGTATGTAACGTGATGTCGATAGGGTCGTTGACCCATAGTTATAAATCAATCGATATGAATATGGACTTAATTAAATAGATTCCAAGATATATATCAATTACTGGCCGAACTTCTGTAGGCGCTCGCGATAGCCGAAGCGATTGCTAGGAACACGCGGTCGGGTCGATCGCCGACACCGATCCACTGCCCTACGGCGAGGCTCGTCGTTCTCTCTTTGTCGAGCCGTCAAGAGGGCAGATGGAGAAGGGATGGCCGAAGCGATTGCTAGGAACACGCGGTCGGGTCGATCGCCGACACCGATCCACTGCCCTACGGCGAGGCTCGTCGTTCTCTCTTTGTCGAGCCGTCAAGAGGGCAGATGGAGAAGGGATGAGTTATATATTACGTCTAGAGTCTATCCTATGCCGTATACAAGGGCCGAGGCCAAGCTGTCCGTCGGCGGCAGGTCGTATAAGATCTATAGGGTGAAGGCCCTCGAGGCGGAGGGCTACGACGTGGAGAGGCTTCCCTACAGCATAAGGGTTCTCCTGGAGAACGTCCTCCGCAATTTCGACGGGAGGGATATAAACATGGAGCATCTCGAGGCTCTGGCCCGCTGGAACCCCAAGAACCCCGCGGGCGAGGTGGCGCTCAAGGTGACCAGAGTCGTGATGCAGGACTACACCGGCGTGCCGGCCGTCGTGGATCTCGCCACCATGAGGGATATAGCGGTCAAGTCGGGGGCGGACCCCAAGCTGATAAACCCGCGGGTCCCCGTCGACCTGATCGTGGACCACTCGGTGCAGGTGGACCACTGGGCCTCTCCGCAGGCCCTGTCCATGAACATCCGCCTGGAGATAGAGAGGAATAGGGAGCGCTACGTCTTCCTCAAGTGGGCCCAAAGCGCCTTCAGGAACTTCCGCGTCTTCCCGCCGGGCACCGGCATAATCCACCAGGTGAATCTGGAGTACTTGGCCAGGGTCGTCTGGACCGAGGGCGACTCAGCCTTCTTCGAGACGTTGGTGGGCATGGACAGCCACACGACCATGATAAACGGGCTGGGGATCGTCGGCTGGGGAGTCGGGGGAGTGGAGGCCGAGGCCGCCATGTTGGGCGAGCCCATAACCATAAAGGTGCCGAGGGTCGTGGGCGTGAGGCTCTACGGCGAGCCCAAGCCCGGCGTCACCGCCACCGACATAGTCCTCGCGGTCACCGAGGCCTTGAGGAAGGTCAACGTCGTGGACGCCTTCGTCGAGTTCTTCGGCGAGGGGGTACGCAAGCTGTCTGTCCCCGATAGGGCCACCGTAGCCAACATGGCGCCCGAATACGGCTCCACGACCGGCCTGTTCCCCGTCGACGGCAACACCCTAGACTACCTCGCGGCGACAGGCAGGCCCGAGGACCTCGCGGCCCTCGTGAAGAGGTACTACGAGGAGCAGGGGGTCTTCGGCGGCGTCGAGGGGGCCGAGTACAGCCAGGTCGTGGACTTCGACCTCTCCGCGGTCGAGCCGTCGGCGGCCGGCCCGACCCTCCCGTGGCAGAGGCGCGGCCTGGCCGACGTGCCCAAGAGCTTTCTGGAGTTCCTGGTCCAGAGGAAGAGGCGGGAGAAGAGGAAGGCCGTGGAGGTGGAGATAGGCGGGAGGAGGGTGGAGTTCGGCGACGGCGACGTCGCCATAGCGGCCATCACCAGCTGCACAAACACCTCAAATCCCTATCTGCTCGCGGCGGCGGGCCTCCTGGCCAAGAAGGCCGTGGAGGCCGGGCTGGAGGTGCCGCCCTACGTCAAGACCAGCTTCGCGCCGGGCTCCCGCGCCGTCGAGGAGATCTTGAGGCGCGCCGGCCTCCTGCAACATCTCGAGAGGCTGGGCTTCCACGTGGTGGCGTACGGCTGCACCACCTGTATAGGCAACTCGGGCCCGTTGCCCGAGCCCGTGGCCAAGGCGATTAGGGAGGGCGACGTGATGCCCGCCGCCGTTCTGTCGGGCAACCGCAACTTCGAGGGGAGGGTACATCCGGACGTCAAGGCGGCCTATCTGGCCTCGCCCCCGCTGGTGGTGGCCTACGCGCTGGCCGGCACGGTGCTGAAGGACCTCTCCAGGGAGCCCCTCGGGCACGGCAGGGACGGGAGGCCCGTCTATCTGAAGGACATATGGCCCTCGCCCGAGGAGGTCAACGACGCCGTGTCCAGAGCCATGGACCCGAAGGTATACGTCGAGAAGTACTCCAAGGCGGGTGAGCTGGTCCCAGAGTGGGGCGAGCTCAAGGCGCCTTCGGGCGACCTCTACCCGTGGAGACCCGACGACACGTACATACAGCCGTCGCCTCTCTTCGAGGGGAGGCCGATCTCCGGAGATATAGTTAACGCAAGGCCCCTCTTGATACTGGGCGACAGCATAACCACGGACCACATATCGCCCGCCGGCTCGATACCCAGGGACAGCCCCGCCGGCAAGTTCCTGGAGTCCATGGGCGTGCAGCCCAAGGACTTCAACACATTCGGCGCCAGGAGGGGCAACTGGATGGTGATGGTCAGAGGCACGTTCTGGAGCAAGGGCTACACCAACAAGATGGGCGGGGGCCTCGAGGGCGGGTACACCATCAAATACCCCGAGGGGATCAAAACCACCGTCTTCGAGGCGGCCGAGAGGTACAGACAGGAGGGCACGCCGCTAGTGGTGCTCGCCGGGAAGACCTACGGCGCCGGCTCGAGCAGGGACTGGGCGGCCAAGGGGCCGAAGCTCCTGGGCATAAAGGCCGTGATAGCCGAGAGCTTCGAGAGGATACACCGCTCCAACCTCACCATGGTCGGGATAGTGCCCATACAGCTTCCGCCCGGCGTGACGGCCGACAGCCTGGGTATGGACGGGTCTGAGACCGTGGACGTGCTGGGCCTCGAGGATCTGGCGCCCGGCAAGGAGGTCACCCTGAGGATACACAGAAGGGACGGGCGTGTGGACGAGGTCAAGGCGAAGGCCGCGGTCTATACCTGGGCTGAGGTCGAGTACATAAAGCACGGCGGGATACTGCCCTACGTGCTGAAGAGGCTCCTACAGAAATAGCCGTTTTTCCCGGCGTCTTCGGCGCCTACCCAACGGGCGCCCGGCCGGAGCCGTATAAGGCCAGAAAAGGCTAGATTTGGAGCTCCTTGTCGGTATGTCTCCGCTTCACCGCCTTGTCGAAGATTATCCAGTTTCTGTACCACTCCTCGTTGGCCTTCTTGAGCTCGGCGAGGATCGCCTTGGCTATGTCCCTGGCCGTGACGGTCTCGCTGTCGGAGACGGCGCATTCCACCTTCCTGGCTATCCTCCTCGCCACGTCCAGAGGCGCGCCGGCCTTCAACACGCTGACCACTATCTTCTCGGGGATGAACTCCTCCTCTCTCCCGTCCCTCTTGACCACCTTGACCATGCCAGACACTGCATCTATTTATTTATGTTTCGGCCTCCCGACCTCCACCGCGCCTTTCCCTCGGCGGAGGCCGGCCCTGGATCTGGGCTGGGAATCTTATTAAATCAACGGCAGATGGGGTACATGGAGAAGAAGTGTTTCAAGGCGGTGGGGTGCGTCTCGGCGTTGGGCCTAGGGACCTCTGGCCTCGGCGGCGACCTCTGGCGGGCCGACACGTCGAGGGACGAGTGGCATCTCGCGGTCCTCGCCAACGCCTTGGCCAACGGCATTTTTGTTATAGACACGTCGGAGATATACGGCGGGGGCCACGCCGAGGAGCTGGTGGGGAGGGCCCTCTCGACCTTCGCGAGGGAGGATAGGGATAAGGTAATAGTCATCACCAAGTTCTGGCCGGACGACGTGGAGAAGATAACGCTGGCGGCTAAGGCGAGCGCGAGGAGGCTCGGCACCTACATCGATGTATATATGCCGCACGGCCCGCTCCCCGACATATGTAGGGCCGTGAAGGCCTTCGAGGAGCTGATCGATAGGGGCGTCATAAGGTTCTGGGGTCTCAGCAACGTCGATGTGGATACGGCCGAACGGGCGAGGAAATGCGCCAAGAAATACGACTTGGCTGCGTTGGAGAATATCTATAACTACATCAACAGGCTCGACGAGCATGGGGTCCTGCCCTACGCCCAACGCGAGGGCTTGCTCTACCTGGCCGCCAGCCCTCTGGCCAGAGGCGCGGTCGTCGAGAACTACAGGATACGGCGCATAGCCGAGAGGCTCGGAAAGACGCCCGTCCAGGTGGCTCTGCGCTGGCTCATGGACAAGCCGGCGGTGGTGCCCATACCGAGGACCACCAGGCCCGAGGGCGTCCTCGAGTTCGCCGGCGCCTACGGCTGGAAGCTCCCCGACGAGCACATGAGGGAGCTGGACGCCGGCTGAGACGTCGGATAGGCCGATTCCGGCCGGCCGCCCGAGCCCTACGGAGGATGGGCCGGGACGGCGCCTCGCGCCATCGGGCCAGAGGACTCCTCGGGGTAGGCACGCCGACTGGCCCTAGAGCCGGACCGCTCTGATCTTCTGCCCGCCCTCTCTGCCGCCCTCCGGGAAGTACATATCCGCCGTGGCCAGGAAGCCGGACCTCAGAAGCACTGCGCCCAGCCTAGTCGCTGGGGGCGGGACGCCGGATCTCAGCTGCCTCTCCGTCTCGGCGTCTCCGACGTATTCGGCGTAGAGGTTGGAGCCTGAGGGCAGAGCGCGGTGTATCCATCTAAATATGGCGAGCTCGGCCGGCGATCCGTAGAGACGCGGCGACGCGTCGAACAGCTCCGCCCAAGGGGCGTAGTGGGGCGGCCGCCCCTTGAAGATCTTGACGACGGCGAGCCTGCCCCAGCCGCCGAAGAGCTCCACGTTGAGCTCCTCGGGGAAGCGGCCCCTCAAGAAGAGGGCGTGGAGGCCCTCGGGCACTTCGACGGGGACCTCGGCCGCGTCGGGCCTGGCGGAGCCCATGGGCCGTCTCCGCTGAATATTTATTAATGTCGGCGTTTCCGGCCTCGTGGACTTCAGAGAGGCCATGGAGGTTCTCTACAGAGGGTTCCTGTACCAACTGGCGTTGATTCTAGTGGGCCTCGTCGTGCTCGCCGTAGGGCTCCTGGGGCCGAGATCCGCGTTGCTCGCCGCCTCCGCCGCCCTCGCCGTCCTGGCCGTTGGGCTCATCGCAGTGTTCTTCCTCTACATCTTCAGGGGGTACAGGGCGCTCCACAGGCTCGGCTTCAAGTGGGCTTGGTGGCTGGCGTGGGGGCCCGTGGCGCTGGTCGCCGTGGCTCTGATATTCGCCGCGTCGGTGGCGGCCTACCTCGCCGGCCGTCCGGCCCTCGCCGTCCGCGCCCTGGCGAACCCGGCCGCGCTGTACGTCGCCATAGGCCGCGAGCCCGCCCTGCTGGGCATCATCGCGGTGGTCCTCGCGCTCGAGCTCCTCCTGGCCGCGGCCAAGGCCCTCACCCTGAGGGATCTCCACAGGCGCACATCCCTCGGCCTGTTCAGAGTGGCGCTCGCCCTGTTCGCCGTAGGCTACGTGCTGTCCCTCCTTCCGCCGGTCGAGTACGTAGGCCTAGCCGTGCTGTCGGCCGAATACGTGGCCGAGATGTCCGCGTATAGGGCCGCCTCGCGGGCAGGCGCCCCCTCCGGCGGGCTCAGCGGGCGGCAACGGTCTGCTGTTCGAGGACCCAGGCCGGCGTGTTGAGGAGGGCCACGTACCCGCCGAAGGCTTGCACTAGGGTTTTCCCCTCCTCCACGCCCCTCGGCACGATCTCGACCTTCACCCCCTTCGAGTCGCCCCTCATGACTATGTCGAGCACCTCGTCCTCCCCGAGCTCCTCGGCCACGACGACGACCTCAGCTATGCCCATGTCCATGGCCCTGACGACGTTCTCCTTGCCGTAGACCATGTACTCGCTCTTCTTCACCGCATAGTACATCACCCTGTCCATGAGCTCCTTGGCCTTGACGTACTCGGTCTCCTTCAGCTGCTCCTGCGAGTTCATAATGGCCTCCTTGACGCCGTACTCGTTGGCGCAACAGGCCGAGACCACGGCCAGCACCTTGTCGCGTAGCCGGTAGTCGAGCCCCCCCTCCTCCAGGAAGTCCTCCTTGGTCGGGCCGGGCCCCGCCACGATCAGGCCCTTAAGGCCTGGCATGGAGAGAAAGGCCCTGTTGGCCTCCTCCGCCACCAGCTTGTAGAACAGCTCGGCCAGATGCTCCGTCTGTCGCTTGTAGCGGTTGGCCGACTGGCCGCCGGCGCTGTGCTTCCCGGGGACGAAGAACTGGACGGTCTTGAGCACCTCGTACTGGCCGCCCCTCAGCACCGCCAGCACCGCCTCCCCCCTCTCGACTACTATTATGCCGTAGGCCACGCTCGATTTTATCATATCCTCGAGGAGCTCCGTGTGGAACGCCGTGTCGCATATGTACTTGAAGGTGTAGACGGGCTGCGGCGGCACGACGACGTAGTACACCCACTCGTAGTTGCCGGGGTTGATCATGTGGAACCCGGCGAACACGGCCATGCCGTTCTCAGGCGCCTTGGCCTCCCCCTTCAAGTTGTTGACGATCCTCTCGAGGGTGTCCTGCACGTGCGTCCGCGTGGTCTTGTCCTTTATGTTGGAGGCGGTCGACCACTCGCTCCTCAGCAGAGCCAGGACGTCAGGCATCGGCCTCTCGCCGTTGATGTAGAGCGTTATGAGCGTCGTGGCGTATCCCCTGAACTTCCTAAGCAAGTTGATGAAGGCCCTCAGCTCCACTCCTGTCTTGAGGAAGTAGACGCCGTTGGGCGGCCTGCCGAAGCTCATGACGAAGAGGTGCGGAATCCCTTTAAATAGTTAATAGCAAAGGAATGTCTCGACAGTCCGCGGCAGGTCCATAACCGACGCCGCTTCTCCGCCGAGCCCACGCCCCTGGAGCCGGGAGGAGGTCTAATCAGAATCACGTGGCAAGGGCCTCAGACGGGACACAGCTCCCTTTGCGGAGGCGCAGACGCTATGTAATACACGAAGGCTTAGACAACGCTTTAGCATGCCCCTAAGCCTCCGCGACCACCGGCCGGGCCTAGGACGGCCGCAATGAGCGGTCTGGCGTAGCTATGGTGTTCAACAACCGCATTATCTGGGGTCCGGCGGTCAGCACCTCGACAAGCGTCTTCGGATGCTCCAGCGGGGCCCGCCTCGCCTCCTCCGCAACGGTGGGGCGCCCTTAGCTACAAGGCCTTCAAAGGCCTCGCCCCCGGTGGATAGGGGGCCCTTAGGCCTGTATTTCGGCGCATCTTCAGCCCCCATGTGCTCGTACGGCTGTGGTGCCGGCCTAGGCGGCTCCATGAGCTCGGCCGCGGGAGGGCGCCGATGAGCTACCCTAAAGGAGCCCACTGGAGCGAGAGGGGGTCGGAGGCCTTGCGCGGTCAGAGGTCTATGCGCCTGTCGGCGACCTCCTCGAACTCGCCTAGATGCGAGGTCACGAGGACCGTCTTGACGTCTATGGCGAGATCCCTGACGAGCTCCACTATCCTCCTCCTGTGGGTTTCGTCTAGATGTTCCGTGGGCTCGTCGAGTATTAAGAACGGCGGCCTTCCCAGCAGGGCCCTCGCAAGCGCGACCCTAAGCGCGAGGGCGGCCAGGTTGGCCTCGCCGAGCGAGAGCTCGGTGTGGCGGAACCTCTGCCCGTCGGATCTCGACACGACGACGTAGTACCTGTCGTCTATCTGGGCAAGCTCCGCAGAGCGGAGGGACTCATTGTGTCTAAGCTTGAGGAAAACCCCGTTGAGCTCGGCGTTGACCGACTCTATCAATATGCGTCTCGCCACCGGCTTGACGTCCCTCAACGCGGATCTTGCGGCCTTCCCCCTCTCCTCGGCCCTCCCGTGCCTCTCGGCCTCGGCCCTGGCGGCCTCGAGCTCCTTGGAGACCCGCTCGAGCTCCGCCTTGACGGAGCCCAGTTGCCTCGCGAGCTCCTCCGCCCTCGACGCCGCCTTTAGGTACGCCTCCGCCTTGGCCCTCAGCTCCTCGTACGACTTGCCCAGCTCAGCCAGCCTGGGCCTCAAGGCGGAGAGCTGGCCCTCTACCTCCTCCAGCCTCCTCCTGGCCTCGCCGAGCCTCCTCTCGACCTCGGCCCTCCTGGCCTCGAGCCCCCTCAGCTCGCGCTCGATCCTATCCCTGGCGGCCAGCCTCGCCGAGATCTCGGCCCTCCTCCTCTCGAGATCTCTCTGCGCCTCGTAGAGCCTCCTGAGCTCCTCCAGCCTCCGCCTGGCCTCGGCCAAGTCCACCGACAGGTAGTCCTTGACCTTGAGATACTCCTCTTTATCCCTTTCGAGCCTCCTCACCGCCGACTCGGCCTCGTAGATCCTCGCCTCGACCCTCCTGAGCTCCTCCTCGAGCGCCTTGGCCTCCTCCTCATGCCTCCTGACGGTCTCCTCGGTGAGCGGGCCTCCGCAGACGGGGCACCTCCCGCCGGATGCTCTGCCGGCCACCTTCAGGACCTCCCTGGCGAGCCCGAGCTTAGCCAGAACGTCGGCCCTCCTGGCCTTCAGCTCCTCCACCTCTCTGCGGGCCGCCTCCAGCTCCTCCGGCCTGAACGACCTGGCCCTCTTCAGATCGGCGGCCGCCAGCAGGTCGACCACCCTCTTGGCCTCGTAGTATCTGGCCTCCACGGCGGGGTCCGGCCGGGGCAACGAGGCCAGCTCCCCCTCGAGCCTCTCCAGCTCCTTCAACTCCTCAGACTTCCTGTCCAGCTCCACGTCGAGCTCCACGAGCTCCTCCTCGAGCCGCTCCACGAGGGACCTGAGGGATTTGGCCTCCTGCTCCAGGGCGGCCGCGCGCTCCCTCAAGCCGCCGAGCTCCTCCTCGGCCTTCTTGTAGAGCTGGAAGTACTGGGCCAGGCCCTCCGCCTCCCTCCTCGCCTCCGCCGACTGCGCCTCGAGCTCAACCGCCCTCTTGGACAGATCCTCGGCCCTCCTCCCCAGCTCCTCCAGCCTGCCGGAGGCCCTCTCCCTCCTTCTGGACACGTCGGACAGGACGTCCCTCAATACCTCGTCCAGCCAGTCGAACTCGTCTAGGCGAAACAGCCTGTCTATGTAGTCGGGCTCCGCCAGTATCCTCCTAAGCTCCCCCTGCCTTATGTAGGCCAGGTTGGCGAACTCCTCGACGCCTAGCCCTAGGGCCCTGGCGACGGCCGCCGTGACGTCCTGGTCCCCTCTGGCGGCCGGCTTCCCGTCGGCGAGCAGATAGGTGCCGGAGGATATGGAGCCGGACTGCCCGAACCTCCGCGCCACGACGTACTCCACGCCGTCGATCCCCACGAAGGCCAGCTGGACTGAGGCCTCGGCGGCCCCCCGCCTGACCAGATCGGCCCATCGCGCCTTGACCTTCTGGATCCACCTGGAGCCGTAGAGGGCCACGGCGATAGCCTCGAGGAGGCTGCTCTTGCCCGCGCCGTTGGGGCCGTATATGAAGTTGACGCCCTCCACGAAGTCCGCCGCCAGCTCCTCGTGCGCCTTGAAGTTCCTAAGCTCGATCGACCTCAGCATAGAGCCACTCCTCCAGCACCTTCCTCGCGGCGGCTCTGTCCCCATCCCTCGCGTACGCCAGAGCCTTCACCACGGCGTCTGCCCCGGCCCCTAGCCTCTCCCGCAGAAGCCGCTCTATGGTCTCGTAGGCTGAGCCGACCCTAACCACGGCGCGGCCGGGCTTCCTGGTCCTATCCACCACGTCCACGTACAGGGCCCGGGAGAACGCCGCCGCGTGGCGCGACGGCCTCAAGTCGTCCCGCAGCTCGCCGTAGAGCTCCACCTTCACCACGGCGCCGGGCGCGTCGAATCTCGCCGAGGCCTCCTCCAGAGCCGCCTCGACGTCTTTCTCCTCCTCCAGGAATATCCTCAGCTTGACCATCCTGCGCCTAGGCCTCAGCAACACCTCCCTGGCGGAGGCCGACCGGCCCGCGACGTCTATGACGTAGAAGCCCTTCGGGGCCGCCTCCTGGTAGAGGTCCCATCTGCCCCTCCTCCAGTCCCAGGTCTCGAACTCTGCTGAGTCCCATATCTCGAGCGAGCCGGCCCAGAGCGCGCCTATCGGATGTCTGACCCCGTGGTCGTGCACGTGGCCGGCGGCTATGTGCAACGCCTTGACGCCGGAGAAGACGGCTGACGGCATGGTGTATTCGTCCACGGCCGAGGGGTACCTCGCCTTGACGCCCTCGATGGCTTGATGTATGGCCAGGACCGAGCCGGGCCTCGCCGAGAGCATCCTCTCCCTGTATTCCTCAGCCCTGGACCTCGGGGTGGCGCAGGCCCCGTAGAGCCAGACGCCCCCCAGATCGGCCTCCTGGAAGCAGAGCAGCCTCACGGCGCCTACTTTGTCCAATATGCGGAGCGACGTCTCCTCGGGCCTCAAGTGGCTGTAGTCGTGGTTGCCCCCGACGGCGTATACCGCGAGGCCGGACTCGCCGAGTATGTCGAGGAGCCTCAGGAGGGTTCTCGTGGAGGGCCTCCTCGTGTCCATGAGATCGCCCGTGATCACCACGGCGTCTGCACCCTTGGCCAGTCTGAGGGCCTCGGCGAAGGCCTGGAAGTAGTCCTCCTCCCTCTCGGGCAGGTGGTACTGCTGTCGGCCCAGGTG
>Ga0080005_127449_pt1 | contig 30043 bp, 33 predicted proteins | sample JossMetagenome_2_FD_69208 | JGI IMG/M metagenome (GOLD analysis project Ga0080005, IMG submission 69208) | Hot spring sediment microbial communities from Joseph's Coat, Yellowstone National Park, USA - JC3_ASED (SPADES assembly) (version 2) | ecosystem: Environmental > Aquatic > Thermal springs >...
TGCGTTGGATAAGCGTATAGATTCTTTGGATAAGAGGATTGATTATGTGACGAAGGTTTCGTGGGCACTAACACTATCTGTATTAGCAACACTAGTAGCGCAAATAATAGTGAGGGTGTTTATACCGTAGCACATGATATATCGAGTGCTGGGAGTTTCTACATAAGTTTAGTTGCTTACCCTAGTTTATTGAGGCAAGGCTTAGTGTGATAAAATGCTCTACGATTTTATGTTTGAGGTTAGGTCTAGAGGTATAGATGTTGTTAGAATTGGTAGTTACATAGACTTGATATTTAGCTCTCTAAACAAGCCCATATCAAACCATGTGATAACAATAAGCTGTGCAGATGCTCTTTGTAGCGACAAGATGGTGTGTGACTACACCCTAGAAGCACATATAAAATGAGTTGGTGAGAGTTGGAGGAGGCTATGAAAAGGCTTATTCGAGTCATTAAGAAGCAAATCAAGTTAAAGCAATAAATATGCATAAGCTCTTTGCAAAACACAGAAAACAGTTTTATCAGAAATAAAGCTAGTGAATTACCTTTACAATGTTAAAGCTTCATGGCAATTGCATTAACAAGATCTATTTCAATCACACTACTCTGTTTATAAGACTATTTTTGAAATACTTTCACCTACAGTACAACGATATGTTCATTCTTAGACCTTATTAGAAGTGGAGAGTGTACCTAGATATACGCAAAAAGTCTTACAAAATCGATCCATGTTATTTTCCGAAGCTCTTGAGCTTCATCAAAAGCTACAACAACACTCTTCTTAAGTTCAGATCCAATCCTATTCAATGCTGTGAAAAACTCTGGAAACTCTAGCTTACTACTACCTCTCCAAGAGATATCGATAGAAGAAAACGGTACAGATATCGATACACCTTTAACACTACTTAAAACCTCAACTATCTTCTCACGAAAAGATTTATACCTTCTCACAAAATCCTCTAGATATCCTCATCATAACGATAAACTGTATCTAGATAAAGAGCTTTACACTATTAGCGAATTCTTCAGAAATACCGTGAAAACCGGTCAAGTACCTTATTCAACAGCTCTACACTACAGAATTAAAGGTGTTGAAAGCTATATCGTAGGACCTTTAGCAAGATTCAATCAGCACTACAATGCATTAGATAAAGAAGTTAGAGCTTTTATGGAGATGCATAACTGGAAACCCCCATTGAATAGTGTTCTATTTAGCTATGTAGTACGTATAGCTGAAATCTACAACACATTGCTAATACTCGAAGATTATCTAGATAAACTAAGTATAAGGTATAAAACTCGCCACAGATACCGATATCCCTGCTAAGAGTAGTAAACTATATGGAACAGTATGTGAGTATGCTGTAGAAGCTCCTCGAGGAATGCTTTACCATAGGTATAACATAGATAAAGAGAAAGTAATTTCATGCGATATCGTGACACCTACAGCACAAAACCTAGCCTCTATGAACGATATAGCAACAACTATTCTACGCGGAAGAAAAACTGATACAAATTCTGTAGATATAGCTAAGAAAATAGCTATATCTTTCGATCCCTGCATATCTTGCTCGGTACACACTCAAGGTAAGAATAGTAAACATAAACTAGATATCCTAACGTTGTGGAGAAATATCTCGCAAACTACCTCTGTAAGAGATATTCAATTCTATAACTAACTGCCTAAAGATATTCTCTCCTAGGTATCCCTATACAAAACTTTTAAGTTTTGATCTATGTTTAGCTGTAGTGTGATTGTTATGGTTTACAAGTATAGCTACTCTAGATCTTCCAGAGAACCCCATAGATTTGTATGGATGTTCATAGGAATCTTAGTGGTGTTAATACCTTTATCGCTTATATCTGGAGGATTCGTTATATACATCAACCATATAGCGATAGCTTTCGCATCTAAACCTATCCTAATCCTCGTTCTAGAGTTCCTGATAATACTATTAGTGTGTAGCCCTATAGTGTATCTATTGATGAAGTTACCCATAGGGTTTCTGAAAGGTTTCTTTACAACTATATTCATAATGTTAACTCTGTATGCATTCGCATCTACTGTTGCTCTCGTTCTCTACCTAATCCTCACCATAATTATCTTGATAATCATAGCTTACGAAGTTCATAGAGGATGGTTTGAGGATTATAGAGTTGTGAAGTTGTTGAAGTTTTCTCTAGCTTTGATACCTCTACTCGTAATCTATATATTTACATCTCTCTATGTACCGATAGCTTCGAGTAGAGGTGTAGAGTTTATTGAGTTGAGTAAACCTGTAGATGTGAATGCTTTGAAGAGATTCATACCTTTGATGACTGCGTATACCTATGCTGTTGACAGACTTCAGATACCTACGCATAGAATGTATGCAAAGGATAGCTATGTTTACTTCGCTAATGGGAGAAGTGTCTATAACTGGGTTGTAGAGCCTCAAGGTTTTTGGAATGAGGTTACAAAACCTCCTAGAGGATTCATGTTTGTTTACGGTGATACCTATCCACCTCAGGTAGAGGTTATACTAAGGGATACAGTGTGGGGTTTGCATAACGCTAGATTCTACGTATTGTTCTTCGATACACTCTATAGACAGATAGTTCTGAGGGTAGGTCTCTACTACAAACCTATTATGGAGAACAACATCAAGATTGTATACAATAATGAGCTTCTAATACTTATACCTGTGATGAAATGGGATAGAGGTTTACTTCACAGCATACCTATTATCCATGGCTACGCTGTTATCCATGAGGATGGCTCTATAGAGTTTGTAGATGCTAAGAAAGCTCTTGTAGATCCTAGGTTTAGAAGTCTTCCAGTAGTACCAGAGGTAATCGCCAGGGAATGGGTTGAGCTTAGGAGATTCTACGTAGGTTTCATAGATTTCTACCTATATAGAAACACCTACACTGTAAGAGATATAGGTACAAATCCACAGCCATATCTATCCATAGATAAGGATAACAAGATTTGGTGGGTATTTGTAGCAGAACCTCCTGGAGAAGCTTATAGCGCTAAATACATAATGTATGTAGACCCATCAAACCTCAGACCATCTATCTATATCTACACATTACCAACCCCTATGATAGGTATAAGCAGAGTTGAAAGCTATATAAAACAGCATTACCCGATGTTTGATTGGAGTCAGCTAGTTGTTGAAGAACCTACACCAATACTAATCAACGATACTCTGTACTGGAAAGTAACAGTAACAACAAAAGATTTCAGAGGTCTTGTACTCGTAGCACTTGTAAATGCGAAAACAGGAACAGTAACATCTATAGATGTAACTAAATGGGATACACAAACAAAAGGAAATTTAACAGCAGGCACCATACTACAACTCATATCAAAACCAACACCAACAAAAACAGAGGAAGAAACGAAGTTATCGATAGAGGATAGAATTAAACAATTAGAACAATTAATACAACAAATAAAAGATATGCTAAATCAACTCGAAAAAGAATTAAATGAATTGAAGAGACAACTGACCCAGAAATAATAGAATATTTCTAATGCTTTTAAACGATATAAACTTTAAATTCTCAACGCTATAAACATATCCTCATCTCCATCTCTCCCAGCCTTAGACACTATTTTTAAAATTTTGAGTAGGTAGTATTAGTTAGAAAATCTTCTTATTCAGACCATTAATAATTCTACAGGTTTCAACTTCTTTGTGACAGGATCGAGTTGGTATCCAAGAGATTCTAAAGCTGTTACACCAAGAACAGGGATATCCCCTGATTCTCCAAATATAACTGGGACAATAGCTCTTCTACCCTCATACTCTACAACAACCCCACCAATATCATGTTCAACAACCTCAGCACTAAATAACCTAAGCTTCTGTTTAGCAATAGGTTTAAGCCCTAACTTCTCAAGAATATTTCGAGGGATCGACGTATAGATAGCTTCACTATCAACTAGAACCTCTATATCTTCCCACATAGATAAATCGAAATTATATACTCTAACCTTAATAAATGTGAAACCCATGTTTATAACCTCCATACTGTTCAATACACAGAATAACTATATAACTATGAAGCTACATATACTTTAAGAGAATAAATTAGTTCATAGGATATTATAAGCTCCTCCAATCGAATAGCTTAAGTTTATCAATATCTCTACTTATACTCAAACACTATCTAAAGTTCTAGAGTTTACCGATTTATTTAATGTAATTAAGAAAAAAGATTTTGGTAAAGATATTTAAATCAAAAGGTTATGATGGGAGTTCAGGTATTTTCTTTTCAAGCCATTCTCTGATAAATTTCAGATTCTCAATTGTTCTAGGGATGAAACTTGAGTATGGTTGACCTTGTCTAATCATCTCGTTAACTATACCTAAAATCTGTTGAACATTCTCTTTATTAAGATTTCTCAGCATATTCTTAACCTTTCCTAGATAATCTATAGCTGTCCATGCTTCAGATGAGAAGTATTTATATCTATCTAACTCTTGTATACACTCATCTATCTTCTTAATAACCTCTTCAACATCAGACATAGATTCCCCAGAAATCTACTCTACACAGATAAATATAAATCTACTAGAAATCTTAAATAAATGCTATGTGAACATCTTACCAATATCTTTAGAAACCTGTATCTTCATAGAATACACATACTTTTCCAAAAGGTTCAACACTTTTAATATCGTATCTCCTAAAACGTGAGCATACCTCAATAATTCTCCATATACTTCTAGTTACATCGTTTAAAGAATTACTTATGTATACTTCTTGTAGTTCAGAACATCTACCTCTAGGTGAATCTACGTAATGTTTAACCATCTTATCGAGTAACTTCAAAGATTTCTCAATCGAGATAGAGTAACACCTAACTATACCTTTCACAGCGTTCTCCTCGTAGACAATAACCTTTTTGGGAAGGATATAGAAAGAATATGTAGAACCAAGAACTACCACAACTTTTGCTAATAACTCATCTAAACCTACAACAGCTATATCATATCCATCCTTTTTAATACAAGTAGACATCATATATAAAACACTTTACACTGAGTAGTAATTAACTACTAATTATTAAACTAAACTACAGCAAATCTGTATAGTGTTAATCAACATACTTCACGATATGAAGATCCTAAGTTTGCAGTACATAATGTAGTCATCAAATTTCGGGAAGACTATTAACTGATGATTGATGAAGTTGTAGAGAAGTATAGTCAAAATATTGTTGTGTAGAGAAGAACTGTTGCTAGATCTATAAAGAGCTTTACTACATTGGATTTAGATTGTAGTTGGATATCCTTAATCACTTGATGAGATATTTAGTGCTAGAGCTCTTATTTATAGGATTTTCTAATAGTATTTGTAGAGTCTTTTTCTCTGTCAACACGGTTACTAATCTGTTTCAATTTCTTTAGAAACTTTATCAAGTTCAACAACAGCTACTTTATATGCTTTAGGGTAAACAAGTATTGTTATAAATCCTCTAGTAGTGTCATACTCTATAACGATAAGTTTGCCTAGATCCTCAAGATCTATATATCCTTTATAAGGAAAATCTATGGCGCAAATAGTTGAGGTTTATTAGTTTCAAACCATGTATTCACAAAAGCTATTGCTTTAACAACTTCACCTCCTATAACAATCCTTAGTTTAACTCTTACACCCATATAATTAACCTCTTTTCACTATATGCCCAATCCTATACCTCTTACGTTCTCTATAAACACCTGTACTCACTATCTATACCACGAAGAAGTTTTCTCTAAGGTTAATAAAGTCTATAACGCTAAAGAGCTATTTCATATCGTTATCTTCGTTAGAACTCTAGCTTCTTAGTATTTCTTTCTTCTTCATTTCTTGATAAACTTAGTATCTCTAGATTCCTCTTCCTCACTGGACAACGCCTCTAAAACTGCTTTGTAACAAGCTTCATAACGCTTTATTTTCACTGACTTCCCTCTACTTCGTATTGAGGGCCGCACCTAGTTGGAGCTTCTGAAGAGAGGATTAGGAAAACAGTAGAATTTCTTGTGCAACAAGACATAGACTTGATTGCTGCAGGGGGTTCGGGTTTCATTGGGCTTGATATCGTTTGGTGTTAAGCCCTCTCCCCTTGGCTTCACAGTCCTCAGAACCCCTCTTCATCAGAATCCATATCGCAGGGCTCCACCCACTTGGGGCGACCCCTACCCACAACTCTCCCTTTCTTGTGTCTTCACGATATACCCGCATCTCGGGGCAGCTCCCCAGCAGAGGAGGCATCAACAACCCTTATAAACCTATATGTGAAAACCAAAACAGCTGCAAAGATACCACACATGATTTAAAGCACAGGTAGAGCTGTGCTTCAAATTCAAAGAAAGGTTTACACCGCTTTACACAGGCGTTGTCTTCGCATTCTAGCGCTACATCACTAACAGCTATTTCAATAGAGTTTAAACTGTTTATACTTTCACAAATGCTTATTACTTTCTGCAAATAATTAGGGGTGTGGTGGGGTTCTGTATGAGTTTGAGTAGATATGATATTGTGGTTGTTGGTGGTGGAGCTGGGGGGTTTACAGCTGCACAAACAGCAAAAACTGTTTACAAGGACAAGTCTGTGCTACTCATCACCAAGGAGGCTAAGGCTGTAATACCTTGTGCGATACCCTATGTAGCATTCACTATAGATAGTTGTGATAAGGCATTGCTTTCATATGACGCGTTAAGGAGAATTGGTGTTGATGTTGTTGTTGATGAGGTTGTTGATGTTGATAGGGAGGGCAAGAGGGTTGTAACAGCATCTGGTAAGAGCTTTGGGTATGGCAAGCTCATACTTGCCGTTGGTGGTGCTCCTTCTGCTCCACCTATTGAGGGGCTGGGCCTTAGAAATGTTTGCATGGTTTATAAGGGCTATGAAAAAGTTGTTGAGCTTCAAAAAGCTTTGAGAGAAGCGAAAAGAATTGTTATTATTGGTGGTGGTTTTATAGGTGTTGAGCTTGCTGATGACCTTTCAGAGCTTAGGAAGGATGTGACAATAGTTGAAATACTTCCACACTGCATGCTTCTCAATTTTGATGAGGAGTTCGCTGTGATGGCTGAGGAAGAGCTGAGGAAGAAAGGGGTTAGGATAGTGACTGGGAGAACAGTTAAGAGGATCCTGGGTAAAGAGGCTGCTGAAGGTGTTGAGCTTGATAATGGCGAGAAGATACCAGCAGACCTAGTTATTGTTGTAACTGGCTACAGACCCTACACAGAGCTTGCTAAAAAGATTGGTTTGAGGACTAGCGGGTATGGAATTGTCGTAGACGACTATATGAGGACTAGCGACCCTGATATATTTGCTGTTGGTGACTGTGCTGAGAAAAGGCACTTCCTCTTAGGAACAGCAACACCAGCTCTGCTAGCATCGATAGCTTGTCAAGAGGCTAGAATAGCTGTTTTAAATCTCTATGGAGCGAGGGTGAGTAGGAGAATAGAGGGCTGGATCGGGGTATTCACAACAAAGATTGGAAACCTAGTTCTCGGAGCATCAGGTGTTACAGAAAGGTTTGCTAAACAGAGAAACCTCGAGTATGTTGCTGGAAAAGCGAAGGCCATTAACAGACACCCAGCGTGGCTACCTGGCGGATGCGAAATAAATGTTAAACTGATATTCCTAAAGAATGGAACCCTAATTGGTGCTCAAGTTGCTGGATATTGTAACGAAGCTGCAGAACTCGCCAACGCACTTGCACTAGCAGTTCAAAACAAAATGAGAATAGATGAGATTATAGCAATGCAGTTTGGCACACATCCAAAGCTAACAGCCTCACCAATATCAAACCCAGTAATACTAGCAGCACTAGATGCCTACACAAAGCTCTAAAACACCAAAACTACTGCCCACACTTACACAATACACACATTCTTAATCAGCAGAGCAGCTCAAGACATTCTAGCGATTTTTGGTATTATTGCATGCTAAGTGTTTATGTATCAAGCTTTTAGCCCTCTGCTGAAAATGAGTACCTAAAACCGTAGATAATTTGAGGCAGTGAATCGAGATTATGTAGATTAACTGGGTCCTCATTATTATGAGCTCTGTATATAATAAGTTTATAAGCTGTTTAGAAGGCTGTACTTCTAGAAGGTGTTGTGTGTGGGTGGAAAGATTAAGACAACGATTGTTGTTGATAAGGATTTGTGGAACAAATTTAAGGCTAGGCTTCTTGAGGAGGGTATAGATGAGGTTAGTAGTGTTATTGAGGAGTTGATTAGGGAGGAGATTTTTGATAGGGTTGTTGATGGTTTAAGTAATCTTGTTGGTGGTGAATTGGTTCAGGATATTGAGCCTGTTAAGCCCTTGACAGAGACCGCTGCTGAAAATGTTGTTAGGGAGTTGAGGGAGTCAAGGTATTGAATACTAAAATTGTTTATTTAGATACTAGTGCAATAGTTAAGCGATATGTTCTTGAGCGTGGAACTGAGGTGGTTAAAGCTCTCTATTCAAATGCTTGGAATGGCGAGGTTAGGCTATCATTTTCTCTATGGAATATTGGTGAAGTTCTGGGTGCTTTGGATAAGTATCGTCAGAGGGGGTGGCTTGGAGATAACGAGTATAGAGCTTCTAGAAAAATGTTCTTAAGCGAGACCATTAGGATGTTGAAGCTGGGGATTCTGAAGATAGTTCCGTTAAAGCTAAGCATAGTTGTTGAGAGCTGGAGAATTATAGAGAAGCACCACATCTATGAAGCTGATGCAATACAGATTGTATCAGCTATGCACATCAAGGCATCAGAGCTTTACACTGCTGATAAAAGGCTTTGTGAAATAGCTGATGAGGAGGGGATTAAAGTAATTTGCATTGAATAGAATTCCTCATTGTAGCGTTACTTGCTAAACTCATTGATTAGCTTGCTTCAAAATCTATGAATATCATCTTCTTGACCTCACTTACAGATAGCTAAAGATACGCAAAAATGTACTAGAATTCATCATTTGTTGAAGCCATATATTAATGGCTGTTTCGTAGCTGATGCTCAGGAGTTAACGCAAACTCTAGTACTATTTATTAACGCTGGCGTTGATGAGGGAAATACTCGGAGGCTATTCATAGTAGAAGACCGTAACCATACATCAACAAAACATATGCCCGAAAAGCTAAAGGTTTTCGAGGAGATATATGTGTTTAGGAACTGGATAGGGGAGGAGCAGGGCAAAGGCTCTGATAAGCCTTGACACAAGCTCTGTAGACATGTCTAAAGCCCCCTGGAGGTGAGGGAATTCCCCATAGCTTGGTGTCACAGATACGAAAAATGGTAGAGCACTCTATACAGCTTTTGGTCATGCAACACGTAGATGGAGAGAAGAATGGTTTCAACAACACATCTTAGGAGGTATAGCATGGGTTCTAGGAAGAGAAGAGATATGAATCCGAAATACTGCATAACGTTAGAGCTACAATCACTATTTCTAAAAGGTAAGGAGAACAAAAAATTAAAATATTTACGATAAGCCTTATCTTGCTGGGTGTGAAGATGTCTAGACCTTCGTTTAGGAATGGGGATAGAGTAGTATTTGCAGGAGATAGTATAACTGATTGCGAGAAGATGACCACTAATCCGCCTCTTGGAAATGGATATGTGTATATATTTAGCAACCTTGTTGTAGCTAAGTATCCTGAACTAGATGTAGATGTAGTTAATGCAGGCATCTCTGGAAATACTGTTATAGACTTGAAGAATAGATGGGAAGATGATGTACTTAGCTATAGACCTACATGGATCTCGATACTTATAGGGATAAATGATATACATAGATCTCTTAACGGGCAGCCAGCTCTTGATCCAGAGAGCTACTACACAAACTATAGAGATTTACTGGAGGCAGCTCGAAAACAGCTCGGCAATGTGAACCTCATCCTATTAACACCATTCTACATAAGCAAAACAACAATCAGAGATAGCTTTAGGAGAAAAATACTGGAAACAATACCTCTATACATAGAAAAAGTAGAGAAACTATCGAAAGAATTCTCAGCAATATACATAAACCTCCACGAAAAATTCCAGAAACTCCTAAACTACAGACCACCCCAAACCTATGCACCAGACGCTGTCCACCCAACATTTCTAGGGCATCTAATCATAGCCAAAACAATCCTAGAAACACTCGAAAACATCTAAAATACGCAGTGTGAGAGGAATAAAAGATCTGCTCAAGCTGTGCAAACAGCAGCATTAATACCACGACCTATAATTTTAAATCACAGTTTTCATGAAATTCTGATGTCTGCATAGACATTACTATACGATGCCTAGGTATTATAAGGCATTGTATATTGCACTGCGAGAATTATGCAAGTTTTTGAGTATCTATGAAGGTAAGAAGAGCCTAGTAGAACAGAAACACTTCCTCCCCCAATTCCGGCTTATAAACCGGTCTGTTTCCTGTGAGGTGAGAAAAGTTGAGAGAGCAGGGCCCAAACTACTCAAAGTACTGGGGCTTAGCTCTTATATAGATTCATATTGCTTTATAGTCATAGCCTCATCTCCATTTCCCTGCACCGCTCCTTGGATCTGCATCCGCCTTAGGGGCGTTCAGAAAATTTAGAGACCCCACATCTTTGGCTGCTGCCCTTGGGGAGAGCCCTCTACGGCTCTTCACCCCTCACAGGGAATCTCATCAAGATGTGTAATAATGCAACCTTATAAACCTTTATGAAACTCGGAACAGCTACGAAAGGCAATTGTTAGTAGAATATTAGGCTGTTATAGAATTGATGGTAAGTTTAAATATCTGTAAATACTTGTAGATACTTGGCTCTTAGAGCTAACGTTTAAATAACTCTATACTTTATAGTTTCTCGGATGATCCGCACTGAGTTGATATAGAGATTCAGATGGGGGCCTCGTGGCGTTGGGCTCGACCGGGGGCCCATGGTGTGTGGGTGAAGCTAGTGAACCCACATAGAGGTGCAACCCATCTAACGGAAATACAAATATTTACAAATAACATCGAGTACCGTTAGCGGGGAAACGCTTGGTTGTAGGATCTGGTCTTAATCCAAACCAGAGAGTTATTGAGGGTAGTGAGTACATAAGGGTTGCTAGGGGTTTGCATTGTGTTTAAGGTTGTTGGCAAGGACTTTTCGCCTCTCTTGGCAGGGCTAAGGGAATGCAATCAGCATGTGTAATGCTGTGAAGCTCTATGTAGAGATTCTTGCAAGGCTTGGAAAGCTATGTAGAGAGGATATGAGGTTGCTGAAGAAGAGCTCTAGAGAGCTTGTAGCAAGGTGTGGGGCTTGGCTCACAGAGGTGTTGAGCATCATAGTTATTGCACCAGGACTAGTATATGTGAATAAAGAGTACTAACCTGAGGAGGCTGCATAAACCCTTTGACTCCTTTACAGCCTTGATTCTCTGCTCAGTAGTTCTATGGATGGTGGTATCTAGAAAGCTTTAATAACTAGCGTATGCAGCGCTATAGTTTTCTGGAGTTTTGGGGTGGTGAGGATGGCTAATTCAGTGCGATTCTTAGCCAATGTTGCTGTGTGTATTGTGATGGGGGTGGTGGCCTGCTTCCTGTTCACCGGGTATACAGCGTTACGGATGCCAGCATCTGCGTTGTTTGAGGGTGTGGCTATGTCTGAGAACATTTCGCAGCCCCTTAGCAGGGAAAAGCTGTGTGATTTTCTTTCTCAGCTGCAGGTTGATTTAGGTGATAAGGGTAAGTGTCTTGTTGAATCACCTGTGGTAGAGAAAGATGTTTGTTACACATCTTCAAACCATTTAGCTTACTATGCATTGAGGTATGTGTGTGGTAATTATGACCTTGCAAATGCTGTTTTGAAGTTCTTGCAGTCATACCCTACTGATTTCTATGACTATCACCAAATACTTGTAAGAAAACCCTTCACACTTCCATTCACAACAATAGAGAACGTTCAAGTAGATGTTGTGAACAACATTAGGATTGTTCACGTTAGGAGAACAACAAGTGAGATTTCAGATTACTATAGGTATGCAAATCTATTGGTCTATAAAGCACTTTATCATTTATTCTATGGTGAGAGAGATAAGTGCTTAGCTGAATTGGGTAAGCTAGAGGGGTTATGGGATGGAAAGGGGTTTGCAGATGCATACTATCAGCAAAACCAAAAGTATGAAACATACAAAATAGCACTAGCCCTCTACACATACAAAGCACTAGCACACAGAGAAAACATAGACAAATACACATCAAAACTAATATCCATAAACCCATTTACAACTCTCTACACAGATAACGCAGGTGAAGGTGACCTAAACCTCGAAACAGCCTCAATAACACTCCTAGCCCTATACACAATACCTCCAATCAATGCACCTATACCAAAAACAGCAACAGAGCAAACACCACCAACAACATTACCCACCACCATACCCACAGCAATAGCTATAGCAGTAACACTACTAATAATAGGTATCGCGATAAGGTACCTGGTGAAGAAGAGATGAAAACTCTAAACCTTTGTGCACAAACACTACAAATTTTTAACTTCCTCAACCTTAATTCCTAAACCACAACACAAAAACTCGTAGCAAGTCTTAACAGCAAAACAAGTTGCTACAGCCGTTGTGAAACTGTTTCGGCTTTCATATAGGTTTATATAGCTTGATGCTACTCTTTTGCTATTATTATTACGTGTACTCTTTTGCTGTGCAGTGGCTTTACCTCTTCTGTTACGTCAGATGACAATAAGAGCTTGAAGCCAAACACCGCTTTGCTTTCATAGCTCTTGTTAGCGTTGGTCACTAGAACAAAGCTCCATATATCTGATGGCGTCTTAGTCTCTTTTCCAATGTTCTTGATTCTCAGGGTTACTACAACAGCTTTCTGACCTTCTTCAGCTGCGTAGTAGCTGTCACCGCTCTTGAGGTACTTAGCCTCCTTCACACCTAGAACAGTTATCTCCCAATCACCAACAGTTACTGCTTTCCCAATAACTCCAGAGACATACTTCGTCTTTGTAGCCTCCTCAACAACCTTACTAGCGCTGTACATGGCCATGTGTATAAATGCTGTTGCAACAATGGAGATTACTGCTATCACCGCCAACACAATCCCTAGGACTAGGGGCAGAGTCTTACCAGTCCTCTTAACAGCCAGCCAAACACCCATTGCAAGTGCCATAACCTCAAAGACGTAGCCAAGAGCTGCTGGCACAAATAATGAACTTCTATATACTTAAACCTCATATAGCTACAGGTGGTCAAACAATCTCTAGCTAGAGCCCATTTCTCTAAAAGCTTATGAACCCTTTAAGAAGCAAATTATTAGCTTGGGGCCCAGGGATCCAAGTCAGCTCACAAGGTGCTCATCATTCTCAGCACTAGTCTGGCTCATCATCCCTGGGCCCCCTACAGCAAGCTTCTCTCAAGAATTACTACGGTATTTAAGTGGTGGAGGCATCACTTAGTAAACTGCTTCATTTCCTATCTATCAATGTCTTTTCCATTGCTATTGAAGAGGTATAGAGTTAATGGATCAAATAGCTGAAGATAAACCCCGCAACTAGATCTGATTACCACACAGAATTCTCAATGCCAAGTACACTACTGCATAACCCTAATCACCTAAAACACCCCAACACAGTAACCCTACAACCTCATACAACTCTATATAGGTGTGCACACCACGAGATACATTCTCCAGGAACCCTCAAACCATTACATGTTACCTACTATCCTAAGAGAATATTCTTGCAATACCTTATAAACTGAATCCAAAAATGGAATTGAAAGTTGTTTAGAGTATCTTTATGAGTCTGGCTTCTTTGAGTAAGGGTTGTTCTTCTTTTGTGAGTAGGTGTATTTCGAATGGGTACCACCATGGGACTCCTCTAGCCTCCATAACTCTCCAGATTCTGTCTATGAGTCTAGCCCTCTCTAAGCCGCTTCTAGGAACTTCTCTTAAACAATGGCTACGTCTATATCGCTGTCAACTGTTAGCCTATTCTCAGCTGCTGATCCAAAGATGTAGACCTCTGCATCTTCTCCAAGAACTTCTTTAACTGCTTCAACAAGTATTTCTAGGTACTTGCGCCACTTAAGCAGCTCCCTAGCCTCCAAGCCCTTAACTCTATAACCCTGTCCATGTTAGGTGAAGACACTGCTCTCAACAGCCTCAACAACTCTGAACAACTCTTCAACAACATTTAAAGCCTTCTCAGCATCAACCCTGTCATAGCTCTTCGGCAGGTATCTAGCTCCTGTATAAGCATCCTCAAGAACCTTAGAGCCGAGAACAAACAGAAGTTTGAACAAGTGCTTGACAACCTCATAAACAATCCTCTACCAACTACTTGACGAAGTGATTATGAGGGTCAAGAGACGCTATACACCTCATTTACTAAACATTCAAGAGAGTCCTCTCCACATAACATCAACTACAAAACCAAGCTACAGAAAGGAACATCTGCCTCAAAATCTATTCATACCCATATCTACAATTCGGTAGATCGATCAAGGTGCTGAACATGAATAGGCTAATCAGGATTTGTAAAGGATAAAAGATAGCTGAGCTAGGAAACATCAGCGTTCTACTAGTTTGCTATGGCTTCGTTACTTTTCTAGAGGCTCTTCCATGTCTTTATATGCTAGACCGTCTAATGGTTTTAGGTTGTTGTTTAATGAAGGTTTATATTCTGCGCGATGTTGGTGCACTTAAGTAGTGTTGTTTGGGGTTTTGATGCTGTATGTCTAGTAATGCTATTAGCTTTATTGTTGAGGTTCTAGGGGATTTTGTTGCTGAGCCTAGGCTAGTGGTTGTTGTTGGTCATCCTGGTGCTGGCAAGACTACTCTGGCTTCCTACATGTGCTATTACGCTATGCAGAGGGGTGAGAAGTGCCTCTACATATCTTTTCAGGAGGATGGGGATAGGCTATACAAGCAGCTCTACAACATTGGGCTAGATTTTAAGAGGTTTGAGGATCTCAAGCAACTCACATTCATTAAGCTACCTGTGCCTGCTCGTGAGGATCTTGTTCAGTCTGCTCTTGAGGACCTGTCTAAGAATGTGAGCGAGCATAGGCCTAGAGTTCTAGTCGTTGACTCTGTAACTGCTATGCTTAGCAGTGTTAAGGGTTCTGCAAGGATTCGTGGATACCTGCAAAACTTCTTCTGGGAGCTTCAGAAGACTGTTGAAGGCTCTATTGTTCTTATTGCAGAGGTTCCTCTAGACAAGGAGTACGCAGAGCTTGGCTGGATAGAGTTCGTTGCTGATGCAATCCTCATACTGAAGCACAGGGCTAGGATGGGACTTGTTGAGAGGGTCTTGGAGATTAGGAAGGTTAGGGGAAGAAAGTTGACATATTCAGAGGTGTACTTCACCATTGATAACGAGAGGGGTATGTATTTCTACAAACCGATAGTGCTGCAGGAGATTAAGGCTCCTCCAAGGAGAAGAGTTATGGCTGTTCACCATGGTGATAAGGTTGAGTTTAAGGAGGTTGCATCACCACCACTAGCAGTCTATGTTGAGTACCCAGCTGGGTTAACACCCTGGCTGCCAATAGCCTATGCACTACTCATTCACATGTCTAGAGATGGGAAAACGCTGTTCATAAGCTATAACACGGATGAAACAAGCTTCAAGACCTTCTTATCATGGGTTCTAGAGCTTTACGGTGCGGATAAGGTGCTTATCAACGCTATCCTAAACAGGGTCAGCTTTGTAGGTTTAAACCCATCTGCACACACCCTGCACGAGCTCGTCATCCACATGCTCAACGCAATAGACGCTGTTAAGCCTACCGCTGTATATATTCATGATGTTGCAACTGCGTGGACATCGGCTGCTGTAGACCCTAAAGAGTATGCAACAATACTCTATAACTTCGTGTTTGAGGTTAGGTCTAGAGGTATAGACATCATCAGGATTGGTAGCTATGTGGATTCCGTGTTCAGCTCCCTAAACAAGCTGGTATCAAGCCACATGATAGTGATAAGCTGTACAGACCCCCTCTGCAGTGATAAGGTAGTTCACGTGACTACACCTAGAGATACACATAGAATGAGTTGGAGAGAGCTGGAGGAGGCTACAAAGAAGCTTATACAAGCTACTAAAGAACAGCTAAGCTAAAAAACGAGCCAAGTATAACAGTTCTCCCACACCTGCGAACCACTTATACACTGGTGCCCGCATGACTCTGGCTCATGGAGTGGCTATAAGGGTTCATGCTGGCTTCTCTAGTGTTGTGAATGCTTTGAGGAGCTGTGAGATATGCTCTAATGTTTATGTAGATGTCTTGGACTCCTCTCCAAGGATTGCTGTTGCTGTTGGTGAGAAGTACTTCTTTAGGGTTGACAACTACCTAGCTGTAACCATAATAGCTGTTGATAGGGGTGACCACGTTGTTCTCAAAGCTGTTGCTACTGGGGGTAGAAAAGGACTCTTATCATTCCTTGACTATGGGGCGTCAAGAGACTATGCGTTGGAGGCTGTAAACACAATCTGCAGAGCATTGAATGCTAGGTGTGAGGTTGTTGCAGAGGTTAGTTACCTAGATCAGGGCAAATCGCATCAGCTAAGGATTTGAGCATCCAACTCTCAATACAAGATTTCACTCTATGCATTTCCCTGGCACCTCTATGTCGGGGTTATACGATCACAGCATTGATTATCCAAGCCTCTTATTATGCAAGTAACCTGATTTATGCCACCAAATCTCTGAACCCATCCCTAGTATACATGTTCAGCAGCTCTGAAACACCATGTGTGGTGGTATGTTGAGCGGCTTAGGATTGGTGGGATGCGGCAGTTTAACGGGTCTTGTAGAGCCACACTCTTTTAAGCTTTTCTACAGTTCTCTCAATCATTTCCGCCTCTCTCTTGGCCTCTTCCTCAACTCTTCTGCGAATCTCCATAAGCTCTTTCTCGACATATGAAGCTTGGCACATCAATATATGCTATAACCTCTTCTAGCCTAGGCTTTTCTACAAATACTAATCCATATACAGCTGGGTTCTGGACTTGACACCCCTTGCTAAGAGTTGGGGGGGTCTGGTGTTACTCATGGACAAAGTTTTATAAGTGAGTGTTGGATGCATTCACAACGCTTTGTTTATGGGGTGTAATTGCAGGTTGTGTTGTAAATGCTAGGAGAAGTCTCTTTGGAGGTGTAGTGAGAGTCCAGTGGCTGGGTTAAGTGTTCTTCTTGTTTGTAAATGTCGTACTACTAACAACTTTATTAGCTGTCTATCTACTTTGTTATAGGGGTTAGGCTATGGGTATTGTCTATAGTATTCGTATACCTAGGAAGCTTAAGGAGGAGATGGACAAGCTTAAGGATGTGGTTGATTGGAGGAAGGAGATAATAGCTTTTATAGAGGAGAAGATAGAGGTGTATAAGAGGCAGAAGGTACTTCAAGAAATTGTTGAGGCTCTTAAGGAGCTTCCTGAAACCCCTCGTGGTACTGCGGCTAGGCTTGTGAGGGAGGATCGTGATAGTTATTGATGCTTCTGCACTGGTCAAGTTTATTTTGAAGGAGGAGGGTTGGGAGAGAATATACAAAATACTGTCTACAAGAGTTGTCTCAGTAGATCACATAGTTAAAGAAGTGGCTAACGCCATATGGAAGCACTGTTCTATTCACAAGGCTCACTCACCTGATGTAACGCTCAAGGAGTTTCAACTGCTTAAGAAGATTATAGATGAAAAGCTAGTGTTGTTAGAGAGTGAGCTAAAGTATCTAGACAAAGCATTTGAAATAGCCATAGAGAACAGTATACCGGTATATGATGCACTATACATAGCACAAGCAATTACACGCAACATACCGTTGGCTACAAGCGACAAGAGGCAGGCAGAAATAGCTGAGAAGCTTAAGGTGCAAGTAATCTTCATACCCTAAAACCTGTTGAAAACGCTGAATCAAAACTAGCTCAACCTCAGACTACAGTAATATGAAGATTCCTTACTATAACTATTCTCTTGTTTTCTAAAGGAAGTAGGGGTTATACATTACTAAATGAAGAGCAAAACCCTTCATTAATACAAGATTTTCTTAACTAAGTTCACCATTTCCTCTCTAAACTTGCACCTCTTCAACGCCTCTGTCACTCAACCCAGCTTCGTGAAAACCATCAACATGTAGCTTAAAATGCTATATCCCACCAGGTAATGAATTGTTTAATGCCAAGAATTTCTGCTAAGCCCTGAACAGCTCCCTCAAGGAGTTCAGTAACCATAGACTCGAAAGCTTTTCTAGCTTCCTCAAGGCTAAGAACTTCAGGTAATAACCTTTACATCTTCTTCAGCAGCTTTGTAGAGCTTCTCAGATGCTTAGGCAGTATTTCTATAAATCAGTTCCCTACACTCAGACAAAACCTCTCAGCAAGCTTAATACGCTTCAAAATCTCCTTCCCAAAGCCCAGTGACAGAGTCCTTTCACGCCAAACTTAGCAATAGAAAATAGAGTAGGAGAGTTCTTGAAAGCCTCTACGCACTCCTAGCTCTATACTCAACACTTCCAACCGATGTATTTACACCAAGGGTTGTGGTCACAGAGCAGACGCAGCTAATACCACTACCTATCGTCACACTTGTAGCAATAGCAGTAGTTATGATAGCTGTGATAGTGTTGAGCCTGAGCGCCAGACACAGGTTAGAGGCAAGAAAAGGCCCTGGCTATAGAGAGCCAAAAAGTGTTGAAGTCAAAGAGCCCTTACAAACAAAAGCTGTGGTAACGCTATCCACTGGCGAGGAGAGTGACGAGGTCACGACAATTGAGGCTATTGACTTAGAAGACTTTGCGAAGGAGCTGGGCGCATATAGATAGAAAAGCGATAGACACTATAACCTTAACCTTATTGGCATTAAGTGCTTTGATGGGCTATCTCTGCACACTAGCTGGCTACCCCCCTCCACCCGTATCTCCAGCCCTAAACACCTCTTCAGGGAGTGCATCAGGATCGCTCCTGTTTTTGGTTGACAGTGCCTGAGACACATCAATTTCTCTTATCATCGCTGCAGCCAACCAGCCTGCAGCCCAGTTAACAATGTTTTTAATAGCCTTAGCTCTGTGAGGCTTCTTTACTTTAAATCTATTCACAAACTCCATAACGTCATTCACATGGGCTTGCTTCAAATGCTCTCTACCCAGCCTCTTAACCTCTTCGCGATCTGTAGATGTATAGGTTTTGCCACAGTATCTACATGTGAATACATAATTCTTCACAGCGATCACATGAAAGGGTGCTGCTATAGAGGGTTTAGAGCTGTGAGGATTTAATAGCTTCTTCAACGCACTGCTTAATCATTTCTAGTAGCTTATGGAAATCAGGGTTCCTGCTACTTTCCTCTTTAACTGCTTGCACTATGTTACTTATTGTTTTGACTTCAGTCGCTCTCCTCTTGATACTGTTTATTGATTCTAGAAGTTTTTGAGGATCTGTTATCTCGTGTCTTGTTATGGCTTCGCTGAGTCTTTGTTTCAGCACATGTTTAGCTTTATTGTGGAGTTGCATGTATTTGTCTTGTATAGATTTATTCAATGTAAACCCTCTCCTACCTTTGTAGCCCCTTGATATAAGGGTTGCACGAAGGTATAAGCTAATTAAATCTGATGAGGCATTGACAATTATGTCTACAGGTAGAACCTTGATGCCAATCTCAGTCTCAACAATCTGAGCTATATCATTAAATCTCTTCAACAATTCGCCTAAGATCTGCACCAAGAAATTGCCAGCATCTTTGAAAACCTCCTCTTCTTTATGAGTTTTACATTCATCAATATAACTATGGATCAGTGCCCCAACTTCGTTCCTAATCATATCAACATTGAATCCCCTACGCAGCAAGCTCTCCACATGGTCTAGTACATAGTGTGTAACTAAGCACTTAACACCATCTGAGCTAAACCTTTTATAGATGTATCTATACATCAGCGGAAACTCAGTCTTGCGAAAACCAAAATTACTCCAAACCCTCTTACCACCATTATATAAAGGATCAATCTCTGTGATTAGTGGAGGCTCAACATCAACAAGCCTATCAACCTCACTACAAACAGTAGCATTGAGTCCAAGTAACTCGTAAACTCCTCTGTGAGTAGCCAGGCTAGGCAAGAAAACACCCAAAGCACCTTCTTGTTGTAAAGCATTAAAATATCTTTGTCAACCAATTTGAATGTTTATGGAGATCCTAACACAACTTCATGTTTTATGAAGGGATGCAATGGTTTTATGTATATGCTGAGAGATGTTTTTAGAGTTCCATCAATGTCAATAATTTTCTCTCCGTATTTCTGAAGCTCTGCTCTATAGTTTTCATAGAGTTGCTTTACCACAGCTTCAAACCTTGTTTTGAGTTCGTTAAACATGTTTCTAACAATTTCCTGTATCTTTGTCATAGCCATTTCCAGCATCTTTGGCTCTCTCTGCCTAAACCTCTCATCGCATCCATAGACATAGCGAAGAATGATAGCATACTCTATCTCTACCTCAATACCATCAATAAGCTTTAGCCAAATCTTTAGAGACGGTTCAAATCTCACTTTGCATATCTTGATAAAGTTTATGAACTCTGCATTTAATTTGGTTTGAAAAACTCTTATAATAACATCAAGCTGGTTTAATGCCTCGTTAAGTTTCTGTATAAATTCGTTGGCTGAGCTCTGCATGTATATGTTCTTGACTAGGGGGTAGAGCCCAACAAATATGAATGCAGCAGGGCTTAGATCCTTTCTAAATACATTGAGAATGCTTGCAATACTGCTATAGTCTGTACTGCTTATAAGAAATGGCTCTGGATCACGTGTTGTTATTGTATAAGTAGGTAACCAAGTGCAGAGGTTTGCCGGATAGCTATTTATTTTACTCAAGGTCTCACTTACTTTTATCTCGTACAGTCCAAGAATGCCAAAGAGCTCGTCATTAGGTATAGAAATTTCAATACTCGTGACTACTGATGGGCACACAACAACTTTGTCGCCTTGGCGAATAACAGGCCTCTTCAATAGCTTGTCTATCTCTAAATAGAGCCCTTGCCCAAGTCGAGACTCAATAACAACTCTATTCCCAGCATCCTTTATCCTCAACAAGAGCTTCTCCATACTAGGAGCAGAAGCGGCATTCCACAAAGCATTGAAACTCTTCACAACCTGCTCCAGCGGCACCTCGCATAGAATCTCTACGTTTTTACCATCTAGAACTGGACATGTCAAGTTTGCTGAACCTATCAAAGCCTTTCCATCAGCTATATACATCTTTGCATGCATAAACTTCTCCCTAACAACCCTGACCTCAGCAAACTTTGTCAACTCCTTAACTATGCCCTCACCAACCTCTACAGACGTTAAGACCTTTACCTGAACACCTCTAGCACCAGCCTTCTTCAGCAAATCAACACCACACCTATCAATAAACGCCGTTGCAACCCAAACACTCTGTGTAGCACCCTCAACAAGCTCCCTAAGCTTCTTAGAAGCATCAGCAAGAGAATAACAAACTTGTGAAGCATCTGAGGTGCTAGGCAAGGATTTGAACCCGCTATTCATATTTATGCATTTTCTCTAAAAACCTTATTGGTATTGAAACATTTTCAACTCTTTCACAGTATTTTCTAGGATTTGTATGAGGATGTGCTATAGTCTAATGTATTACACAAAGTCTATACATACAAAAGAATCTATATAGATACATGTTAGGATTAGCCATGATAGTAGTGGGTTGCGACTACAAGGGGGTTGTGATATAATGCAGTAATGTAATTGCGTGGTTTATCTCAATACAATACGTTGAATTACTACTTGTTGTTGCTTTAATTCTTCAAGTGCATTACATATCCGTGCCACGTTTTGCATGTGACTCACCTTGTTGAAGTTCTTTGCAAGCCTTTCGATATTTCCAATTACTACAACGAGTCTTCTGTGTCTCGAGAATTGAACGTTTACTAGCTCTGGTGTTTGGAAGTATATTGTTTTTGTTTCGTCTCCTATATACTCCTTGCCTAAAACAGCTATCACTATGTCTGCTTCTGAGCCGAGAGCTGCGTGCACTGTTGAGACTCTTACTCTATTCTCTATCTCTTGCTCAAGCATTGTCTCAGCTATAAGACGCTTTAGATTAACTTCCATCTGTGTCTTCATCTCTATGTATGGAGTTAGAATTTCTATGTTTATCTGAGGAACTGTTACAGCAACAAGGTAAGCCGCGACTTCACATGCTAGTGCAGCTCTACTTATATCTAGCTCCTCAATCTCTTGAGGTCTTCTCCAAATATTAACCTTTTGTTGCCCCCTCTTTATAGCATACGCATAGGCTGCGCCTTCATCCTTTAAATAGACAATAGGTATGTGTGAGTCAAGAGCATTATCTATTGTGCCTGCAACTTCTTTACTCGTTATTTTTAGCCTTTGTTGAATTTCACGCTTTATTGAAGGTATTTCACGCTTAATTTCTTTTAATCTTGTCTTATAATCAATGACTCCCCTTAACAACCGATTGTAGAAGGGTTCGCTTACTAGTAACTCTGTTGGTTTAGGAATTCTATAGGTATTGTCTAGAAAAGCATACTTTATTCCATAGGCTTCAGCATGCTTTGATGCAATTTCAAAAATTTTTGATGGATCTTGCCTTACAATACCTTTCTCATCATCTGGTATTGTGTAGAGTAGTATGCGGCTAACTATGAGTAACTCAAATTTTTCATGAAAAGAATACCCCTCGGCTATAGCCTGCATAGGGTCTCCAATAACACTAAACGACTCAAGCCAATCAATTCTTTTATCTTCAAGTGCTCTGGCCATAGCCATGGAAAGGGCTATGAAAGGGCCGTGAAGAGGTGTTGTGCTTGCCTCGTCAACCATTATATGAATGGTCTTCTTTATCCTTAGCAATTCCTTAAGCATGCTTGGCTGATAAGGTGTTGTAAATACAAGCTTAACATCTTGGTTTAGCGGTTCCGCTTTAAACCATGAGCCGTAAACCCTTATCGACGCTTTGAGATCTTCTTCACTAATACCTTTCCTGAGTAGTAGTGCTGATGCACGTGTAGCACTCTCTTCAACAAGCCTATTCGTAGGAGCTATATACACCATAACTTCATCTTTGTTTACCCTGTCAAATACAATGCTCTGAGTTATAGTAAATACAACAGTTTTTCCAGTGCCAGGAGGCCCTACACCTACACTTAAGCCTCCAGAACCTATCACCGTGGTTACAGCATTAACCGCACGTTGCTGTGCATCATCAAGACTTACCTGCGTGTATTTAGTCATGTTCTGGGCTTTATTTATAATGTCAGAAACCTTGAGTGTCTTCTTCATAAAACATTCCTCACTTCACTTTCTTTTCAAGCAATTCTCTCAAAATTTTGTAAGCAGGTATCAGATCAAGCATTGATTCACTCTCAAATTCTTTTCTAGCACGCTCACTTTCATGTAGCACCTTTTTGTCAAGCTCTACAGCTTTATTGACATCAGCTTCGGTTAAGTTGAGGTCTTTAAGGGTCTCAATAATATTCTTTTTATTATCATGTTCCTTGATCTTAGCAATGTATCTATGCAACGCATCAATAGCTCTCAACTCCATCAAGGTTAGGTTTACAGGAGCTTCAAATAGTAGTAACTTAGCATTGGCATTAGTACTCTGTAAATACTTGATGTAGCGAATAAACAACTTGAAGTTAAAGTATAGCATTACTGAAGGACTACAAAGATAATATTCGATGACTTCGCTAGACGGCTCAGCACTGACATCTCTCACCATAAGAAACGTATTTATGGTTAATAAAGGTGTCACTATGTTGGGATAGATAATAGATGCAACAACAGACCTTTTAACAGTGCCTATAATTCCATCTCTTTGCTCTATCTCTCTCATCTTTCTCTTAGCTATGAGGGAAAACTCTTCGGGCCCTTCCTCAACATTTTTCAAATCTATAATGTCAAACCTTACTTTGCCTAACTTTTCACCCCCTCTTTCAATGTTAATAAAGAATATGTGACTATCTTTACTAAGAGCTACACTTACATGGCTCCCTACAATATTGACTTTAAATCCTCTACAACATGATTCCGCCTTGTTACTAAGAATAAAGTTCTTCATGTGCATGTCCTTAAATAGCAAGTCAACGGCCCTATAATTTACAAAGCTTTGCTCCTTCTCTTCAAATATTTTGTATCTAAGCCTCCACATCAACTTATCAAAGTCTTCTCTTGGCCTGTCAAAATAGAATTTGCAAACTCCATTAGCATCTGCGAAGGGACAGTATTTTCCTCCTTTCTTTGTTTTGCAAGGCCAAGAACGTTGTAACTTCGGGATGCCGCAAGGCAAAAAGCCTCGACTGCTTGATCTACATGGTGTGTAGTTAAATACGTAGCCTTTTGGAGCCATACAGTATGAGCTAAGGCTGTTTCTTACATCTTCCCATCTCAGCTTATCAGCCTTGGATATGAGGGCCTCAACATTTGTTAACTGTAATGTTAGGTGTTCAGATGCTATGATCACACTTATAATGGTTTCGTAAAGATTGGCTAACCTCTTAGCTGTGAGATGTGAGTTTATATTATTACTGTACATTAGAGGGTGCGGAGGGAAGCTATCACTAGCGCTAACAATTATTGGAAGCACCTTAATTCTTTTATAAGCGTCTCTCAGTAGTTCGCTGACAAGGTCTCTCACATCAATTTTACTTTCTTCTTGACCTGATTTTCGTTTCTTAACAACTCTAGCCAACTCCGCAACATCTCTCAGCCTATCTTTATCAACACCTAGTATAGCCTCAAAGAGAGATTTGAAGCCATTTATTCCTAGCCTCCACAATTCTAGAATTGAATATGCTACTACCTGAGCTATGTCTTCATTATTCCACGGTGTGCCTTTGACTGTGTATGTCTTCCACTCAACTATGATGGCTTTTTCATAATCTAGATCCTCAAGAATGAGATCCGGTGCTCCATACATATGGTCGTCAAAGTCTATGAATTCTTGCTCAACTATTGGGAACAGCTTTTTATTTAAGTCGGTGACTACAATTTTCCTAGTGTATACTCTTCTCAAAGTCTTGACAAGTTTTTCAGTAAATTACTTGTTGCTTCTTGTATTGCTTTCAACTCATTTTCATTGGCTGCACTCACCATTTCTACAGCTTTGTCTACGACATCAGATTTTTCCCAGCTGCCAAACACTACGTATGTATAGAGTAGTAGCTCGTCTTTATCTAGCTTCGACACGAAGTCCGCTACATCACTAAGCACTCTCCTCACATCCCCAGGCAGTTCACGCCAAGCCTTCTCCGCTATTCTCATCTCCTCCTCACTAAGCCTTATAAAGTCATGCTCATCAATCTCAATAAGCTTGCCACGCTTTAGCTTCTCAACAGCATCATCCACATTCTTAAGAGACTCAGCTACCATCTTAGAGTATTGAGATGCTATGAACAGCCCCTTCCACACATGAACCCTTGCAACCATGTTACTATTCCTGCATGCATAGAGAAACGCCAACTCAAAAGAGTCTAGAACATTGCTCATAATTAAATCCAGTAAGGAATACTGCTAGCTTGAGAAGGTATATTAATTTTTGTAAGGCTAATTCAATTAGTTAGCAAGAAAAGCTGTAGCTAATCAATAAGATGAACATGTACACAAAGGTTATTAGTGTAAGGGAGGGTTTCCTCGGTAGAGGAGTTTCTGAGCAAATTCGCCTGAATTGCTAATCCTCTCTTTGAACTCTCCTTGCTCTACGAGCCTATTTGAGTGGGGTATGCATTGCTGAAGAGCTATTCTTGTGATATGCAACAACGAGTCATTAACACGAGTTTTTAACAGTTATAGTATGTCAGCATTTTCATGGCGTTACACAAAGTGTGTAAGAACGGAGAGGAGATAACCACACATACCATGAAAACTATGGTCAGGGCTATTGGGGTAGAGAACATGTTAAGTGATAATCAGACTCGTTTTGCTGAGGTCTCGAGGAAGTGGTCGAGATGGAGATGATAAGGGAAATATCATAGGATCTCATGCTCAAATACTTTAATAATATTGGAGAAGGAAAGGAGCTTAAAACCAGAATTCTAAGCCTTCATAATGTTGTGAACTCTTTGCAATTTACTTAGTCCTCTCTATAGCTAAAGGCATGCCTAGCCCTTGGTAAAGATGTTGTGCAGCTCTTTAGCTATTGTCTTCAAAGCCTTGGCTACAGACTCGTTAATGAGTTTTTTGCAGTCTATATCTCCGTGTTTAACGCTCTTCCTCTCCTCATCTCTACAAAACCTGTCTGAGACTTTGCACAGGAATTCCTCTATGAATGGGTCAAAGACTACTACAACTCCCCTGGGGCTCTTCTTATCTACACCTATGTGAACAGTATTATTGTAGAGTGGTGCTCTGAGGTCGAAGTTTTTATCTATGTACTCTCTCGTCTTCCCCTGCTCATAGTCTATAACGGCAAGGACATAGGCGTTGCTTGTGGAGGGGTTGCTGAGAATCTTTTTATACCTCTTGAGCACCTCGTCTCTGCCCATCTTCGCGGTGTGTCTAATGCTTTTGCTTGCCTCAGTTACCCCCCTAAGCATTTCAATAATTTCTTCAGCTACACACCTATTAGCATAGCATTCAGCCAGCACTACTACTTCTCTCTCCACTTATCCCTCCCTCACCAGCCTCTATAACGTACTTCTCTAAGACGTTGCTAGGCTTCATGAGTAGCACATCCTCTATGGTTAAAACCTCTTCAGAAAGCTTCCTAAAGTCAAGCTCCTTCACATTTGTTGCTCCAGAGATGTCTCTGTGAATGTAGTACACCTTGGTATTTTTCACATTGTCGCAAAGTCTTGAAACAAAGAACGGGTTATGCGTTGTAATAACAATGTTCACAACATTAATTGCTCTGGCTATGTACTCAACCAGAAGCTCTAAGAGATAGGGGAATACATGAGCCTCAGGCTCCTCAAGCATTACAATAAGCTTCTTCTCAAGCCCATAAAGCTTTGCATAGATTACTGAGGACTTTAGTGCTAAGAGGCTGTAGAGAGTTCTGTATATAGATTCAGAGACGCTCTGAGACTCAATCTCATGTCTATAGTCAAGTACTAGAACCTCACCAGTCCTCCTAGCAACCACCTCAATCTTCGCACCTATATACCTCTCAATAGCATCGTCAATCTCATTTATAACATCTCTATGCATACGCACTATGTGAGGAGCATTCCACCCAAAATCGCTCAAGATAGATGCGGGATGGGGTCTAGCTAGCTGTAGCTGTGTCAACCTGTATTGAAGACCACATGGATATGACGGTACACAGGTTTGTACCCCAAGTCCATACCTATCAAAGCCGTAGAGCCTAGACTCAAGCAGCGGAAGTGTCTTGACAAAGGACTGAACCTCGCTCATAGAGTCTGCGCGCAGAGTCTTCAAGTCCCACGGAGCCTGTTTCTCATTAACGCTAATCTTCGGTGCTCCGGAGATGTATGAAATGCTGAGATCTATGTTTACATCCCCTGAAACACAGATCCTCACAGGCCTTGAGATATCGCTGTACCTCGCAAGCTGGGGTATATCTGCAAACCTCCCAATTATAATTAAGGGTTCTAAATTCGAGGCGTTATTTCCATACTCCCTATCCAAAACCTTAAACCTGTGAAAATAGCCAACAACAGCAATAGCATCGAGAATATTTGACTTCCCAGAAGCTGGAGGACCTATAAGAACAGTCAAATCATCTAAACCAAGCTCCAACCTCTCAACACTCTTAAAATTCTCTATTAAGAGCTTAAGAGGCATAGCAACACCCCGCTCAAGACCCCACAGCACTACAATACCTAGTATTCAAATTCCAATTTATTTATCTTTCTATCAATGCTTTGCACTAAATAATCTAACATCACTAGCGCAATTTGCACTCTATTTTTACACAAGTTTAAACAGATACACAATGTACTCAACTCTTTGCACCCTCTCCTTAACTGCCTACAAAACCACTATGATTATTAGAGAGACTTCGGTTGCCCTCCTCAGTATGTTCAGCGCACTTAGCTCTTCAAGGACTATGATAGTTAATTGACATAGAGATTAGATTCTATACTACAATAATCTATACAAGCTCTGTACCCAAACTTGTACAATGGTCTTAAGGCTACGTGAAGCATATTTAGTAAAACTCCTTTACAACTGAAAGCCTCGCCCTTCAGGGCGGGGATGAGTAGAAAAGCTTATAAGGTGGTTTTCTCTACTAGTTGGTTGGTGGTCGGTTGGTAAAGCTTAAATGCCCTAAGTGCGGTTATGTCTGGGACTACAAGGGGAGAAAGCAGTACTATGCTACATGTCCAAATTGCTTCAGAAAGGTCAACATAGCTAAGTATAGGGTTGAGTAGGTATGTCTTCAGGCGATGAGGGTTTGCTAACCCTGACCATCAAGATGAGGGTTAGCCTTGAGCCCAGCTTGTTTAAAGAGCTAGTAAGCTTGATGAAGAGGTATAGAGAGGCACTTAACCACGCTATTAAGGTGGTTATCGAGAATAAAGCGTTAAGCCTTGGCAAAGCCCATAAACTGCTATACAGCATTCTCAAGGAGAGGTATGGTCTACCTTCTAAAATTGCTATTGATTGCTATAGAGAGGCTATAGCAATTGCCAAGTCTTGGCTTGGGAATCCTAATAGGGGTAGGGTGCCTGGGGCTAAGACGCCTAGGCTTTGGCTAACAAATAAATATAGCTACAGGGTTAGGGATAGCTATGTTGAGATTCTAGGGGGCTTTAGGCTCAGGATTATTGGCTGGGATAAGAGATATGATGCATACCCTAATGGAGATGCAATACTGTTATTTAAAGATGGCAAGTTCATTCTAGGGATATCTAAGCGTGTGCCTAAGCCAGCTAAGTATATACCTAGAGGCATTCTAGCTGTTGATATTAACGAGAAGCATATTGCTGTAGGGAATAGCAAAACTGAACATAGGTTTGAAACAGCTATTAGGAGAGCACTGCACTATAAACATCTAGCTGAAGAACTTCAGAAGAAGTACTCCTCTCCAAAGTGTAGTGCTTGGCTTAGGAGGAGAGGAATCCTAAACAGGGTCAGGTACTTCCACAGAAAGGCTAGGAACATTATTGAGGACTGGGCTAAGAAAACATCGTACAGATTAGTGTCAATGGCTAAGCAACACCAGTATGCAGTTGCTAGAGAATACTTAACAGGACTAATAGAGAGCGTTAGGAAACTTCCAAAAGAGCATAGGGTAGGATTAACTATTTTAAGCTATAGAAGGTTGGAGCAGTGGATTGACTGGCAATGCGAGAAAAACGGAGTACCCATAATTGTTGTAGAGCCTAGAGGAACATCGATAGCATGCCCAATGTGTAGCTCTAAGCTTATTGAGAACGGCTATAGAAGATTGAGGTGCTCTAGATGCGGTTTCGAAGCCGATAGAGATACACTTGCAGTACTAAACATTGAGAGGAGAGCTTTAGTCCAGATGTGGGGAGCTCTGACCCCCCTGAATGCCTCTCAGATGACAGATGTATCCCCGAATAGATGAGGGGAGCCAGTGAGCCGCTTCGAAGGGAACCCTAGCCCTTTAGGGCGGGAGGAGGTCAGATATCTACACTTAATGGCTTTAAAGCAAGCCACAGCTAAGCATAGCCATATATGGCAATGCTTCTCTATTGACACATAAGCTGTAGAGGTCTTCACGAACTTGATTCAGTTTTTGATTTGTTTAGCAATAATTGTAATTTAGTTGCACTAAGTTTAAGCTTAAAGATTTTTCAAGTAAATGAATTAAATGCTATGAGTGTCTCAATATTTAAGTGTTAAGTAGTAGTGTTATACTGAGGAGGTGCTAACAATAAAAGATTTATACTTTTATTAGTTAGTTAGGTTTGTGGTGTGATTCGGTTGTCTTTGGCTGAGAAGCTTGTTGAGGAGCTTGAGGCTGATGAGAAGGTTAGGAAGAGGTTAGCTAAGCTTCTTTTACCCGAGGTTGTTTCAGAGCCTGATGCAAGGCTTGCAATTATAAATGCTGTTCTTAGGGATGTTGCAACCAAGGAAGATATTGCAAAGGTTATGGAGGAGATAGAGAAAGTTAAAACAGCAACAAAG
>Ga0080005_129093_pt1 | contig 29485 bp, 36 predicted proteins | sample JossMetagenome_2_FD_69208 | JGI IMG/M metagenome (GOLD analysis project Ga0080005, IMG submission 69208) | Hot spring sediment microbial communities from Joseph's Coat, Yellowstone National Park, USA - JC3_ASED (SPADES assembly) (version 2) | ecosystem: Environmental > Aquatic > Thermal springs >...
CAAACCCAGATATACACTTCAGCGAAAACGTCGTGGCCACCTTCAACCTCCTGGAGGCCATGAGGAAAAACGACGCGACACAGCTCGTCTTCGCCTCGTCGAGCAGCGTCTACGGCGAGCCTCCGCAGATACCGGTCGACGAGGAGGCCCCCCTCAGGCCGGTCTCGGTCTACGGCGCAAGCAAGGCCGCCTGCGAGAACTTGATACACGCCTACGCCAAGCTCTACGGCATCAAGGCCGTCGCGCTGAGATACGCCAACGTGGTGGGGCCCAGGCTCAGACACGGCGTAATCTGGGACCTCATAAACAAGCTCAAGAAAAACCCCCACGAGCTGGAGATCCTCGGCGACGGCAAGCAGGTCAGGAGCTACATCTACATTGACGACGCCGTGGAGGCCACCCTCCTGGCCTGGAGGAAAGCCGCCGACGCCTACGCCGCCTACAACGTCGCCGCGGAAGACTGGATAACCGTAGACGAAGTGGCGGACCAGGTAATAGAGGCCATGGGGCTGACAAACGTCAAGAAGACCTACAAGCCCGTCCTACACGGCGTAGGCTGGCCCGGAGACGTCAAGAAAATAGCATTGAAGATAGATAAAATAAAACAATTAGGATTCAAACCCCAACTAAACTCAAAAGAAGCCGTAAAACTAACAGCAAAAAACCTAATCAGTGAAATCCTCTAAGATTAGAAAAGATGCGTATTGCGTTGATTAGGAGGGTTAGTATAACGGGCTTTGACGGCGTAAATAAGTTCATAGCCTTGATGGCCGAAGGACTCGCTAAGCTAGGGCATGAACCACTCATCGTCAGCCTATGCCACGACGATACCGAGGATAGGGAGCTATCGAATTGGTTTAGGGAGGCTCACGGACTAGACCTCGAAATACCAATATACACACTTAAACATAGGTGCGATAGTTCGTGGTTAAGTATAGTGTGGAATTGGCGGTGGAAGGGCTCTAGGTTATTACGCAAGAAAGGAGTAGAGGTAGCCATAGTCAATGGGGTTATTCCACTCCGGTTTAGCCCAAAGATCATTGTTAACCACGGAGTATTCACAGCTGGCAAACTTTACCGCTGGGCGGCGAAGCTACTGTATAGGAGATACGATGCCGTAGTCTGCGTCAGCAATAAGCTAAGGAGCGAAGTCGAGAGCAACCTCGGCGTGGACTGCAGAGTAGTGCCGCTACCCATGAAACTCGATCTGTACAAACCAGCGAACCCAGGTGAGAGAGAGGACGTAGTAGTGCACATAGGCATAAGGCCTGTCAAAAATCCTCAGGTAAGTATCGAGGCCATTAAAATGCTGAGGAGACGCGGCTATGAGGTTAAGCTTGTAATAATCTCATAATGTCATGTGCACTTAAGAGGATGGGATATAACGTTGTGGCGATTGATGCGGAGTCAGAACCATACCTCAGCATTGCAGAGAGCTGCGGTGTAGATGTCGTTAAGTGCGATCTTGAGAGGGATGAGTTGAAGGCTACCGATGTCGATTGTGCAGTCTTCACGGAGGTTTTGGAGCACCTGCACTATTACTACGTACCTTCAGTTCTGGAGAAGATGAATCGTGCCCTGAAAATAAAGGGGTATTTAATACTAACGACACCGAACATAGCCTCGCTCTTCAGGAGACTGAAGTTGCTCCTTGGTAAGCAACCAATCTATAGGCGCCATGTTAGGGAGTACACAATGGAGGAGGTCCTAGAGCTAATTAAGGGAGCCGGATTCGACGTGGTTGAGCCGTATTACTCATACATAAATGATTTAACGTACATAGATGCCGACCAGGAGGATTACCTAGGGGTGAATGGCTACAAAGACCTCGTAAGAATCACGATCAAAAGACCATCAAAGGCTAATATCCTAAGGACCCTAGCATACCCACTGATTAAGTTGAAGCCAAGCCTGAGACAATCAATCATTATTATAGCTATGAAGGTAAAAGAGCCAAAATTGAATACAATTGAAAGATGGTGACAAGGATTAAAATAAGAAGTAAATTAATAGATACAATATGTCCCTATTAGGGCTTATCAATACATTGCTTAATCAATCTATAGTTAGGTATGCCATAATACTCTACGTTATTTGGTTAATCATAATTCTAATATCAAGCATAGAAAAAGATATTCGTGTAAAACCGCTCCTCAATTGGAATAATAAGAGCTTATTATTAATTACGCTTATTTACATAATATTTACATCAGCAATAATTGCTATTGGATTAAAGGGATTATTTCCATATCTTAATGCTGTATTTATGGCGTTAACTATGTGGTTTGTTATGAAGGGCGGCGCCAATAAGTTAACGCTCTTACTGGTGCTTATGCTGATTTTAGTGCCGTATACCGTAGTCATGCTATACAACTCCTACCCTCTTGGCGACGATGTTAGGTTTACGGCAGGTTTCGCAACAACTATCGCGCAGGACGGTAGGTGGATACCCCTTAAATACCCAGAGAATGACTATTACCAATTCTTCGACGCAGAACCTGCACTAACACTAATACTTACATCAATGATGGGAGCCTCACTAAAGGATATACCAATATATTATTTAACGCTTAAGTACAGTATCTATATGGTCTACGTACTAAGCATCTACGAGATTATTCGAAAATTAACGGGAAGCAATAAGGCTGCTTACTTATCGCTTCTGTTATTCTCGATCACGCCACCACTATCTCTAACGCAGATAGTTGCACAAGGGGTCTCGATCGTACTTGCTTTACTGGCCCTAGCCGTGTTACTTAGAGTTCCCGCGGATAATAAGGCGGCCATATACGTAATAACGTCAATACTGGCAATAAGCGGCACGATATTTCACGCAACATACGCGCTCGTCATAATCGTATTCCTACTACCACTAATACTAATGAGAGAACCTCTCTCCATCAACGCTACAGCAAAACCCGTACTGTTATTAACAGTACTAATCAGCATAACCTACTGGGCATTTACCTACGCAGGCATCGCGGTCTTCAGCGGAATACCCCCATCTATAGCGAGTTTTATAAACTTTATATCTGGAATATCAAGCCCTTACTCTACAGCATCGAAGCCCTGGTATGGATCGTCGCTATCTCAGTACTTAATATCGTGGGCATTACTGCCTGCTATTACAATCTCAGTACTCACATATATAATAATTAGAATACTAATTACAAAGAATAGGATAGAAGAATTAAATAATAACTTAGTAATACTTGGATTACTAGGTGCCATATTGACTGCAATTAACTTCTTGGCTAGACAATCAACAGATCTAGGTGGGAGATACTTCTATTGGCTCTATCTACTCCTCCTGCCATTAACGGCGCGATTCCTTGTCAAGAGATTCCAGGATAGGTTAGTAACCACGGCAATAGCGATATTAATCATGGCATTAATAGGAATTTATGGAGTGCAGGATCCAACGCATTCAGCAAACACATTTGTAACGGCCATAGGCTGGGCTGATAACTATTCCTGGAAGGTATCCTGGGTAATAGCACCACTATTGCTTCAGGGTACGTATGTAATAGTTGATGCGAGGATTGGAACCCCCTTCTTTGCAATAGGCTATATACTAAATAAAACAATTCTATGGCCTCAACCTAACCAACCCTACCTAGTCATTGTTGGTAACGATAGTATAGGACAAATATTTTATTCGATTAATAACTATGGGAATATTAATATAGTTATGGATTTCTCAAAGTTATATGCAATATATTATTTTCCATCTTATAAAGTGGTTACGAAATGAAGCTCTTATATGTCAGTAATGGTAACGTGTTTAGTAGGCATGAGCTTGGTTTTGTTGCAGTACTTAATACGCTTAGCAATGTCGATGTTGTTGAGCTGAAGTGAGAGGTGAGTTGTGTTGAGAGAAGACCAGTTAGGAGTGACAATGGTATTTAAGTATAAGACATGGAGGGATCCTTAGTGAGGATTCTTTTTGAGAGTATAGGTGTTTTGGTGCATTATAATTTTGCGCTACCTCATTACCTGACTAGGACAGAGAAGATTGAGGAGGTTCACTTATTATCAAGTTTGTTTCCCATAATCATGGGAGGCCACTATTATATCCTTAAATCTTCGAGAAAGAAGTTGAGGGTAACTCTATATAGAAGTGGTGTAGATTTCGTCGATAGACTCTATTTCGGCGACATAATTAAGAGCAGCGTGCTAAAGCGGGTAGTTCAGAGGTACTACAGGTACGACATTATTCACCTTAATACTAATGAGCATCTTAGTGTTTCTGCAAAATTAAAGCTTCCCAAATTGTTCGTTCTTCATGGCTCTCCTGATTATATGGATGAACGTGGTTGTAGAGCTTTAGAGGACATATATTCTAAGGTGGATGCCTTTGTGGCCGTGAGTTTTCATGCGACTCGTGTGCTACGTGATAGATGTGGTTTTGAACCTACTCATGTTGTTCATCATGGTGTTGATGTGGAGCTTTTCAATCCTTTAGCATATACCAAGGATCGTGCCAAGAGACTTCTTAGTCTTCCCTTGAACAAGAGAGTCATTTTGTGGAATGCAAGGTTATCCCCTGAGAAGAAGATTGAGACTCTTCTCTATGCATTACCATACGTAATTAGGGAATTTAAAGATATTTTAGTGATTATTAAAACACGTACCATTGTTAAGGATTACGAAGTCAAGGTTAAGAAAATAATAAATAAGCTAAGTCTAAATACGTATATCATGTTTGACAAAGGTTGGACTCCTCTAAACAATATGCCTATATATTATAGAGCCGCAGATATTTATGTTAATACCTCTACAACTGAGGCATTTGGTTCTTTAACAATGCTTGAAGCCATGGCATGCGGAGTTCCCACAATAGCTAATAATGCTAGTAGCAACCCTGAAGCAATAGGGGATGGAGGTTTACTATATGATTATAACGATCCACTAGATCTTGCCGAAAAAATAGTAGAATTATTGAACGATGAAAAACTTATGAAAACAATGAGTAATAAGGCCGCTAATAGAGTCGTGAAGGAACTACAATTGAGAAATATAGCGATAAACTATTTAAATATATACACTAATTTATGAATTTAGAGTTGAGACTATGATCAAGCTTTTAAGTTCGGAAGCCCTTAAGGTAATTTTGAAAAATAAAAGCATGAAATTGGATTCACTATTCGCTCTACCATGGTTTTTAGATTATATAGCACGGGATCTGTCTCAACCTAGAAAATTTTACGTTCTTGGTTTGAATGAACGGGTCTTAATCCCGATCATCTCTCTACAAGTGAAAAAAGTTAGATTAGCTTACTCTCCATCACCTCCAAACATTATAACAAGAGATATCCCCAGTGAAAATATTGAAAATATTTTTGATGAAATGGATGATGCTCTCGGCTATCATGTTTTTATTATGCGAATTCATCCTCATGATAAAAACCGTTATCTTCTTTCCTCTATGATTAAAAAACAATTATTTTTTGAAGATAGATATGACCTATACATAGATTTAAAGAAAAAGCTAAGTGAGATATATTATTGTTTTGAGAAAAGAACAAGATACACATTAAGGAAGGCTCTCGGATTAGATGACAATAAATTATTGGAAAAATTCGATGAAGATCCTTATTTTGGGGGTGTTGTCTATGAGAAAAACGACGAGAACGGAGTATACTATTTCTCAGAGCTTTTAAAATATCAATTTGCGAAAATAGTAATAGAGAATAAATGGAAAAATTCTAAAGACCTCCTAGGGCTATACAAGTATTATAGTTTCGAAAACATACTAAGAATTTATAAAATATTATCAGAAGAAAAACTTCTTCGCTTCTTCTTCATTGAGGGCCGGTCTTCATTGCCTGAGGCTGGTGTAGCACTTTTTGTCTCTAACGTCTATTTGAAGTCTCCTATGGCTTATTGGTGGCTAGGAGCCTCTACGTATTATGCTGAGAAAAACAGACTTCCCACAATTCTCCAATTTTCGATAATGAGCATCTTGAAGAAAGAAGGCTATGAGAGATACTTTCTAGGTGGGGTTTCAAGAGATTACCAAAGGATTAACAGGGGACCCGGTCTCTTTAAGAGAGGTTTCGGTGGAGAATTCAAGAAAGGTTATATTATGATTCATGTAAGGGGAAAATTTTTAGATAGGGGATTGCATTGGTTATCATTTTTGGGTGATCCTACTAGGAAAATAATAAGTTATTTGGAGCGCATGATATAAATTCTACTTTCTGATGAAAAATGATGATAGATCGTAGTTATAAAAGTCTTATGGAAGTTTTGGCTAGTTTATTATTAAATCGTTCATTAGACTTCGGTCCAGTTATCCTAATCAGCTTTGATGTAGAGAGCCCTATCGATAGTTATATCCGAGAAATTGATACCGCTAAAAATATTGGACATAAAAATAGGATAGGATTAGCGAGGCTGATTGAGGCTGCCAGCGATTATGAAGTTCCTTTTACGCTTTTTTCCACAGGCCATGCATTGCTTAAGGAGTGTAGGGGTCATAAGAGCGTAATCAGAATCATAAAGAGGAATAGGAAGTATGGTTTTCGTGCAGGTGAATATGTATGGCATCTAGTGGATCCGGGATCCAACTATGTGGAGAGCCCTGAATTTTATTACGGAGATCTTATTGAAGAAGCCGTCAAATTTGGTGTAAGCGAAATAGCTTCTCATTCGTTTTCTCATATACCATATTCGCTTGTCGATGACGAAGTTGCCGAGAACGATCTTAAAAGATCGATAGAGGCGTTGCGTCTACATGGTATAGAGGCCTTCTCATTCGCGTTTCCGTTTAATCTAGCGGGAAAGTTTCACATATTTCAAAAGCACGGAATAAAGATGGTGCGAATCAGTCATAGGGCTCTTTGGGCTATCTCGTATAGAAATGGAACAGCAATCGTCAAAACTCATATAACAGATTTTTCTATTACATCATTAAAACATTGGAGGAAAATAGCGGATTTATTATCGAAAAAGAAAACGTTGCTTAGCTGGTATCTCCACCCAGTCAGTCTTTATGATGAGAATATGTTCAATTTATTTAAAGAAATAATTAAATATTTAAAAAACAAAGAAATTACGTTTCTGACATTCAGGGAATTATATGATGCCATACAGCTTACTTAAGGGCCAACAAATACTTGTCTCTTTCTCTAGCTCTAAAATAATATAGTGTACCTATCCATCTCTATGGCCTCTGGAACCCAGGTGGGTTGTGACGTAGTAATGCCAACATGGAATTCGAACGCATTTTACTTTCCCGCTGTAGTTGTGCACCTAGTCAAAGAACTTATGCCGCATCATCTAATCGTGGTGGATAGACATAGCAACGACGGTACTCAAGATACCGTGAAAAAATACGTGGGCGACATCTGTAAGCTCGTGGAGCTCGATAGCGATCTTGCGTGGGCTAGGAAGATAGGAGGTATGTTAGCAGATACCGATGCAGTGTGTTTTATAGATGATGATGTTCTCATACCTGACGGGCTCAGACCCTACGTATATGCGGTTTTAAACATAGTTAAAAAAATCCCAAAGATAGGTGCAGTGGCATTTTCGACTTGCACTTCAGATACCAAGAAGAAGATTACAGTTAGCAGAGTAATCAAACCACTACACGCGGTAAGCATGGCGGAGGTTCTCGCAGAAGGTCTTCATGTGCCTTCTCGCGCCCTTACTTTTTTCTTCTGCATCAAGCGGGAGTTAGTAGCGACGTGGACTCCTCCTGTATACCTCTCTGCCTACGAGGACTTCCACCTCTCTCAACATGTGGCTAGAAGTGGCTATGTATGGATCGAATTAGCTACGCCGTGTATAATTCACCTGAAGGATCTTCGCTTCAAAGGAATCACGCGATACATAAAACAAGGCTTGTGGGAGGGGGCAAATGCGAAACTTGTCGGCATTCCTTTACGGTACATACTCGTCCATTTGATAGGCAGACTGGTGGGAGCTATTGCAAGAAAGAAGCCGCATCAATTTTTTACATACATAGGGTATGCTTTTGGCTTAATAGCTGGGGAGAAGTATAGAAAATGGAAGAGATAATCCTCTGTTCATGTCATCGCTGTGTAGGCGACGGGGAAGACCAGTAAAAGCCTAGTCACAATTAGTCAATGCTGTAGAAATATCAAATATTTAGGCGAAGTGGAGCTTGCCATAAAGGTGGAATATCTGGCTAGAACAGAGGTTGCTATACTCTGTTCAACACGAGGAGTTTTCGGCATTGTTACGGTGGAGGCTCTCATCCCCGTAATAGGTTTTGCAAGGGCTCTGTTACTGAAATAGTGCGACACAGTCTCACCGGCTTTCTGGTGAGGGATATAGACGAGATGACGGAAGCAATTAAGCTTGTCGACTCTCTAGACCACCGTGAATGTAGAAGAGACGTTGAGAGAAGGTTTTCCTCGAGGGTGATGGCGGAGCGCTACGAAGAGCTGTATCGGAGGCTGGCGGGCACATGACTTCTGCAGACGGCATCGACGTGGTGATGTTGACGAAGAACTCCAACAAGCCGTACTTCAGGCGCGTGCTGAAGGCGATAAAGCGGGAGATACCAGTACACCACTTCATCGTAGCTGACGGCTACTCCACAGATGGAACCGTAGAGAGACGTGGCCATTTGGGGCGACAAAGTCGTCGCCTCCACGGGCCAGAGGCTGTTGATATTCAAGGCGGAGGAAGCGGCGGGAAGCTTTTCATGAAGCCTTATCCGGCCGTTCTGGACAGGTTTCACGGGTGGCTATCCTACTTAAAAAGGTCTTTAGATGAGGCCCAAGCTGTTGGTGTTGACTAGGTTGTTCTGGCCGGAGGGGAGCGGCGGCGAGCTGGCCACTTACCTCTTCTTAAGGCGTTACCTGGGCAGGCACTTCGATGTGGTGGTTGTATCCGGCACCAAGAGGCTGGCGCCTCTGGGAGCTATTGTTGCCATGTGTACTGGTGGGCGTTGAGGTTCCGATTTAAACCTGCCGAATGGTTAAGGCCTTAGCGGTGGCTGGTGAGATCGCGGGTTTAGTTAGGTGGGCATACGTGGATGCTACCGTTTTTCAGCCGGCATCCTTTGACGCCGGCGATAAAACGGCTGAACCTTACGCCAAGATGATATTTCACATCCCTACGAAGCAGCTACCTTTCTAAAGCTCACATTGTCATGTGCGCATCTTGTGGCCTTTGTTTTAAAGGGAAAATTATAAACACCAGTGGTTTGATGTGTATGGGATGCTTTCTTACAAGTTTTAATATATTATAATAATAGGAATAATTCTTCATTACAAAATAATGATTTATAAGTTTATATAATGGTCTTATAAATAACTAGTGATTAAATAGAGTTCGATAATGATTTGGTTACGTAGATCTCCTAGTTTTTTACACAGAAATGTTGTTATGGTTGATGGTCCTCCTGCAAGTGGTAAATCGACACTCGTTGCCTATTTAAGTCAGAGAAATTGGGTGTATAAGTATAACTATAAACGTCTTGGTTTGGTTAACATTTTTTATGACATATTAATGAGACTTTACCCCAGTCTTAAGTGTTGTGAATTAGGAGGAGATAGAGACGATAAGATAATGCAGGTAGATGCGATGTACTTGAAGAGGTTGTCTAGTGTTACTTTTCTATCGGAGGTTGTATATAAATTTGGAGTGTATTTTCCGCTCTTGGTGATGATTTCACTTCGCCGTTTTGTGATTATAGATGAGGGAATTGCGTTAGGATGGGCTAATTATCTTTACTTAATGGCGAGGAAAAAAGCGTTAAAGCCTGCCCAGGTATTATCCCTTATGAGAATCGACCTAGTGTTTATAAGAATAATTTCTAGGATTTCTGATTTGTCCTACTTCTTTATTGATAGGAACTTTTATGTGTTGGAAAAACTATGGCGTAAAAGAGGTAATTTGGTGCCTTACGATAGAAAGTATTATGCTTTGGTAAAGCTTTCATTTAAGTTGTTTTCTGAGGTCTACACGAACAGTATGATTACTATAAAGATCAGAAAGTTGGTCTTAGGTGAAGTATGATGCCTATAGCCGAAAAGCTTCCGTTAGTTAGCATTGTTGTGCTTAATTACAATGGAATACATCATTTAAAGACTTGTCTCGACTCTCTGCTTCGTACTGATTATCCAAATTTTGAAATTATTTTAGTTGATAACGGCTCTACTGATGGTAGTGTGGAGTTTGTGCGTAAGAATTATCCAATGGTGAAAGTAGTGCAGTTAAGGCAGAATATATTTACGGCGGGAGGTTATATGGCTGGAGTATTGGCGGCGCGCGGTGAATATGTAGCAATTTTGAATAACGACATTGAGGTCGACCCTAGGTGGCTTAAGGCACTAATAAAATATATGCTAAAGATGCCGTGGGTAGCGGCGGCAGACCCGAAGTTTAAAGATTTCTTCCGCCGTGAGTTATTTGAAAACTCAGCCGCCGCAGGTAGGTGGCTTGACTACTTTGGGAATAATTGTACTAGGGGGGTTTGGGAGCCGGACAGGGGTCAATATGATAAACCTGCATACATTATGGGTGTTCTTACATTATTTAGACGTGATATACTTTTAAAAGTAGGAGGATTTGATATCTCTTATCTATTTGGCTATGAAGATATAGATGTCGGATGGAGGCTTTATCTGACAGGTTATAAGGTGCTTTATGTTCCCGAGGCAGTGATTTATCACAAGGCTGGTGGATCGACAAGAGATAGACCTGGTGCGGCCAGATCGCGACCAGAGTTTTATTATTTGGCGAAGAGAAACAGGATTATCAACTTGATAAAAAACTATAGTTTAAGTAATATGTTTTTCTCTCTATTTGTAACATTACTTGAATACTATTTTACTTTGTTATACTTTATCTTTACTAGAGAAAAGGTATATGGATTAATGTTAATAAGGGCTATTTGGTACCCATTTAGGCACCTGAAGAAGATTATGGCTAAGCGCGTTTTGGTTCAATCGATGAGGAGGGTGCCCGATAGCGCGGTTAAGCGGTATATGGTGCCGTATTGTGGCGACATATGGCGCTTTTTGAGAGAGTTATTCAACCGGGGTTCAGTGCAGTAATAAATAAATAGCGAGGGGGAAAGGACGCTATGGTCGATTGGTCCCGTACAAACGTTATGGTGACGGGTGGTTGTGGTCATATAGGAAGCTTTGTTGTGCGTAAGTTGTTGCGACGTGGTGTTAACCGTGTTATTATTGTTGACAATTTATCTGCCTATCCTTTTGATCAGGAGAGTTTCTTCTGTGGCGATGTGCTGAAGGATGAACGCGTTGAGTTTCATAAACTAGATATAACTGACAAGGATAGTATCAGTCGATTAGTGAAGGACGTTGATATTGTGTTTCACTTAGCCGCTTATGCCGACGTGGCGGCCACTATTTATAATCCTGATGAGGACTTTAGGACCAACGTAGTAGGTACCTACACCGTTCTCAAATTATCGCTGGAGGCTGGCGTTAAGCGGTTTGTTTTTGCCTCTTCTGCCGCCGTCTATGGCAATCAACCTCCGCCTTCGCCTAATGAGCCGCCGAGATTCAGGGAAGATGCGAAGCCGAACCCCTTGTCCACATATGCTAATTCCAAGTTATGGGGTGAGGCACAGGCGCGGCTTTTCTACACGCTTTATGGCCTGCCCACGGTCTCGCTGAGGTACTTCAGCATTTACGGTCCCTTCCAAGTTCCCAAGCCGAAGAGCCATAGCTGGGTTGTGGCTATTTTCCTCATGAGGGCTATCTACGGAAAACCACTAGTAGTATTTGGCGGCGGCCAAGTAAGAGATTTTATCCACGTTGAAGACGTCGCGGAGGCTACTGTTAGAGCCGCGGAGAGGGAGGGGATTGATGGCGAGGTTATAAACGTGGGGACTGGGAAGCCCACCAAGATTGATGACCTTGCGCTAATGATTAAGAATATGGTAAAGGAAAGATTGGGAATTGATGTTGAGATTAGGTATGGGCAGAGACCAAAGGGTGATCCGATGGGGGGATACGCCGATGTTGAAAAGATGAAGAGGTTGCTAGAACTAAATCCACGTCCATTGCATGAAGGTCTTATGGAAACGTTAGAATGGGTATTGGCACATAAAAACATAGTACCGGGATATGTGAAAATGTAAGAATTAAACAATATTTAAAAATGCAATTTTTACTTACTATGGTCAACTGGAAAGTGCTCCTCTATAAATTAATAATGATAAAAACAAAGGCTAAGAGGGCTTTTGACTCTCGCCGTTTATTTAATAACTGGTTAGAAGTACTGATTAAGTATGCCTTAATAAGAGTTGGTTTCAATATTAAGCTAGGTTATTAGTGAATGGTGTTGAGGTCAACGGTATCGATGATTTAATTCACAACGTGAGGATTTGGGCTAGGGTGTTGGGTTGGGTTTATGATCCAATAAATAAGTATTGGTTTAAAAACAACGTAAAATTTAAGCAAATATATGATGCAATTTTCTATGTTTTTGATTATGGTGATTACGAGCCGTTAGATGTTAAGGGAAAAGTTGTTGTTGATGTTGGCGCCTACGTTGGTGATTCAGCCATATACTTCGCCCTAAAAGGTGCTAAGAGGGTTATTGCCATAGAGCCTCACCCTGGTGCCTTTGCTGAGATGCTCGATAACATTAGGCTAAATAATCTGGAGAGCGTGATTATCCCAATCAATGCCGGCTTGGCTAGTAAGCTTGGTAAGATATGTATTGAAAATATTGATGCCAGTAATACCTTCGCCATATACCATAGGCCTGGTGATTGCCCCAACACCGTCCCAGCAATACCACTCAACGAATTAATCAGTAGGTTTGATGTTGATCCTAACGATGCCGTGCTCAAGATGGATTGTGAGGGCTGCGAATTCGACGTGATACTCAATGATTATGAGCATGTTAAGTTATTCGAGGAAGTTGTTTTTGAATATCATGCATATGCTGTTCATAGGCCTATTGCTGAGCTTATTAACACCATGAGTAAGGACCTTAACTGTCAAACAATAAATGAGGACTTTTACCGGAAATTCTTCAGTGATTACTCAAGGGATCAACTAGGCTTAATAAGGTGTGTAAAGAGGAGTTAGCAATGATACCCTCTACATTACTAGGTATTGCATTAGACTTTAAGGAGAATTTAATACACACAGTTAAGGGTGACTTAACATTAGATATTGACCTGGCAAATTTGTTGGTGAGAATGCGAATGTTTAAGTCATCAGCCATAAGCAATAATTTTGCTATTAAATTGCCTTGGTAATTTAGGATCTTTATTAATGATGCAGCTACGTTAAGCATAAACATTCTTGATCATTACATACATAGGGAATATATGAAACACCCTGATTACGTGACTGGTGATGGTTAAGTTGTTCTTGATGTGGGTGCTTGCATGCATCATGTTTATGAGTAGTAGGATGGTTGGTTGGGTCGTTTCTGCCACATTCTCATACCTGACGAAGCCAAGCTCCCCAAGCGCCTCTAACCCACTTGAGTGGTCCTCCCTTAGTGTGTCGATGATTAGGCGCATAGTCCCAAATATCTCTCTCGGTGAATTGGAGTATTGGACGAATCCTAATGTGTGGTGGCTTCTCACGCCTACTGAAGAAGACTTCGCCAGCCCTGGCTGGGTTCTCATCCCACTAATTCCTACGAAGACTCCGTCGTAGCCTCCCTCGCCTATGAATTCGAGGAGTGGTACTGTCTGTAGGTGGTTTGCGGCTACGTTGTTTAGGCTGTAGGTGAATTCGGGCTTGCCTCAACCAATCCTAAGCAACTCCTCCCTGTCCCTTGGGTCTAGTGAGTCGACCTTAATCGCATCACCGTACTTGTAGCCCCTGAGCCTCTCGTTACCCTTAAAATAAAGTCTCAAGTCCCATTCCTCGGCCACTTTCTTCACGAATTCGAGCGTTTCTTCGAAGTTTGTCTTTGTGTGGTTGCTCCCTTTATCAGTAATTCGTATATCTTGCCCAGTAGATCGTAAAGTGCGTCTACTCTCTTGTTCGTTTCGTCGATCCTCCTGTTTGTTTCCTCTATTCTCCTGCTTAACGTATTGTTTAATGCATTAATCCTTTGTTAAACGCCTCATAATTCTTACTCATTAAATCATAGAGGGCATCAATCCTCTTGCTTAATGAGTCGTCTATTGCGTCAATCCTCTTGTTCGTCTCAGTTACATCCTTCCTAATTTCCCCGAAACAAACAGGCATCAACACAACCAAATCCTCCGTAGACAACTTTTTGCCCTTACCAACCTTCCTCGAAACAGCCTCCAAGGTCTTATCAACGGCGAGGAGGCCTAGGGACTCGAGCCTGGACGCGTCTACGGCTAGGCGCCTCCTGAAGGCGCCCTTCTGGGACCTCTCCGCGGCGCTCGAAAGATTTAAGGGGGAGTTTGCTGGGCGCCATGCCTCTGCTTGAGGCCAGGAGGCTGGCTATCCCCGACGTGATGTATTTCCGCTACCGCCTGTTCGAGGACGATAGGGGCTTCTTCGCGGAGCTCTGGAAGAGGACCGAGTACCTTGCGGCGGGGCTTCCCTTCGACTTCGTGCAGGTTAACCTGTCCTACTCGAGGCCGTTCGTGGTCAGGGGCCTCCACTACCAGCTGAGGCCGTCGGAGCAGGGGAAGCTGGTGTTCGTGGTTAGGGGCCGGGTGTTCGACGTGGCTGTGGACATCCGCAGGGGCTCGCCCCACTTCGGCAGGTGGGCCGCGGCGGAGCTGGGGCCCGGCGAGGCTCTCTGGATCCCGCCTGGCTTCGCCCACGGCTTCCAGGCCCTGGAGGAGACCCACTTCCTGTACCTCGTCACGAAGGAGTACGACCCCCAGCGCGACAGATGCGTGAGGTGGGACGACCCGGCCATCGCCGTGAGGTGGCCCTCCCCCGACAGGGCCATACTGAGCCAGAAGGACAGAAACTGCCCCCCGCTGGCTGAGGCGGAGAACAACTTCGAGTACTAGCATTCCTGGGTCACGGTTTTGCGTCCTTTTTGGGTGTAGTGTTAGATGTGGGGGGACTAGGTAGCTGAGTTCGGCCCGGCCTTCGGGGCGTGTGTAGGGGGCGTGGGGCTTCCAGGTTTACTACGAGTAGGGCTTCTTCAGCTCTATTTCTCCAGCTTTTTGCGCCGTGGCGCCCTTGTCGAAGGGTGGGGCTGACGTATCTGGGGGTATCTGGCTATCTGACAGGTTAAAGTGCTTTATGTTCCCGAGGCGGTGTTATCACAAGGCTGGTTGATCGACGAGAGATAGACCTGGTGTGGCCAGACCGCGACCTCTTTGTTTCAAGTGCTCTTCTTGGTTTAGTCGCGGGGTATTAGCCCTGCAATGGCGGTGGGGGCGTCTTCTAGGTAGCGCTAGTGGTTAGGGGTTGTGTTGCGTGGTTTTTTCGATTTCTTCTAGGGCTTTCTGGACCTCTTTCTCTATCTCCTCTATGGGTTTCGGTGGGGGTGTGGTGGCCAGCGCGTATCCTACCCACGCCAGTATGCCGAGGACGGCGGCCACCGCCACAAACGCCGTCAGCTGGAGTATGAAGATCCGCCACGGCGAGAAAAACACCAGCCAGCCGTACAGCAAAATCCCGATCGCGCCCACGGCCACAAGGCCAACGCCGACTGCCCTATCCCTATTCATGTATCCGCGTTTTGTGCGGTTTTTAAGTTGTAATGCTTATATATCCGTGGCTGTTCGTCGCTATGCTCTTGGCGGCGGGGTTTGTGCCTTCGCTGGTGTCGCTTTCGGCGCTTAAGAGCCGCGCCTTGCGTAGGGGGGTTTGGCTTAGGGCGCGCCCCTCGCCTACTACGCCGCCGCCAGGCGGTGGCTCAAAATGCCCTGGCGCATCAAGCCGACCCCGCCTACGCCCCCACCGTGACGGTGGTCATACCCACCTACAACGAGGCCGGACACAAGTCTAAGAACATCCTAGTGAGCACATGAGAAGCAATCTCGTAATGATCGTCGCTGGGACTAGGCCTGAGGCGATTAAGCTTGCTCCTGTGTCTTGGTGGCTTGAAAAGCTTGGCGTGGACTACGTCTTTGTGTGGAGCGGCCAGCACTACGACTACGAGATGAGCAGGGTCTTCTTTGAACAGCTGAAACTCCCGGAACCGGATGTGTTTCTAGACGTGGGAGTGCAAGCTAGCAACGTGTCCGAGCAGGTTGGTCTGCTTATTCAGAAAATAACAAGTGAGGTGAAAAAGATCCAGCCTCGTTTTGTTTACGCATTGGGTGATACCAATACCACTCTTGCCACAGCTTTGGCGTCGGCGCATGTGGGTAAGCCATTTGTGCATGACGAGGCCGGCGTGCGTAGTTTTGACATGACGATGTTGGAGGAGGTTAATAGGAGGGTTGCAGATGCCGTTGCCGACCTCAGACTTGCGCCGTCTAAGCTGGCTGTAGTTAACCTGTTGTATGAGGGGGTTCCGCGGTCTTCTATTAGGCTCGTGGGTAGCACAGCTGTGGACGCCCTCATGCATATCGTTTCCACCAACTTGTTGAGGAGTGAGGTCTTGGACGAATTGGGGATTGAGCCGGAGGGCTACACCCTGGTCACGTTGCACAGGCGGGAGAACCTAGTAGACCAGAGACTTCACGCAGCAGTCTCTGCGTTGGTAGGCGTCGCACGTGCCCTCCCCAGTTTCAAGGTGGTGTTTCCGGTTCATCCCCATACTAGGAAGCGAATGGAGGAAATGGGGCTTTTTAAACGGTTGGAAGCTGTGGATAACATAGTAATAACTAAGCCTCTGGGGTATTTGGAGTTTGTCACGCTTCTGCGGGGGGCACGCGTAGTGGTTACAGACAGCGGAGGCGTACAAGAGGAGGCTTTCATTCTGGGGAAAAGAATCGTGACTCTTAGACACACAACCGAATGGATCGAAACCGTTGTGTTGGGTTACAACCAGCTAGTGCCAATTGACGATGTGGAGAAAATGATTAAGAACATCGTGTCTGTTGCTGAGATGCCTACTCTACCTCCGCCTGACCTCTCAAGATGCCCCCTAGGCGACGGCCAAGCTGGGAGACGCGTAGCGAAGATTTTACAGAGGTTAGTTGAGTCTGGTATAGAAAGGTGGCGGGATACGTTTAAGATGCTAATGTTGGTAAAGGAACGAGAAAATGTATCGTTATGCTTCTCGACAGATGGCTCACCTGCGGTGGAGGGAGAGGCCACATATTGTATTTCGCGGATGGAAACTCCTCTTGATAGGTTGAGGTCTTTTGTGGAGGTAGATTGGGGGGCAGTGGAGGAGTGAATATGAGGTTATTGCTTATTCCTCCTAACGACTTGTTGCGTCATCCGATCCCTAACAGGATATTTCACATCGCAAAGAGGCTGGCGAAAAGGCACGAAATTTTTCTGCTTTCGTACACAAAACACCCCCTGACAGGTGATACGCCAAGGCGCAGTTTCAATAGTTTTGAAGTGCAACTCGGCAACGTCGTTAAGGTGAGGAATTTGGGCCTCTACTACATGGTTAATGCCGCTCAGATATATGGGGCAATCCGGCAGGTGTTATCTAGTGAGGAAATCGACGTGGTTCTGCATGCAAATATACTTCCGAGTTTGGTGGCGGTTAAGTTAGCTAAGAGCTTGGGCGTTCCTGCTGTGTACGACTATCTCGACTACTTCCCCGAGTCGGCATCTGTATATTTCACAAGAGGCAAGTGGATGGTGGAAAGGGGCGTGTGGATATTAACAGCAAAGACTCTGCGGAAAAGCACAGCGGTGGTTGTGCCGTCATATGGGTTGCGGTTGGTTGTGAGAGAGGTCGTTCCATCTACGCCTATTTACGTGATTCCAAACGGGGTTGATGCACAACTTTTTAAACCTGTGGATCGGAATTTTGCAAGGAGGGCGCTGGGGCTGGACTCTGATTATAACATCGTATTGCTTCAGGGCTCTATAGACGTGTGGGTGGACGTGGCGCAGGCGCTGAAGGCCATTGGTAGGCTTCGGGGGAGGTACGACGTGAGGGTGTTGGTCGTGGGATTTTCTCATGGTAAGCAATACTTCAAGCAGACGCTTGAGTACGCAAAGAGGTTTGGCTTGGAAAAATACATATATACCTATCCCCCCCAACCCTACGAAAAAATGCCGTTGTTCATCAATGCTAGCGACCTAGTTTATTCAGCAGTAGTCAAAAAGATTCTGAACTTTGCCACCCCACTAAAAATAGCGGAGGCTATTGCATGCGGGATCCCGGTAGTGGCGACCGATATTCCCGAATATAAGCTGTGGTATAGACAAGGTGTCTACACCTATAGGAACTATGAAGAGCTAGAACGGGTACTTAGTTGGGTACTGAATGATATAGAGGAGCTAAGAAAGAATTTACGCGTATATTCGGATTCATTTAGGGAAAGATTCAGCTGGGATAGACTAGCCCAAGAGTATGAATTAGTGCTAGAGATGGTATGGCAAAGATCGAAAAATCATTAATGTTAGTTACGCATGAATATCCACCATACGTCTTTGGTGGTACTGCAATTTACTCACATCAGCTAGCCGAGTGGCTGAGCACCAGAGGTTGGACAGTATATGTAATTACAGGAAGAGCCGGACTCAGAGAGGGAGTAACTGTACAACGGAGGGGAAGAATTGTTGTAATACGGATCTATTTTCCCAATGTCCCCCCTCGGTGGGCGTTTTATGCAAAATTTGCCGAGAGAAATATTGACAAACTTATACAGAGAGGTATACGTTTGGTATTGTCTAATAGCCCCTTAACCGGGCTGTTGCCAGTTCTCAGGAATACGGCAACCTTCACAGTATACCACGGGAGTAGCTACACAGTTTTGCCTTTCTTTGAAAACTTTTGGCACGCTTTAAAGACCGTCGAACCAGGTGAGGTGCCCCTCTACATGGGGTATCCAGCATTAAAAACTTGGATAAGGCGGGACCTTCTTTATAGTAATTTTAACATCTTTGTAGCTAGGCACGTAAAGTCAGAGGTAGAGTGGCTCTATCCAGACCTAGCCCCCAAAATCGGTCGATCTAGTGCCGTGGCGTATCCCGGCATTGAATATAGTCAACTAACCCGTCTGAAAGAACACAATCGTCGTACAGAAAAGACGAAAACCGTGGTAGCGTTTGTAGGGCGTCTCTATTTCACAAAAGGTATCACGTATGCGGTGGAGGCCATAAGGAGCCTTATTGAAATAGGTGAGAGACACGTCGAGTTTTGGGTATTTGGCACAGGCCCTCTACAAAAGTGGCTAATTAAGCAAAGCAAAGCCATTCCAATTAGATACTTTGGATTTGTGGAAAGGTCTAGGCTACTTTCTCTCTTAGCGAAGTATGTAGACGTTTTATTACATCCCAGTCTATATGAAGCTGCGCCATTAGCCGTTATGGAGACACAAGCGCTCGGCATACCAACCGTGACATTTGACTTGCCCTGGCCCACCGAGTTCATCATAAATGACATAAATGGATACAGAGTGCCCTATCCTGATGTCCATGGACTCGGAGAAGCGGTATTGAAGGCAAAAGAGTTGAACCGTGATAAAGTTGCGTTGCTTGCGAAGAGGTTTGACAGAGAGGTGTCGTTCCCTGTGGTTGAGAGTCTCTTGGAAGAGGGAGGCCATGGGTAGGGCTTCTTCCGGAGCGAAGGCGTGTGCGGGGCCGGAACAGTCAGGTCCTTAGCTTTATAAGCTGTTTAAATGTGTTTGGCGCGAAACCGGCGGGGCTTAGGATACTGGCGGTTGTGCCGTCGATTCTTGGTAGTGATGGAGTTGCGGTTAATGAGAGGCAGTTTTGAGGGAGTTGTGTAAGGTAATAAGTGTTTTGTTATTACTTTGATTCCACTTGCATTATTGAAAGATCTGAGACGTCTCGTTGGGTGGATTTTGAGCTTTTTCACCCATCTTTTGTTTTTTCTGGGTTTTCTGAGAGGTGGAGGATTTTTGTGCTATGGCTTCGGGGTCTCTTGGAGGGACTAGGAAGCCGTTGTATCTGTCTATTATTTGGTCCGGGATACCGCCGACTCATGCTCGTGAGCCTAAGGCTTTTCAACGTCTAGGGCCCCCAGCAGTTTAGGGGCTATGCGGGCGTCATCACTGAGTTTATCAAGAGGGTTTCTAGGGGTGAGCCACCGATCATATTCGGTGATGGTGAACAGACTGGGATTTTGTGCATTTAAAGGATATTATTGACGCAATAATTGCCTCTCTTAGAAACGAGAGAGCCAGGTGTGTTTAATATTAGCAATGGGAGGCAACCATAATAAACGACTTGGCAAACCTCATAGCGAGGTTAGCGGGCCGGGAGTATCCCAAACCCACACACGCGCCGCCGAGACTCGCGATGTTAGGCATCGGCGGCCCGGTATGACGAAGGCTAAGAGGGAGGTTGGTTTCTAGCCTAGGATAGGGCTTGAGACGGGCTTTGCGGAATTTTTAAATAGGCAGAAAGGCGCTTAGCCATGTCTGTATCGTCGAGATTCTTAGAACTGGCCTTCGCGACGCTGGCAGGCTTAGGCATCTTATTGCTCTCCGCACTTTATTCAGCTGGCGGAATTACGCCTAATCTATTTCTCCTTGCCGTGGTCACAGCAACTCTGGCGTTGGCGTCGTTGCTTCTGCCCCGCGGCTCCGGAGGGGCTGTGCCGACGTTTAAGGCTCCGTTTTCGCTTTGGCTTCTGCCTATCGTCGTATACGCTATCGGCGTGGCAGAGCTTCTGCTGTATGGACGTACGGGACTGGGCTTCCTTTTGCTTTTAGCGGCCGCTCTATTAGTGACCGTATTTGCGCGCGAGAGGCCTTTTAAAAAAGCCATGGTGGCCGTGGCGATGGTCGCGGTCTACTTGACGTCTCTCTATTCGCTGTACGCCCCCTCTTTCGGCAACGACACGTGGAGGGACATTATGTGGGCCGCGCAGGCGCTACAGAGGGGCCACGTCACGGAGACCACAATCAGGCAATCGGCATATCCCTTCCCGATGGTCCCGCTAACGTACGCGGTCGGGTCTTTAATAAGCGGGCTCAACGCCGTGTGGTTCAGCGTGATTATGGGCTATCTATATCTCGTCCAGATCTCTTTCCTAGTCTTTCTACTCACTCGAAGGTTTGTCGGATTTGACGACTACAGAGGCGTCCTACTCCTCCTCATGACGCCACTCGCGGTCATCTGGTCGGCGGGGTACATACCCCAAGTCTATTCTCTGCTACTTTTCCTCACCGCCATACTGGCCCAGTCCATGTGGCTACAGACCCCCCTCTTCCTGGCGGTTGTGTTTGGACATGCAGGCGTCGCGACGTGGGCCGTGGTGATCGGAACGGCCCTCCTGGCTTTCAGCAGAAAGAGGTGGATGGCCCTCGCCTTACTCATCATGGCCGCTGTTTTTGTGGCGTATGTAGCCTCCACGTCGTTATCATCTATATTAGTCAACGCATATAATTACGTGGTTAGTGCTGTTCTTACGTTTCTACAAGGAAAGAGAAACCTCTTGGCGATGGCTCCCGTGGAGGCCCCACCCATAGCCTCGCTTGGAAGCTTGGCGCTTTCTGTCATCGCTGTGTCGGGGCTCCTCGTTGTAATTAACGGCAGGGGCCCCACGAGGGCCTTGGCCCTCCTCTCCGGCCTATTTCTTCTCCTAGCGTACGTCGGCACGTCGGCCTTTCCGGCAACGGATCTGCCGCGTTACGTCGGCCTGCCGTCTGCGACCGTCTTGGCCTTCCTGGCCCCCCTCGCCTTCAAGACGTTTGAGGAGAGGAAGGGCGGCGCGTGGTTCGCCCTTCTGCTCCTCGCGATCGCCGTCGCGGCTTTTACGTATTCGGGCGTTTTTGCGCCTCGGAATCCCTACACGGGCAACTCCTATGCATTTACTCTCTCAGGCTTAGTGTCGTACGTCGAGGCGGCACAATCGTCTCCGATTTCACATATCCTGGGGCCAGGTCGTTATCTAACAGATTGGAGGTATGGGCTCTTCTTAGCATACCACTACATGTATTACGAGCCGCTTTGGCAGGCGTTTAGAGTGGGCGGTGTTGAGGTGCGGCTCGGAGGTTCCTACGGTCTCTATGTGGATCCAGCCTATTTGAAGAAATTTAGGGGCTTTGTCATTCTGCGGAGTGGAGCGCTTAACATGCCGGGTGTCTACGCGCCGCTGGCGGCGAGCCGAATTAGAGACGCGAATAATAGCGTTGTGTACGCGGGTGAGGACGTTGAAATATGGTTAATACGGTAGCCTCTCAACAGCGTGATGGCGTAACCTTTTAGGTCAACATACCTATGCACATAGCCCTCGTATCGCCTAGCGCCGTCGGCGGCGTCGCCACCACTCAGAACAAGCTATATAGAGGTCTCGTCGGCGAGGGTTTTCATGTCGACTTAATTAAGTTAAGGAGTCTTCCATATGCTGTTGTAGATAATTTTTTAAACGGAAAGCGTCTCGCCAAATACGACCTTGTTTTGTACACGGGCAGTATTCCGTGGCCTGGTCATATCTTGGCTAAATTGACAAGCACTCCTACAGCGCTGTTTATGCACGGTTTTTTATATCACGAACTTTTCTATGTGTTATTCCATGGAGCGAGTCCTAGGGGTAGATTGAGCGCCGCGGCATTCATAACTTTATTTCAAGCTTCTAAATACTTTAATACTATAAATTTATATATTTGTCGCAGTTTAACTACATGTGAAAGTAATAAAATTTCTAAGGGGTTTGTCTTATTGCCTCACTGGGTGTTTCCTGAGGAGGTGCGTATCTCGACACGGCGGACGTCGGACGACGACATAATTCGTGTAGTGACCTACATATCTTACGCCGAATCCCTCGACTGCTTAACATGAGTGATTTTGTAGCCTTGGCACGGGCCGTGCTGCGTGTAACCAGCAGAAGGGTCGAGTTTACTGTGATTAGTCCGAGGGGCGGCTCTGCCCCCGATCCGGTGAGAATTGTTAAGCCCATGCCGCGTGAGAAGTTCTTGGCGCTTTTAGAATCGGCGCATCTATATGTAGAGAGGTGTATCGACGAGGAGCTTGGACATGGATCTCTTGAGGCTTTGGCCGTGGGGACGCCTGTGGCTAAATTGACGCATCGAAGGTACTGGGACAGACAAGATTACGGAGAAGACTTAATAGTAGCTCCTACGTTTAGGGGACTGACAGAGAGAATTGCGGAGTATATCAATAATGTGGATAGTTACTACGATTACTACTCGAGACGCGGCAGAGAATTTGTGTTGAATAAGCGGGTTTGCTGAGGGGGAGGGTTGTGGTTGTTTTGTATCCAGGTGTTCTGAGTCCGGTGACTTGGTCATTTCTGGGGTTTTTGTATAAGCTTCTTTATCTTTTTGTATATCTGTTTTCTGCTGTTGTGCTTGGGAGGATGTTTGTTTTGTATGTGTACGACTTACCTATAGAGCAAAACCTGGCAGTGTGGGGGAGGGTGCCGCATGTTGGCTTGTCCAGAGTTTTTGAGAGGTTGTTTTTTAGGTTTGCGTCTGCTCTTCTTGTTTTTAATTGGATAAATGTGGTTTATCTTTCAAAAATATATGGTTTGGATCGGAGGAGGTTTTCTTTGTTTGAGGTCTTGGATTACGGTGCTGATATTTTAGGTAAGGTCGAGGTCTGTGGTGGGTTTAGTCGTCGTTTTTATGTGATCTACGCGGCTAACTTCAACCCGGTGGTGCGCAACTCATTCTTGAATTTTGTGAAGAGTTGTAGGACCGATTTAGTCAAGTTTTTTGGAGTTGGGAGGGGGGCCGAGTCCTTGGAGGTGGCCGTGGGGAAGTTGCCTGAGGTTGATAGTGCTTATTTGCCTGTGGTTTACCGCTACTTTCATTTTGGGTTAGTTTTAAAAGGGAGTTGGTATTATGAGTTTACGTCTACGTCTAAATTTGCCAGCTATGTTCACACAGGTCTGCCTGTTCTTGTTCCTGAAGAGTATAGGTATTTGTGTAGTGTTGTAAAGAGGTTTGGCGTCGGCTTGTGCTTTAAAGATTGTAAAGACTTGTCTGAGAGGCTAAGGGATTTGCGGCCTGAGGAGTATGAGAGTCTTAGGAGAAACGCGGCTAAGTTGGGGTTTTTGTTGAGGAGGGGTTACTTCTTCAAAAAGGCGCTTTTTCGCGCGCTTAGGCATGTAAAGGGCTAGCTATTGGCTCTACCTTTATTGTTTTAGCGCCAAGAGGCTGGTGTTGCTCTGAGGAAGTTTGGATCTGAGTCCCTTTCCCAAGGCAGTAACTTGGGCTAATTATTTGGAGAGTTCGTCTATTGCCCCACTTGCGGAGGGTTGGCTTATCTCGGCGTGGCGGGGGTCTGTGGCGTCTCTTTGTTGGCATGTGGTGGGGAGAGTTCTCTTCTGCGGGGGGTTCTCCTGGAGGGTCTTCGGCCGCCTTCAGTGGTTATGCGTCCTGAGGTGTATGATGTGGTGGTGAAGTGGTGGCGGGTCTATGGACGTCCCTTCGTCTCTGTTAAGTATCTCATGTCTAGAGGCTTTGGAGGTGTTATGAGGCGCATCGCTTTGCATCTCGACGTCTCGCCATGCTTCGTGGGACTCCGTTTGAGAGGTTGGTAAGGCCGATGTTTGGCGGGGCTTTATGTGCTTGTGTTGGAGCTGGACGGCACCTTGGGGGAGTTGGTGCTTCGGCGTTTTCCCTCGGCTGGGGTGGACGCCTGGGGTAGGTTCTCCCGGCGTCGGGTTCTTTTTGAGGAGCTGGTTGCGGGGGGTGAGGTGGACGTAGCGTCTGGCGACGAAGAGGTGCCGCTGCCGTAGTATGTTGTTTTTTGTTGTGGGGTTTTTGGTGGGGTTTGTGGGGCCTTTGGCTGGTGTTGGTAGCGGCGTGTGTTTAGCCGTGGGGCTTCTCGGCGTGCATGTGGTGGGGACCGAGGGCTTCTCGTGGCGGTGACGACGTCTTCTGCGGCGGGGGTTGCTTAGGCTGCGGTGGCGGCTGTGTCGCTGTGCGTTTCTGGCAGGCGTTGAGGGGGCGGTGGAGGTGGGGCTTCTCCTCTTGACGGTTTTTGTCTTGTTGGGTAGGAGGGCGGAGCGGTCTCCGCGGCGTGTCGACGGACTCGCCGTTTGGCCTGGGTTTGTGTGGGGGTTTTGGAGTCGTTGGTGAGGTACGGCGCTGAACAGACGGCGTGGGGATTGGCGGCGTTAGGTTGGAGGAGTACCTGAAGTACTGGGTGGCGGGGAAGGGGTTCGATGTCGTATCGTGAGCCTGCTGGTGCCCTATAAGGGGGTTAGGAAAGCCCTTGCGGCATTGCGTCTCGTGGAGCGTAGGCTGAGGGTGGCCGTGGTGGGCGACGGCCCTCTGCTGGACGAGGTGAGACAGGTGGCCGAGAGGGGCCGCCACGCCTTTCGTCTCTACCCCTCTGCGTCTGAGGAGGAGAGGCGGCGGGTAGTGGCGGGTAGCGTTTACTACCTCAATATGTCGCCTGCGGAGGGCTTCAGCATAGCAACGCTCGAGGCGGTTGCGCTTGGGGCCTACCCCGTGGTGCAGAGGAGTGAGGACAGCGCCGCGGTGGAGCTGGTGGAGGCGCTGGGCTACGGCGCCGCGGTGGCCACGCCGGAGGAGGCCGCGGCAGCCATCTCCACAGACCACATCCCCGAGCCCCCCGTTGCGCCGCTTTGGCAATACCGCATCGCCAAAGTAGTTGATCAATATGAGCTAATCAAAAGAATACACCCATGACAAATCACGCTAGATAGCCTCAAGTATACACAGTCCGACTTAGGCTATCTAATCTAACGCCTTCAGCGCCTACCCCACTAGGATTCGTCGATCTCTATCGGCGTCTGTCGGGCTCTATGCGGACGCTACATCAGAGCAAAAACCCCCCCCGCCGTACCTGTAGCGCTTTTGATGCGGCGTTTACGGCTGTGGCTGGCATAAGAGAGCCTGTGTGTAAATAGAAAGTCAACGGCGGCGTTGGTCTCTCTAATTTACTTCTAAAAACGAAAAGTATTTAAGGTGAATTTCTTCACTTTTTTATGAAGTTCGGGTTTTTGGTGTTGGCTGTGGTGGTGGCGTTAGTAGTTGCGGCTGTCTGGCTCATGTCGGCGCCGCGTGAATCCACGCCACGCACGCAACAACCCCCGCAGAACAACTCTCCACCCACCACACAGACACAACAAACCAAGAAGACTCCCCAGCAACCTGTAGAGGTGACGTGGCGAGGCTACTTATATGCTAGAGTGGTCGATTTTGTTAACATGACGGGCGGATACACCGAATGGTTTTTTGGCTTTGGCAACGGTACAAAGGTTAGGCTTGACTTTGAAAACGCCACGATTAAGTTGCGGGATCACTTCGCCATATATGTGGGCAACCCGGACAGGCCTGTCTACGTTAGGGGTGTTTGGAACGGCACTGTTTTAAAGGCGTTGGAGATCTATGATTAGGGCGTTGTTTGTGTTGCTTGCGTTGGGGTGGCTGGTTTTTGCGCTTAGCGGCTACGTGGTGGGGTATGTGGTGGACTACGTGAATGGGTCCTCAAAGACTTATTTCTTCCTTAGGCTTGACAACGGTTCGTTGATCCCGCTCGTGGAGCCTCCGCCTGCCCATCTGGTGGGCACTGGGGAGAGGGTGGAGGCGGAAATTATCTACACCAAAGAGGGGGTGGAAGCCGTGGTTTTGGCGCCGCGGGAGCCTACGCAAGCAATCCAGAGCCAGCCGGTGTCTGGTTCTTTGTTGGTGACGTTGGTGGCGGCTAAGCTGGCCGACGTGTCTGCTGAGCCCTACAACATGTCTTACGTACACGACGTGGTGTTTGGGCTGTTTCCTTCTATGCGCCACTTCTGGGAGTCGGCCTCAGGCGGCGCCGTAGTTATCCGGCCTTACTACATCCACTGGGGCTGGGTTTCTCTGCCAAGGACTAAGGCCGATTATTGCAACACCAGTAACGCCTTCTATTACATAGCTACAGATGTGATCAACATATTGTACAGTAAAGGGGTCAAGCTTCCCTCATATTCATACCTAGTTGTTGTCCTTAACGATGTGCCGCCGTGCTACTCGGAGTCCGCTGGGCAGGGCACTATCCGCTTCTGGAGCTTCAACACGCCATATGGCACAATCTGGCTGGCCGTGTCGCAAATATATTATTACAGCAACTTTACCCAAAAAAATCCGGATGTGCAGGTTTTTGCCCACGAGTTCGGCCATAACTTGGGACTGCACCACTCGGGCGCGCCGTTTCTCAGCGGGCCTGAATATGACAACTACTGGGATGTTATGGGCGGCGTTAGGGTGTTGCAGCATCTCAACTCTTGGCTCGGCGTGACGTACTATGGCCTGCCGAGCGGGCTGGCTCTGCCGCATCTCTACTTCCTGGGGTGGGGCTCCTTTGTCGGCTCTGGCGTGGGGGCTTGGCTCTTGGGGCCGCGGAGCGGCGTTTATATTCCGGCTTCAGACGGCGTCTACACGGTTGAGTATAAATGTGCGGGCGCCTACGAACAGTATTTGGATTGGTGCGGCGTTGTTGTGCATAAGGTGCTCAATACGCCCGACATCTTCGGGCGGTGGGTGTATTTCCAGTATATCTTTAACGTGACTTCTCTTCTAGACTACACCTCTCACGTGAACTTCCTAGACGTCGGTCAGTCGGCCTGGGTTGCTGGGGTGAGGGTTTCTGTGCTTTGGCGTAACTCAACGCATGCGAGGGTTGTGGTAGGTCTGCCGACACTGGCCGACGTCGTCGGCGCCAACGCCACCTTTGTGGTTGGCTCCAGAGCGGCCGCTATAGATTCGGTGGCCGCAGTATACGCAAGGACCGCCTTGTCGCCTACGGCGACATATACCCTGCCAGCAGGCCGCTTATTCTTTAACCCAATCTTTGCGTATCTAGACAGCGAGCAGTGGTTGGCTCAGATGAGGTATTGGTACAGCTCCCTTGGTCTGTGGCAGATATTTGCCGTGCAGTATCCGGGTATTGTTGTTTCCGTGGGTGGGCCGTTTGCGAACTCTCTCACAAGGGCGCTTAATCCGCCCGACCGGCCGGGCGCCGGCGGGCTTCCGTTTTATTACGACACCGCGGCTCGGGGCATTAGAGACGCTAGGACTGGTCAAGTCTGGAGTAGTAGGGCGGCTGTGGTTGCGGTGGTGCCTAATGGCTCCCGGGTGTACGTCTTGGTGTGGGGCATCGGCGGAGAGGACACGAGGAGGGCTGCCAGATGGCTGGCTGAGTGCGTGCCGCCTAGGGCCTACGCCGTTGTGATAAACACGACAGACTTCCGTGTGTTGGCTTCGTGGCCCTCCGGCTTTGTGGGGGCCTCCGTCTGCCCCGGCGCCGTCTACACGGCGGCGGCCGTGGTGGGGGCCAATGCGGCGTCTATAGACGCGGTCGGTGCGGCGATGGCCACCGGCGGCTTGGGGCTTCTCGCCTCCGAGGTGGTGTTTGACAAGCTTCCGCCGTATGTCTTCTCGGTGGGCGGCCCCCTGGCCAACAGTTTCACGCAGCTGTACAACCCGCCGGATAAGCCGGGCTTTGGCGGCCTACCCTTCTACTACAGCACAAGCCAGCGCGGCATAGTAGATGGGCGGACTGGCGCGTTGCTGTGCACCTCCAACTGCTTCGTGGTGGCCAAGCTTGTTGACCGTGGCAAGGCCGTGGTGCTGGCATGGGGCATTAGAGGCGACGACACCAGAGCGGCCGCAGCCTACCTCTACTACTACGGCAGATCCCTCCTGGGTTCGCAGACCAACGCGGCAAGGGTGGTAAGCTGGAATTACCTATCTCAAGACGGCTATAGATACGGGCTAAACTTCAGAACCCTAGCCAGCTGGTCTTAGCTTCAAACCCACTCTTTTTTCTTATTACTCCCCGAGATTTTCACACGGAACAGCTGGAACCCCCGTAAAAGCCGCCATGGCGGTCCTCGTAGAGATCCTAAGAAATGAGTCGCTGAGGCGAAGCATTGCTCAAGTCGCCTGCCGATACGCCAGCCGATTCGGCTACGGCGTTCTGCGGAAAGAATAGAAAATTATTGTTGATCTTTGTGGTGGCTTTCCGCCTACGTAGGATGTATATGTCGTTGTGGAAGACGAGAACGATGTGGGGAGTTTGGTAGGGGTTTGCGGTGGAGTGGATGTGTTAGCCTTCTCGCCTTTCCTAGAATTCCGTGGTCTTCGGCTTTTAGGGCGGCGCAGGCTCTTTTGACGTCTTGGGTGGGGGCGCTCGTTCGTCTACGCCGTGTTGACTTAGGCCGGTTATCATGGAGACGTGGCTGGGGAGTGTCCAGGGGGCTGGGGATATGGCCTTGGCGGCACTCTAGCCTTGTTTTTAGCTATGGCGTACCTCTCGGCGGGGTTTAGGCCGGACTTCTTGGTGTCGACGCAGGTTGGGGCCGCGCTGGGGGCTTTTCTGGGGGCGCGGGTTGCGGCGTTTGTGAAGGCGAAGGTCGTGCGGCTGGTGGTTTTGGGGGTTTTGCTTTTTGCCGCGATTAATCTGCTGGCGCCGTGACCTGCGGTAGGCTTTACGGGGGTGTCTTGTTGACTGTGGCGGCGGCCGGCGTTTTTCTCTCCGTCGTGGGCGTGGCGGAGGTCGGTCTGCGGGTTTTCTCCTCGGCGCCTGTCGTCGCC